>Ga0070741_10002375_pt1 | contig 51138 bp, 54 predicted proteins | sample Coa_R1_4_FD_66440 | JGI IMG/M metagenome (GOLD analysis project Ga0070741, IMG submission 66440) | Surface soil microbial communities from Centralia Pennsylvania, which are recovering from an underground coalmine fire - Coalmine... | ecosystem: Environmental > Terrestrial > Soil > Unclassified ... | reverse complement strand
ATGGGCGACCACTGCGTCAGCATCGCCAAGATCGGCCGCCAGCTCGCCGACCTGCCGGAGATCAAGCCCAACGTCGACCTGCCCTCGATCGCCCAGCTCACCCAGGAGCAGCTCCGCCAGATGCTCAGCGCCCTGGTGGCCCGCGACGTCGACGCGGCGCGCATCGTTGCTGCCAAGGATGACCGCATCGACAGGATGTACCACCGCGTCTTCGACGACCTGGTGCAGTGCATGGTGGAGGACGGCAGCAACGTGTACGCCGCGACCAACCTGATCATGGTGGCGCACCACCTGGAGCGGATCGCCGACCGGGTCACCAACCTCGCCGAGGACCTGGTGTTCCTGGAGACCGGCAGCATCGAGGAGCTGGGATAAGTGTGGCCACACACGCCGCCGTCGCACCGCGCCGGGCGCTAGGCTCGATGGCCAAGCGCATCCTCGTCGTCGAGGACGAGCCGACCATCCGGGAGACCCTCCGCTACAACCTGGTCAAGGAGGGCTACGTGGTCAGCGAGGCGGCCACCGGCACCGAGGCCCTCAGCGAGGCGCGCCGGGTGCGCCCCGACCTGATCCTGCTCGACCTCATGCTGCCCGAGCTGTCGGGGCTCGAGGTCTGCCGCATCCTCCGCCAGGAGATGCCCACCCCCATCCTCATGCTCACCGCCAAGGGCACCGAGGTGGACAAGGTGGTCGGTCTGCAGATCGGCGCCGACGACTACGTCACCAAGCCGTTCTCGCTGAGCGAGCTGATGGCGCGCATCGTGGCCCTGCTGCGGCGCGCGGAGATGAGCGGGACCGGGCAGCAGAAGCAGGTCGCCGAGGTCGAGGCGCTGGGCGACTTCCGGCTCGACCGCGCTGCGCGCACCGTCGCCGTCGGTGGCGAGGAGGTGCGCCTGGCGCCCAAGGAGTTCGACCTGCTCTCCTACCTGCTGGCCCATCCCGGCCGGGTGCAGTCGCGCGAGTCGCTGATCCAGCGCGTCTGGGGCAGCAACTTCTTCGGTGACCGCAAGACGGTCGACGTGCACGTGCGCTGGCTGCGCGAGAAGTTCGAGCGCTTCGACCAGCTGCCCTTCCGCATCACCACGGTGTTCGGGGTGGGCTACCGGCTGGACGTGCTCGAGGAGCGGTAGGCGAAGACCAGGACCTCCACGTTGGCGAATCGGTGCAGCCGCTCCGGCTCGCCGCCCAGCTTGCGCGCCACCGCGATCGAGGCGAGGTTCTCCGGATAGATGAGGCTGATCACCTTGGCTGCGCCCACCGTGTCGAAGGCCCAGCGCAGCGCCGCCCCGGCCGCCTCGGTGGCGTAGCCCCGGCGCTGGTGCTCCGGTGCGACGACGTAGCCCACCTCCAGGTCCGGCCAGCCGAGCGGGAAGTACAGGCCGCTGCGGCCGATCGGCTCGCCCGTGGCCTTCAGCTCCAGCACCCACTGGCCGTACCCGCGCAGCGCCCAGTGGCCGGCGGCGGACGCCATCGCCCGCCAGGCCTGCTCGCGGTCCATGGTGGTGCCGTCGCCGAGGTAGCGGGTCACCGCGGGGTCGCCGTAGAGCCGGGCGAAGAAGTCGAGGTCGCCGTCGCGCCACTCGCGCAGCAGCAGGCGCTCGGTCTCGACGCGCGGGATGTCCGTGCCTACTTCGCCTTGTAGCGCTCGATCAGGCCGCGCCCGATGATCATCTTCTGGATCTCGCTGGTGCCCTCGCCGATGATCAGCAGCGGCGCGTCGCGGTAGAGCTGCTCGACCAGGTACTCCTTGGAGAACCCGTAGCCGCCGTGGATGCGCATCGCCTTGGTGACCACCTCGAAGCACGTCTCGGTGGCGAAGAGCTTGGCCATGCCCGCCTCGATGTCGGCGCGCTCGCCCGAGTCCTTCTTCTGCGCCGCCATCTGCGTCATCAGCCGCGCCGCTGTGATCGCGGTGCCCATCTCCGCCAGGTAGAACTGGATCGCCTGGTGCTGCGCGATCGGCTTGCCGAAGGTGACGCGCTCCTGCGCGTAGGCCACGGCCAGCTCGAAGGCCCGCTGCGCGACGCCGACGCCGCGCGCGGCGACGTTGATGCGCCCCACCTCGATGGCCGCCATCATCTGCTGGAAGCCCTTGCCCTCGACGCCGCCGAGCAGGTTGGCGGCGGGCTGGCGGTTGTCCTCGAAGACCAGCTCGGTGGTCTCCACGCCCTTGTAGCCGAGCTTCTCGATCTTGCGCGAGGCGCGGAAGCCCGGGTGCTTCTTCTCGGCGAGGATGACGCTCATGCCCTTGTGCGCGGGGTGCGCGTCGGGGTCGGTCTTCACCAGCGTGGCCACGACGGTGGCGTGCTCGCCGTTGGTGGCCCACATCTTGGTGCCGTTGATGACGTACTCGCCGTTGTCGCGCACCGCGCGGGTGCGGATGGACTGCACGTCGGAGCCGCAGCCCGGCTCGCTCATCGAGTAGCCGCCGTGGTACTCGCCGGTGGCCAGCTTGGGCAGGAACCGCTGCTTCTGCTCGTCGGTCCCGTAGGTCTCGATGAGGTAGGCGACCAGGAAGTGCGTGTTGATCACCCCGGTGATCGACATCCAGCCGCGCGCGATCTCCTCGCAGCACATCGCGTAGGTCTCGTAGTTGAGCCCCGCGCCGCCCCACTTCTCGGCGATGGCGAAGCCGAAGAAGCCGAGCTCCTTCATCTTGCGCACGATCTCGTCGGGGTAGACGTCGTCGTGCTCCAGGTCGTGCTCGACCGGGATGATCTCCTTCTCGACGAAGTCGCGCACCATGGCGACGATGTCGCGCTGCTCCTGGGTCAGGGTGCTGGCCATGGTCGTCGGCTCCCGGACGCGCTAGCCGGCGGCGCCGGCCGCGGCCGGCTCGGCCGCCTGGCTCGGCGCCAGCCCCGCCGCCTTGCCGCGCAGGAAGAACTGCGTCGCCATCTTGCGGCTGGCCTCGTCGATCATCTCGTCGCCGAGCATCACCGCGCCGCGGCGCTCCACCTCGGTGGCGTGGCGGTAGGCGTCGAGGATGGCGACGGCCCGGTCGAACTGCTCCTGGCTCGGCGTGAAGGCCTCGTTGCAGGGCGCGATCTGGTCGGGGTGCAGGCACCACTTGCCGTCGTAGCCGAGCGCCGCCGCCTTCTTCGCCGCCACCCGGTAGCCCTCGACGTCGCGGATGGCCAGGTAGGGGCCGTCGATCACCTGGATCCCGGCCGCGCGCGCCGCCACCGCGAGGCGGAAGAGCACGTAGTGGAAGACGTCACCCGGGTAGTCGGTGCTGCCGCCCGCCACCGTCAGCGAGGGGAGCTGCATCGACGCGGAGAAGTCGGCGGGCCCGAAGATGATCGTCTCGACGCGGGGGCTGGCCACCGCGATCTGGTCGACGTTGACCAGGCCCTGGGCGTCCTCGATCTGCGCCTCGATGCCGATGCGGCCCGGCTGCAGCCCGAGCTCCTGCTCCAGCTGGGTGAGCGCCCGGTCGACGAAGGCCACGTCGCCGGTGTTCTGCACCTTGGGAACCATGATGCAGTCGACGATGCGCCCCGCCCCCTCGACGATCTCCAGGATGTCGCGGTAGGCGTACTGCGAGGTCACCTGGTTGATGCGGACCACCTTGACCTTGCCGGACCAGTCGTGGGTGCCCAGCGCCTCGACGATCTTGGCCCTGGCGCCCGGCTTCTCCAGCGGGGCGGTGGCGTCCTCGAGGTCGAGGAACACCTCGTCGGCCGCGCTCGCGGCGGCCTTTTCCATCATGCGCGGGTTGCTGCCAGGACAGGCAAGAACCGAGCGGCGAAGTGGCTGGGGCATGGCGGGTGGAGACCTCCTTCCCGGTCGCGAACCGTGACCGTGTTGGCCCGATTCTACTGAGGAGGCTCGTCGCGGCGCGGAGGGCTGGGCCGGTCGTCGGGGGGGATGAAGCCGCCGCGGCCCTGGTCGCCGGAGCCGCCCTCGCCGTCGTCAGGTGTGCCCGGGAAGCCGGGGAAGCCGCCGAAGCCGGGGAAGGACCCGAACATCTTCTGCAGCGCCTCGGGACCGCCCAGGTCCTCCTGGACCCGCTCCATCACCTGCCCGAGCAGGTCGGCGAGCCGCGGGTCGCCCATCAGCTTCTCCTGGGCGCCGCCCATCTGGCCGAGCAGGTCCTTGATCGCCGCCTCCTGGGCCACCTGCATCAGCACCGGCTGGGAGGCGGCGCCGACCACCATCTGGGCCTGCTGGCGGAGCATCTCGAAGCCCTGGCAGGCGATGCACTCGCCCTGGTGGTTGCAGCGGCAGAGCGACGCCTTGAGGCGGTCCAGCTCGCGGTGCAGCCCGGAGAGATCGACGGGGTCGGCCACGCTCCGATGCTACGCGCTTTGCGGCGCCCGCCCGGCCGCGGGGTCGAGCGATCGGAGGCGCTTCATGGTTCTTTGCAAGTTTTCCTGGCCGATCCTCGTCACTGGCCCTGATACTGGGCGGGCAGCGGCCGCTCCCACCACGGACCTCCCATGCATCTCCGCCTCCTCGCGTCCCTCGCCGCCGGTGCGGCCGTGCTCCCGGCCGCGTCCTGGACGGCGCTGACGGTCCAGGCGGCTCCACGGACCAGCTGCACCGCGGGCACGATCACCCTCGAGGCCTCGATCCCCGGCGTCCTGCAGGGCGCCGAGACGGTGAGCTTCCCCATCAGCCTGACCCCCAAGGGGGGCGGTGCGGCCACCCCGTCCAGCCTCGCCTTCACCGCGGGGCAGACCAGCCGCAGCACCGACGTCTCCGGCCTCGCCTTCGACACCTACACCGTCCACGAGACCGCGCCGGCCGGCTGGGTGGCCCAGCCCGACCAGGACGTCACCGTCAGCGGCACCCAGTGCAGCGGCACGGCCAGCTTCAGCAACGCCCTCACCCCGGCCACCGCCACCTTCCAGGTGGCCACCACACCCGCGGGCAACGAGTCGGGCTGGACCTTCACCCTGGTCGGCCCCGGCACCCCGAGCGGCGGCGAGAAGCTGCTGACCACCGGCACCGCGCCGGTGACCTTCACCACGCCCCTGCAGGAGGGGATGTACACCGTCGCCCAGACCACGCTCAACGGCTGGGACCAGACCGGCGCCACGGGCTGCGTCTTCACCGTCGACTACCCCGCCGACGCCGGCCGGACCTTCGCCTGCAGGGTGGAGGACACCGAGGAGGGCCACGTCACCGTCGCCTCCACCCACGGGGGCCAGGCGCCCAGCGGCACCGACGCCTTCCACTTCGTGCTGAGCGGCGGTCCCGACAACGTCCTGCTCACCCAGGTCTCCGACGCCGCCGACCGGGGCGCCCTCGACTTCGGCCTGCTCCGCCCGGGCGGCTACACGCTCTGCCAGCAGGCGCCGCCCGCGGGCTGGGCCACCACCCTGGTCGCCCAGGGCGGCCTGCCCGACGCCGGCGGCGACATCTGCCTCCCCTTCCAGCTCACCGCCGGCCAGGCCCGGGCCTTCACCGTCGACACCGCGAGCCCGGCCGTCGCCGCACCCACCCCGGCTCCGACGCCCACGCCGGCGCCCCGCAGCGGCGTCCAGGGCAGCAGCGGCGTGCAGCTCCCCGCCACGGGCGGGGGGATCGCCATCCCCAACACCGGCGCCGGCGCCCAGGCCGCCCTGGCCATCCCCATGCTGCTCCTGGGCGGTGCCCTGGTCGCCACCGGCCGTCGCCGCGAGCGCCGCCGCCGCTAGACGGTCGCCGTCCGGCGCGACCGGGGCCGGCCTCCGCCCGCTGCGGAGACGTGATCGAGCCGCGATGTTGCGCTGCGCCGGAAATCGGCTATAGTCCCCTGTGGTGGGAGCCTTCGGGCGCAGTCGTGACGACGCTTCGTCGTCCCCACCGTCCTTCGCCTCACGAATGACGGTGCGCACCCTTCAGTCTCCGCCCAGGTGCATTCCGTTGTTGCGCCGGTCCCGTGCAGGATCGACCGGCGCTCCGAGGTTGACAGTCCGCTGATCTCCCCCGACCTCGCCCTCGACCGGCTCCATCTCGTCGTGCCCGACGGCAGCGACGCCATGGTCGTCCTCAGCACCCTCGTCAACGGCGACGGTGAGGACCCCCGCACGGTGTTCGCCGAGCGCCTGTCCGAGCTCGACCATCTGACCGTGTCCTTCACCGAGGAGGACCCGCCCAAGATCCAGCTCACCCTGCCCGACCTGACGCTCATCTGCGCGCCCGACCCGGCGCCGGACGGGAGCCGCGAGCACATGGCCCTGCGCGTGGTCACCCTGCGGCCCACCAACGGGCACCCCGAGGGCGCCAAGGTGCTGACGGTCACCGCCCGCCACCCCGTGGTCAGCGCCGCCAACGGGCACGACAGCGACACCCACCGCCTCCTCGACTGGCGCGTCGCCTCCAAGAAGGCGGCCGTCTCCGAGGCCCTCTACGCCACCCTCAAGCTGGTCGAGCGCCTGGAGACCGCGGAGAAGAACCGCGCCGCCACCCAGCGCACCCACTTCGTCGGCGCCCGCGAGTTCTGGCGCTGTCGCAACTGCCGTGCCCTCTGGCAGCCCGACAAGCACGAGCGCTGCCCGTCCTGCGGCCGCGAGTTCACCGCGGCCGACCGCAAGCAGCCCGAGCTGGGCAAGGTCGAGCTCAGCGTCCCCGCGGGCGAGCCGATCTCGCTGCAGGCCGACGCCGCGGTGCTGGTCGAGCCCGAGGACGAGCCCAACTTCGTCGGCCGCGTCTCCCGCATCGACCACCAGCGCCGCATCGTCGAGGTGGTGGCGCGCACCTTCGAGCACGCCGGCACCGAGGGCTACATCACGCCGTCGTTCAACCGCGCGCTCTACGGGGCCAAGCGGTCGGTGCTCGCGGCCATCGCCACCCGCGACTTCGGCGTCGGGCTGCTCGCCCAGCTGATGGTCTCGCCCGACACCGTGTACGCGCCGTCGCCGAGTGACATCGGCACGGAATGGCGCACCCCGGGAATGCAGTCGAACCCGCCGCAGGATCGCGCGGTGTCGATGCTGGCCTCGCTGTCGGCGGGACAGTCGGTGTTCATCCAGGGCCCGCCGGGCACCGGCAAGACGACGGTGATCGTCGAGGCCATCAAGCGCCGTCTGGAGCGCAATCCCGACGAGCGCATCCTGGTCACCTCGCATTCGAACCTCGCCGTCGACAACGCGCTGGAGCGCCTCGCCGGGACACCGGGGATGCGCGCCGTGCGCGTGGCGCGAGCAGAGCGCGTGCATCCCGCCGTCGAGCGCTTCCGCTGCGACGACGAGGACGACCCGCGGCTGCTGGAGGCCAACTGCTACTTCGCCACCTGCGCCACGGCGGCGACGTCGGCCATCACCGACATGAACTTCGACGTCGTCATCCTCGACGAGGCCAACAAGGCGCGCGTCGACGAGGCATTGCCGGCATTGCGTCTCGGTGCAGCCCTGGCGCTGGTCGGCGACCACAAGCAATTGCCGCCGGTCGAGGACGACGCGCTGTACGGCATCGTCGAATCCGATCCGCAGCTGGAGGAGCTGGTCAACCGCTCGCTCTTCGAGCAGGCGTGGGAGGGTGGCCTGCCGGAGCCGGCGCGCTGCCTGCTCACCATCCAGCACCGCATGCACCCCGACATCGCGCGCTACGTCTCGCAGGCCTCCTACGAGGGGCAGCTCGAGGATGCGCCCGAGGTGCAGCAGTACCCCTTCGTCACCCGCAAGCCGTTCCCGGTCGCGCTGCACTTCGTCGACACCGAGGGGATGCGCGGCGTGCGCGAGCGGCGCGGGCCCGGTGGTGCGCTGCGCAACGAGGCGGAGGTGCGCGTCGCGGCGCAGGTGGTGCGGCTGCTCGACGAGCGCTGCCCGCGCGAGCTGACCATGGCGGTGATCGCCATGTACGCCGAGCAGGTGGAGCGCCTGCGCCAGGCGCTGGGACGGCGCAAGTTCAAGCGGCCGGTGAAGATCGACACCGTCGACTCCTTCGAGGGGCGCGAGGAGGACCTCGTCGTCATCTCGCTGGTGCGCTCCAACGAGCGCGGCCGCATCGGCTTCCTGCGCGTGCCCAACCGCCTGAACGTGGCCATCTCGCGCGCCAAGCGGCTGGTCGCCTGCATCGGCGACAGCGCCACCCTGCGGGCGGGCGAGGAGTCGATGTACGGCGAGCTGGTCGAGGCGGCGCGGTCCACCGGCGGGTGGGTCTCGGCGGCCGAGCTGGTGACCCCGGTGAAGAAGCGCAAGGGCAAGGGCGGCGGCCAGGGCCAGCAGATCGCCGCCGAGGGCGGCGCGGCGCTCGGCCCTGACGGGCAGCCCATCCCCGGTGCGCCGGGAACCGGCAAGAAGCGCCGCCGTCGCGGCCGCAAGCGCCGCGGTGGAGGTGCGGGCGAGCAGCAGGTGGCGGCGCAGCTCGCCCTGGTCGGGCCCGACGGGGAGCCGCTGGCTGCCGGCGAGGGCGCGCCCGCGGTGCTGGGCCCCGACGGGCAGCCGATCCCTGGGACGCGCAAGAAGCGGCGGCGCCGCCGTCGCCGTCGTGCCGGGGGCGTGGGCGTGCCCGGCGTGCAGGGCGAGTCGCAGCTCGACGGCGATGCCGGTTCCGGGGAAGCGGGTTCCCACGAGGGTCCGCCGGCCGGTCTCGGCGAGGACGGGCAGCCCCGCTCCGGCGGTTCGCGCCGCCGCCGTCGCCGCCGCCGCAGCGGTGGGGGCGCGGCCGGTGAGGACGGCACTCCGCAGGCCGACGGCGGCGATCAGGCGCCCGTGGAGCTCAGCCTCCCCGTCGAGGCCTGACCCTCAGCGGCTCACCAGCCCGGTGGCGGCTCCTTGCGGTTGAGCAACCGCACGAAGTCCTCGGCCCGGGCCATCGCCTCCCAGCGCCGGCTGAAGAAGTCCTGGCAGATCACCCGCTTGTCCGCGAGTGCGACCACGGTCACCGCCCACTGGTTGAGGGCGCGCGAGACCTCGACCTCGTGGGTCTCCGCCTCGTTGCGCAGCACGACACCGCTCGGCGCGGCGCGCCGGGTGCGGTCGTTACGTCGGGGAGCGGCCATGGCCATTGCACTACCTCCTCGCGGAGCATGATTCCAGGCCGGCTCTCGGCTCAAACCGTGATCCAAGAGCAGGTAGAGAGACGACGGGCGGGCGGCCCGTCGAGGGGGCCCACGATGGCGCCAACCGGTCCCCTCTATCTTCGCCTATCCCGGCCGGGGAAAAGAAGGGGGGAGTTTAGCCCAGCTGTCCCCGTGTGGCGCGTCAGAGATCCAGGTCGAGCTGGCCGTCGCCGCGCCTCCGCCGGCCCGGTGGGCGGGCGGCGCGCTCACGCCTGGGCGGCTCCTCGGGCTCGAAGGGCGGCGGCTCGGGCGCCTCGCGCACCCAGTCGGGAATGCGACCGTCGCGCTGGCGCATGGTCTCCAGGATGGGGGGTGGCGGCTTGGGCAGCTCGAGCCCCAGCAGCGCGCCCATGTCGAAGGCGTTGACCACCGCGTAGTTGCTGCGGTTGTTGTTGAGCAGCGCGTGCACCGGCACGCCCGACTCGGCCGCCGCCTCGATGGCCGGCACCCACTCCTCCAGCTCGCGTGGGGTGTAGAGGTAGTCGAAGCGGTCGGCGCTGGACCTGGCGTTCCTGACGTACCAGGTCTGCCGGTTGCGCCCGTGGAAGCGGGCGATGCAGAGCTTCGGCGAGGTCACCGCCAGCACCGGCGGCGCCGTCGCCGAGCCGAGCTGCGGCGCGTCGACGCCGACGTACACCGCGTCCAGCTCGCGGAGCAGGTCCTGCGTCTGCGGCCAGGCCTCCCCGTCGAACCAGGAGCGGTGGCGGAACTCGATCGCCACGATGTCCTCGGGATGGCGCTCGCAGGCCTCGGCGACGACGTCGCGGTTCTGCGGAGTATTGGTGAACCATGGCGGGAACTGGTAGTGCACGGCGACCAGGCGGCCCGACTCGCGAAGTGGTTGCACGGCAAGGAGGAAGTCGCTCACCTCCTCGCCGGTGGGCGGCCGTGGCACGCCGTTCTCGCGCTCGTGCCGGGTGAGCGCCTTGTACGCCTTCATGTTGAAGCGGAAGTCCGGCGGGGTGCGGGACAGCCAGCCGTCGACGACCTGTGGCCTGGGGATGCCGTAGAAGGTGGTGTCGATCTCGACGATGGGGAAGTAGCGCGCGTAGAAGGCGAGCTTGTCGCGCTGGCGCTTTCCCTTCTCCAGCTCGGGCGGGTAGAAGTGCTCGTGGTCGGCCCAGTTGCAGGTGCCGACGAGGATCTCGGCTGGCATCGCCGCCGGCCACGATAGCGGTGGGAACGCTAGGCTGGTGCGCCGTGGACCTGGAACGACTGCGCGACGTCGCCCTGCACGCCACGCGGGCGGGCGACGCGGTGGTGCGCGACTGGGTCGCCCGCCGCACCGCCCTGGGGACGCAGACCAAGGGCGTCGGCGACTACGTGACCGAGGCCGACAGGGCCGCCGAGCGGGCGATCCTGCAGGTGCTGCGCGAGCGGGCGCCGGAGATCGAGGTGCTCGCCGAGGAGTCGGGCGGGGCGGTCAGCCGCGACCGTCCCTTCTGGGCCGTCGACCCCATCGACGGCACCACCAACTTCCTGCGCGGCTTCCCCGTGGTGGGGATCAGCGTCGGGCTGATGCAGGGCGGCCAGCCCGTGGTGGCCGCGGTCAGCGCCCCGCTGCTCGGCGCGGCCTGGTGCGCGGCGCGCGGCCATGGTGCCCGGGACGCTGAGGGCCGGCCTCTCCGCGTCCGCGACGACCCGCAGAGCCGAGGCGTGGTGGCCACCGGCTTCCCCTTCCGCCACCCTGAGCTGCGGGAGCGCTACCTGCCCGTCTTCGACGGTGCCGTCGAGCGCTTCGAGGACATCCGCCGCGCCGGCGCCGCCAGCCTCGACCTCGCCTACGCCGCCCAGGGCGCCTTCGACGGCTTCTTCGAGCTCAACCTTTCGCTCTGGGACATCGCCGCCGGAGCCCTGCTGGTCACCGAGGCCGGCGGGGTGGTCACCGACTGGGAGGGCGACGCCGAGGCCGTCTTCGCGTCGGGCGACATCGTGGCCGGGTCGCCCCCCTGGCACGAGCAGATGCTGGCGCTGACGGTAACCGCGGGCGCCACGCCCGACTTGCATTCCCGGTGACCGACGCACACGCCGCGCCCCGCCCCCAGCTGCTCGCGGGCAAGCGCGTGCTGGTGACCGGCGTGCTCACCCCCAAGAGCATCGCCTTCGCCATCGCCGAGGCGGCGCAGCAGGCGGGTGCGCGCGTGGTGCTCACCAGCTTCGGCCGCGCCATGAGCCTCACCGAGCGCAGCGCCAGGCGCCTCGACCCAGCGCCCGAGGTGCTGGAGCTCGACGTCACCAGCGTCGAGCAGACCGAGGCGGTGGCCCGGCACCTGCGCGACACCTGGGGCGGACTCGACGCCGCCGTCCACGCCGTCGGCTTCGCCCCCGACGACGCCCTCGGCGGCCGCTTCCTCGACACCCCGTGGGAGTCCGTCGCCACCGCCGTACAGGTGAGCGCCTTCAGCCTCAAGACGATGGCGGCGACCCTCGCCCCGTTGATGCCCGAGCAGACCGGCGGTGCGCTGGTCACCCTCACCTTCGACGCCGCCCAGGCGTGGCCGCTCTACGACTGGATGGGCCCCACCAAGGCGGCGCTGGAGTCGATCGTCCGCTACCTGGCCCGCGACCTCGGGCCGCGCCACATCCGGGTCAACGCCGTCGCCGCCGGACCGCTGGAGACCATGGCCGCCAAGTCGATCCCCGGCTTCAACGCGCTGAAGAACTCGTGGAGCCGGCAGGCGCCGCTAGGATGGGACCCGGCCGACGCCCGCCCGGTCGCCGACGCCGTCGTCTTCCTGCTCAGCGACCTGGCGCGCGCCGTCAGCGGCGAGGTGTTGCACGTCGACGGCGGCTTCTTCTCACAGGGCGCTCCGCCCTCCCTCGGCAGCGCGGAGGACGAGTAGGACACACATGGCAGAGAGCAACGGGCGCGTGCGGGTGGTGGTCACCGGCATGGGCGCGATCAGCCCGCTGGGCAACGACCGCCACAGCACCTGGGAGGCGGCCAAGGCGGGACGCAGCGGCATCGACGTCATCGAGAGCTTCGACGCCACCCCGCTCCCGGTCCGCATCGCCGGCGAGGTGAAGGGCTTCGACGCCGCCGAGGCGCTGGGGCGCAAGGAGGCGCGGCGCTCGTCGCGTGCCTGCCACCTCGCCGTCGTCGCGGCGCGCGAGGCGGTCGCCGACAGCGGGCTGGACATCGCCGCCGAGGCGGAGGACGTCGGCGTGCTCATCGCCTCGGGCATCGGCGGCCTCGAGTGGCTGGAGGCGAACGTGCTGGCCCTGGCCAACGGCGGCCCCCGCCGGGTGTCGCCGTTCACCGTGCCGTCGATCATCGTCGACATGCCGGCGGGCATGGTGTCGATCGACCAGGGCGCCAAGGGCCCGAACTTCGCGGTGGTGAGCGCGTGCGCCTCGGGGGCGCATGCCATCGGTGAGGCCGCGGAGTGGATCCGCCGCGGCGACGCCACCGCGGTGCTGGCGGGCGGCACCGAGGGCTCGATCACCCCCATCGGCCTCGCCTCCTTCGCGGCGATGCAGGCGCTCTCCAGCCGCAACGACGAGCCGCAGCGCGCCTCGCGCCCCTTCGACAGGGACCGGGACGGCTTCGTGATGTCGGAGGGCGCGTCGGTGCTGGTGCTGGAGGAGCTGTCGCACGCGCAGGCACGCGGAGCGACGATCTACGCCGAGCTGGTGGGCTACGGCGCCAGCGCCGACGCCTCGCACATCACCCAGCCGGACGAGCAGGGCGACGGTGCGCGCCGCTGCGTCGAACGGGCCCTGCAGCGCGCGGGCGTGGCGCCCGCAGACGTCGACTACATCAACGCGCACGGCACCTCGACCGCCCTCAACGACGCGGCGGAGACGCGGGCCTTCAAGCGCATCTTCGGCGAGCACGCCTACCGGGTGCCGATCTCGTCGACGAAGTCGATGACCGGCCACCTGCTCGGCGCCGCCGGCGCGCTGGAGGCGTTCTTCAGCGTCATGGCCATCCACGACGGCTTCCTGCCGCCCACCATCAACCTCGACACACCGGACCCGGAGTGCGACCTCGACTACGTGCCGAAGGTGGGTCGCGAGGCGTCGCCGCGCCTGGTGATCAGCACCTCGTTCGGCTTCGGCGGGCACAACGCCTGCCTGGCGATCGCGGCGCCGCCGCACTAGGGTCGTGCACGAGCACCGTGCCGGTGACGGGGTGCTCCGCCTGCAGCGGGCGGACATCACGACATTGCGTGTGGATGCAATCGTCAACGCCGCCAACCAGCACCTCGCCGGCGGGGGAGGGGTCGACGGCGCCATCCACCGCGCCGCCGGGCGCGCGCTGATGGAGGAGCTGCGCCGGCGCTACGACGGCTGTCCCACCGGCTCGGCGGTGATCACCGGCGCGGGAGCGCTGCAGGCGCGCTACGTCATCCACGCGGTGGGTCCGCGCTGGCGCGACGGCGAGCATGGCGAGCCCGACCTGCTGCGCTCGGCCTACCGCACCTCCTTCGCACTGGCCGCCGAGCACGGCTGCGCGTCGGTGGCGGCGCCGTCGATCAGCACCGGCATCTACGGCTTCCCCATCACCCTGGCGGCGCCCATCGCCCTGGCCGAGGCGCTGGCCGCATTGGAGGCCCCGACGTCCGTGCGCGAGGTCACCTTCGCGCTCTTCTCGGCCGGGGACCTGGAGACCTTCGGCACCGCCCTGCGCTCGCTCGGTGGCTAGCGGAACAGCCGCGTCGCAGCCGCTGAACAAGTCTTTGCGGCGCGTCATCATGGCTTGTGGGGCGGCGGCGCAGGATGGGGCCATGAAGCACCACAAGCGGGGGAGGCCGGAGGCCCGGCGCACGCCGCGCGAGATCCACGTCCGGGTCACCGCGCCGCGTCCGCTCACCGACCCGGCGCCCGACGTGTGGGTGGTCAACGGCCGCGTCATCCGCTTCCTCGACCCCTCCCGCCCGGACGTCGACAGCCTGCCGCGCGAGCGCAGCCGCCGCTTCGGGCTGCTGCGCGCCTTCGCCCACCGCTAGGCACCTCCCAGACCGCGGTTCTTGGCGGGCGCGCCGCCGTCCCCGGCGGGTCTGCCGTAGGCTTGCGGGATCGACACCCAGGCCATCCTCCCGACCCCGACCGCCGCGTCCGCCGAGTCGGCGCCCTCGCCAGTTCTCATCGAGGCGCGCGGGCTGACCAAGCGGTTCGGCGACCGCCTCGCCGTCGACGCCGTCGACTTCAGCGTCGGCCGCGGCGAGGTCTTCGGCTTCCTCGGCCCCAACGGCGCGGGCAAGACGACGACGATGCGCATGATCGGCTGCGTCTCGCCGATCACCTCCGGGCATCTCCGCGTCCTGGGCATGGACCCGGCCGTCGACGGGCAGCGCATCCGCGCCCGCCTCGGCGTGGTGCCGCAGGCGGACACCCTCGACACCGAGCTCTCCGTCGGCGACAACCTCATGGTCTACGCGCGCTACTTCGACATCCCGCGCCGCGAGGCGCGCCGCCGCATCGCCGAGCTGCTCGACTTCGTCCAGCTCGGTGACCGGTACGGCGAGGTGGTCGACTCCCTGTCCGGCGGCATGAAGCGCCGCCTCGTCATCGCGCGCGGCCTGATCAACAACCCCGAGATCATCCTGCTCGACGAGCCCACCACGGGGCTCGACCCGCAGGCGCGGCATCTCCTGTGGGACCGGCTCTACCGCCTCAAGCAGCGCGGCACGACGCTGGTGCTGACCACCCACTACATGGACGAGGCCGAGCAGCTCTGCGACCGCCTGGTGGTCATGGACCACGCCCGCATCGTCGCCGCGGGGACGCCCGCCTCGCTGATCGCCGAGTACTCGACGCGCGAGGTGGTCGAGCTGCGCTTCGCCGACGAGCAGCGCGACGGGCTGGCGCCGTCGTCGTTCGCCGGCCTCGCCGCCCGCGTCGAGATGCTGCCGGACCGCGTGCTGCTCTACACCGATCGCGGAGAGCCCACCGTGGAGGCGGTGCACCGGCACGGGCTGTCACCGGCGTCGGTGCTGATCCGTCGCAGCACGCTGGAGGACGTCTTCCTCCGACTGACCGGGCGGTCACTGGTCGAGTGATCGAGCTGCGGCCCGCGCTGCCGGTGGCGGCGCACAACTTCGTCGTGTTCCGGCGGGGATGGAAGAGCGCGGCGTTCCTCAACGTCGTCCAGCCACTGCTGGTGCTCAGCGCCATGGGCATCGGCGTCGGCGGGCTGGTGGGCCGTTCGCGCGGCAGCGTCGACGGAGTCACGTATCTGCAGTTCCTGGCGCCGGGACTGCTGGCCACCACGGCGATGCAGACGGCGGCGGCGGACATGACCTACCCGATCATGAGCCGTCTGATCTGGAACAGGACCTACGAGGCGATGCTCAACACGCCGGCGCGGGTGCGCGACCTCCTCACCGGCGAGGTCGTCTGGCTGGCGGCCCGGCTGTTCGCGGTGTCGCTGCTGTTCTACGCGGTGGCGCTCGCCTTCGGCGCGGGCCGCACGGCGACAGCACCGCTTGCCATCCCGGTGGCGACGCTCACGGGGCTCGCCTTCGGCGTACCCGTGATGGCGTACAGCGCGACACAGCGCGGCGACTCCGGGTTCAACGCGCTCAACCGCTTCGTGGTCATCCCCCTGTTCCTGCTCAGCGGCAGCTTCTTCCCCATCACCCAGCTGCCCGTCTTCCTGCAGGCGCTGGCCTGGGCGTTCCCCACCACGCACGGCGTCGAGCTGTGCCGCGAGCTGTTCCTGGGGCGGCCATTGGGCATCGGCGCGCTCGGGCATCTCCTCGTGCTGCTGGCCTTCCTCGTGGTCGGGATGCAGCTGGCGCGGGTGACCATGACGCGGAGGCTTGTGGTGTGAGCGCCGCCGTCGCTGCCCTCGCCCGCGTGATGCCCGGCGGTGGCGGGCAGTCGATGCGACTCGTCGAGCGCAACCTGCTGGTGTTCCGCAAGAACGGCGGCTGGCTGGTGATCCTCTCGGGGTTCATCGAGCCGCTGCTCTATCTCGCGGGCATGGGCTTCGGCGTCGGTGCGCTCATCGGGCGCGTCGGCGGGGTGCGCTACGCGGTGTTCGTGGCGCCGGCGCTGATGGCCTCGTCGGCGATGAACGGGGCGGTCAACGAGACCACCTTCAACATGTTCTACAAGCTGCGCTACCTGAAGCTCTACGACACCGTGCTCGCCACCCCGCTGCGCATCCTCGACGTCGCCGTCGGCGAGGTGACCTGGGCGCTGATGCGCAGCGCCTCGTACGCCGTGTGCTTCGTGATCGTGATGGCGGCGCTGGGACTGATCGTGTCGCCGTGGGCGGCGCTCGCCGCACCGGCCGCCCTGCTGATCAGCATCGCCTTCGCGGGCGCCGGCGTGATGACGACGACGCTGATGCGCACCTGGCAGGACTTCGCCGCGGTGCAGGTGGCGCTGCTGCCGATGTTCCTCTTCTCGGGGACGTTCTACCCGCTCTCGACCTACCCACCCGCCCTGCAGGTCGTGGTCCAGCTCACCCCGCTGTACCACGGCGTGCACATGCTGCGCTCCTTCACCACCGGCGACGTCACCGCGGCGGTGCTGCTCGACGTGCTCTACCTGGCGGCGATGGGCACCGCGTGCGTGCTGCTCGCGGTGCGGCGGCTGGACCGGCTGCTGCTGCGCTGAATTGTCAGGTGCCGGTGAGCGTGCGGAAGGGATAGACGATCGCGAAGCCGGCCAGCAGCACGCCGACCCAGACGCCCAGCAGCCATTTGGGCACGCGCCTGCTGCCCAGCAGCCGCGCGGCGGCGAGGTACAGCGCGGGCATGGTGACCACCATGTAGTAGAGGTAGGTGGTGCGCTGGGCGAGGAGGCTCGACAGCTCGGCGGGGAGCCAGGTGGCGATGATCCAGGCGACGACGAAGAACGACATATCGTCGCGGCGGCGCACCGCCTGCCAGAGAGCGGCGACGATGCCCAGCAGGGCCGTGACCAGGATCACCGGCTGGATCTCGCCGCGATAGGCGACGACGGTGTTGACCTCGGTGACCACCTTGTTCACGGTGACGGTGGTGCGCACCGTGTAGTAGTCGATGGGCTCGATGTTGCCCCAGAACTGCCAGGGATAGCTGGCGATGCCCTGCGGTCCTGTGGGGCTGCGCAGCGCCGCGGCGTAGCCGTTCATGAAGGCGAGGTGGTTGCAGGAGGCGCTCCAGATGAGCAGGTGGTCGCAGAGCGCCGACTGGTTGGCGTCGACCGGGTGGCCGTCGTGGTACGGGGTGACGGCGTCGTCGAGCACCGAGAGCAGCGACATGAAGATGACGACGGTGGTGGCCGCCATCGCCACCGGTTGGGCGAGGCGGCGCCACGGGATGCGGCGCCGGAGTGGCTCCCTCTGCGGTGGCGGCTCGGCATGCTCGGCGGTCGGTGACGCCTCGGCGTACCTGTGCCGGCGCCGTTCCAGCAGCCACCTGGCGGCCCGCATCGCTTCGAGCAGCACGATGGCGAACACGGCGTAGAGGGCGAACTCCTTGACACACATGCCCACGCCGATGAGCACCCCGGCCACCACGGGACGCCGCTTGAGGTAGAACCCGAAACCCGCCAGCATGAAGGGCACGCAGTAGATGTCGAGGACGGCGATGCGCCCGCTCACCAGCCAGAGGTTGTCAGCGGCGGCGATGGCGGTCGTCCCCAGTGCGAGCCAGGGGCTTCCCCCGAGCAGGCGCACCACCCAGTAGAGGAGCAGCAGCGCCGCGGTCCCGGCGATCACCGCGGTGATGCGCCAGCCGATCGGATTGTCCCCCAGCAGGCGGATCGACGCGGCGACGATCACCTTGCCCAGCTGGGGATGCTCGCCGTTGGGGTCGGTCCCCGGCGGCGACGCGGTCGCGTACGTCTCCGCCGGCTGCATGTGCACGCCCCCGATCACCCGCGCCGCGTTGACGTAGTACTTCTCGTCGAAGACGAGGCCCTGACCCGGCTTGCTCTCGCTGGGGATGTCGAGGTGGAACACCCGCGCACCCACGCTGAGGGCGACGACGACGCCGAGAAGGATCAGCGGCAGGCGCCGGCGCACGGTGGGGCGGCGGCGCCAGGCGGCGATGCCCTCGCGGGCGGCGGTCAGCATGCGGAGGGGGTGGGGAGGAGCAAGTCGCTGGGGATGGTAGGGGGAGTGCCGGCGGGCCTGCCGGAATTCCGGCCAGGGGGTGACCTGGGCCGCCGGGCGTGGGCGCCCGCCTGTGGCGGAGCTCACCGGGGCGTGCGCGCCACCCCGTGTGCATGAGACGGGTGCAGCGCGGCATGTGCTGGCCATCCGCCGCAGGCGAGGGGTTCCCTTCCCGGCTCGATCACCCCCCACAGGTCCTCGGCGAGGTGCGGGGCGATCGGCGCGACGAGCTGCAGGACCGAGACCACGCCGCGTGGGAACACGGGGGCGAGCGGGGAAGCCTCCGCTGGCTCGCCCATCCTCCGGCGCGTTCCCTTGAGGTTCTGCACGAGGCGGCTGATCTCGTTGAGAGCCGTGCAGGGGCGGTAGCGTCGATCATCGCGCCGGTCGGGCGCTGATTCCCACCGCGTCTGAGGCTACGGCCGTCAGTCGGCGCTCCTGACCGCCGGTCTATTCGGAACGTGGCGGCCGGAAGTGTTACTGACCGACCGACAGGTCAGGAGAACGCGCGACGGCGCCGCTGCGTGGAGCGGGTGCAGTGGGAAGCGGCCTTGCACCACCAACGATTTACCGACCGCCGGTCGAACGTCGACTCCCCAGCATGGTCGTCGGCGAACCCTGCAAATCTTGGTGAAGCGCGACCCACGCCGCGGAAGGGCACCACATACTCCCGCCCACGCGTCCGGACAGACAGGGCGCCTTTGAGGAGAACGCCATGCGGCGGGTTGGTTCGCTCTCTATCGCGGTTGTCGCTGCCACCGGGCTCTGCACACTGCTCACGGGATGCGGTGGGCTGTCCAGCAACTCCACATGTGCCGACTACAACAAGGCGTCCAGCGCCGACCAGCGCAGCTTCGTCGACAAGACGATGCGCGATGCCGGAGCTTCCAGCGGCAAGTACTCCCTCGACCTCGCGCACGTGGCGGCCAGCGCCTTCTGCTCCGCGCGGCCGTCGAGCAGCCTCACCGATCTCGTGGTTGCAGCGCACCTTCTCAAGTAGGGATCGCGTCCCGCGACCTCGGCGGCATCAGGCCGCTCACCCCGGGGCGGTGGGCGGCCTGCTCTTTCGGCTGCTCGGTGCTCAGCCTCGCCTCCCTGTTCACCGGGAGTCCGATCAGCGGCGGGTTGGTCACCGACGGTAGACGTCCTTTCGGTGTCCGATCCGGACGACTTGAATGACGAGGCGGTCGTCGAAGATCTCGTAGACGATGCGATAGTCGCCGACGCGCACCCGGTAGGCGTGAGGCTCGCCGACGATACGGACCGCCCCTGGCGGACGGGGTTGCTCGGCCAGCAGGTCGATGGCGGCTCGGATGCGCTGCTGCTCTTGTCTCGGAAGGCTGGTCAAGATCTTGAGCGCTCGCCGCGCAACCTCGACGCGATAGATCGTCACCGCATGCCGAGGTCGGCCTTCACTTCATCCCAGGGCACGTGGTCGTCCTCGGCACGGGCTGCCGCCAGTTCGGCACGGTCGAGGGTGTCCTCGGCAGCTTCGACCAAGGCATCGTAGGCGTCCGCGTCGACGATGACCGCGAGCCGGTGCCCCCGGCGGGTCAGGTAGACGGGTTCGCCGGATCGCCGGGCTCGCTCGATCGCCCCGGCGAAGTCCTCCCGAGCGGCACTGACGGTCATTTCGCTCATGTACGAATCGTACAAAACGAGGTGCGGCGGGTCAAGGATGCGGCGCCATGCCTCGTCCCCATTTCGCGCGTACATCTGTAACCCAGTGCAGGAGGGCTACCGCGGCGCGGACGCTTGCGTTGACAATCACTCCCTTGCCATTCAGATCAGCGAAGATCCGCCTAGTCCAGGGGAAGATCGACGGTGAGGTCACGCGCGTTCCGATCCCGGCGAATAAACCCTTCGCCGCTGCTGGCGCTAAGCGGTACGCAGCAAAGCCGTGCGGGCCCTTACGAACCCGGTGACCGTCCCTGGTCGTGCTGTGCGCGGCCTGGAGCAGATCTCGAGCAACGCCAACGGTGCGCAGCTGGAGGGCGTGGACGACAGCGGCGCACCGGCGCGGTCTATGGCCCCGTCGTCTGGCGACCGGACATGACGCCATCCGGGAAGCCTACTGGTACCCGCTACAGGACTCGAACCTGTGACCAAGGGATTAAGAGTCCCCTGCTCTACCAACTGAGCTAAGCGGGCACGGCCTGTGATTGTACCCAGCCCGCCGGGACCCGCCCCCTCACCCCCCGCCCGCCTCCCCGGCCGCAGGAGCCACCGCCCCCGGCCCCACCCCGCCCCCGACCCGCCCGGCCCGCCGCTCCCGCGGGAGCCACACCAGCGACCGCCGCTGCTGCGCCAGCCGCATCGACAGCGGCGGCCCCGCCGGCGAGAGCCCCTCGCGCGGCGACGTGGTCCGCGCCTCGATCGCGGCCCGGAAGTCGGCCGCCGTGCGCCCCGGGAAGACGGTCACCACCCGCCCCATGTCGTGCTGCCCGAAGTGGGAGTCCCCCGCCCCCAGCGCCGCCCCCAGCCGCGGGCGGTAGGAGGCGTAGAACTCATCAAGCTTCCGCCGTCCCCTCGGGGTCATCACCGCGGTGTGCCGCAACTCGATCCCGTCGACCGACCGCGTCTCCAGCAAGGCGCGCGCGCGCCGCTCGTTGATCGAGGCGAAGAAGGTCGGCATGAAGGGATGGGCCAGCACGGCCAGGCCGCCCTCGTCGTGGATGGCGTCGACGGTGTCCTCGATCGACATCCCCATCCGCACGGGCCGCTCCAGGAAGAGCCCCACGACGTGCGTCCCGGACGGCAGCGCTGTGGTCACCTCCTCGCCTCGCACCACCTCCACGCCCAGCTCCGCCCCCGCCACGGCGGCCCGGGCGCACGCGTTCATCGTGTCGTGGTCGGTGATGCAGAGCACGGAGATGCCCGCCGCCGCGGCCGCCCGCACCAGGCCCTCCGGCGAGACCATCCCGTCGCTCGACAGCGTGTGGGCGTGCACCTCGGCGGCGCCCAGCCCAGGCCCCAGCGACAGAGGAGCGACGTCACGCACGCGGACCCGCCTCCGCCCCCACGGGGACCTCGCCGCCGACGGGCGCCGGAGCCGAAGCGCCCACCGGCACGACATCACCCCGCAACGCCGCAACCCGTGGCACCACCACACGCATCAGCACGGCCCACGCCAGCACCGCCAGCACGATCCCGGCCAGCGCGTCGACGACGTAGTGCTCCCCCAGGTACACGATCGAGAACATCACGGCGACGCACCATATCGCGAACAGCCATCCGCGCCGCGGCCACACGCTCACCAGCGCCAGCAGCGAGAGCACCGGGAACGCCATGTGCAGCGAGGGCATCGCCGCCACCGGATTGGAGTTGAGCGTCTGGTAGTACGGCGACACCGCGCTGGGGAGCGTCGACGAGATGATCTTCGTCACGCCGCTCACCGCACCGTGGTCCGCTGCATACCACGGCGGAGCCGACGGCAGCAGCAGGAACACCACGAAGGCCACGCACGCCATGCCCAGCAACGCGGTGACGTATCGCAGGTACGCAGTGCGCGACACCAGCCACAGCACCAGTCCCACCGTCAGCGGGATCACGAAGTGGCAGAAGTACACGACGGTGGCGAAGTAGTCGAGAGCGCCGCCGGCTGCAGAGTGATGCAGTGACGACTGCAGCACCGCCGTGGGCAGATGTCCGCCGAAGAGCCACTGCTCCGCCGACGCCAGGTCGCCGACGTGCGGGGCGAACCCCGTCTTGGTGGCCAGCCCCCGCATCGCCTCGTAGGCGAGGAACAGGGCGATGAACGGCACCCAGTCCGCCAGGAAGCGCAGCACCCGCCCCGACAGCAGCGCCACCGGGACCATGAGCAGCAGCAGATAGTCCGGCGACACCGAGATGCCGCGCCAGATCATCAGCCCCGAGATGACCAGCAGGTAGCCGAGGGCGATCCCGACCAGCGGCCCCGGCCGGCGAACGCCACGGAGGCGTCCCAACTCCACGGCGGCCAAGTCTACGCGACGGCACCCGGCGCGATCCCTGCCTGAGAAGTTCTTGAGAAGAGCGCAACACGGGGCCGAAACCGCCGCCACCCCACCCTATACTCGCGCCATCATGGCCGAGCCTGCCCGCGTCCTCGTCGTCGACGACGAGCCGAGCATCACCGACTTCATCGCCATCGGCCTGCGCCACGAGGGGTTCGAGGTCCGCACCGCGCCCGACGGCCGCGCCGCGCTGCGCGTCGTGGACGACTTCAAGCCCCACCTCGTCATCCTCGACCTGATGATGCCGCGCATGGACGGCTGGGAGCTCTGCCGGGCGCTGGCCGGCGACCGCCGCCGCGGCCTGCTCATCCTCAGCGCGCGCGACGAGGTCGGCGACCGAGTCCAGGGCCTGGAGCTGGGCGCTGACGACTACCTGGTCAAGCCCTTCGAGTTCACCGAGCTCCTCGCCCGGGTGCGCGCGGTGCTGCGGCGGCGCGAGCCCGACCTGAGCCGCGTGGTGCGCGCCGGCGACCTCAGCATCGACACCGCCACTCGCGAGGTGAAGCTGGGCGACGCGCTCATCGACCTGAGCGTCCGCGAGTTCGACCTGCTCCACTTCCTGGCCGCCAACGCAGACCAGGTGCTGCCCCGGCAGCGCATCCTCGACGAGGTCTGGGGCTACAACTTCTTCGGCGACGAGAACAACGTCGAGGTCTACGTCCGCTACCTGCGCCAGAAGCTCGGCGACAGCGCGCACGAGCGCATCCAGACCGTTCGCGGAGTGGGCTACCGGCTGCGCAGCGCGCCCGTGACCACGGAGGCGTAGCCAACCCTGCCCGCGCCGACACGCCGTCTGCGCACCGCGCTCGGCACGCTGCGCTGGCGGCTCACCCTCACCTACGTCGCGCTGCTGGCGCTGCTGCTGGCGGGACTGGGCACCTACCAGTACCTGGCCCTGCAGGACAACCTGGTGTCGGTGCGCGTCGACGCGCTGCAGGGCGACGTCGACCAGCTCCAGGTGGAGATCCAGCAGTTGCTGCCACGTACGGCGCGAACGCCAGCCGGAGTGGCGGCGGCGCTGGCCACGGTCTGCGCACGCCTCAACCGCACCGCACCCGCCGGCGGCGCCACCGACGCGGCCACCGAGCGCACCATCGCCACCGCGCTGATCGCCGCCTCCGGCCGCACCGCGGAGGTGGTCATCTACGACCGCTTCCTGCAGCCGGTGATCAGCCTGCCCACCGGGCTGGACAGCGCGCCGCACCTCAGCGACACGTCGCTGCGCACCGCGCTGAGCGGCAGGCGCGGCGGCCCCGAGGTGCTCGGCACCTCGACCGGCAACCAGCTCGCCGCCGCCTTCCCCATCTCCCGTCCCGGCGGCACCTGCGGCGTCGCCCAGCTGAGCACTTCCACCCAGCCCATCGACGACGTGCTCAGCGCCGAGCGCGAGCAGCTCGCCATCGGCGGCGGCATCGTGCTCCTGCTGGCGCTGCTCATCGGGCTCCTGCTCACCTCGCGCGCGCTCAAGCCGCTGCGCCGCGTCGCCGACACGGCGCGCCACCTCGCCGGCGGCGACCTGCGCGCCCGCAGCAACCTGCCCCGCACGGGCGAGGTGGGCTCGCTCGCCGCCACCTTCGACGACATGGCCGACCGCATCGAGGTGGCCTTCGCCGCCCAGCAGGAGTCGGAGACGCGGATGCGCCGCTTCGTCGCCGACGCCTCGCACGAGCTGCGCACCCCGATCACCGCGCTGAAGGGCTACATCGACGTGATGCGCCGCGGCGCCGTGCGCGACCCGCAGGCGGTGGACGCCGCCCTGGAGACGATGTCCCGGGAGGCCGAGCGCATGCGCGTCCTGGTGCTCGACCTGCTCACCCTGGCGCGCCTCGACGCGCATCGCCCCATGGAAACGGGCCCGGTCGACCTCGACGAAGTGATCGACAGCGTCCTCGACGAGAGCCGCGACCTGCCCGGCATGCCGGCGCAGATCCAGCACGACCGCGCGGGCACCCCGGTTGTGGTCACGGCCGACCGCAACGCGGTGACCACCATCGTGCGCAACCTGCTCGGCAACGCCTGCAAGTACGCGCCCGGTGCGCCGCAGCGCTGGACCGCCACCGCTGTCGACGGGTACGGTGCGCTCAGCGCGCACGACGAGGGCCCCGGCATTCCGGCCGCAGACCTGCCGCACGTGTTCGAGCGCTTCTACCGCGGGGAGAAGACCAGGGCGCGCGAGGAGGGCGGCTCCGGCCTGGGCCTCTCCATCGTCCAGGGCCTGGCCGGCGCGATGGGTGGCGACGTTGCGGTGCTGAGCCAGGAGGGACGGGGCACCACGGTCACCGTGCGGCTTCCACTCGCAGGCTCGCCGGCACGGGCGCAGAGCGGCAACCCGGGATAGAATCGCCGCCGGTGACGGCAGCACACCGGGAGAGACCATGAGCGACACGGCGCTGGAGCAGCACGCCCACGGTTCCGAGTCGTTCCGCGAGCTGCTTCGCGAGCGGATCATCAGCATCCGCACCATGGACCGGCGGCTGCGCCTGGTGGTGGGCGCGGCGGTGGCGCAGCTCCTGGTGGCGGCGGTCATGGTGGCGCTGCGCGGCGCCAACATGCCGCGCATCGTCGGCGACGTCACCGACGACGTCACCTCCACCATCCCGGTGGCCACCTTCGTGGTGGCGACGGTGTTCGTGGTGGTGGCCTGGACCTTCGTCCTCGCCGGCGCGCTGCACGCGCACTGGTCGCTGCGGGTTCTCGTGGTCGGGCTGTTCGGCTGGTCGCTCGTCGTCGAGCGCGACGTGCCGGCGCAGACCACGGGCGGCACGGTCGCCGCCATCGCGCTGCTCGCGGTGATCGCCGGCATCACCGTGTGGAGCATCGTCCGGGACCGCCACGCCGCCGCGCCCGGCGCCGGCCTCATGGCGGCGCGCACCGCGCTGCTCTTCCCGCTGGTCGCCGGGCTGTTCATCACGGCGTGGCTCAGCGCCGCTGCCAGCGACCAGTTCGAGTACTTCACCACCTCGGTGTCGGATCACCTCTACAACCTGGAGTACGCGCTCATCCCCCTGCTGGTCCTCGCCGGCGCCGACTTCGCCGACTGGGGGCACGTGCTCGGCACCCGCGGTGCGCTGGTGGCGCAGCGGGTGCGCAGCGCCTGGCCACTCCTGGTCGCCGCCGCCGTGGTGGCGGGTGGGATGCTCGCGGACGCAATCCGCGTCGACCAGGACACCATCGCCCACGCGCTGGCGCTCGGCGGGATCCTCGTGGTGGTGGTGGGGCTGCTCGTCTGGCTGGTGCGCGCCCGGCAGAGCTGGCCGGCGCACTTCCCCTTCCTGGCGCTCGCCTCCGTCGTCGTGCTCGACGCGACCATGGGGTTCCTCATCGAGCACTTCGTCCAGGGCGGCGACGAGTACGTCAGCGACCACATCTACGCGATCACCGCCTCGGTGTGGCTGGGCTTCGCGGTGCTCAGCCTGATCGCCCTGGCGGCCTGGCGGCGCATGCACCCGATGCTGGTTGCGGGGCTCACCTTCGTCGTGCTCATCGGGGTGTGCGACGTGCTCTTCGGGTTGGGCTCGATCGCCACCGTGTATCCCGGCCTCGGGCTCTCCCAGGACACCAGCGGGCTCGACCTCGACGGTCTGCGCGCCGCCTTCGCCATCGTGACGCTGCTCGCCGCCGCCGTCCTCCTGCTGCGACGACGGCTGCGCCGGGACGCATGGCTCCTGGGCATGCTGCTGGCGGTCGACGTCAGCCTGCAGGTGCTCGCCTGGGTCAACCTCCTCTTCGACAACACCGCCGCCGTCGCCGGCCACACCACCGCGGGGCTGAGCATCGGCGCCGGCGTCATCCTGCTGGCAGCGCTGCTGCTGGAGCTGGTCGCCTCCGGCGACGCCATCACCAACAAGCACGGGCGCCTGTTCCCGCGCCCCTCGCGGGTGCTCCTCTACCTCGGCTACATCCTCATGGTCGCGGCTGCGGTGCTCTACTTCGCCAGCCTCTACGCGCCCGACACGGGGGCGCTGCGGGAATCGCAGTTCGACAGCGAGCAGTGGGTGCAGGAGGGGGTGATCTTCCTCGGCCCGGCGTTGGTGCTGGCGCTGTTCATCGGCGGGGTGGTGCGGCACGGTCGCGAGCAGCCGCACGACGTCGAGGACGACGAGCCCGACCTCGACCTAGCCCTGGCGCGACACGAGTAGCCGCGCGTAGCCGTCGCCGTCGGCGGCGGTGCGCACAGGGAAGCCGTCCTCCTCGCAGGAGCGCGGCACGTTCTCCTCGGGCTCGCCGTGGTCGAGCCAGACCTCCAGCCACTCGCCCGGCTCCACCTTCTCCAGCGCGACGCGGGTCTTCACGTAGTTGAGCGGGCAGGACACACCGCGCAGGTCGAGCACGCGCACGGCAGCGGGGTCTGCGCTCACAGGTCGAAGGGGGACTGCGGGCTGAAGCGGTTGAAGAAGGTGAACTGGTTGGTCAGCAGCAGGAGCCCGAAGACCAGCAGCAGCCCTCCCGCCACCATGTTCACCACGCCCATGTGCCGGTTGATCGCCCGGATGGCGCCCTGCAGCCGGTCGGCCAGCGCCGCGATGAGCAGGAAGGGGACGGCCAGCCCAAGGCAGTAGGCGAGCATCACCGGCAGCCCGGTGAAGTCGCCCTGCGACGCGACGCTGAGGATGGCGGCGAGCTGCGGGCCGATGCAGGGCGTCCACCCTGCCGCGAACGTGACGCCGAGCAGGAAGGCCGCGGCCATGCCGCCCGAGCCTGGCAGCCGGTGGATGCGGCGCTCGCGCATGAGCGGGCCCCAGTGGAAGACGCCCAGCGTCTGCAGCGCCAGCACCACGACGATGGCGCCGGCGACGGCGTTGACCAGGTTCTCGTGCTGCAGCAGCAGGGTCACGTTGAGCGCGCGCAGCACGTAGAAGAAGGCGATGAACACGGCGCTGAAGCCCAGCACGAAGGCGACGCCGTTGAGCATGAGCGGGACCCGGGCGATCCGTGGCACAGCCGCGGGCCCCGCCGCCGCCCCGCTCGTCCCTTCGGCGAGCATCGCGCCCGGGCCGGCCCCCCGCGGCCGCGGCTCGCCGAGCTGGGCCCGTCCGGCCTGGCCGCTGAGCAGCGCCAGGTAGCCGGGCGCGAGCGGGAACACGCAGGGCGACAGGAACGACACCACCCCAGCCGCGAAGGCGAGCGGGTAGCTGAGGTGGATGACGGTGTCGGCGAGCACGACCCGTAGCCTACCCGGCCGCGAACCGCGAGCCGGTGAGCGCCCGCCGGGACGCCTACGCCGAGGTGCCGGCGTGCTCCTCCGCGGTGCGCTCCACCGCCGTGCTCGACACGGGCACCCCCTCCGCCCGGTCCTCGACCAGCGTGCCGCTGACGTCCATGGCGGCCTCGCCCTGGGGCGTCGCCGCGGCGGGGTCGATGCGGATCACGGCGGTCGCCTGCACCGTCGCGTTGAGGGGCAGGTCGAGGGTGGCCAGGGCGGTGCGGTTGTGCCGGCCGGCGTCGCCGAAGACCTCGAAGAGGAGGTCGGAGAGCCCGTTCATCACCTTCGACTGCTGGGCGAAGCCGGGGGCGCTGTTGACCAGCCCGATGACCTGGACCACCTGGCGCACGTTGTCGAGCGAGCCGCCCGCCCGCGCGCGGGCCAGGGCCAGCAGGTTGAGGCCGCAGAGGCGCGCCGCCGCGGCGCCGTCGGCCAGCGACACGTCGCTGCCCATGGAGCCGACGTAGCGGAGCTCGCCGTCCCACATGGGGAGGACGGCCGTGGTGTACAGCAGGTCGCCGACCACCCGCACCGACGGGTAGTCGCCCAGAGGCTGTGGCGGCTCCGGCAGCTCGATGCCGAGCTCCTTCAGCCGCGCCTCCGGGCTCGCGACCTTGCCGTGCGCGGGTGCGGGCACGTCCACAACTCCAACTACCCTGTCAAACCCCTGTGGCCACTACGGTAAGCGGCGATTGGCGCGCTGGTCGCGCACGCCGGGGACAAAGGTTGTAAAGGTTGCGCAAGAGGGTGCACCACCCGGCACCACGCGATTGAGACCGCCTAGTGTCTGGCGGCTCCCACCAGCGTCTCGATGGCGCTTTCGAGGTGGGCCAGGGTGCGCACCTCGAAGGCCTGGGTGCAGTGGGGCAGGTAGGCGTTCATCGAGGAGTCGCCGAGTCCCCAGCTCAGCCGTCCCTCGGGGTTGAACCAGAGGACGCGGCGCGCCCGCCCCTTGATCGTGCCCAGCAGGTCGGCGCGAGGGTTGGTGTAGTTGCCGCGGGCGTCGCCGAGCACCAGGACGACGCTCCGCGAGGTGATCGAGTCGTCGTACTGGGCGAGGAAGCGCTCCAGGCTGCGCCCGTAGTTGGTCGCCGAGTAGTAGGCGATCGCCTTGGGCTGCAGGGCGTGTGCGATGGCGGTCTCGGCGTCGTAGTGGAGGAACTCGTCGCTCACCTCGGTGCAATCGCTGACGAAGACGAAGCTGCGCACCCGGCTGAAGCGGTCCTGCAGGCGGTAGAGGAAGTGGAGCATGAGGCGCACCGTCGACTGCACCGAGTTGCTGATGTCGCAGAGCGCCACCACCTGGGGCTTGCGCTGCGGCGGGTCCTCCCAGCGCAGCCGGAAGGGGACGCCGCCCGTCTGCAGGTTGCTGCGCCAGGTGCGGTGCATGTCCAGCGAGCCCTTGCGCCTGGGGGCCCTGCGCAGCTCGGGGAGCGAGTCGAGCTTGCGTCCCAGCCGCTCCACCAGGCGGCTCATCTCCGCCGTCTCGCGCGGGGTGAAGGCCTCGATGCTGCGCATCGACAGCTCCCGGGCCCGGCGCGACTCGCTGAGCGCCCCGTCGTTTCTGTCGTATTCGGCACGAACGAAGCCGCGCACGGCGGCGCGAAGCCGGTCGAGCTGGCGGCGGACGGCGTCGCGCCAGGCCTGGGCGTCCTCCTCGCTCATGCCGGATTCGCGCAGCCGCTGGGCGAAGCGGTCCAGGGCGGCGTCGCTGCCCAGCCCCAGGCCCATGCCCTGGAGGATGAGGCGCCCTGCCATGCCCTGCTGCAGCACCGTGTCGATGCTCCCCGCGCCCTCGCGGCGCGCCGTCTCGCGGATGAGCAGGGCGAGCTCGAGGTCGTCGGTGGTGCGCAGCGCCGCCCAGAGGCGGGCCAGCTCGGGACCCAGCTCGTCGAGGGCGCCGTCCGGCAGCGGGGGGAGGGCGCGCGGCTCCTCGGGCCTCGGCGGCAGGTCGGTCTGGCGGCTGCCGTACGGCGAGAAGTAGAGCTCGAAGAGCTGCTCGAAGGTGTCGAGGTCGAAGTCGCGCTTGACCAGCGTCGCCCGCAGCGCCGACCGGAAGCTGGGCCGGTCCTCGATGTCCACCGCCCCCGCCGCGATCAGGGCGTCGGCCACCTCCGGCGGGGAGATGCGGATGCCCGCCTGGCGCAACGCCACCGCGAAGCGGTGGATGTGCTCCTCCACGCTAGTTCAGCAGCGCGGCGAGGTTCTCACGCCCCTTGCGCACGTCGCCTTCGTACTTCAGCACCAGCGACAGCGTCGACGACACCACCTCGGGATCGAGGCGCTCGGCGTTGAGCAGCAGAAGCGCTCGCGCCCAGTCGATCGACTCGGCGATCGAGGGCTGCTTGCGCAGGCCGAGCTTGCGCAGCCGTGCAACCACCGATGCCACCTGCCGCGCCAGCGCCTCCGAGGCGTCGGGGACGCGGCGGCGGATGATGGCGCGCTCGCGCTCCTCGTCGGGGAAGTCGAGGTGGAGATGCAGGCAGCGGCGGCGCAGCGCGTCGCTCATCTCGCGCGCCGCGTTCGAGGTCAGCACGACGATGGGCTGCGTGTGCGCCTGCATCGTGCCCAGCTCCGGCACGGTGACCGCGAAGTCGGAGAGCACCTCGAGGAGGAAGGCCTCGAACTCGGCGTCCGCCTTGTCGATCTCGTCGATGAGCAGCACCACGGGGTTGTCCGAGAGGATGGCGCGCAGCAGCGGCCGGGGCTGCAGGAAGCGTTCGGAGAAGAACACGTCGTCCTGGGTGGCGATGCGCTCCACCGCCTCGTGCAGGGACGCCGCGTCGCCCACGGTCTCGCCGATCTTGTCGCGCAGGATCTGCGTGTAGAGGAGCTGCTTGGCGTACTCCCACTCGTAGAGCGCCTTGGCCTCGTCGAGCCCCTCGTAGCACTGCAGGCGGATCAGCTCGCGGCCCAGCGCCGTCGACATCGCCCGGGCCAGCTCGGTCTTGCCCACGCCCGCAGGACCCTCGACGAGCAGCGGCTTCTCCATGCGCGCCGCTAGGTAGGCGATGGTGGCGGCGTCGCGGTCGATGAGGTAGCCGGTGGCGTCCAGCCGCTCGATGGTGTCGCCGATGGAGTCGAACACGCTCACGGAGGTCCTTCCACGTCGAGGTAGCGCTGCCGCCAGCGGGTGACCAGGTAGACGATCACCGCGATCGCGGCGATCAGGAGTATGACCACGGGGGGGTGGACGGCGACGTCGACGACGTGGCCGAACCCCGTCGACGGGGAGGATCCCGGCGCGACGCGGGGTGTCGTCTTGGGCTTCGGCGTGGGAGCGGGGGTGGGCACGGCGCTGGGCAGCGCGGCGCCCGCCGAATCCTGCGCGGCCGCGCCCGGTGCCGGGGCGGCGGCGTCGGCGCCACGGTAGATCGCGGACGGCGGCGCCGGCGGGTTGACCGCGGCCACCACCGTCGGGGGCGTGCCCGCCACCACCGCCAGCGCGTCGACGTTGGTCTGTCCCGCCGGCAGGGCGTCGGCCACCGCGGCGAAGGTCGCTCCCGAGTCGGTGGAGCGCATCAGCACCCCGCCCGTGCTCCCGCCCGCGTCGGCGCCGGCGTAGACCAGGTTGGGGTCGGCCGGGCTGTAGGCGCTGGCGGTGAGGGTGACCTGGTCCGGCACCCCGTTGCTGGAGGTCCAGGTGTTGCCGCCGTCGCCGCTGTGGAAGGTGCCCTTGCTGGTGGTCACCAGCAGGGGCCTGGCCTGGCCGCCCGCCGGCAGCGCGCCGGCCGACACCGAGGAGACCACCGCCGTCGCCGGCAGCCCCGACTGCAGCGTCTGCCACTCCACGCCGCCACCGCTGTTGCGGAAGAGGAACCCGGCGGCCCCCGCCGGCGCCCCGTCGACCCCGGCGACGAGCACCAGCTGGGGCTGGTTGGCGGCGACGGCGACGGCGCTGACGCTGTAGCCGTCGAGCCCCGCGGTGCGCCACTTCCTGCCGTCGGCGCTGACGTCGACGCCGCTGCGCGTCCCCACGGCGATCCCCTGCAGGCCGAAGCCGAAGCTCCGCGCGTCCATGTTGGTCAGCCCGTCGGAGGCGTCGACCCAGGTCTTGCCGCCGTCGTCGCTGCGCTGCACGCCCTTCTGGTCGAGGCCGGCGAAGGCGGGGTGCGGGTCGCGGGCGTCGAAGCCGACCGTCCAGACGCGGGTGCCCTTCAGGGTGGTCTGGTCCCAGGTGTCGCCGCCGTCGCCGCTGCGGTAGACGCCCTGGTCGGTGGCGGCGAGCAGCAGCTTGGGGTCGGTGGGGCTGGCGGCGACCGCCCAGATCCGTCCGCCGCCCAGCCCCGGCAGCTTCGAGGTGCCGGCGAAGACGGCGCCGGCGGGCGCCGCGGTGGCGATCGCGAGCGCGAGCGCGGAGCAGACCAGGGTGGCCGCGAGCAGGGTGGAGAGGGAGCGTGCGCGGCGGGGGATCACGACTGGGCGGCAGGATATACCAGCGGTGACTCCGGCCATGCCCGACCCCGTCCGCCTCGGCCGCGACGTCTGCGGCGTGCTCGACGACGCCCTCCGCCGCGAGTGGCTGGTCACCAGCGGCACCGGCGGCTTCGCCATGGGCACGGTCGCCGGCGCGCTGACGCGGCGCTACCACGCGCTGCTGATGACGGCCACCGAGCCGCCGCTGGGGCGGACCGTCGCGGTGGCGGGGATGAGCGAGACGGTCCTCGACAGCGCCGGCGGCGAGCCGCTCCCCCTGCACACCCAGGAGTGGGCCGGCGGCGCCGTCGAGCCGCGCGGCCACGTCCACATCGAGTCCTTCGAGCTGGAGGGCACGGTGCCCGTGTGGCGCTACGCGGTGCCCGGCGGCCTGCTCGAGAAGCGAGTCTGGATGCGCCGCGGCGCCGACACGACGTACCTCACCTACACGCTCACCCGCACCGTCGCGGGCGCCGCACTGCGCCTGGCGCTGCGGCCGCTCTGCACCTGGCGCGACGCGCACGCGCTGGGGCGGGCGGGCGCCCTCGTGCAGGTGGACGCCGCCGAGGACGGCCTGGCCGTCACCTTCGCCGGCGCGCCGGCCTACTGGATCCGCGCCGGCGGCGCCGAGGTGACCACCGACGGCGAGTGGTATCGCGACGTCCACCTGCGGGCCGAGGCGGAGCGGGGCATGGACGACCGCCAGGACCTCTACGCGGCGGGGACGCTGGTGGTGCCGCTGCAGCCGGCCGCCACCGTGGCGGTGAGCATCTCCCTGGACCCGGAGGCGCGGCCCGAGGACGCCGCCGCGTCGCTGGCCGAGGAGGCGGAGCGGGGCGCGGCGCTGCTGCGCTCGGCACCCGCGCCGGCTCCGCCATGGGTGGCGCGGCTCGTCCTCGCGGCCGACCAGTTCGTCGCCGAGCGTGCCGGCCTCGCGACGGTGCTGGCCGGCTTCCCCTGGTTCGGCGACTGGGGCCGGGACACGATGATCTCGCTGCCGGGACTGGCGCTGGTGGCCGGCCGCCCCGAGGTCGCCGCCGGGCTGCTGCGCGGCTTCGCGCGCTACGCCGACTCCGGCCTGCTCCCCAACCGCTTTCCCGACCGCGGCGAGACGCCCGAGTACAACACCGCCGACGCCACCCTGTGGTACGTCGAGGCGTTGCGGTCGTACGTGGCCGAAACCGGCGACCGGGACCTCGTGCGCGAGCTGTGGCCCGTGCTGTGCGACGTCGTCGCCTGGCACGTGCGCGGCACGCGGCACGGCATCGGCGTCGATCCCGCCGACGGGCTGCTTCGCGCCGGCGAACCCGGCGTGCAGCTGACCTGGATGGACGCCAAGGTCGACGGCTGGGTGGTGACGCCGCGCATCGGCAAGCCCGTGGAGATCAGCGCCCTGTGGCACAACGCGCTGTCCTGCATGGCGGACTGGGCCGGGACGCTGACGCTGCCCGCACCGGAGGGTGTCGACCTCGCCGCGCTGCGAGCGCAGGTCGCGGCCTCCTTCGAGCGCTACTGGAACCCCGCCACCGGCTACCTCTTCGACGTGCTCGACGGCCCGGACGGGGACGACGCGGCGGTGCGTCCCAACGCCCTGATCGCGGCGTCGCTGCACCACACACCGCTGAGCAGGGCGCGCATCGCGGCGGTGGTGTCGCGGGCGCAGCGCGACCTGGTCACCTCGCTGGGACTGCGCACCCTGGCGCCCGGATCGCCCGGCTACGCCGAGGTGTACGCCGGCGACCTGCGCCGCCGCGACGCCGCCTACCACCAGGGCACGGTGTGGCCCTGGCTGATGGGCCCGTTCGCCGTCGCCCACCTGCGCGCCTTCGACGACGCCGCGGTGGTGCGCTCCTTCCTCGAGCCGCTCGCCGACCACCTGCGCGACGCGGGCATCGGCTCGGTGTCGGAGATCGCCGACGCCTCGCCGCCACACACGCCACGGGGCTGCCCGTGGCAGGCGTGGAGCGTCGCCGAGCTGCTGCGCGCCTGGCACGCGGTGAGCGGCGGCCGGTGAGCGCGGACGCGCTGCCGCCGGCCACCTACCGCCGTCTCCTCACCGTCCCGGGCTTCCTGCCGCTGATGGGATCCGCGCTGCTCTCGCGCACGGCGAACCGGCTGTGGGAGGTGGGGCTGGTGATCTACATCCTGCAGCGCTTCCACTCCGCGTCGCTCGCCGGGCTGACGGTGTTCCTCAGCATCGCGCCGGGCCTGGCGCTGAGCCCGGTCACCGGCGCGCTGCTGGACCGCTACCGGCGGCGCCTGCTGATCTTCGGGGACAACCTGCTGGCGGCTGTGGCGCTGACCTGGATCGGGCTGCTCGGGCTCAGCGGCCTGCTGACACCCGCCTGGCTGCTGCCCATCGTCAGCCTGTCGTCGCTCACCTTCCCGCTCAGCGCGTCGGGGACGCGGTCGCTGTTCCCCACGGTCATCCCGCGCGACCTCTGGGACCTCGGCAACGCCGTCGACAGCGGCAGCGAGGGGTTCTCCGCGGTCATCGGCCCGGCGCTCGCGGGTGGCTTCGTGGCCCTGATCGGCGGCGCGCAGACGCTCGTGCTGTCCGGCGGCGTCTTCCTGCTCGCCGCGCTGGCGATGCTCACCGTCCCCGAGCCGCCGCAGGTCGAACGCGGCCGCCGGGAGCCGCTGCTGCGCTCCGCGCTCGACGGGGTGCGCTACGTGATGCGCAACCGCAGCCTGCGCGCACTGGCGGTGACGATGTCGGTGGGCAACCTCGGCTTCGGCCAGCTGGTGGTGATCCTGCCGGTGCTGGTGCTGCAGCGCTTCGGCGGCGGCGCCGGCATGGTGGGTGCGATGTGGGCGCTGCAGGGGGCGGCGGGGATCCTGTCAGGGGTCACCGTCGGGCGGCTCGGCTCGGTGGGGCGCGAGCGGCGCGTGATGGTCCTCGGCTACGCCGTGATGGTGTGCGGGCTGGTGGTGGTCGCGGTGCCGTCCTTCGCCGCCCTGGTGGTGGGGATGATCCTCTGCGGTCTCTCCATCGGGCCCATCGACATCGCCCTCTTCTCGCTGCGGCAGCGGCGCACCGACCCCGCCTGGTTCGGACGTGCCTTCGCGGTGTCGATGGCGCTCAACTACGCCGGGATGCCGGTGGGCTCGGGCATCGCCGGGCCGATCGTCTCGGTGTCGATCTCGCTGGCGCTGGGCGTGGCGGCGGGGCTGGTGCTGCTGGGCACGGCGCTCTGCTTCACCATCCCGCGCACCGTGGACTGACCGGTCGGTCCTGTGCAGCCGCGGGCTTCAGCGGGCGGCGACGGCGGCGGTGACGTCGCAGCCGAGCACGCCGAGCAGGCGGCGCATGAGCAGCTCACCGTCGGTGCCGCGCTGCGCGGTGGAGGTGCGCATGCGGCCGGCCAGCTCGTCGAGGACGCGCAGCGCGCCGGGCGTGTCGAGGTCGTCGTCGAGCCGCCCGAAGAAGTCGCGCTCCACCTGCTGCGCCTCGTCGTCGTCGAGCAGCGGCGCGGCGGACATCGCCTGGCGGTAGCCGAGGCGGCGCGACTCGGCCAGCTCGAACTCGGCCATGTCGAACGACCACGCCCTGCGGTAGTGGTGCGCGGCCAGCCCGAGCCGCACGGCGCCGGGCGCACAGTGGCGCAGGCAGTCGTCGACGAAGACGAGGTTGCCCAGCGACTTGCTCATCTTCACGCCGTCGAGCTGCACCATGGCGACGTGCATCCAGTGGCGCACGAAGGGACGGTGCGCCACCGCCTCGACCTGGGCGATCTCCGATTCGTGGTGGGGATAGACGAGGTCGTCGCCGCCGCCGTGCAGGTCGACGCTGCCGTCGAGCAGGTCGCTGGCCAGCACCGAGCACTCGATGTGCCAGCCGGGACGCCCCTTCCCCCACGGCGAATCCCACGCGGACTCGTCGGGCAGCGAGGGTTGCCAGAGCACGAAGTCGAGCGGGTCGAGCTTGCGCGGGTCGTCGGGGTCGGCGCCGCGCTCGCGGCTCAGTGCCAGCATCTCGTCGCGGCTGAGATGGCTCAGCGCGCCGTAGCGCTCGAAGCGGGGGACGTGGAAGTAGACCCAGCCGTCCCGGTTGTACGCGGCGCCCGCGCGCTCCAGCCGGACGATCCAGTCGACCATGTGCGGCACGTGGGTGCTGGCATGCGGCGCGGCGTTGACGGGGAGGATGTCGATCGCCGCCATCTCGCGGTCGAAGCGGGCCACCTGCTCGGCGATGAGCCGCTGCGCCGGCACCCCGCGCTCGCGGGCGACGCGGAAGATGTCGTCGTCGACGTCGGTCACGTTGCGGACGCTGCGCACCCGGTGGCCTGCCGCCATCAGCCGCCTGGTCACGATGTCGAACACGTGGTAGGTGAAGGCGTGTCCGAGGTGCGCGGCGTCGTACGGCGTGATCCCGCACACGTACAGCGACACGGTGTCGCCGGCCGGCTGGAACGGGCGCACCGCCCGGGCGGCCGTGTCGTAGAGCTGCATGGCTGGCGCGATTCTACGAAGCTGGCGGCTCAGGGCTGCTGCAGCAGGTGCGACCTGGCCGCCTCGAACGCCGCCCTGAGGTCCCGGTAGGCCACGCGCCGCGCCGCGTCGTCGAAGGGCAGCCAGGCCGCCTCGTCGACCTCGGCGAGCTGCGGCCGGAGCGGCGCGTCGGGGGGCGCCTCGACCAGGTAGTGGTGGACGATCTTGCCCACCAGGCGGCCGTCGCGCCGGCGGTACATGTACTCCGCGGGCGGCAGCTCGGCGCGGAGGGTGAGGCCGTCGAGGGGAAGGCCGGTCTCCTCGCTGATCTCCCGCAGCGCCGCCTGCTCGGGCGTCTCGCCCCGGTCGAGGTTGCCCTTGGGGAGGCTCCAGGCGTCGCCCACCCGGATCAGGAGCGCCTCCCAGCCCTCACCCGCCGGGCCGCGGCGGACCACCACGCCGCCCGCGGACACCTCGTCGTGGCGGTGGCGGCGCGGTGCGGGCATGGCTCTGTGAGCCTACTGCCCCGCCGTTCGTCCGGCCGTAGACTCAGCAGGGCCAGCGGCGTGCCCGGCGGTGCTGGCAGAGGAGGCGGTCATGACGAACCGGTTCAACGACGCCCTGTGGCAGCAGTACGGCGGAGCCCTGGGCATGCTCGACAACGCGCTGGCCGCCTGCCCCGACGAGCTGTGGACCGCGCCGCTGTGGCGCGTTTCACCCGAATCCGGGGAAGCCGCCACCGCCAGCGAGTTCTGGAGCCTCGCCGCCCACACGCTGCGCTGGCTGGAGCGGTACCTCGCCGCGGCTCCTGAGCATCGGTTCGCCGCGCTGGAATGCTCGGCGGCGCTGACCCCTGCGGCCGGTGCCCGGCTCGACAGGACGGCGGTGCGAGGCGCTCTCGCGACGCTGCGCCAGCGCTGCCACGACGTCCTGACAGCTCTCGGCGACGCCGACCTGCAGCGGCCGGTGACCTACGACTGGATCGCGGCGGAGCCGATCACCTACGCCGAGCTGCAGGTCTACGGCCTGCGCCACCTCCAGGAGCACGCCGCCCAGCTCAACCTCTTCCTCGGGCAGCACGGCGTCCCGGACGAAGCCCTCGACTGGGTGAGCCGCGCCGACCCCTGAGGCCACTGACCCCGGAGGATGGCAAAACCTTGGTGTGATAGATATCCAGTCGGTCGCTTCGATGCTATCCTGAGATTCATGCGGAAGACGACCATCGCCATCGACGACGAGGTGGCCGCGCAGGCAAGCCGCACCCTCGGGACCAGGGGGCTCACCGCCACCGTCAACCAGTCGATGCGTGAGGTCGTGGCCATGGCCGCCCGGCGGCGGTTGGTCGAACGCCTCCGCGCCATGGACGGGATGGATCTCGACGACCCGGACGTGATGTCTCGCGCCTGGAGATGAGGGCTCGCTACCTCGCCGACAAGAGCGCCCTGGCGCGCTTCGCCCACCCCGCTGTCACCGCCTGGCTGGAGCCGCGCATCCTCGACGGCGAGGTGGCCCGGTGCTCGATCGTGGACCTCGAGCTGCTGTTCAGCGCCCGCAGCCACAAGGACTTCGTCTCCATCCGCGACGACCGCGTGGCCGGCTTCGAGCTGGTCGAGACATCGCAGGCGGACTTCGAGCGCTCCGTCGCAGTGATGGAGACCCTGACCAGGTCGGGACACCACCGCGCCGTGGCCATCCCCGACCTCATCATCGCCGCCGTCGCCGAACGCGCGGGCCTGGTCGTCGTCCACTACGACGAGGACTTCGACCACATCGCCCGCGTCACCAAGCAGCCCGTCCGCTGGGTCGTCCCCAAGGGTTCGGTCTGACCGCCTGCGCGTGAAGGCGAATCGTTGAAACGTCGAAGGGTTGGCGCTACGCGAGCCGGCGCCACCCCCGAACACGCCTCAACCAAATCTCCGTAGGAGCTAGGCGCTAGGGCGGTCGGACGCGCGGTTCCACGCCTCCCCGACCGCAGCTCTGATGTGATCAGCGAGTTTGCTCTCATCGTCGTCCGTAGGCGTAAGGCGGTACGACACCTGTCGCGTGCTAGCCAAGTCGAACGGCGACTCCCCGACGTGCTGGTTCATTATCACGGCGGACTTCAATAATGCTTGGGCGTATCCAAGTTCCCACATGACGTTTGCGTTTGTGCCTGTGATATCCGCAATGACGACGCTTGCCGCCCGAATCGCACCGATAATCTGCTGGTCGATCTTGCCAGGGGCAGAGATTTCGTCGGCGCGCACAATACGGCCGCCGCCGGGATAGCCGATGGAACGGACCGCGCGCTTGATCAGGTCATAAATACCTTGTGACCATGGTTCACCGAACGGCATCATCACAAAGATGGTCGGACTCTCCTCGTCGACACCGGACCCCCCAGCCATTCCCCCAGGCGTCGTGGCGCGATCGTTCGGCTGCGTTCGGGGATAGTGAACCAACGCCGCGAACTGCTGTTGATCCTCATCCCTGATGATCTTCTGCCGCGCCACATAATCCTCGACAGAATCGATGTCGCGGAAACGACGGGCCATGCTCCCATTGACCGACAATCGCCACGACGCGCCAGGGCCGTATCCGCCCCCAGCGAATGGGTTGGGGAAGTCGCTAAGGAGTAGCTGTGCGCTCGTGGCCAGGGTGTCGCGATCACCTAACAGCGCCACCCACGGATCATCACTCGAAATCGAGAGTTCTTCGGTGTCAGAGTAGTAGATATCAACGGCGCGTCGCACTATCTCCACGCAAGCGTCGAGGACACTCGTCGCCTCTGGAACGAAACGAAGTATGCGGATGGGTAGGTAGACGTTTGTGGGGTAGGCGGGAGAAACATCGCCCTGCAGCCGAGGCATTTCCACCAGCGCCGAGCGTACGTCAATTCCGGTACCGGCTCGGTCTAGTGCACGTTGGAGAACATCTATTTGGGGCCAGTTGTGTTCCTTCGCGAAGACCTCAAAAGCGAACTTCAGCATGGGCATGTTCGCAGTTGCCTACTCCTGGTCTGACCTCTTGGCCGAAGTCTCACGCGGTGCCGCAGCCGATTCCTTGATTGCTTGCTCCGCGACCCGGACGCCCTTCGGAGTGAGCTCGATGCTCCCATCAATGCCACCCATAGTACGAAGCTGCACGAACTCATCACCTTGTAGCTGCATGCTCAGCGTCATGATTCTCTCATCGGGAATCTGCGCCACCTTCGCAATGTCACGGTGGGTTGCCCAGCGTAAGGGCTCGTCCTTCGTCAGTTCATAGAAGGCGACGAGATAGCGTTCCTTCTCCCTATCGCGTTCTTCGACTTCGTCAGCCGTCGCCAACTTGCTCTCCTCCCGAGACAACCGACGGTTGGCGTCCCGCCGTCGCTAACCTGCCACGCCATCCTAGAAAGGATAACGGTGCAGTTGTCGTGGCTATCGCTGGATAGGGATACCCCGCCGAAACGAACGAGAACAGCGGTTACGTACTCCTGCACCAGTAGCCGCCTCCAATGAGCTTCGACGCTGGTCCGGTGCAGACCTTCACAAGGTAGCAAACAGAGCAAAAGCAAAGATTCGCACCAACCAGCCGCCTGACGTCGGCCGGTTGTGCCGGTTTGACCGCTGGTCAGCCGTTCGGCAATTAGGAATGCCGCAGTGCATCCAGCAACCACGGTGCACAGGGAGACGGGCAGATGAGGATGCCAGCAACGCTCCAACGGAAGATCCTTTCCGCCGGGCTGACCGTTACACTGGCCGTGCTTGCCTCGGGCATGGTCGGAGTGTCAGCACAAGTGCCTCATATCGAGAAGCCGGGAGCCGACCCGCTCATGACGACCACAGACCAAGTGGTCGCGGTTGGTCAGACCACACTCGCAGCGACGTACGGCGGCGCCAAGATCGACCGTTCAGCCGGGGTAGTCGATGTCCTGCTGACTGACATCACCGCCAGCGCCGTCCGAGTCCTCCATGCGGGTGTGACGCATCCCGAACTCCTGCGCATCAGCCAGGCCCGATACACCATGGTGCAACTGATGGCGCTCCGAGATCGCATCTTCGGAGACAGGGCCGCTCTCGCCAGTCAAGGCGTCCACGTGTGGGGTGTGGGCATCAGCTTCGGTAATGTTGTCGCGTCGATCTCGGATGCGGCGCGGACCGCAGAGGCGCTCTTGAAGGAGCGATATGGCGACGCGGTCACTGTCGTCGTGGGGCCACAGCCCACGCATATCAGTGGCCCAACGCAGACCCGCCTCGGACCTCCCCCGTACATGGGCGGGATGGAGATCGACGACATCGGCAACTACCAGACGGTCAGCACCGGCTTCTACTATGAGTGCACGGCCGGTTTCATCGCACGGAGCCAGTCCACCTTCCAGGGCATCGCCCTCTATTACATCATCACCGCCGGTCATTGCTTCAACGCGGCGTCCGGCGAAGTCATCTACCACGCCGTGGCCACCAGTCAAACCGACGAGCCGGTTGGTCGTGTGGCGATCAACAGCTTCTACGAAGGCGGTAACTCAGATTCGGAGTCCATCGGAATCCAGGCGGGCTACGTGGCAGCGACCAACCAGATCATCACCGCCGAGCCCTACGTCCACACCATCGACTACTTGGCCGACACCCAGGAGTCGATCGACGGCCAGGCCGTGTGCAAGTCGGGGATGACCACCGATCAGACCTGCAACTTCACCGTCCAAGCCATCCATCAAGAAGTCACGTCTGTCGACTCCAGCACAGGAGTTCAGACCACCCTCTACGACCAAGTTCAGGCGTGTTGTGATGCGCTCGACCACGGAGATAGCGGCGGCCCCGTCTACCACTACTATCAGCCGCAGGCCATCTACGGTGTCGGCCTTGTGGCGGATGGCAATTCGGTCGGGCAGATGACGTTCTCGTTCATCCAGGATGCGGAGGCCGACCTCGGGGTTTGGATTTGCACCCAGCCACCGCAATACTTCGGCTGCTAGAGGTGACCGCACCTTTCACGCACCAGTTCGTCAATCGCTGATGTCAGCCCACAGGTCCGGGGAGTTCCGCAGCCGGGCAGAACAATCATCGACGCTGATACTCGAAGGGGCGAGGTCGTCCAATCCTGGCGCGCTAGCGAAGGGACCATCGCGACCGTGAAGTCCTAGTACAAGCATCCTCCCTTCCACCTAAGCCGTCGGGCAGGCGGGTGTCGGGCGGCCACTGCTTCGGAGAATTGAGGGTCATCGTGAAGCGGTGGTGGATCACGTCGGCAGTGGCGCTCCCTGCAAGTTCGGCCGTCTCGTCCTGCCGTCGTCCCGGTGTTGCGGGAGACCAGCTCCCACGTCGCGGCGAGAGCACGCGAGAGTGGGCGGGCGCACTCAGCCATGCGCAGAGACTGGCACACCGTTGGTCGACCCCGATACGTTCGTTCGCATTGGGACGGGCGCCTCGCTGACGGCGGCTGCGCCGCCTGCGGTCCTTCGCTCTCGGACCCGGGCGCTTGGCGCCTCGCGAGGCTGGCGACCCCGATCGGATTCGAACCGACGATCTCCACCTTGACAGGGTGGCGTGTTAGGCCAGGCTACACCACGGGGCCACGCGACCCCGGATCATAGCATCGGCCTCCGCGACCGGCCGCCGACCCCGGCAGAGGAGCCTCCATGGCCTATTTCGTCCTCCAGTACGACCTGGTTCCCGACTACCTGGAACGTCGCGCCCAGTTCCGCGACGAGCACCTGGGCCTCGCCCGCGAGGCGCAGCGCCGCGGCGAGATCGTCCTCGCCGGCGCCCTCGCCGATCCCGCCGACGGCGCCCTCCTCGTCTTCCGCTGCGAGGACGCGAGCGTGGTGGAACGCTTCGCCGAAGCCGACCCCTACGTCCGCAACGGCCTGGTCACCCGCTGGCGCGTCCGGCCGTGGACGGTCGTGGTCGGAGGCGAGACGTAGCGCCGCGTCGGCAGCCGGTGGGTCAGCCCCCTGAGACCGCCGGCGCCACCAGAACCTCGCACCCCTCGGGCACCGGGATCTCCGTGCCCGCCGAGCGCTGCACCATCATCCCGTCGACGAACACCAGCACGTGAGGGCGCAGCGCGCCCTGCTCGTCGCGGATGCGGCGCTCCAGCACCGGCAGGCGCGCCGCCAGGTCGTCGAGCACGGCGCGCAGGGTGGCGCCTTCGACGGTCACCTCGTGCGCCCCGCCCGCGCTGGCGCGCAGCGCGGACGGGACGACGAGACGCGCGCTCACGACACGACGGCGGCGCGCACCGAGAGCACGTCGGGCAGGTGCGACGCCACCGCGCTCCAGGACTCGCCGCAGTCGATCGAGGCGTACACCTCGCCAAGGCGGGTGCCGAAGTACACGCCGGCCGGCGAGCCGTTGTCGACGCTCATCGCGTCGCGCAGCACCGAGGAGTAGTAGGTGTCGCCGGGCAGGCCCGCCGCAGAGGCGTGCCAGGACTCGCCCGCGTCCATCGACCGGTACACGGCGCAGCGTCCCGACGGCGGGATGCGGTTCATGTCGGCTTCCAGCGGGAAGTTGAAGAGCATGTCGGGGTTGTCGGGATGCACCACGATGGGGAAGCCGAAGTTGGAGGGCAGCCCGTTCTCGATCGCCGTCCAGGAGTCGCCGGCGTTCTCGCTGCGATACACGCCGAAGTGGTTCTGGGCGAAGAGGCGATCGGGTCGCGAGGGATGGAAGGCGACCTTGTGCACGCACTGGTTGAACTCGGGAAAGCGCTGGTCCTCCGGCGCGTAGGCCTGCTGGATGCCGCGGTTGGCACGCACCCAGGTGGCGCCGCCGTCCTCGGAGCGGTACGCGCCGCCCGTCGACATCACCGCCATCAGCCACCGCGGGTCTTCGGCGCGGGTCAGCACCGTGTGCAGGCAGGCGCCGCCCCCGCCCGGCATCCACTGGGTGCGGTCGGGGATGTCCCAGTAGCCCTGGACCAGCGAGAAGGAGAGGCCGCCGTCGTCGGAGCGGAACAGCGCGTGCGGCTCGACGCCCGCGTACACGACGTCCGGCTGCGACTCCGGGGGCACGTGCAGCTGCCAGACGCGCGCCAGCGTCGCGCCGGTCGACTCCGGGAAGGCGATGGGTGCCTGCTCGGGCTCGGACCAGGTGCGCCCGAGGTCGTCGGAGTACGCGACCGTCGTCCCGAAGTGGCCGAAGCTGAGCCCGGCCAGGATGCGCGGCGTGGAGCGGCGCGCGTCGACGGCGACGGCGCTCACCTCCTTGTTGCCGAACTGCATCGGGTCGACGTCCCAGCGCCGCCGCTGCCCGTCCGACCGCGCGATCAACAGCCCCTTGCGAGTCCCCACCAGCACCACTGCCTCTGCCACGCGCCTCACCTCACAAAGCCCGACGGCGGTTCCGACGAACGGCGCGCCGAGTCTACGCGCCGCCCTGCGGAGTGAGACGGCTCTGCGGCGGCGGACTCATCGGCCCGCGACGGCCACCGAAAGGTCGGCCCGGCCGGTGTCGTTATCCAGGTCATGACCCACCCCAGCCCCTGCCCGCGCTGCGGCGGCGCCCGCGCCTGGTACGGCCCCTCGGACGGCCCCACCGTCCCTGTGCTCTGCACGGAGTGCGGTCGTGAGGCCGCCGCCTGCCCGTCCTGCGGCTGGGAGTGGACCGGCCTTCCCCGCGACCCACGCCTGGCCCGCCGGGGCGCCTGCATCTCCTGCCGGGTGATCCACCTGGCGGGGCGGCGGGCCACCGCCGGAGCCACCGCCACCGCGCTCGTGGACGAGCTCCCCGCCGGCTTCGTCCCCCGCCCGCAGTCGCGCTCCCGCCTGCTGCAGCGTCTCGCCGACGCCGGTGAGGCCGAGAGCGAGGCACGCTGGCGCTGCTTCCGGCTCTTCGGCGAGGTCGCCGAGCGGGCAGGGCGGCGCGCCGAGGCGGTGGTCCGGCTGGAGACCGAGCTGCGCTCCCTCGACCCCCGCGGACGGTGACGGATTTTGGCGGAGCGCCCGTCTTACTTGATGTGGACGGAGGGACATCGGGTGCCGCGTAGACGCCCGCGCGCCCTGGTGCGAGCAGCGGCCGTGCTTGCCGGCGCCGCCCTCCCCCTGCTGGGCGGCGGGCTGGCCCACGCCGCCGTGCCGCCCCTGCCCTCGACCCCTCCGCTGCCCGGGCTGCCCGCGTCGGGCCAGCCCATCGACGTCGTGATCGCCCCGCCCAGCGTGGCCACGGTCCCGGTGCCGCCGCCGCTGACGGGCTGCAACGTCTACACCAGCTACGACAACACCGGCACCAACCCGCCGGGCAGCGCGTTCCGGGGCCAGAGCGCCTGCGGAGCAGGGGTCTACGCGCCGGCGCTCAGCGGCCTGGCGGTCCTCCAGGACGTCTTCGGCAATGTGGTGGCGGCGGGCAACGGCTACGGCCAGGTGTGGGGCGTGGGCACCTCCGCCGGTGACTACGCGCTGCAGGGGTCGCTGACCTCCGGCCTGAGCTCCGCCGGGCCCGTTCCCGGGCTCGACTACACCATCAGCTACACCACTTCGATCACACTGACATGGCCGCAGTTCTGGGGGCCCCCCGCGGCGGGGTGCTCGGTCAGCGGCCAGACCCTCACCTGTCACGTCACCACGACGTACAGCTACATCCCGGGCACACAGGGCGGCCTCACGCCGGGCTGATCCGGTCGCCGTCCTCTCCCGGCCAGGTCCGATCGACCGAGGGGAGTGGGGGCAGGAGGTACCCACCACGTGTCTGGGTCCGGACGCCGGCTCGCCCGGCTGGCCGGCGGCGCTGCGCTCGCTGTCACCGGCGCGCTCGCCGTCGCATCCGCTCTCACCCTGTCGCCGCACGGCTCCGGCTTCGCTCCGCTGGCGGCGAGCGCGGACTCGCCGCCGAGCCCGACGCCGACGGCGACGCCCACGCCGAGCCCGACCCCCAGGCCGACGGACACGCCCCGGCCAACCTGGACGCCACGCCCGACGGCGACACCCAGGCCCACGCCGGCGCCACCCCCGCCGACCCTCGTCCCGGCGCCGCCGCCCGCGACCCCGGGCACCGCCGGCACCGCCCACCCCCTGGTGATCACCCCACTGTTCGGCAGTCCGCTGGTGGTCCGTCCGGCGGCGACGACCGCCGCGTCGCCCCGCCCCACGGCCGCCGTGCTGGGCTTCATCGACCCCACGCCGCTGCCGACCACCGCGACGACGATCACCCCGATCACCGGCGGTGGTCCGCCCGGCGGCGCCACCCCGGTGTCCAGCCCCCGCGTCACCGAGCTGACCGCGGCGGGCCTGGGCGGGACGGCGGCCCTGCTCGGCATCGCCGTCGCGTGGCGGGTGCTGCGGCCGCGGCGCCCGCTCGCGGTCGCGGGAACGCTGAGTGCCGGCGGTGAGCCGGGCGAGGCCGCGGTCGCCGCGGCTCCGGAGTCGGCCCTGTTCCGCGAGTGGCGGGGCGAGATCGACGACATCGCCGACCTGGCCGTGCTCACCGTGCCCCCGGAGGAGCAGTCCGCCGCACGGCAGCGCCGCCGCGCCTTCTCGGCCGACGCGCTGGCCCGCCGGCTCACCCGGTCGGTCGAGCAGCAGGCGCCTGACGGGACCTGACGCCGGTCGTCAGGCTCAGGCGCCCGCAGGAAGGAGCCGGTAGGCGCACGGCACGTCGCCGGCGTGCCCCAGGGCCTCGACCTCCGCACCCTGGCCGGCGGCGCGCAGCGCGCCCTCGATCATTCCGGCGTGGAGCTGGCAGACCACCTGCGGGGCGGTGGCGCAGGCCTCGCGGAAGATGCAGTTGCGGGCCAGCACCCGGTCGCCGTCGACCTCGTAGGTGCCGCCCAGCAGGGCGAGCGGGCGCAGTGCCTGCTCGGGGGTCGCCGTGCGTTCGGTGCAGAGCAGGGAGGCGTGCCTGCGTCCCGCGTCGCGTGCCGCATCGACCCCGGCCTCGCCGAACCGCTCCAGGCCGTTTGCCAGCATCCCCGCGAGGACGGCGAACTGCCGGGCGGGGTGGTGCAGCTCCAGGGGCCCGGCGGCGAGTGCGTAGAGGTTGGCCGGCTTGCCGGGAACGCCCCGGCGCCGGGTGACCGCGAGGAAGCCGAGCCCGGCCAGGCGCTCCAGGTGGGTGAAGGCCACCGTGCGGTGGACGCCCGCCTGGGCCGCCACCTCGTCCACGGTGCGCGGCGCCGGGTCCTCGTAGAAGGCGAGCAGGATGCCCCGCCGGGTGGGGTCCTGCAGGGCGCCGACCAGCCGCTCGATGGCCGCCCCCGTCGAGGGCGAGGCCGGGCCCGGCGTGGGGAGGGACTCCGGTGCCATGCTGGCTGCTGCGGTTCCTCGGATGGGTTTGCCGGCGCCCGCTTGCGCCGTCACTGCGGTTTATAGCATAGTGACGCAATAAATTCGCGGATCGGGGAGGTCAGGCATGGCCGAGTCGCGGCTCGATCGGTTCGTCCGGCGGCAGGGCTGGATGGAGGGATGGGGCGACGCCATCCAGGCGGCGGTGGGCGGCGTCTACGGCGCGCTCGGCCGGCCGGGACGGTCCTTGAAGAACCTCATGCACGGCACGGCCATCCTCGGCCATCCGCTGCACCCCGCCCTGACCGACGTCCCCATCGGCGCCTGGACGGCCGGCGTCGTCGCCGACCACGTGGCCCACTTCACCCCGCGGATTCCCACCGAGGCAGGCGACGTCGCCCTGGCCGTCGGCGTGGTCGCCGGCCTCGGGGCCGCGCTGACCGGGTACACCGACTTCCACGAGACCTTCGCCCAGGAGCGACGCATCGCACTGCTGCACGGGCTGGTCAACACCGTGGTGCTGCTGCTCATGGCCGTCTCGCTGGCCCTGCGCTGGTGGGTCGGCGGTGGCGCCCATCCGCTGGCGGTCGGCCTGTCCACGGCCGGCTGGGTTCTGGTCATCCTCGGCGGATACATCGGCGGCCATCTCGTCTTCGGCAGCGCCACCATGGTCAACCGCGTCGCCTTCCTGGACGGCTTCGAGGGCGCCGTCGAGGTCGGTGCCTCGACCGACTTCCCCGAGGGCGAGCTGCGCAAGGTGACGGCCGGCGGCCTGCCGGTGCTCATGGTCCGCCGCGGCGGCCAGCTCTTCGGCATCGTCAACACCTGCACCCACGCGGGCGGCCCCCTCGACGAGGGGACGCTCGACGGCACCATCGTCACCTGCCCCTGGCACGGCTCGACGTTCGACGTGCGCACCGGGCGCGTCTGCGGCGGCCCCGCCACCTTCAGCGAGCCTGCGCTGCACGTCGTCGAGGCGGGCGGCCGGGTCAGCGTCGAGCTCACCGAGCCCCTCCACTGAGGTCCCCATGGCCGTCACCAGTACCGACCTGACCGTTCTACCCGACCGCGACCCGCTGCCGCGGCTCGTCGAGGACGTTCTCGTCCAGCTCGGCGAGGACCCGGTCCGCGAGGGCCTGCTGCGCACGCCGCAGCGCGTCGCCGACTCGCTGCGCTTCCTCACCGGCGGCTACGCGCAGTCGGTCGAGGAGGTGGTCAACGGGGCGGTGTTCGCCGAGCAGTACAGCGAGATGGTGCTGGTCAAGGACATCGAGGTCTTCTCGCTCTGCGAGCACCACATGCTGCCCTTCTTCGGCAAGGCGCACGTCGCCTACGTCCCCGACGGGCGCGTGGTGGGGCTCAGCAAGCTGCCGCGCATCGTCGACGTGTTCGCGCGGCGCCTTCAGGTGCAGGAGCGCCTGACCACGGAGGTCGCCACCGCCATCGACGAGGTGCTGCAGCCGCTGGGCGTCGCCGTCGTCATCGAGGCGGCCCACCTCTGCATGATGATGCGCGGCATCCAGAAGCAGAACAGCAGCACGGTGACGTCGTGCATGCGCGGCTGCTTCCTCACCGACGAGCGCACCCGCATGGAGTTCACCGACCTGCTGCGGCGCTGAGCTCGCGGAGCTGCTGCCACTCGTCGCCGGCGAGGACGTGGAGCAGCAGCTGCTGGGCGACCCCGGCGGCGTCACGCCAGTGCGCGGTGAGCTCGCGGACCTCCTCCTCGCTGGGCATGGCGCCCTCGCGGTAGGCGTGGCCCACCGCCTTGCGAACCCCGAGGTCGCCGGCCACCACGACGGGGCGGCCGAAGCTGCGGGCGAGCAGCCATTCCGCCGTCCAGCGGCCGATGCCGGGCAGGGTGACCAGCTCGGCGACGACCTCCTCGTCGCTCCGCTCGGCGAGCTGTGCGGCGTCGAGCGTCCCTCCGGCGACCGCGCTGGCGATGCCGATGATGTACCCCGCCTTGCGCGTGGTGAACTGCAGCTCGCGCAGGTCGGCGGCCCGGGCGGCGGCGAGGACGTCGGGCTCCAGGCTCCACACCTCGTGGCCCTCGACCTCGTGGCGCCGGCCGTAGCGGCGGGCCAGGCGGGCGCGCACGGTGGCGGCGAAGCGCAGGTTGATCTGCTGGGCGCTGACGGCGCGGACCAGCCCGGTCAGGACGTCGGGCTGCAGCACGGTGCGCACGCCGTGGTGCAGGCGGTCGGCGGCGCGGATGACCGGGTCGCGGTCGGTGAGGCTCTCCAGCGTCTGCCGGGGAACGGTGGCGAAGAAGCTCGCCGCGGCTCGCGCGGCGGCGTCGAGGTGGCGCGGGTCGTTGGTGGCCACGCGCATGCTCGGCTGCTCGACCGAGCCCAGCGGTGTGCAGGCGACCGGGATCGACTCGCCGGCGACGCGCACGGTGCGCAGCAGCGTGGCTCCGTCCCAGCGGTCGATGAGGTCGTCGCCGGCGCGGCGGAAGACCTCGACGGAGGCGGCGACGTCCAGCGGTCCGGCCAGGTCGACGGTGGTGCTGCAACTCCCGTCGCCGCGGCGGTGTTTCATGCTGACGAGAATGGACGACGCCCTCACCGCTCTGCTCGCCCGTGACCCCGACGCCGGCTTCGAACGGCTGGTGCGCTGCTTCCAGGACCGCATCTACGGCCTGGCGCTGACGCTCACCGGCAGCCCCGCCGACGCCGAGGAGGTGGCCCAGGACACCTTCGTCCGGGCGCACCGGGCGCTGCAGTCCTATGGCGCCGAGCGCATCGAGGCGCTCCGGATCCGACCCTGGCTGCACCGCATCGCCCTCAACGTCGTGCGCAACCGCGTGCGGGTCCGCCGGGTTGCCACGGTGGAGCTGTCCGAGGCCGGCCTGGTCGCCGATGCCACCGCGGCGCGGCCGGAATCGGTGGTGCTGGGGCGCGCCTCGGCGGCGGAGATGCGCGACCTGGTGGCCTCGCTGCCGGTGGCCTATCGCGACTCGGTGGTGCTGCGCCACGTGCAGCAGCTCTCCTACGCCGAGGTGGCCTCGGTGCTGGGCAAGCCGGAGGGGACGGTGAAGGCGAACGTGCATCGCGGGTTGGGACTGCTCCGCCACGCGCTGGAAGACCGGGAGGCTGGTTGAGATGGCTCGGATGATCACGGAGGACGCGCTGGTCTCGGCGCTGCAGCGCATCGGCGAGGTGCGCGCGCCGTCGACGCTGCTCGGCAACGTGCTCGACGCGGTGGGCGTCGCGGCGCGCTACGCGCCCGTGGAGACCGACATCGGGACGATCTTCGTCGCGTGGACCGCGAACGGTGTGCGCGCGGCGATGCGCGACGTCAGCGGCGAGGAGTTCGAGCGCTGGTATGCGAATCGCTTCGGCGTGGCGCCTGCGCGCGCCGAGGCGCTGCCCGCGCCGTTGCAGCAGGCGGTGCTGGCCCGCCTGGCCGGCGACGCGCGTGCGCAGGTGCGCTTCGACCTCGCCGGGCTGCGCCCCTTCGAGCGCGACGTCCTGGAGACGACACTGCGCATCCCGCGTGGCGAGGTGCGTCCGTACAACTGGGTGGCGCGGCGCATCGGCCGCCCGCTGGCGGTGCGCGCCGTCGGCACCGCGCTGGCACACAACCCCATCCCGTACCTCATCCCCTGCCACCGGGTGGTCCGCGCCGACGGCCACATCGGCAACTACGGCGGCGGCGGGCCCGTGGCCAAGCGGGCCATCCTCGGCTGGGAGGGCGTCGACGCCATGGAGCTGGAGCGCATGGCCCGCCGTGGCATCCGCTTCGTCGGCAGCGACACGACGCACGTCTTCTGCTACCCCACCTGCCGCAACGCCCGCCGCATCACCGACCTGCACCGCGTCGGCTTCCCCACCGCCGAGGACGCGCACCGCGCCGGCTACCGCGCCTGCAAGGTGTGCACCCCGGCGGCGGTTGCGGCGTAGGACCTACAGGCGCGGGGGCGCCACGAAGCCCATGCGCTCGTACATCGCCTGGAGCGTCGGGGCGGAGGCGGCGCGGGCGCGCTCAGCACCGCGGGCGAGGATGCGGTCGAGCTCGGCCATGTCGGAGCGCAGCTCCTCGTAGCGGGACTGGATCGGCGCCAGCAGCTCGATCACCGAGTCGGCTACGGCGTCCTTGAAGACGCCGTAGCCCTTGCCGTCGTAGCGCGACTCGATGGCGTCCATCGGCTCGCCGGTGGCCATGGCCATGATCTCGACGAGGTTGCTGACACCCGGCTTGTCCGCGGCGCGGCGCACGTCGCGCCCAGAATCCGTCACGGCTGTCCGAAACTTCTTGCGCACAGCGTCGGGCGGGTCGAGCATGTAGACGGTGCCCTGCGGCGTGCCGCTGGTGGTCGACATCTTCCGGGTCGGCTCCTGCAGGTCCATGATCCGCGCGCCCGACTCGGGGATGCGCGGCTGGGGCACCCGGAAGGTGTCGCCGAAGCGGGAGTTGAAGCGCTGGGCGACGTCGCGGGCCAGCTCCAGGTGCTGGCGCTGGTCCTCGCCGACGGGGACGACGTCGGTCTGGTACAGGAGGATGTCGGCGGCCATCAGCACCGGGTAGGTGAACAGCCCCGCGTAGACGGTGGACTGCCGGTCCGACTTGTCCTTGAACTGGGTCATGCGGCGCAGCTCGCCGAAGGTGGCCACCCCGGAGAGCAGCCAGGCCGCCTCGGCGTGGGCGGGGTTGTGCGACTGCAGGAAGACCACCGAGCGCTCCGGGTCGAGCCCGGTGGCGATGAGCATGGCGGCCAGGTCGAGGGTGCGCTCGTGGAGGTCGCGCGGGTCGTACTCGACGGTGATGGAGTGGAGGTCGACCACGCAGAAGAAGGCCTCGCCCAGCTCCTGGGTGGCGACGTACTGGCGGAAGCCGCCGCTCCAGTTGCCGAGGTGCTTG
>Ga0070741_10002374_pt1 | contig 51160 bp, 52 predicted proteins | sample Coa_R1_4_FD_66440 | JGI IMG/M metagenome (GOLD analysis project Ga0070741, IMG submission 66440) | Surface soil microbial communities from Centralia Pennsylvania, which are recovering from an underground coalmine fire - Coalmine... | ecosystem: Environmental > Terrestrial > Soil > Unclassified ... | reverse complement strand
CCGGTTGCGCCCGCGGCACCGGTCGCCCCCTGCGGCCCGGTTGCGCCGCGTGGGCCAATCGGGCCGATCGGCCCAGTCGGGCCGGTCACGCCGGCCGCCCCGGTCGCGCCCCGGCTACCCGTCGCGCCGGTCACTCCAGGCGCACCCGTAGCGCCGGTAGCACCCGGGGATCCAGTTGCCCCTGTCGCTCCGGTCGGACCCGCCTCGCCGGTGGCGCCCGTCGCGCCCCGAAGTCCGGTCGCGCCGGTTGCACCCGATGCTCCCGTCGGGCCGGTGGCCCCTGCGGGTCCCGCGGCCCCTGTCGCCCCGGCGGCCCCGGTCGCGCCCTGCGGGCCGGTGGCGCCACGCGGGCCAACCGGGCCGATCGGCCCGGCCGGACCCGTCACGCCGGCCGCACCCGTCACGCCTCGCGTGCCTGTGGCCCCGCGTGCCCCTGTTGCGCCGGCAGCTCCTGTCGCCCCGTTTGCGCCGGTCGCGCCCCGGGCGCCTGTTGCTCCGGCGGGACCCGTCGCGCCTGCCGAGCCCGTCGCCCCGCGGGCGCCGGTCGGGCCTGCGGGCCCGGTCGCCCCCTGCGCACCGGCAGGACCGGTCGCTCCGGGTGGGCCCTGCGGCCCCGCACCGCCGCCCGACACACCTGCTCGGCCGCGAGGGCCGGGCGGCCCGGCCGGGCCGGCGGGACCCGCCGGGCCGGGCGCGCCCTGCAGCCCCTGCAGGCCCTGCGGGCCGGTCGGTCCGGCCGGTCCGGCGATGCCCGTGGGGCCCGCGATGCCGGGCGGCCAAGCGACGCGGATCTCGCCGCGCAGGCACTTGCCCTCGCGCAGCTTGAAGTCGCGCCGCGTCTCGTAGCTTCCCCTGGTCTCGATACAGCCGACGAGCCGTTTCGGCGGCCCGGTTGCGGCGGACGCCGCCGCCGGCCACGCCATGCACACGACCGCGACCGCGGCAATGATGGTTCTCGAGATCGACTGTCGGCAGGACAGGCTCGATCTTCCAGCGCGGCGCGTCGGCACGTCCAAACCTTGTCGGGAGGCAGAGTACACTCCGCTCTGGATGGCGCAAGGCCCGGATCCCGCCTCGAGCAGTGCCTTCCGGACGAGATCGAGGAGGCAGCTCGGCGGGTTGCGCATCGGCGCCGTCCTAGCGGTCGCCCTCGTCGCCGGCGTGATCGCCTGGATCGTCGTCGATCGCACGAGCGACGACACCACCACGCCCGCGCCGGCCCCGACCGCAGCCGCTGCGCGACCGGCGCCGGCGACGCCGCCGACCACCTCCACGCCTGCCGTCATCCAGCCACGGGTCGTCTCCCTGTCGCAGCTGGCCGCAGTCGCCGACGCCGCGCACACGCCTCTCTACTGGGCCGGCCCACGAGCCGGCACGCGCTACGAGCTGACCCGGACGGCCTCTGGGACGCTCTACCTCCGCTACCTGCCGAGGGGCCGGGAGCCCGGCGACCGCCGGCCCGCCCTGACGATCGTCACGTATCGCCTGCCCGACGCCATGCACGCGGTCGAGGTCGCGGCGAAGGCGGCGGGCTCCACCCGCCTGTCGCTCGCGGGGGGCGGAGTCGCGGTCGTCGAGCGAGCCCGGCCGACCAACGTGCACCTCGCGTACCCGGGACAGGACGCCCAGGTCGAGGTCTACGCCCCCGAGCCGGGCCTCGCCCGGCGCCTGGTCGTCTCCGGCGCGATCAGGCCGGTCTCGTAGCTCATCGCCCGCGCTGGCGAGCGCGGCCGCGGCCCCTGGCCGCAGAACGGCGGCTAGCGGTCGAGCAGCCGGAAGTACCGGGCGATCGGCAGAAGCGTGAAACCGGCAGCTTCGTACGTTGCCCGCGCGGGAGCGTGCCGGGGTCGCCGCCGTTCTCGACGACGGCGATGTCCATGCGACAACTCTGCACGTAGCCCGTCGCGAACTGCGTGAGCGAGAGCCGATACCGGGACGTAGTAGTATCCAGCTACATGCTGACGGTTCCCGAAGCGGCACGCCGAGCCGGACGCGACCCGGAGACGATCCGCCGCTGGATCCGAGCGGGCAGGCTCCGAGCGCGGAAGATCGGCACGCAACATGTCGTGGAGGAAGGCGACCTCGACGCTGTGCTCTCGGAGAGCGGCGACATGCTTCCGGTGCCCGAACGTTGGAGCAGATCGGACTCCGGACGCCCGCTTCCGAACGTGGTCGCCGCAATTCGCAGATCCAGACGCGGACACTGATGCTCGTCATCGACGCGAGCGTGGCCGTCGCCGCCTGCTACGCACGCGATGGCTTCGCGGAGTTCCGTGGGGAACACCTCGTCGCGCCGGCGCTCATGTGGTCGGAAGCACGCTCGGCGCTCCACGAGCTTCGGCGGAGAGGGGAGGTGTCCACCGCAGACGCCGAAGCGTCCCGTGCGCGGCTGGAGCGCTGCCCCGTCGAGGTGCGCCGCCCGCGCGCGCTCGGCGATCAGGCATGGAGAATCGCGGACGACCTCGGCTGGGCAAAGACGTACGACGCCGAGTATGTCGCGCTCGCCAGGTTGCTCGATTGCCGGCTCGTCACGTTGGACGCCCGCTTACGCCGGTCGACTGAGCACCTCGGCTTCGTGATCTCCCCGCTCGAGATCTGAGGATTCCTGTGCCAGTGCCTCCGCGACCGAAATGGCCGCTCGCTTCGACGCCCCTGAAGCCGGCCGAAGATCGTCATGCGACCCGAAAGCGGGCGGATCGTCGGCGGACGAGTGCCCCCGGCGGGATTCGAACCCGCGCTACGGCCTTGAAAGGGCCGTGACCTGGGCCGCTAGTCGACGGGGGCGGGCCGGGCCAGGATAGCCGGGAGCGGGTTAGCGGCGGGCGCCGAAATCGGCCGTGACGATCGTCGCCGGCAGCCCCTGGTAGACGCCGGGCGCCGTGTCGGCGTGCACCGCGCCGACGCCGATCTCACGCCAGAGCGGGGCGAGCAGGTTGCGCCGGTGCGGCGGGCTCCTCAGCCACATCGCGATCGCCTGCTCGGCGCTCAGCTGGGGGGAGGCCCAGACGAGGTTCTCGCCGACTCGCCATTTCGGCCCGCCGTACTTCGTCTCGACCCGTGACCAGAAGGACGCGCCGCCCAGCGACGAGTGCCTGAAGTAGCCGTGCTCGGCCATCGAGACCGAATGCTCCCGAGCGGTCGTCGCCAGCTGCGCGTTCAGGCGCAGAGCCGACAGCCCGTGCTGGTGACGCAGCAGGTTGATCGCGTCGAGCACCCGCTCCTCGAGCGTCGGCACGTGGGTCACCGCGTGCGCCCTGGTCGCCGCCTGCGGCGCTGCCTGGCCGGCGGTCACGGTGGCGAAGCCGAAAGCTCCGAAGCCGAGCAACGCTGCGCCGACCGCCAGGGCGAGAGGCGAACGCATCAGGCGGGAGTATCCAGGTCGAATCGGCTGGACTGGGCGAGCACGCGCAAAACCGTTCGTCGCAGGTGAGGGGAAGCCTGCAAGGCCGGGATCCTAACGAGGGGGCCCGGATCCTGCACGCGATCCGCGTGACGCGCTTGCAACAGAGGGCACAGCCGCCGACCTCGGGTCGGCGGGCGCTCTGGAACCCGGTTGTTCGGCGGCGTGGCGGGGCGCGGTAGGCTGTCGCCGTGCCTCGCGGCTACATGGAGGGCCCGGCGAGCGAGGAGCGGGAGGCAGAGCTCGAGCGGCTCGAGCGCGGCGAGGCGCCGCGCCCGGAGGAGCGGCTGGCGGTCTACGGCTCCACCGAGCAGGCGCCCGAGAAGCACTTCCTCGGGTGGCTCGAGGACGTCGATCCGGACGAGCTGTTCGCCTCCGGCGAAGCGTGGGGGCTCTCCGTTGTGCGGCGCGCCGTCTAGCGCCTCGGCTCTCGCCCCGCCTCCCGGTCCCAGGCGTCGAGGAGCTCGTCCACGTAGCTCCGCTGCGCCTCGGAGAAGGGCGCGTCGACCAGCAGGCGCCGGGCCTCGACGGGGTCGTCGTTCGCGACCGCGGCCTCGAGACGCTCGCGGCCGGGCAGCGGCTGCCGCAGCTGACGCCGGAGCCAGCGGAGCAGGCTGACCCGAGCCGGATCCATGGTCCGCGAGCTTACGAGCTGACGGGAACGGCGGTGAGGACGACGTTGTCCCGGTAGTGGCCCTCGGACGGGAGGAACGGCCCGCCGCAGGTCACGAGCACGAGCCGCGGCCGCCCGCGCAGCGAGAAGACGCTCGCCGGCAGCCGGCTCTTCGGGTAGTCGCGGACGGAGACCACGCGGTAGGCGAAGGTCCGCCCGCCCGCGACCGTGACGGTGACGCGGTCGCCCGCACGGGCCTGGCGCAGCTTGAAGAACGCGCCGGCGCCGAGGCGCGCGCTGTCCACGTGGCCCGCGATCAGGACGGCACCGGTCCGCGCGCCTGGGGCGGCGCCGTCCTTCCACCAGGCCGTCCGCTGGATCGCGGGCGGCACGCCGAGAACGCCGTGCCGGACGTCGATGCCGACCGCGGCCACCGGGGCGTCGATCCCGAGCGATGCGATCTGCACGCGGACGGGCGCGTCCGCTCCGGCTCGCAGGACGGTGGCGCGCGAGACGTCGCCGCGGCCGGTGACGATCTCCGGACGCGCGAGGCCCGTCTCGGCCGCGACCGCGCACTCGGTGGTCGTCTCCGTGACCAGGCTGGAGCCGATCAGGCGCTCCCGGAACGTGTAGAAGCCCGCTCTGGCGAGCCGGAAGGGCGGCGTCCTGAGCTCGCCGTCGCCCGTCGCCGTGACCGTGAGCGCAGCATGCGGCGGGCCGGAGCAGCGGATCAGCGCGCGGGCCGCGAAGGGGCCGAAGAGCTCGACGCGGATCCGGGCCGCGGTCTTGCCCAGTCCGCGGACGCGCACCCGGTCGGCGATCGTGCCGCCGGGGACGACGACCTCGTCGGAGACGAGCGTCGCCACCTCGGGCCGGGCGTGCGCCACGGTCGTCTCGACGACCTCCGCGCACGCGGTCGTCACGGCCGACCAGGCGTCGGTCGCCTCGATCGACTCGCGGTAGGTGTAGTAGCCCGCCTTGTCGATGCGCACGGGCGCGGTCGTGTACGTGCCGTCGCCGTTCGCGACGAACGACCCGCGCCAGTAGGGCGACCCGGAGCAGGTGATCGCGCCGCGCGTCCGGAACGGGCCGAAGAGCTCGACCCGGACGGGCAGGGCCAGAGCGCCGGCCCCGCTGACCACGACCCTGTCCGTCACCGTCCCGCCCGGCCGCGTCTGCTGCGCGCTGACCTGCGTCTGGAGCGCCGGCGTGCCGGTCACGACCGTGGTCTCCGCCACGTCCGCGCAGGTCGTCTTCACGGCGCGCACGAAGTCGGCGGCGTCGATCGACTCCAGGTAGGTGTAGAAGCCGGGCCTGGCGGGCGCGAAGGGCTCCGTCTCGTACTCGCCGTCGGCGGGGGCGTCGATCGTCCCCGTCCACGCCGGCGTCCCCGTGCAGCGGATCGCGTCACGCGCGGGGAACGGCCCGTACAGCGCAGCCCGCACCGTGACGTGCTCGCCGGCGAGGCCGGAGACCGTGACCGTGTCGTGGATCGCGGTGCCGGGCTTCACCGTCTGCGCGCTCGCGACGGTGTGCACCGTCGGCGCGGCCAGGACCCGGACGCGCTCCGACGGAGCGGTGCACGGCGACGTGAACCCGAGGTGGTTGGCGTCGGGTGGAGCGGTCTCCTGGTACTGATAGAGCCCCGGCCGGGGCAGCGCGACGGCGGGGGTGGTGTACGTGCCGGATCCGCGGGCGGCGAGGGTGCCGGTCCAGAAGGGGGTGCCGTCGCAGCTGATCTCGGCCTCGTCGCGGAAGGGGCCGTACAGGCGCAGGGCGATCTCCTCCCGGTAGGTCGGCAGCGCGCCCGAGAGCACGACCCGGTCCGAGCTCTGGCCGCCGGCCGCGACCTGGCTCGGGGTCGCGGTCGTCGTGAGCGAGAGCTGGGCCTTGGCGCCTGAGGCGGTGTCCTTCCCCGAGACGCGCTCGGAGACGGCGGAGGCGAGCCGCTGGCCGTTCGCCGCCGCCGCCCCGCGCGTCGGCCGGTAGATCCGCGGCAGCGTCGGCGGCACCTCGGCCGAGACGGTCAGGTGGACGCCGCCGGCGCCCGTGGCCTTCACCTGCACGGACGCGACCCCGTTCGCGTTCGTGTGGGCGGTCGACGGCGCCGTCCCCTGGGTGGCGTCGAGCGCGAGGTCGACGTCGGGCAGGGCCTCGCCGGAGGCGGACAGGACGCGGATCGTGGCGGTGCCCGTCTTCCCGGCTCCGACGGTCGCCGGCAGGGCGACGTCGACCCGGTACGGCCCGTGGTAGCGGGCGGCGTCGCGGGCGATCCTCGCGTAGAGGGACTCGACGGTCGGGTTGAGGACGTCGGGGTCGACCTCACCGGGCCGGGCGTCGCCCATCAGCGAGTGCACGTACAGCATCACCGCCGCCGCCTGGTTGTCGCTCGTCGTCCGGCCGAAGCTCCAGATCGCGTAGGCCGCCTTCTGGAGGTTGGCGGCGCTGATCCGCTCCCCCTCGCGGTTGCGCAGACCCGCCGCGCCGACCTCCTTGTAGGCGTAGTCCCGCCCCGGGTACCAGAAGCGCAGGTCGATGCAGTACAGGTGGTCGACGCCGGGCACGACGCCGCGGTAGTCGCCGAACCAGCGCGTCCCGTAGCGGTACGACTTGTAGAAGCCGACGCCGGTCGTGCCGCACGTGTCCCGGACCCCCGTGACGCAGGGGTCGTTCGGGTTCGGCGCGTGCGCCGCTCGCGTCGCGGCCGGAACGACGAGCACGCCGAGGGCGAGGCAGAGCACGATCGGGGCGAGGCGCAGCGGAACCATCGGGCGCCGCAGGCTACCGAACCGCCCCGACGGCACCCCGCGGCGCGGCGGACGACCCCGCCTGCGACATCTCGATGCTCGACCGGATGGCTGAGGCCGAGCCGAGGGCCGCGATCATGCGCCGCTCGTAGGAGGGCTACGGGCGGCGCACGGGCGTGGTCGTCCGGCGACGCGTCGCAGCCACCGGCCGCGCGGCGATGCATTCCGGTCGAGCGTCTAGGACTGCCTGGCCAGCACGTGCTGCAGCCGGGCGAGCCGGCGCCGCGGCGCATGCCGCTCGGCGGCGACGGGCGTGGCTCGCGCTTCCGAAGAAGGCGTCTTCCTTCCGGGGCCTGTGAACCGGTCGCGGGGCTGGGTCTTCGCGATCGGCGCGAAGGTGCGGTCGAAGTGGCGGCGGACCTCGTCGAGAGCGAACAAGACCTCGAGCATCGGGCACTCCTTCCTGAATCGGTTCATATCACCATAGCTGAATCGGTTCATCATTGGTCGACTAGACTTCGGGAGTGCCCCGGGACGGCCGCCGACGCGTGCGATTGCGGGATGTGGCCGCGAGAGCGGGCGTGTCGGTCGGGAGCGCCTCGCAGGCGTTCACTCGACCCGAGCTCGTCTCCTCCGCGACGCGCGACCGCGTGCTCGCCGCGGCGAGAGCGCTCGGCTATGCCGGCCCCGACCCGGCTGCGCGCCGCCTCCGGCTCGGCCGGGCGGGCGCGATCGGGCTGATCGTCTCCGAGCGCCTCCGCTACCAGTTCACCGATCCGACCGCGCCGGCCTTCCTCGCCGGCCTCGCGGAAGGAATGGAGGACTCGAACCTCGGCCTCCTCCTCGTCCCCGATTCCCGGTACCGCGACGAGACGGCCGCGGCCGTGGCGGCGGCAGCGGTGGACGGCTTCGTCGTCTACTCGGCGGCCCGGGACGACCCGCGGGTCGAGGCCGCCCTGGCCCGCCCGGTCCCGGTCGTGACCGTCGACCAGCCGCGGGACGCGCCGACGCCGTTCGTCGGCATCGACGACCGGCTCGCCGCGCGCCAGGCCGCGGAGCACCTGCGCGGGCTGGGACACGAGCGCGTCGGCGTCGTCTCGTTCGTGAGCTCGATCGGCGACGGGCTGGCACTCGACCTGAGCGTCGAGCGGCTCGCCGGGTACCGGGAGGGGCTCGGACCCCACTGGGACGAGGGGCTCGTCCGGACCTGCAGGCCGAACGCAGCCGAGCCGGCACGGACGACCGCGCTCGAGCTCCTGCGCAGCGACGAGCCCCCGACGGCGATCCTGGCGATGAGCGACGTCTTCGCGCTCGGCGTCCTCCAGGCGGCCGAGGAGCTCGGCGTGGCGGTCCCCTCCGAGCTCTCGGTCGTCGGCTTCGACGACGGCCCCGCGGCCGCGACGACGCGCCCTCCGCTGACCACGGTCGCCCAGCCGCACGCCGAGAAAGGACGCATCGCGGCCCAGTGGCTGATCCAGGCGATCGAGCGCGGAACCCGGAGCCGCAGCCGGCGCCGGCGGGCCCTGCTGCCGACCGAGCTCGTGGTGCGGGGAAGCACCGCTCCCCCGTCCCGGACCAGCCGCCCGTAGGCAGGGCGGGCCGCCCTATACTCGACCGAGCCGGGCCGGTAGCTCAGCTGGCAGAGCAGGGGACTTTTAATCCCAAGGTCGCAGGTTCGAATCCTGCCCGGCCCAACCAGGAACTTCTGCTCGTCAGGACGTCCAGGACGGGTCGACGGGCAAGCAACCAATGCTGATCAGGTCACGAGCCTTTCGCGACAAAGGTCGATAGACCCTCCGAAGTCGAAGGGCGATAGTCCGCCGATGTCGCCGAAGCTCGTCGGGGGTAGGGGCGTACGACCGCAAGAAGGCGTGGCAGCGGGACCGCGAGTCGGCACAGTCCCGTTCCCTGCCTCGACTACGGGCGGTCGGGCGACCCACAGGTGCACTGCGTCTAGGAGGAACGCCTGATGAGGATCCGTTTTCCGATTCCACTCGTCGTTGCAGTGGCAGCTGTACTCGCGATCGGTGTCGCCGGATCGGCAGCGGCGCTCGTATCGGGCTCCGGTGCCCATGCCTCGATCACTCAATTGAAAGTGGGGCTCCAGTACCCGATTTCGACGTTCGACGCGAGCCAGACGATTGTCGGATATCAGACGTACGCTCTCTATTCCGAGAACCTGGTGCAGTCCGGCCCGGACGGGAAGCTGCATCCGTGGCTGGCAGCGTCGTGGCGCCAGCGGAACCCGACGACGTACGTCTACAACCTGCGTCACGGCGTGAAGTTCTGGGACGGCAACGAGTTGACCGCCGAGGACGTGGCGTACTCGCTGAACTACTACCGCCAGCCGAAGTCTCTCGCACTTCACTGGTTCACCAGCGTCAAGGACGTGAAGGCGGAGGGCCGGTACACCGTCGTCGTGACCCTGAAGCACCCGGACGCCAGCTGGCCCGTCCAGCCGGCCGTGTCTCCCGGAATCTTCGAGAAGTCGTTCCATCAAGCACACAAGAAGACGTTTGGCCAGCCCGGCACGCTGATCATGGCAACCGGGCCGTGGAAGCTCGAAAGCCTGAACCCGACCAGTGGGGCTGAACTGGTCGCAAACGAGAACTACTGGCATGGGAAAGTCAATATCGACCGGATCTCGTTCAAGTTCTTCGCCGACGAGACGAGCGAGGCGCTCGCGTTCCGGGGTGGCGCGATCGATCTCGCGTTCCCGAGCTCGGTGACGAGCTTCGCGGCTACGGCGGCGACGAAGATCATCAACGTCCCCGGCGTGACGCCGCAGTATCTGGCGCTGGACATCGTGGATCCGCACTGGAGCGACATCCATGTCCGGCGCGCGGTCGCGTACGCGGTCAACCGACAAGCAATCGGCAAGGCGTACGGGGCGCCGACCATTCCGATTTCGACGTTTGTCCCTCCGAAACAGCTGTATAGCTTCGCACCCAGGCGAGCGGTCGATGCGCTACTGAAGTCGATTCCCCAGTATCCGACCAACCTCGCAAAGGCGCGGGCGGAGATGGCCAAGTCGAAGTATCCACACGGGTTCAAGGGGGATTTCAACACGCTTGCCGGCTACGGCTACCGCGAGATGGCTCAGGTGATCGCGGCGGAGCTCAAACCGATCGGGATCAACCTCACAGTCAAGACGGTGCCGGTCCCGGCATGGCTTGCTCTGCTCTCGGGGCCCGACCGCTCCAAGAGCGGAATCCAGCTCGTTCATCCGGACAGCTACACGCTCGACCCGGCTGAACGACCGAACGCGAACCTCGGCAGCTGGAACGCAAAGGCGGGACAGTTGAATACCGCCAACTGGGCGCCGAAGGACGTCGACGGCCTGATCACGGCCGGCATCCGCACGCTCGATCCGGCGAAGCGGCTGGCGGTCTACGGCCAGTTGCTCAAGAGAGTCGCAACGGACGTTCCCTACGTTCCGCTCTTCACGATTCCGTCCAGCCTCGCGCTATCGAAGAAGTTCTCGTGGCCGACATTCAACTTCACCTTCAACACGCATCCCTGGGCACTGGAGATCAAACCGGCCTGACGTTGAACTGCTGACACAACTGCGATCGAGAGAGCATGGACGGTCTCGGCAGCGAGCCTCCATGCTCTCTCCTTTTCCGGGACGCGCTGCCGCGAATCTCTCGAACATCGTGAATGGGGGTGTGCGTAATGGCTCGTAGTGAGACGCAGTCGGGTATGGGATCTGAACGCACGACGATCAGGCACGGCAAGAACGTCGACTTCACCTCGTACCTCGTCGAGCGGGACATGCCGATCGAAGGGTTGTCGGCAGTCGAGGCAACGGTGGACGTGTCACTCCGGTTCGCGCTGCCGGTCGCGACGGTTTGGCCCGTGTTCAAGGACTGGAATTCATGGATGAGCCGATACGGCTACCGCTGGACGTCGAATCCGGCAGACGAAGAGAACAACATCGTCTACCTCGAGAGCAGTAGTGGCACGAATTTCGGGACCGGTATCCCGTATGTGGTCCGGCGCGTCGTCCCGAAGCACCTGATCTATCTGGAGAGCCTCCCACAGTTCCTGGCGACCGGAGACGGCTTCTGGTCGGGGCACAACGTGGCCAGCTTGCGGGAAGAGGGCGAGGAGACGCTGATCACCGTGTACATGGAGCACACGTTCTTCTCCCAGGAGCTCCCTCTCGAAGAGCTTCGCCGGATCGCATCCGAGCTGATGTTCGAGAAGGGCGCAATCGGCTTCTGGCGTGAGTACTTCGTCCCGGATCTGGAATCCCGCCTGGCGGAGGTGTGAGCTGGGCCGAAACGGATGCGACAGGCGCCGCCACGACCCCGCCGGCCAGGGCACTTGCAGCGCGACGCGCCAGCGGTGAGGGCGAAAACCATCGCCACGAGGGGCTTCGGTGTGACCGGGCAAGCCGTCGGCGGCCCGGCAGTCTGCGATTCCTGCGAGCGCGCCTTGTTGAATGCCATAGCACGGCGAAACAGGCGGAAAGCGCATGGTTGACACGGCCTCTTGAGTGTGATTAAAACCTCGGAACACCGCCCAACCTGGAAGGGAGCTGCCGACGATGCCTCTTCAGCCGCTCAGCGACGGCACGCGACTCCACATCGAAACGACCGGCGCCGGTGTGCCGACGCTGGTGCCGTGTATCGCGTCGAGTATTCCCTACGAGGTCTCGTTCGGCGACGAGCTGAAGAAGGACTTCGAGTTCATCTTCGTCGAAGTTCGTGGCACGGCGCGCTCGGAGGGCCGCAAAGACGTCTCGTCCCTCGACCGCATCTCTGACGATCTCGAGGATCTCCGGCAGCAGCTCGGTCTCGATCAGGTCATCGCCTTGGGGCAGTCGCGCAACGGCATGATGGCGGCCCATTTCGCGCACAAGTACCCGGGCTCAGTCGCGCGGACGGTGACGATCGGGACCCCCGTGACGCTAGGACCTCACCACGTGTTGGTGGAGAGCTACTGGGACGCGGTTGCCGACGACGAGCGCAAGCGGCTGCGCGCCGAAAACGAGGCGACCATGGAACGCGAGGGGATCCTCGTCAATCCAACGGGCGTCAACCGCTCGTCCGGCGACGCGATCGTCCGGTGGTTCGACCTAGAGGGACCGCGCCTGTGGTACGACCCGAGGACGACGATGACGCACTGGTGGGACGCGTCGCTGCTCAATCCAGCGACTCTCGGCCAGACGGGCGAGGGCTGGGCGGGATTCGACATGGCACAGGCGATGCGCGAAACGCCCGTTCCTGCCTTCGTCGCCTTTGGCAAGTACGACTTCCACGTCCCGCCCGCACCGGAGCTCTTCGAGGGCAATCCCAACGTGCGCGTCGAGGTCTTCGACAAGAGTGGGCACTTCCCGTACTGCGAGGAGCCGGAGGAGTTCGCGAGTCGGTACCGCGACTGGGTCGGAAGCCTCGAGGGCCACACGGTCGGAGCATCCACTTGAGCGCCCAAACCGCCGGCACCAAGGTCGGTCCGGTGTACGTCGTCCTCGAGGGCGAACTGCTCATCGATGCGCCGGTCGAGTTCACCTGGCCGTTCGTCGTCGACTATCCGTCCTGGCAGGACTACTCTCGTGTCGAGACGGTCTCCGGTACGCGCGGTGAGGAGAACGAGGTCGTCCTCCTGATCAAAGAAGAAGAGGGGTTCGAGTTCCCGCCGTACTACGCGCGGATCATCAAGCTGGAGCCGAACCGCCGTTTCCTCGGCAAGACATGGCCGGTCGAGGTCGACGAGCAGAACGACTTCGTCGGGATCGTCGACTTCCGGGTCGAGGACGCGGGCAACGGCACGACGCGCTTCACCTACAACACGCTCTACGAGTTCAACGTCCGGTACGAGGACGAGTCGGAGCTCGAGGCGGTTCGGAAGAGCCAGGAACAGAACTTCGAGAACCTCACGTCGTCGGTGATGCCGAAACTCAAAGAGCTCGTGGAGCGCCGGCGCTCCGAGTAGCGGGCGTTCTTCGGTCTCGGGCGATACGCGACGCGGCGCGCCACGCGCTTCCCAACGTGACGGGTTAGCTGCGGACGGCCGGAACGGACGTCTCGCGGCCCGTCAGTTCGTCGCTGAAGTGACAGGCCACGAACTGGCCGTCTCCGCGCCGACGCAGCGCCGGCGTCTCCTCGCCGCAGATCGAACGGCCCTGCCGGAGCAAACAGCGGTGCTGGTACGGACATCCGGTGTCCGCGGCCGACTCCGCGGCCGGATCGGTCGCGGCCGGCAGAGACGTGCGCTTGCGCGCCTGCGAGGGATCGGGGATCGGGACGGCCGCGAGCAACTCCAGGGTGTAAGGATGGGCAGGCGCGCGGAAAATCGAGCGGCTGGAGCCCATCTCCATGATCCTCCCGCCGAACATGACCGCGAGGTTGTCGCAGAAGTACTCGGCGACGACCAGGTCGTGGACGATGAAGATGTAGGTGAGCCCGAGCCGTGCCCGCAGATCCGACAGCAGGTTGAGGACCTGCGCCTGGATAGAGACGTCGAGCGCGGAGACGGGCTCATCGAGGACGACGAGCTTTGGATTCAGGGCGAGTGCCCGCGCGATCGCGACACGCTGCCGTTGCCCGCCCGAGAGAGCCGACGGCTTCCGTTTCGCGTGTGCTGGTGTCAGTCCCACGAGCTCCAGCATCTCGGTCGCCCGTTCGCGGCGCTCCGCGCGTGTGCCGACCTCGTGGATGTCGAGCGGTTCCGAAGTGATCGCGTGAACGGACATCCGCGGATCGAGAGACGAGAACGGGTCCTGGAAGACCATCTGCATCCTCGGTCGGAGTCGGCGCAGTGCCGCACCGCGCTGGGCGAGCCACTCGATGCCGTCGAACCGCACCTCGCCGCTCACCTGCGCGAGATGCATCAGCCCCTTCGCAACGCTCGACTTCCCGGAGCCCGATTCGCCCACAAGGCCGAATACCTCCCCAGCCCGGACACTGAAGCCGACCTCGCGCGCGGCGACGAAGCGCGCGCCGCGTGGCTGGGGATAGCTGACCTCCATGTTCTCGACCTGCAGAAGCGGCTCGGCGGCATCCATCTCAGCGAGGCAGAGCCGGCGCTGCCTTCGTGCGCTCGACGGCAAAGTGGCATTCGGCCTTGCCGTGGCCGAGCCCGCCGAGCTCGACGTTCGGCGGCGGCTCGAGCTCGCACTTCGCCTGCCGGACAGGGCAGCGAGGAGCGAACGCGCAGCCGTCCGGCAGCGCGTCGAGCGCAACCGGCGCCCCCGGAATCGTCGGGAGGGGCCCCCTGGGCAGCTGGTCCGGACGCATGACGGCGCTCAGCAGCGCTTCGGTGTAGGGGTGGGCCTGGTGCGCAAAGAGCTCCGAGGTCGAGGCCTCCTCGACGATACGGCCCGCATACATCACCAGGACACGGTCGCAGAACTCTGCGACCACTCCCATGTTGTGGGTGATCAGGATCACGGCTGATCCGTGGTCCGTCGTCAGCCGATCGAGCAGGTCAAGAACCTGCGCCTGCGTCGTCACGTCGAGCGCCGTCGTTGGCTCGTCGGCAATCAGCACGTCCGGGTCGTTCGCGAGCGCCATCGCAACGACGACTCGCTGGCGCATCCCGCCGGAGTACTGATGTGGATAACTGTCGGCCCGCCGTTCTGCATCCCCGACACCGACCTCGCGGAGCAGCTCGACGACCCGCCTCCGGAGCGCCGCACGCCCAATTGCGGGATTGTGACGGCGGATCACCTCCGCGATCTGCCAGCCGATGGTCTTCACCGGATCGAGCGCCACCATCGGGTCTTGGTACACGAGCGAGATGTGCCGTCCGCGCACGGACGACCACTCGCGCTCGTCGGCGAGGTCCAGCCTTCGCCCGTGCAGCCAAACCTCTCCCCCGACGACCTTCCCGGGCGGGTCGAGCAACCCGAGCACCGTCAGAGCGAGCGCGGACTTGCCGCTGCCGGACTCACCGACGATCCCGAGCTTCTCTCCTCTCGCGAGCGAGAAGCTGACGCCGCGAACCGCCTTCACCGGCTCGCCCCGGCTCAGGAAGTGCGTCTCGATCCCCTTCGCCTCCAGGACGAGGTCGCTGCTCAAGCCGCAGCTCCGGCCCCTCGGAGACGAACTCGCGGGTCGACGATTCCGTACAGCACGTCAACCAGGGTATTGATGACGACGTAGATCACCGCCGCGAGCAGAATGAACGCCTGGACGACAGCGAAGTCCTGGCGCTGGACTGAATCGACGACAAGCGCGCCAGCTCCCGGCCAGGCGAAAACGGCCTCGACGAGCACAGTTCCCGTCAGGAGCCCCGCCAGGACGAGGCCGCTCGCAGTAAGCGTCGGCAAGAACGCGTTGGGCAGCGCGTGGCGGACGAACGCCCACCAGCGTGAGACTCCCTTGCTCCGGACGACGAGCAAGAAGGGCTCGTTCCGAACCTCGAGCAGATTGACGCGGAGCAACAGGAACATGAAGCCGAACGACGGAAACGCAAGCACAAGCGCAGGTAAGAGGATGTGCCACGCAGCGTTCCCGAAAGTCGCGAAGTGACCGGTGAAGAACGAGTCGAACAGGTAGAGCCCTGTGATGTGCGGCGGAGGCGAGACATCGACGCTGAGCCGGCCCTCCGGCCCTGGCAGGATGTGCCAGTTCACGAACCCGACGATGAGAGCGAGCAGCGCGAGCCAGAACGTCGGCGTTCCGATCGCGATGTATGCGAGACCTCGCGCCGAGGCGTCAAGCCACTTGCGTGGACGGTACGTGACGACAAGCGCCAGAGCGAGCGCCGGAATGAACGCGAGCAGGAACGCGGTCAGCGCCAGCTCGACCGTGGCCATGATCCGCTGCCCCATCAGCGTTCGGACCGGCACTCCGGTCGCGTACGAAAAACCCCAGTCGCCGGTGAAAAAGTCTCGGATGTAGATCCAGAACTGCGTCGGGAGTGCCCGGTCGAGGCCCATCTCGTGCCTGAGGTTCGCGATCGACTCCGGCGTGGCAAGCGACCCGAGGACGGTTCGGGCGGGATCGCCGGGGAAGACGCGAAGCAGCGCAAAGCTGAGAAACGTGGCGAGCAGGACCGTGACGGCGCCGCTGATGACCCGGCCGACCACCGTGCGAGCCGTTTCCCTAAACGCCACGGTATCCACTCCGAGGGTCGAGGATGTCACGGCCGCGATCTGCGAGGATCGCCGCGCCGGTAGTTGCGATCAGGACCCCGACGCCCGGGAAGAAGGTGATCCACCACTGGCCGCTCAGCGCGAACGGCAGCCCGTCGGTGATCATCGCTCCCCAATCCGGGGTAGGTACCTGTGCGCCGAGCCCGACGAACCCGAGAGCCGCGAGCGCGAGGATCCCGTATGAGAACACGGCTGCCGCCTGCGTCAGGACCGTCGGCAGCAAGTGAGGCAGGATGTGGCGCCGCACGATCCTCGATCGTCTTGCCCCCATCGTGAAGGCCGCGTCGACGTACGCCTGCGACCGTAGGCGCAGCACCTCTGCGCGGACGATCCGCGCATACCACGGGATCGACACCAGCATGATCCCCAGCGCTGCCGTAGTGATCCCGGACCCGAGACCCACCGTGACGGCCATCGCGAGCACGAGCGGCGGGAACGCGAGAATCGCGTCCATCGCCCGCGACAGGACAGCGTCGCGCCAGCCGCCGAAGAGGCCCGAGGCAATACCGACCGCGACGCCGACCGCCGCACCGCAGGCAGCGACGCTCAGCCCCACGAGCAGCGAGATGCCGGCGCCCTCGTTGAAACGTGCGAAGAGGTCGCGGCCGTTCGAGTCTGTGCCCATCGGATGGCGGAGCGAAGGCGGCTCCAGCGAGTCGGTGAGACTGACTGTGCTCGGATCCTTCGTCCAGAAGAGCCGGACGACCGTCGCCATCAAGACAAGAGCGAGAATCAGCCCTAGACCGAGGAGGAGCGCCTGGTCGTCCCGCAGGTTCCGTGTCCACGCGGCGCCGATGCGGGACGCGCGCCGAAACGGATCCGACCGCGGGCGAGCGCCGGGCGTCGCGCGGTCAGTCGTCGACATGGGTCCGACAATGCACGATCGCCCGGCGGCGCTCAAGGCGGCGACGGGCCGGCGCGCCGGGCCGGCCCGTCGTCGAGTCGGGTTTCGACGTTCTCAGCCCCAGGTGCGCATGTCCCAGGAACGTGACGCCAGGTACGACTTGACCTTGGGGCCGATGACTGAGACCTCCTGGGCCTGATACAGCACGATCAGAGGTGACGCCGCGTTGTACGCGCGAACCATCCCATTCAGGGCGGCGCTCAGCGCGGCCTTCGTCGTCGCCACCCGCGCCTTCTTGTACAGCGCGTCGCCGGCCGGTAGGCAGATGTTCGACGCGTTGAACTGGTGATGGCAGATGACGTCGTATCCCCAGGAGTAGAGCGGATCCCAGACGCCGGGCGAGTTGTAGCCGCCGATCACCGGCGAGTCACGCTTGTAGATCGCGGTGCCCCAGGCAGCCCGGGAGATCTTTGCGAGCTCGACGTTCACGCCCAGGGGTTTCCAGGTCGACTGCAGGATCGTCGCGATCTGGACGTCGGCCGGATCATCGGTTGCGACCGTGTACTTGAGCGTGACGGGGAGCGACACGCCGGACTTGGCCAGCAGTTGCTTTGCCTTGGCGAGGTTGAACGTCCTCGGCTTGCCGAGTGCGGGGTTCCAACCCGGCAGAGTCGTTGCGAAGGGGCTGTAGATCAGTTTCCCGAACCCGTAGGCCACCTTCTGCAGGATCTGCCTGTACGGCACGGCGTAGGTAAGGGCCTCGCGGAAAGTCTTGTTGTCAAGCGGCGGGGTCGTGTCGACGAACGTCGCCCGCCGCAACTCGTCGCTGTCGACTGCGATCACCCGGACGTTGGGTACGGACTTGAGGCTCGCAGCCGCTTGCTTGCTGATCCCGAGCGTCACGTCGGCCTGACCGCTCCGCGCCTGCAGCGAAAGCGTGACGTCCGACGAGATGAAGCGCATGTTGATCTGCTGCGACGCCGGCTGCTTGTCGAAATAGGTCGGATTCGCCTTCAGCACTGCGCTAACGCCGGGCGTGTAGCTCTCCAGGATGAACGGCCCGCCGCCCCCGGCGACGTGGGTGGCGAAGTACTTGTTCGTCGTGTTCTTCTTGACGCCGCCGTGCTCGTCTACGATCTTCTTCTCGACGATTCCCGCGACCGGCGCGGCGAGGTTTTTCAGAATCCCGATGTGCGGCTGCGAGAGGTTGATCTGCAACTTGTCCGGCGCGAGAACCTTGATCGACTTGTAGAGCCCCGGAACGCCGTCGGTGATCACGAAGCCGGCAACCGCGTTTTCGGTCAGCGCCCGCTCCAGTGAGTACTTCACGGCGGCCGCGTCGATCGGGGTCCCGTCGGGGAATTTCGCCGGCCGGAGCGTGAACGTGTACTGGGTCGCCCTCTTGTTGACCGCGACCGACTTTGCGAGATACGGGATCGGCCTCGCCGGATCCCACTGCTTCGTCCCCTTCGGGCCCGGCTTCGGGGCGAATTGCATGAGCCGGACGTACAGGTTGTTCGCCATCGACCAGTCGCCGACGTCGACCGCCGCGGACGGGTCGATGGTCGCGGCCGCCTGCGCGACGTTGACGTTGAGGACTCCCGCGCTTGCGCGGGTCTGACCGCCGGAGCTCGCCGGAGCCAGCGCCAGCGCAGCGACGGCGATACATGCACCGACTGTGATCCCGATCTTGCGTTCGGGCAGGAACTTCATGACGCGCTCCTCCTCTGATCAGATGAACCTCCGACAGCCTGCTGACCCGCACCGAGCAGGACGGCTACCGCGTCGGAAAACAGCGTGACGTCGGTTGCATCCGGATCGACGACCCACGTCCACGCCAGCCCACGCATGAGCGCGGCGACGACCGACGCCAACCGCTCGAGCGGCAGCGGCGGCGACGCCGAGACGGCGCCCAGCACCTCGACCATCAACGGGTTGACGTCCTTGAGCGAACCAACCATCTCCTCGCGCAGCTCCGGATGCCGGGCGGTGTACGAGAAGAACTCGAACAGGGCCGCATACCACTCAGGCTCGAAGGTCGCCTCGCGGAGTGCGACGCCCATCGCCGCTGCGGCCTCCGAAGGGCTTTGCCCGGGCTCGACGGCGGTTTCCCAGACCTTCCGCTGGACCGCCGTACGACGGCGCACGACCTCGGCGAGCACATGAGCCTTGCTACCGAAGCTCGAGTAGATCGCACCGGTCGTGTAGCCCGCATGGACGGCGATGTCCTGGACAGTCGTCGCCGCGAAGCCCTTTGCGAGGAACAGCTCCTCGGCGGACTTCAGGATCCGCTCGCGGGTGACGACCCGCTTCCGCTTGGGCCGGTGCTGCAGCTTGTCCGATGCCGGTTTGATAGGCGGGTTATTTAATAACGGCGCTACCGAAGCTGTCAACGGCCTCCGGCTCGCCTCGGGAGCACGGCACGACCGCCGGCCGCTGCCCGTCGGGGGAGCGCTGCTGCAACGGGCCGAGCGCGTGGGTTCCGGTGCGCCTTTCAGTGTGGTTCCTCGTGCTGACGTGGCGCACTTGAATCACACTCAATACAACTTGTCAAGGCCGGCTACCGCCGCCAGGCTTAGGCACTAGCTGGCCTGCTTGACAAGCCCTGCTTGAGTGTGATTGAACTGGGCGAGTCGACGAAGGGCGTGAAGATGCCGCTGAAAACCGACGCAGCCCCGGCCTCGAGCGAGGCCAAGCACGAGATCCAGGACGTCAACAAGCTCGTCGGGAAAGCGATGCGCGAGGTTCGCAAGCGCCGGGGCCTCTCGCTCCGTGAGCTCAGCGAGCTGAGCGGGTTCTCGATCAGCTTCCTGTCACTGGTGGAGCGCGGGAAGTCGTCCCTCGCGCTGACTTCTCTCCAAAAGGTGGCGAATGCGCTCGGAACGGATGTCCCGAGTCTCTTCCCGAGGGAGTTTGCACAAGAGCACAGCCATCCGCTGCCCTACGTGCAGCGGGCAGACGATGCCACCGAGCTGACGATCGCGAACAGCGAGCGCACCTACCGGCTCTTGTCGGGCCGTGCACCCGACCGTGTTCTCGAGCCCATCTTGGAGATCGTTCCTCCGACCGGATCGGTTGTCGACCCCTATGGCCATGAGGGCGAGGAGTTCATCTACGTGCTCGAAGGCCAGCTGACGCTCGTCGTCGGAGGCAGCGAATACGACCTCGGCCCGGGCGACAGCATCCACTACCCCGCACCGCTTCCGCACGCGACGGTCAATCGCACCGACAAGGAAGCCAGGGCCCTTTTCGTCGTCACGCCGCGGTTCTTCTAGATGGCTGGTCGCGTCGACGGGCTCGTTGTGCTCGTCACGGGCGGTTCGTCCGGGATCGGACGCGCGACCTCCCTGCTCCTCGGCCGCGAAGGCGCGCACGTGGTGGTGGCCGACCGACAGGAGGAGCGTGGGCAGGAAGTCGTCGAAGAGATCCGCGTTGCCGGAGGTGAGGCGGCGTTCGTCCGTTGCGACGTCACGAGTCCGTCCGACGTCGACGCGCTCGTCGCCGGTGTCGTCGAGACGCACGGCCGGCTGGACGGCGCGCTGAACAACGCGGGGATCAGAGCCGAAGCGGTCGCGCTCGCGGAGTATCCCGAAGACGTCTGGGACTGGGTGCTGAACGTCCACGCCAAGGGCGTCTGGCTCTGCATGGCCCGCGAGCTTCGGCAGATGACGAGGCAGGGCAGCGGTTCGATCGTGAACATGTCGTCGATCGCGGGGCTCGTCGGGTTCCCTTCGCTGACGCCCTATAACGCAGCCAAGTTCGCGATTCGCGGGCTGACCAAGACGGCCGCGCTCGAGTATGCGACCCAGAACATCAGGGTCAATGCCGTTTGCCCCGGCTACGTCGACACGCCGATGCTCGCAGAGGCGCTCGATTCCGAGCCGGGCACCGAGATCTACAAGACGATCGAGGCGCTGCAGCCGATGAAGCGCCTGGCGCGACCCGACGAGGTTGCCGAAGCCGTCCTCTGGCTCCTGTCACCTGCGTCGTCGTTCGTCACGGGATCCGATCTCGTCGTCGACGGCGGCTACATGGCCGGGCAGATCGTGCTGTGACGACGAGGGAGAGCATGGTCGGCAAGGTCAACACCGTCTTCGGGCCGGTGGACGCGAGCACGCTGGGCATCGTGCTCCCCCACGAGCACCTGTTCATCAACTGCAGCAATTGGCTGATGGAGTCGGAGCGCCCCGAGGTTCAGGCGATCAGGGATGCGCCGGTCAGCCTCGAGAACCTGCACCTCGTCCGCCGCAACCCGCACAGCTCGCTGGACAACCTGCTCTTCGACGACCTCGCGCTCCAGACCCGCGAGGCGCAGCGTTTCGCCGACGCCGGCGGGCACACGATCGTCGACGTGACGCTCGAGGGCATTGCCCGGAACCCGGAGGGCTGCGCAGAGATCGCCCGATCGACAGGCCTCAACGTGATCCTCGGCTGCGGCTACTACATCCAGTCCGCCCATCCGCAGGAGGTGAAAGAGCGGTCGATCGACGAACTCGCCGACCTGATCGTGGCCGAACTGACGGAAGGGATCGGGGATACCGGGATTCGAGCCGGCGTGATCGGCGAGATCGGGACTTTCCACCCGATCCATCCGGACGAGGAGAAGTCGCTTCGCGCCGCCGGACGAGCTCAGCAGCGAACAGGAGCGCCCATCTGGGTGCACCTCGACTCGTTCGCCCAGTGGGGGCACAGGGTGCTCGACATCTTGATCGAGGAAGGCGTCGACCCGCGGCGTGTCGCCCTCAACCACCTCGACTTCGTCCCCGAATGGACGGACTACCACATGGCACTCGCCGAGCGCGGGGCGTTCATCGAGTACGACACCTTCGGTATCGACTGGACGAACGACGACCGGCGCGCGAACGAGCGGGCGGTGCGCTTCATCGCGCCTGCGCCCACTGACTTCCAGCGGATCCAGGCGTTGAAAACGATGCTCGACGCGGGCTACGTGGAGCAGATGCTGCTGTCGCACGACGTGTCGGTGAAGCTGCACCTGACCGAGTTCGGTGGCTGGGGCTATGCGCATCTCCTCGAGAATCTCGTGCCGCTGATGCTCGACGTCGGCATCACCCAGGAACAGATCGACACGATGATGCAGAGCAACCCGCAGCGGCTGCTCGCGTGGACGGCGCCGCCGGCAGGATGAGCACGCTCAAGCGGCGAGCGAACATTGGCTGAGGCCGGCTCGCGCGCTGCTCGCGCGACCCGGACCAACGCCGAGGATCTGCGGCCCTCGGCGCCCTTCGCGACGATGCGACAGGCACCGCCGGCATGAACCCCGGTCCCACCATCCGCGCGGCAACGGACGTCGGCGGCACGTTCACGGATCTCGTCTACTTCGCGACAGACGAGAGCGGAGCCTCGGAGGTCGTGACTGCCAAGTCGGATACGACGCCGCCGAACTTCGAGATCGGAGTGCTCGACGTACTGACGAAGAGCGGCGTTTCAGTTCCCGACATCGCCCATCTTGCGCACGGCACGACCGTCGTGATCAACGCGCTGACCGAGCGCAAGGGGGTTCTGACCGGCCTGATCACCACAGCGGGGTTCCGCGACGTCCTCGAGATCGCCCGCGGGAACCGCCCCGACTTCTTCAACCTTCACTACGTCAAGCCGGAACCGTTCGTGCCCCGCCGACTCCGACGCGAGGTGCCTGGGCGGCTTCGCCAGGACGGCACTGAGCGGAAGCCCCTCGACCTCGGCGGGGTGCCGGAAATCCTCGGCGATTTCCGCGCAGAGGGTGTGGAAGCGGTGGCTATCTGCCTCCTGCACTCCTACGCGAACGCGGAGCACGAGCAGGCGCTGTTGGAGTGCGTTCGCGAGTTGTGGCCCGAGGTTTCAGTCGTCGCGTCGCACCAGATCACACGTGAATGGCGCGAGTACGAGCGGACGAACACGACCGTGCTCTCGGCCTACGTGCAACCCATCGCCGAGCGCTACCTGCGCCGCCTTGCCGACGGAATGCGTGAAAAAGGCTTTGGCGGCCAGCTGTACGTCATGCAGTCGAATTGCGGCGTCGACTCGGTCGAAAAGACGAAGCAGATCCCGATCACGATGATCGAGTCGGGGCCCGCCAGCGGGTTCTGGGGTGCCGCGGAGCTCGGACGTTTGATCGGCGAACCGAACGTGCTCGCGCTGGATATCGGCGGCACCACGGCGAAGTGCTCGCTGATCGAGGAAGGCCAGGTCAGGATCGTCTCGGACTACTGGATCGAGCGCAGCCGTCTTTCCGCCGGCTACCCGGTCATGGTTCCCGTTGTCGACCTGGTCGAGATCGGCCAGGGCGGCGGCAGCATCGCCTGGGTTGACGAGTTCGGGAAGCTCCACGTCGGCCCGAGGTCTGCCGGCGCCGTCCCCGGCCCGGCCGCGTACGGGCGCGGCGGCACCGAGGCGACCGCCACCGACGCGAACCTCGCGCTCGGGCGGATCAACCCCGGGTACTTTTGCGGGGGCGAGATCGAGGCCGACATGGATGCGGTCGAGCGAGTGCTCGGCGACGTGGCCGGACGACTGGGGATCGACGCGGCCGAGGCGGCGCGCGGCATCGTGCGGATCGCGAACAACAACATGGTCAACGCGCTCAAGCTCGTGTCGCTGAACCGTGGCTACGACCCAAGGGACTTCACCCTGGTCGCGTTCGGCGGAGGCGGCGGCCTGCACGCTGTCGCCCTCGCAGCCGAGCTCGGGATCGCAAAGGTGGTGATTCCGCGCGGCGCCGATGTCTTTTCCGCCTGGGGAATGCTGATGAGCGATCTCAGGCGCGACTACCTCGTGACGAGGCTGATGGCCCTGGCCGAGGAACACGCGACCGCACTCGGCGCGCTTGTGGACGAGATCCGCAACCTCTCGCTCGAGCAGTTCGCCGCCGAAGGGATTCGTGAGTCACAGGTTCGGTTTTTCGCGTACGGCAAGCTGCGGTACGAGAACCAGGAGCACAGCGTCGAGGTGCAGCTGCCGAACGCCCCGATCGACGCCGCGACCGTCGCGGAGATCGCCGACCGGTTTCACGTCGCGTACGAGCGCGAGTACACGTATCGGCTGAACGCGCCGATCGAGTTCGTGGGCGCACACGTGGTCGCCGTCGCAGAGGTAGGCAAGCTGGCCCCGGTACCGCTCCCCACGACCGGGCGGCAGCCCTCGGATGCGCTGAAAGGCGCGCGTACGGTCGACTACGCGGTCGAGGGCAGACATTCAGCGCAGATCTATGACGGGGATCTACTCGAACCCGGAATGCACATCGGCGGCCCCGCGGTCGTCGAGACGAAGGGCACCACTACCGTTGTCCATCCCGGGAACACGATGACCGTCGACGGCTACGGAAATCTCGTGATCACGCTCAACGAGCCCGCATGAGCGCGACCGCCCTCACGGAGAGCACCGATCGCGTCACCCTGGAAATCATCCAGAACTCGCTCGAGGCGATCAGCGACGAGATGTTCGCTGCGCTCAGGAAGACGGCAATGAGCGCGATCATCTACGAGGTGCTCGACATGGGCACCGGGATCACCGACGCTCGGGGCGACATCGTGTCGTCGGGTGCTGGGATCCCGGCGTTCGTCGGAGTCCTCGACAAGGCCGTGAAGCGCGTGATCGAGCTTCACGAACCTCATGAGATTCAGCGAGGCGACGTCTTCGTCACAAACGACCCATTCCACGGGGGCGTCACGCATCTGAACGACGTGGTGCTCGCCATGCCGGTGTTCGCGGAGGGCGAGCTGATCGCCTGGACCGCGAACATCGCCCACTGGAACGACGTCGGCGGGATGGTGCCCGGGTCGATCTCGAACGAGGCCCGCGAGATCTACCAGGAGGGGCTCCGCCTGCCTGCGATCAAGCTGATCGCAGGGGGAACTCCGATTCGGTCGGTGATGGAGATCATGAAGGCGAATAGCCGCCTTCCCGACTTTCTGCACGGGGACATGTGGGCGGGGATCGCTGCAGCGAGGGTCGGCGAACGGCGGCTGGTCGAGCTGGCCGAGAAGTACGGGCGCGACACGTTCACCGTCGCCCTTCAGACGTTCATGGACTACGGCGAGCAGGTCGCCCGCCGGGCGCTCCGTGATCTCCCGAAAGGCACGTTCTCACTAAGCGAGGAGCAGGATTCGGGAGTCCTGTACAGCGCGACCGTCCAGATCACCGACGACGAGTTCGTCGTCGATCTCCGCGACAACCCGGACCAGGATGCGGGTCCGAACAACTCGTCGCGCGACGCGACGACGATCGCGGCCCAGATGGTCTTCATGAACATCACCGGCGCCCAGTCCTCCGCCAACGCGGGCCACTTGAAGCCCCTGAAGGTGCTCACCCGTCCCGGCTCCGTCTTCGACGCCAGCCCCCCCGCCGCATTCGCCACCTACTACGAGGTCGAAATCCGTATCTACGACGTCCTCCTTCGCTGCCTCGCGCCACATTTCGGCGACCGGCTGCCCGCGGGGAACTTCGCGTCGATCTGCGGGACATTCATCGGCGGGCGGCATCCTGACACCGGGAAGCACTTCACGATCGTCGAGCCCGAGCTCGGCGGCTGGGGCGGCTCGGCCGAGCGGGACGGCAACAGCGCTGTCTTCAGCGGCTTTCACGGCGAGACGTTCAACTGCCCGGCCGAGGTTGCGGAGGCGCGCTACGGACTGTACGTCGAGCAGCACCGGCTGAACGACGAAGCGGGCGGCGAGGGTGAGCACCGCGGCGGGAAGGGCATCGTTCTCGATTACCGCGTTCGTTCCGACGGATGCTTCTTCACGTGTGCCTATACCCGAAACACGCACAAGCCCTGGGCGCTCCGAGGGGGCCGCGAAGGCTCGGCCAACTACGTCGAGGTGATCCGGACGGACGGAAGCGTCGAAACCTACGCGGTCGTAACGGCGCTGACCGTGAACGAAGGCGACGTGATCCGAGTGCGAACGGGAAACGGCGGCGGCTACGGCGACCCGAAGGAGCGCCCGCGCGAGCTCATCCTCGCCGACCTCCGCGACGGCTACATCACGGAAGAGGTCGCCCGCACGTTCTACGGCATCGATCAAGGAGGCGGCTGTGACTGAGGTGGCTGAGACGTTCACACTCGGCGACATCCGCGTCGGCCCAGGTGACGCGGCACGCGGGACGCTGATGAGGTTCACCCTGGCCGGCTCGCAGGAATTGAGCATTCCGCTGATCGTCTTGAACGGGAAGCGCGAGGGGCCAACGCTGCTGCTGATCGCGGCATGCCACGGTCGCGAGGTATCAGATGTCGGTGCGCTCCTCGACGCGCTCGCGCAGATGGATCCGACCGAAATGTCCGGGCGGGTCATCGCCATCCCGGTCGGAAACCCGATTCCGGTTCAACTCGGGACCTACATCTCGCCCTACGACGACGTCGACGTCGCCAGCCTCATCGCGATGCCGCCCAATCGGGGCGGCACAGCATCTCAGCGGATTGCGGCGGCGATCCAGGACGTGATCGCGATCTCCGATTACGTGATCGACCTCCACGCACACCCTCAACTCTCCGTCCCACTCGTCCTGACCGCACGCGCTATGGCGCCGGACGAGAAAGCGCGCGAGGAATACATGCGTTTCGCCAGCGCTTTCGGCCTGCCGTTGGTCGAGCAGCATCGACCCTGCTCGCGAACGTATGCAACCCAGCTGGGCAAGCCCGGCATCAACCCGGAACTTGCCGGCGATCACATGATGTTGGAAGGGAACACGTCGGTCGGGACCCGCGGGATCCTCAACTGCGCACGAGTCATCGGAATCCTCCCCGGGGAGCCGGAGCCCCAGGAAATCGAGGGCCTCCCTCCGCTCGACGGCGAGTACGGCTTGATCCTGCTGCGGATCAACGAAGGCGGTTTCTACAAGATCCATCACGATGTCGGCGAGTTCCTGCGAGAGGGCGAAAGGGTCGCGACCGTCTTCGACCACTACGGCGACGTTCGCGAGGAGGTGAAGATGCCCGCGGATGGATACCTCGGCAGCTGGCTCCCCGGCTACCTCACCCAGACGTGGGCCGTGAGCGAAGGGGATGACATCGCCTACATCATCAAGCCGCTCGCGCCCGGCGAGACGCCACCCGGCGAGGCGCCGGGGGACCACCCCGGGTCAGACCGCGCTTGATCGACTCGATAACGCTCGAGATCGTCGAAAGCGGAGTCCAGGCCGCGAGCGACGAGATGTTCGCCGCGCTGAGGAAGACGGCGATGAGCGCAATCATCTACGAGGTGCTCGACATGGGCACCGGAATCACCGACGCCGACGGGAACCTGGCCTCGTCGGGCTGCGGGATCCCTTCCTTTGTCGCCGTAGTCGACAAGGCCGTGAGGCGGATCGTCGAGCTCAATGCAGACCGACCGATCAGACCCGGCGACATCTTCGCCACGAACGATCCGTACCACGGGGGTGTCACGCACCTCAACGACGTCGTCCTTGCGATGCCGGTCTTCGTCGACCGTGAGCTCGTCGCCTGGGCCGCGAGCATCGCACATTGGAACGACGTCGGCGGGATCGCACCGGGCTCCGTCTCCACAGACGCGCAGGAAATCTTTCAGGAGGGGCTGCGACTTCCGGCCGTGAAGCTCGTCTCTCAGGGAACCCCGATCAAGCCTGTCTTCGAGCTCATTCGATGCAACAGCCGGTTGCCGGATTTCGTCGTGGGCGACCTGTGGGCCGGGATCGCGGCGGCCAGAGTCGGCGAACAGCGAATCGCCGAGCTGGCGGCGCGGTATGGGCGCGAGACATTCGCCTGCGCCCTTCGGCGATCGCAAGACCGCAGCGAGCAAGCCGCACGCCGCGCGCTGGGCGCACTGCCGTCCGGCCGCTACGCCGTCGAGGAGGAACAGGACCGCGGCTCCGTCTACCGTGCGGAGATCGAGCTCGACGGACGCGAACTCGTCGTCGACCTGCGCGACAACCCCGACCAGGACGCAGGACCATGGAACGTCTCTCGGGACGGCGCGGTGATCGCCGCCCAGATGCTGCTGATGAACCTCGTCGACCCCCACGGCGCTGCGAACGCCGGTCACTTCCGACCGCTTTACGTCCTGACGCGGTCGGGGTCGGTCTTCGCAGCCTCGCCACCGGCCGCGATGGGGGTCTACTACGAGACGAGGCTCCGACTATACGACCTGCTCTGGCGCTGCCTTGCGCCGCACGTCGCCGACCGGCTCCCCGCCGGCAACTTCTCGTCGATCTGCGGGACGTACATCGGCGGGCCGCATCCGGACACGGGACGGCACTTCACGATCGTGGAGCCCGAGGTCGGTGGATGGGGCGGCTCCTCGACACGAGACGGCAACAACGCCGTCTTCAGCGGAGTGCACGGCGAGACCTTCAACTGCCCTGCTGAAGTTGCGGAGGCGCGATACGGCCTGTACGTCGAGCAACTCCGCCTCAACGACGAGCCTGGCGGCGAGGGCGAGCACCGCGGCGGCAAGGGAATCGTCCTCGACTACGCCGTCCGCTCCGACGGCTGCTTCCTCACCTGCGCCTACTCCCGGTACAGACAGGCCCCGTGGGCGCTGCATGGTGCTCGTGAGGGCTCTCGGAACTATGTCGAAGTCCTCCGCCGCGACGGACGGGTCGAGGAGCACGCCACCGTCAGCGGGCTGCCCGTGGACGCCGGCGACGTGATCAGGATCCATACAGCAAGCGGTGGCGGCCATGGAGATCCGAAGAACCGCCCGCTCGAGCATGTCGTCGCCGACCTGCGGGAAGGGTACGTCACTGAGCAGATCGCGATCGAGGTGTACGGGCTCGGTGACGCAGGGGATCGGGCCAATCGCCTCACTCGTCGGTGAGCTGCACGCGGCTGGAGCGAACGTGATCGCCCCATTCACCTCTGCGCGGCTCGAGCGACTCGTAGGCGGCGGCGCGCTACCGCCTTCCGGGCTCAGCCCGAAGTCGAGACGTGACCTCCGCCAAACCGGCTTCGACGGTCAGGTCGTCTCCGCGAGCAGGCGTTTGAGCTCGGGAACGTAGTCCTCGAGCCAGTGGTTCCTGCCGGTGACCTCGGCGGCCGCAAACTGGGCGGTGAACTCCTCCTGCCCGAGGCTCGAGGACTCCATCTCGGCGACGGTCTCGTACGCGAGCAGGGTTCGGTCGCCCGGCAAGGGATAGAGGTTCCAGATCATGTGCCCGCGGGCAGAGTCGATGTTCGCCAACCCCGCCGTCTCCCGGGCCGGCAGTAACCGATACGCAATCCGCCGCTCAGGCTCGAGGCGGACGATCTCCCCGTAGATCGTGCTGATGACCTCGCCCTCGCTCAGGGTCTCGATCGACTCGACGGCGCCGACTGCCTTCTCCGGCCCGGTGACGTGCTTGCACACCTTGTCCGGCATCCACGTGTCCCAGTCGAGCAGATGCGGCCAGACCTTCGAGACCGGCGCGTCGAGCTCGAAGTCGATGTGCGGAAGCCAGTCGATGTGCGCTTTCGTTTCCGTCGGTGCCATCAGCGTTCCCTCCTTCAGTGCCGCGGCTGGTCCACGACTCGAGTATGACCTTCTGCCCGTTCGGGCGGAGCCGTTGATCGTCGGCGGATTCCGGCGAAGCTCGCAACGAATGTCGGTGGCCAACCCTGTGGCCCGTGCGGCGGTCAGGCCGCGGCGAGCAGCGTCGTCACGACCCGATCCTGGAGCTGGTGTGCTGCCGCCCAGTTGACCGGCGCGCCGTTGTTCAGGATCGCGAAGGCGTAGCGCGAGCCCACGAAGCCGGTCAGCGCCGACGAGTGGTTCGTCGTGCCCGTCTTGCCGCGCACCTGCTCGTGGCCGGACACGCCGACGAGCCGGTGGCGGAGCGTCCCCGTCGAGCCGGCGACGGCGAACGTGTCGAGCAGCCTGTGCAGCGACGGCTCGTGCCACACGGTCTCGAGCATCGCGGCGAGCGAGCGCGCCGTCAGGCGGTCGAGCCCGGAGAGACCCGACCCGTCCGCGAGCCGCACGCCGACGACGGGGACGCCGTCCTCGACGAGCGTCGCCCTGACCACCGCGGCGCCGGCGCTCGTGCTGCCGCCTTCGCCGATGCGCGCGCCCAGCTGCTTGAGAACCATCTCCGCGACGAAGTTGTCGCTCCAGGTGTCCATGATCGCGAGCAGCTTCGCGAGCGGGGGCGAGGCGCGGCGCACGATCCGAACCGCGTCGGCCGAGGCGGTGCCGACCACCGGGCTGCCGGCGACCGATACCCCCGCCTTCTGCAGCGCACGCGTGAACAGGATCGCCGCGGCCAGGGCGGGGTCGGAGGAGGCGGCGCCGTCGAGCACCCCGCGGTTGGCGATCAGGGCGGAGAGATACGGCGATTCGACCTTCGCGAACGAGGCCTTCCAGCCGGGGCACGTGCGCTGCGTGTCGAAGTACGACTCGTCGCCGACCACCCGCCCCGACACCGCGCTGATCCCGTGGTTGCGGACCGCCCGCGCGAGCGCGGTGAGCCCCGCGCTGGAGAGCGTCGGGTCGCCGTAGCCCTTCAGCACCAGGTTCCCGCTCCAGGTCTTCCCGACGAGCCGGCCCTCGCCGAGCACCTCCGTGTGCGTGCGGAAGCCAGCCCCCAGCCGCTGCAGGGCGGTCAGCGCGACCGGGAGCTTCTCGGTCGACGCCGGTTCGAGCGGGGTCTCCGCGTTGAGCTTGAAGACCACGTCGCTGGAGGCCAGATCGACGACGACCACGCCGGTCCGGACCCGCGAGACGCCCGGAACGGCCAGCGCGCTGAGGAGCGACCGCGTGAGCGCGCGCTGCGCGCCCGCGGCCGGCGCCGGGACGGCCCGGCGGCTCTCGCAGACCGGCGGGATCTCGAGGACGGCGCCGATCAGCAGGATGCCGTTCGGCTTCAGCTGGTTTGCCCGCGCGAGCGCCGCGACGGTCGTGTGGAACCGGTCCGCGATCGAGGAGAGGGAGTCGCCGGGGCGGACGCGGTACTTCGCCGGCTTGCAGCCGAGCTCCACCTTCGCGCCCGACGACGTCGCGAACGGCCGTGCGCCGGCGCCGGTGGCGGCAAGCGCGGCGGCGAGGACGACGAGGGCCCACGCGAGCCAGATGCGGGCGCGCAGAGGCGGAATCATGTCACGGCTTCTTCGCGGCTCCGGTCACCCGTCCTCCGAGCCCGACTGTAGCGGCCCGGCCGTACGACTCAGTCGGACACAGCCTGCCAGGCGCGGCTGTCTCCCGTCGAGGTCCAGCGGACGCGCGCGGTGCGGCCTTCGCTGAACACCGTCCCGTCGACGATCACCTGGTCGCCCGAGGCGCTGAGCGACGCCGTGACCAGGGAGCCCGGCGGAGCGGGCAAGTCGACCGACTGCTTGTCGGCGCCGCGGACGACGACCACGGACGCGGCGCCCGAGACGGCGCGGACCAGCCCTGCGACGCCTCCCGGCACCAGCGCCAGCGAGACCACCGTCCCCTCGACGGTCGCGACCGTCCGCGAGCGGATCGGCCCCCCGGCCGGCGGCCACTGCGAGACCGCCTGGATGCTCGTGCCGCCCGAGGCGATCCAGTAGAGCGAGGCTCCACGGCCGGTCAGCCCGCCTGCGATCGCGCGGGTCGGCGTCCAGTGCCGGCCGCCGTCCCTCGTCCACAGGTCGTAGGCGCAGGCGCATCCCCTCGCCACGGTCGCGACCCGGATCGCGCCGGCGCGGGCCGACGTCCTCACTACCTCCGCCGCCGGCTGGGCGAAGATCCGCCGCCAGTGGCGACCGCCGTCGTCGGTCGACCAGACGCCCGTCTCCCTGCTCACCCAGCCGCGGCGCGCGTCGAGCCAGCTGCTGTGGCCCGGCGCACCCGCTGCGGGCGGGCCCGGCGCGACCGGGCGCGCGCCGGACGAGACCAGGCCGAGCAGCTGGCCGGTGAAGGTGCCGACGAAGATGCGCCCGTCGAGGATGGTCGGCGCGGTGACGGTCAGCCCCGGCAGCGGCAGCGTGACGAGGGTTCGAGCGCTCTCCGGCTCGACGGCCACGAGTCGCGGCGTTCCGGAGAGGGCAAACCAGATCGTGCCGTCGCCGGCGATCGTCGGCGAGCCGTTCAGGGACTCGGTGCCGAGCGCGCGGCTCCAGCGGACGGCCGCCGAGCAGTCCGCGCGGACGTCGACGCGGACGATCCGCGCGCCGGTCACGGCGTAGAGGGCGGAGCGCTGCGGGTCGTAGGCCAGCTGGCCGAGCACCGGGTTCTTCGGATCGAACTTCTCCAGGTCGATCGTCCAGAGCGGCCCCTTGCCGACGTCGTCCGCCCGCCAGCCGAACACCTGCGCGTTCTTGTCGACGCCCACGACGAGCGCGCCGCATCCTGGGCGCTCGAAGATCACCGGCGAGCCGACGAAGTCCAGGTCGAGCGGCTGGTCGATCGACTCCGGATGGTTGGCCCCAACGACGGACAGGTCGGGCGTCAGCGCGACGATGCTCTCGCCGAGCCCGGCCGCCTCGCTGAAGTCGTCCCCCTTGTTCGAGCCGCCTTCGAAGGCGTTGCCCGTGACGACGAACAGCCGGTCGAGCTTCTGGTCGAAGGCGACCCCGCCCCAGCCCCAGACCGCTCCGCCGCCGCCGAGCTCGGGCGGCACGGCCGTCCAGGTCGAGACGCCCCTCGTCGACGTGTCGACGGCGATCACCTTGCCGACGAACGGGCCCGCGTCGCAGTAGGAGCCGGTCGGAACGTAGACGCGGCCGTGCGCGAACGCAAGCGCGCCCCAGACGTACTCCCTCGCCGGGTCGGAGAAGACCGTCACCGGCCAGCCCTGCCGCTCCGCTCCCGTCGCCAGGTCGAGCGCGTGGAGCCGGCCGAGGGCGTCCGCGACGTACAGCGTCCGGATCGCGGGGTCGATCACCGGCGTGCCGCCGACGCCGTAGCCGTCGAGCTGCGCGCACTCGTTGGCGAGCTGGCCGAGATCGACCCGCCAGCGCACGTAGCCGGTCTCGCTGACCGCGTACACGTGGCCGGCCGAGGTCGCCACGTAGAGCGTCGTCAGGCCCGGGCCCGGGACGTCGCGCGCCGCCAGCACCTGCGAGATCACCCGCCCGCGGATGGGCAGGACGAACGCGGTCTTCACCGATCGCGGCGAGAGCGCCTCGGCCGCGAAGCCCTTCCGCGCCGGGTCGCCGCCGTAGGTCGTCCAGCCCGGCGGCGAGGCGGCGCCTGCCGACCCGGAGACGAGCACGACCGCGATCAGCCCGGCGAGGCCGAGTCTCCCTCCCCGTTGCACGGCGAGACAATATGCGGCCGCCCGGATAGGGTTGGCGCTCCATGGACATGCGCCGCATGCTGCCGCTGCTCCTGATCGCGTTCGCCGCGCTCTTCATCCTCCCGCAGCTCTTCAAGAGCTCGCGGTCGACGTCGCTGTCCGCGAAGGACCGTGGCGCCCTGACGCTCGACGCGATCGCGCGCATCGACCGCGCGGAGCAGCAGGTCTTCTCCTCGAGCGGCAAGTACACGGCGCACCTTGCAGACCTGGTCGCCCGCGACAAGGTGCTCGCCTCCGAGACGACCATCCCGCTCACGGTCGACCTCGACGTCTCCGAGAGCGGCAAGGGCTACGTCGCGCGCGTGACCAGCGACATCTTCAGCGTCACGCGGGCGCGGTCGGGGACCGCGCTCGTCGCGCAGAGCTGCCGCGAGCTGCGGACGACGTCCGGCGTCGGCTGCCCGACCGGGACGACCAGCCCGAGGACCGAGACCGTGACGACGCCGACGGGGACGACGACCACCACCTCGACGACGGGCACGGTCACCACCGTCACCACGAAGTGACCGCGGAGCCGCGCTGGTGGGAGCTCCGGCGCGCGCAGAACCTGAAGCCCGCGACCTACACCTGCCCGCTCTGCGGCCGCCTGCTGCCCGCGATGGGCGACCACGTCCTCCTCTTCCCCGAGGGAGACCGCGCGGGGCGCCGCCACGCGCACATCGACTGTGTCCGCCGCGCCCGCGAGGCCGGGAGGCTGCCATCGCGGGACGAGTGGCGGAAGACGCAGCCCCGGCGCCGCTGGTTCCGCGGGCGCTAGGCGGGGACGGGCCCGCTGCCCGTCCCCGCCCGATGCCCCTCTCACCACGACGCCTTGCGCAGGCTCCGTTCGAAGCGTGCACGCTGCCTGCGCGCCTCCGAGCGGAGCCGCGCGTCCTGCTTGAGCGCGAGGTGACGGAGCTCGCCCTGGAGCTTCCGCCAGCTCGCGAGCCGCTCGGGATCGAGGCGTCCGTCCGCGACCGCCGCCCGGACGGCGCACCCCGGCTCGGTCTCGTGGGCACAGTCGGAGAAGCGGCACTGCGCGGCCGCTGCTGCGACGTCGTCGAACGTCGTCGCCAGCCCTTCCTCCGACTCCCACAGCCGCAGCTCGCGCATCCCCGGCGTGTCGAGGTAGAGACCGCCGCCCGGGAGCAGGATCAGCTGGCGGTTCGTGGTCGTGTGACGCCCGCGGCCGTCGGCCCTGAGGCCGCCGGTCGGCATCAGCTCCTCGCCGGCGAGCCTGTTGACGAGCGACGACTTGCCGACGCCGGAGGAGCCGAGCGCGGCGACCGTGCGATCGCCAGCGAAGTAGGCCGCGAGCGCCTCGACGCCCTCGCCGGTCAGGTTGCTGACGGGATGGACTGGGACGCCGAGGGCGGTCGACTCGACCTCGAGCACGGCCGAGGCGACGTCGTCGCAGAGGTCGGACTTGGTCAGGACGACGACGGGCCGGGCGCCGCTCTCCCAGGCCAGCGTCAGGTACCGCTCGAGCCGGTGCACGTTCAGGTCGCCGTCGAGGCCCGCGGTCAGGAAGACGACGTCGACGTTCGCGGCGACGACCTGCTCGACCGTCCGGCCGTGGTCGTTCGCCGCCATCCGCGAGAACGCCGTCCGCCGCGGCAGCACCGCGTCGACGAGGACGGTTTCCCCGCCGGAGACCGCGACCCAGTCTCCGACCGCGGGCAGGTCGCCCCGCGACGAGGCGGCATGGCGAAACCGGCCGGCGAGCTCTGCCGGCTGCTCCCCGCGCGCGGTGTACAGGCGGTAGGCGCCCCGATGCTCGACGGCGACGCGCGCGGGCTCGAGGCCGTCCGCGGCGAACGGGGCGAAGTGGTCTTCGAAGGCTGGCGTCCAGCCGAGTCGTCCAAGCAACGCAGGTTCTCCTTTCGCGCTCAGCGGAAACGGCAGCGCCGTCTGGCGCCGCCGAAGGCGACGGGCGCAGAGCGCGAGCGGGCTAGCTCGGGAGCGCCCTGCGCCGGAGGCGATCGGCAAGCGTCTTCGACATGTGTGCCACCTCCCGTGGTCGCAGGGCCTTCGGAACGCGGGAACCTTAGCGGCGGCGCCCGATCAGGGCAAGCGAAACGCCCGCTCGCCGAGCAGCCGGTACCCCTCGACGGACGGGTGGTCGCCGTCGGAGGTCCACTCCTCCCGCATCCGCCCCGGCCGGGCGGGATCCTCGAGCGTCTCGTAGAACGGAAGCACGGGCACGTGCTCGTCGCGGCCGATCGCGCGGATCAGGTCGTTCAGCCTGCGGATCTCGGGGTCGGCCCGAGGGTAGCCGTTGTTCCAGGGCAGGAGCTCGGCGATCGCGACCCGCAGGCCGAGCTCCTTGCCGCGCTCGACCATCCGACGCAGGTTGGCTGCGGCGGGCTCGACCGGGCGGCCCTGCGCGATGTCGTTGATCCCGCCCTGGACGACGAGGGCCTGCGCCCCCGCCGCGCACGCGTCGAGCCTGGCGGCGATCTCGTCGGTGCGCTGCCCGTACACCCCGCAGTTGCGGAATTGGAGATCCGGATGCGCCTTGTGGGCCCAGTACTGCCACTGGCTCTTCTCGTCGCCGCCGAAGCCGAGCACGTCCCGCATCCGCGGATCCGGGTCGTAGGCCGGCGAGCCCGCCGTGATCGAGTCGCCGAGCGTCGCCACGACCGTCGTCGCCCGCGGGCTCTCGGATCCGGAGCCGCCGCAGCCGGCGAGGAGGAGGACGGCGAGGGTCACGAGCGCACGCCTCACCCTCACCCCGGCTCGAGGTACTCGTTCGCGGAGCTGACGGAGAGGCCGGGCGTCGGGCCGCCGGCGATCGCGTAGACGCGGCCGCCGAGCGCGGCGACGCCGAGCCCGTGCCGCGGGGTCGGCAGGTCGGGCAGCGCCCGCCAGCGCCTCCGGGCGAGGTCGTAGGCGAACACGGTGCGGATCGTGCCGGGAGGCGCCTCTCCGCCGACCGAGACGATCGTGCCGTCCACCACGGCCGCACCGGTCCCTCCCCGCGCGCCCGGGAGCGGGGCGAGCCGCTGCCAGCGCGTCAGGCCCGGCCTCCAGCGCTCGAACGTCCTCAGGTTGGTGTCGTAGCCGCTCGTCCGGCCGCCGAGGGCGTAGATCCAGCCGCCCGCCGCGGTGACGGCCAGGTGCTCCCGCGCGGTCGGAGCCGGGACCAGCGTCCACCGACGCGCCTTCAGGTCGAGCGCGAGCGCGCGCCGGGCGAGCCCCGCCGGGCCGACGCCGCCGACGACGTACAGCGTGCCGCGAACCACGGCCGCGCCGCCGGCGGCGCGCGGCTCCGGCAGACGGGGCAGCGCCTGCCACGCGCCGCCGGCCAGGACGAACGCCGAGCGGACCGGCCCGGCGCCGCCGAGCTGACCCCCGTAGCCGCCGACCACGTACAGCCGCGCGCCGTCCGAGGCTGCCAGGGCGTGGTGGACGGCGACGGGGAGGTCCGGGAGCCGCCGCCAGCGGTCACGCGCCGGCGAGTACGCGTCGACGCGCGCGGAGGCGGCGCCGTTCTCCGTCAGCCCGCCGGCGATCGCGATCTCCCGGCCGACGGTCGCCGCCGCGACCTCCGTGCGGGCCTCGGGCGCAGGGCTCGCGCTCATCCACGCCAGCACCGACGCGAGCAGGACGGCGGTCACGCGGCGACGATCTCCCCCACGCGCTCGCCGCGGCTGTTCTCGAGCGGGACCACGGCGAGATCCTCGCCGAGCCCGAGGAACCGTGCCAGCGCGGGCCGCAGCGCGCGCTGCGCCCCGTCCTCCGCCTTGAGCGCGACGCCGCGCCCCTCCGGCGAGGCAACGCAGAGGAGCCCCTCGGCGCCGGCTTTGGCGATCCAGCCGGGCCGCGCCCGCATCAGCTCGGTGTCGCTGCCGCCCTCGTGGCCGATCAGGGCTGCGTGCGCGCGCATCGCCTGCGCGATCCGCGCGCCCCCGGCCAGGCGCTCGAGCCGCGAGAACGAGTGCGCCATCCGCTCGAGCGTGAGCGCGAACGTGAGCACACCGCAGCCGTCGATCGCGGCCGGGATCCGCTCGACCGACAGCTCGGCGGCAGCGGCAATCTCCTCGTGCAGGAGCTGCTGGAGGGGATGCGACGCGTCGACGTAGCCGCGCGTCGGCCAGCCGCGCGCGCGGCAGACCGCGAGGAACCCGGCGTGCTTGCCCGAGCAGTTGTGGCCGAGCAGGCTCGGCTCCCGGCCCTCCTGCGGGCCGAGCTCGAAGTCGTCCTCCGTCGCAGGCGCCCTGGCGAGCAGGCTCGCCGCCGCCGCGAGCTGCTCGCTCCCGGCTCGATGGGAGGCGCAGGCGATCGCGAGCTCCTCGTCGGTCACGTCCTCGCGCTCGCGGGCGAGCGGCAGGGCCTGGATCGGCTTCGACGAGGAGCGGAAGAAGGAGACGAGCTGCGGGTCGCCGGCCGCCTCGACGACGCGGCCCTCCTCGACGGCGACGGCATGCACACGGTGGACCGCCTCCACCACCGTGCCGCGGCGCACGGTTACGCTGATCGGATCCATGTGCAGGAGCGTACGTGCCTGAGTTCCCGGAGATGGAGGCCTGGCGTCGCGCGCTGGACGAGCCCGTGCGGGCGTTCCCGATCGAACGCGCCGGCCCGGCGCACATCGCCACGCTGAAGACCTTCGACCCGCCGCTCTCGGCGCTGGAGGGTCGCAGGCTCGCCGGCGCGGAACGGCGGGCGAAGCGGCTCCTCTTTCCGACCGACGACGGCGAGCTCGTCCTGCTCGTCCACCTGATGACGGCGGGCAGGCTGCGCTACCTGCGGCCGGGCGAGAAAGGGCCGAAGTCGCCGGCGTTCAGGCTCCGCTTCCAGGACGGCGCGGAGCTCGTCCTGACCGAAGCCGGCTCGAAGAAGCGGGCCGGGGTCTGGCTCCTGACGCCGGACCAGGCCGAGGCGGAGCTCGCGCACCTCGGGCCGGAGGCGTTCGGGATCGGCCCCGAGCGCCTCGGCGAGATCCTCCGCGGCGAGTCGAGGCGGCTCCACTCGCTGCTCCGCGACCAGCGCGCCATCGCGGGGATCGGGAGGGCGTGGGCGAACGAGATCCTCCATCGCGCGAAGCTCTCTCCGTTCGCGCTCTCGACCGACCAGGACGCCGAGGAGGTCGCGCGGCTCGCCGCGGCGATCGACGCCGAGCTGGCGCGGGGCCTCGAGCTCCGCGAGCGCGGGGCGAAGGACGCAGCCACCTATCGGATCCACAATCGCCTCGGCCAGCCCTGCCCCGACTGCGGCGCGCCGATCGCCCGGGTCGACTACGAGGAGCACACGATCTACTACTGCGCCGCCTGCCAGACCGGAGGGCGGATCCTGAAGGACCGGCGGCTGTCGAGGCTCCTGCGGTGATCGCGGAGCGGCTCGCGGGCAGGACGATCGGGGGCGTCGACGGGACGTTCGTCGTCGCTGAGTGGGCCGATCGCGGCGACACCAGTCGCGAGCGTCCGATCGCGCCGCTCCACCTCCATCGGTCCGAGGACGAGGCGTGGTACATCCTCGAGGGACGGCTCGGGTTTCGGGCGGGCGACGACGAGCTCGAGGCCGGGCCCGGCGGAGCAGTCCTCGTGCCGGCCGGCCTCTCGCACACGTACTGGAACGCGGGCGGCGGCCCGGCCCGGTACCTGCTCGTGATGGGGCCACAGACGGCACGCCTGATCGAGGCGATCCACGCGATGGATCCGTTCGACCCGGCGCGGTTGCCGGATCTCTTCCGCGAGCACGACTCCGAGCTTCTGGCGTAGAGCTCAGGTCGCGTCCAGTCCGTACCGGCTGAACGACCACGGCCAGTCCTCGACCCGCTCGCACAGGCCCGCCTTGACCGGGTTGAGCAACACGTACGCGCACGTCTCGAAGACACGCTCCTCCCGGTCGATCACGCGCGTCTGGAAGCGCTCCGCGAAGACGTGCCCGAAGGCGCCGTAGCGCTCGTTGTAGTAGCGCGCGTATCGCCAGTTCAGCTGGTGGACGCCGCGCGAGAGCGCCTCCCGGGTCGCTTCGACGACGACGTGGTAGTGGGTCGAGAGGACGCAGCCCGCGTAGCAGCGCCACCGGTGACGGCGGCTGCAGGTGCGCAGGATGCCGAGGAAGACCGTGCGGTCGTCGCCGTCGCGAAACGCGGGGGCCGCCGCGACGCCGCGGCAGTAGACGTGGAAGAACCCGTCGGGCAGCGCGGAACGCGGAATTCTTCCCATGCCGCCACCGTACGTCCCGATCTGCCTGCAAACCAGGGCTGTGGACACGTCGTTGCCGAATCGTCACTTCGGAGTGCCAGGCACTACGTACCGAAGCGCACGATCGGCTCTCGGAGGACCGGGCGGCGTCAGGCGGGGAAGGAGACGGTCAGGGTCTCGCCGTCGAGCGCGACCGAGCCGCCGAGGTGGCGAAGGTGCAGGACGGCGACCGCGGCGCCGAGGTCGCGGAGGTCGTCGCCGAGCACGACCGGCGCGGACGAGGCCGTGATCGGCGCCACCGAGAGGGCCGTGCCGTCGAGGGCGACATCGACCTGGTCGAGCCCGCCGTGCCGCAGCGCGCACTGGACGAGGGACGACACGGACCGTTTCGTCGGCTCGACGTCGACGGTCACCTGTCCTCCCGCTCCGCCGATCTGCACGCGCTCGGCACCGAGCCGCTCCGCCGCCGCCGCAGCCACCTCGGCGAGCTCGACCCGCTCGAGCTTCGGCTCGTACCGGCCCGCCGAGATCCGCGCGGCGAGCGAGAGCTCCTCGATCAGCTCGCCGAGCTGCCGCGACGCGATCTCGATCATCTCCGAGTAGCCGGCGAGCGTCGGGTCGATACCCTGGGCGCGGGTGATCGTGCGCGCGAAGCCGTACACGGTCGCGAGCGGCGTGCGCAGATCGTGGCACGCCAGGCTGACCAGACTCGGAAAGCGCGTCTCTTCTGTCACATGCCCCCCTGGTACGTTTGCGGAGCATAAATGGAGCGCACCGACCTCCTCGCCGGCCTACGGCATCGACGGGCGAAGCCCGGCGATACGCCCGACCCCGGCGACCTCCAATCCTCCGAGCCCGAAGTCCGGATCGGCCTGTCGCGGGTCGGCGTCACCGGGGTCAACAAGGCGATCCGCCTCCGCCGCGAACGCTTCGAGAAGCTCGTCTTCGCCGAGATCTCCTGCTCCGTCGACCTCGACCCCGCCCAGCGGGGCGTGCACATGTCGAGGTTCCCGGAGCTGTTCGAGCAGGCGATCGACGAGCTCGTGATCGGCGAGGCCGTGCTGATCGAGGAGCTGGCCGAGCACATCGCGCGCACCGTCGTCGGCCGTCAGCACGCCCTGCGGGCGGAGGTCGAGGTCACGGCTCGCTACCCGATCCAGCGCGAGACACCGGTGACGCGGATGCACACGCAGGAGATGGTCTCGCTGATCGGGGTCGCCGCCGCCTCCACGACCTCGGCGCGCCGCGCCGTCGGCGTCGAGGCGACCGGGATCAACGCGTGCCCCTGCGCGCAGGGGCTGGTGCGAGGCCGGGCCGCCGAGCGGCTGCTCGACGCCGGCTTCGAGGAAGGCGACGTCGACCGGATTCTCGAGCTCGTCCCGCTCGCCACGCACAACCAGCGAGGGCGGGGAACGCTCTACGTCGGCACCGACAAGCCGATCAACGCCGAGGACCTCGTCGAGATCGTGGAGCGCTCGATGAGCTCTCCCGTCTACGAGCTGCTCAAGCGCCCTGACGAGCTGTTCGTCGTCGAGCACGCCCACCTGCAGCCGCGGTTCGTCGAGGACTCGGTCCGGGTCGCGCTCAGCGAGACGATCGCGGCGCACCCGGAGCTGGACGGCGACGACTTCCTCTGGTCGCGGCAGGTGAACCTGGAGACGATCCACACGCACGACGTCGTCGCCGAGCGCTACGGCACGGTCGCCGAGCTGCGTGCGGAGCTGGAGGGCGACAGCCGGCCCGCACGGCACACCGAGCTCAGGGAGTGGCTGACGCGATGACCCAGACGAAGGAGCGGATCGACCGCGGGACGGGCACCGGCCTCGGCCCGCCCTGGCACGTGATCGTCCTGAACGACGACCACAACACGTTCGACGGCGTCGCGGCGGCGCTCTCGGCGGTCCTCCCCGACGTCTCGTACGAGCACGGGCTCGCGTTCGCCCACCGGATCCACACGAGCGGCAGCGCCGTCGTCTGGTCGGGCCACCGCGAGGTCGCGGAGCACTACTGGAACGGGCTCAGGCGGCGCGGCTTGACGATGGCCCCACTCGAGTCTTAGAGCGGCGCCGCAGCGTCGCCCGGTTCTCGGAGCCCGAGAGCAGCCGCCTGATGTTCGCCCGGTGGAGGAGGACGATCGCAGCGGCGGCAGCGCCGGCGAACGCGATCACCGGCCAGGGGTAGCCGAGCGCGGCCGCGAGCGCGGGCAGCGAGAGCCCCGCCGCCATCGAGGCGAGCGACGCGTACCGCGTCGCGAAGAACACGAGCAGCCACACGCCCGCGCCGATCCCGCCCACGACCGGGGCGACACCGAGGAACGCGCCGCCCGTGGTCGCCACGACCTTGCCGCCGCGCTTGAGGCCCATGAACAGCGGCCGCCAGTGCCCGAGCATCGCCGCCCCGCCCGCCAGGACGCCGGCGAGGTGCGAGTGGACGAGCGTCGCGACGAGCGCAGGTGCGAACCCTTTCGCCGCGTCGAGGAAGACGACCGGCAGCCCGTACCAGCGCCCGTAGACGCGCCAGACGTTCGTCCCGCCGATGTTTCCGCTGCCCAGCGTGCGGATGTCCGCATGCTTGAAGGCGCGGACGAGCCAGTACCCCGAGGGGATGCTGCCGGCCAGGTAGCCGGCAACGATCAGGATCGCGAAGGTCAGTGCACCGGGATGCCGTACGCCGCGACCCAGCCGTTGACGACCTCCCAGTCGAGGTTGTCGAAGAACGCCTCGATGTAGGACGCACGGTCGGTCTGGAAGTCGAGGAAGTAGGCGTGCTCGTAGACGTCGAGGGCGACCAGGGGGGTCGCGTTCCAGACGGGGAACGAGTTCTGGGCGTCGCCGATGTAGTTGAACAGTCGGCCCTCGTCCCAGTCGTAGGCGGTCCAGGCCCAGCCACGACCCCCCATCCCCGTCGCCTTCAGGTCGGCCCGCCAGTCGGCCACCGAGCCGAAGTCGCGCCGGATCAGCGTGCCGATCGGGCCGTCGGGGTCGCCGCCGTGCCCGCCCAGATGCTCGAAGTAGATCTCGTGGTTCTTGATCCCGCCGATCGCGAAGGTGAGGTCGACCTTCAGGGCGCGGATGTCCGAGTACACCTGGTTCGCGGCGCCGAGATCGACCTCGGCGAGCCGGCCGAGGATCTCGTTCCGCTTGTTCACGTACCCCTGGTAGAGCTTGTAGTGGGCCTCGACGGACTCCCGCGAGATCCCGTCGAGCTCCAGGAGGCTCGGCTTCAGCTCGCGGGGAAGGATCTCCTGGTGGTTGAAAGCAAGCGTCGTCATCGGTTCCTTTCCTCTGAGATTCGGCGCGGTGAGCATAAAGGAGAGCATCGACGGCCCGGCAGCGGTGCGAGGAGGGGGAAACCGACAGCGTCGCGAACCAGAAACCGACAGCGTTGCGAACCACGTACCACACGTGATGAGCACAGCGGTTGTCAGCACCGGCTTGCCGTTCACGGCCGCAGCGGCGACGATGCCGACGGTGGCCGTGATCCAGCCGACGGACGAGGATCTGCTCGCGAGGGTCGCGGAGGGCGACCGAGACGCGTTCGGCGACCTCTACCGCCGGTACGCTCGCGCCGTGCTCGGCCTGGCCCTGCGGCGGCTCGGCGACCGGGGCCGCGCCGAGGACGCGGTCCAGGAGGCGTTCGCCTCCGTCTGGCGCGCGGCACGCAGCTACCGGCGCGAGCGCGGCCCGGTCGCGCCGTGGCTGTACGCCGTCGCGCGCAACGCGATCGCCGATCGCGGCCGGGCGAGGATCGAGCCTGCGGCCGAGCCGGTCGACCAGGCCTCCGGCGAGCCCGGGCCCGCCGACCACGCCGAGCACTCCTGGGTCGCGTGGCGCGTCCACTCGGCGCTGCAGCAGCTCCCGGAGACGGAGCGGACGGTGCTCGAGCTCGCCTACTGGGGCGAGCTGTCCCAGAGCGAGATCGCGTCGTTCCTCGGCATCCCGCTGGGGACCGTGAAGACCAGGACGCGGAGCGGCCTCCGCCGGCTCGCCGACGAGCTCGATGACCTGGAGGCGCCGAGATGAGCGGGCCCGACTTCCGCGAGCTGGTCGGCGACGAGGGGACGCCGGAGGAGCTGGCCAAGCTGCGCCGCGCCCACGATCTCCTGATCGCGGCGGGGCCCCCGCCCGAGCTCTCGCCGAGCATCGCGGAGCCGCCGCGGTCGATCGGCAACGTCTCGTGGCTTCCCCGTCGCCGCCGGGAGGCGGCGTTCGGCCTCGCCGCCGCCGTGGTCGCGGCCGCCTTCGGGGTCGGCTTCCTGGTGGGCAACCGCGGCTCCGACCAGTTCCCCGAGAACCGCTCGGTGCCGATGCACGGTGTCGGCCAGCTGGCCTCCGCTCGTGCGACGCTCGCGATCGGGGAGCACGACTCGGGCGGGAACTACCCGCTCCAGATGACCGTGCGAGGGCTGCCCGAGACCGACCACGGCGGGTGGTACGAGCTCCTGCTCTCGAAGCACGGCCGTCCGACCCTCTCCTGCGGCGCGTTCAAGGTCGGCGGCCACACGGTCACCGTCCGTCTGTCCGTTCCGTACGACCTGAGCGACTTTCCGGACCTGTTCGACGGCTGGGTGATCATCGAGCACGTGCCGCAGCAGAAGCACGTGCCGCTCGTGATGACGACCTGACGCCGGACGCTGCCTACGGCGCCACGCGGCCGTTCGCCACGAACGCGGCGTGCGTGACCGGCATCAGCTCGGCGAAGTGCTGCTCGACCGCCTCGGCGTAGCGGCGGATCTCGCGCTGGGCGGTCTCGGCCGCCCGCAGCGACACGAAGTTCATCAGCGAGCGCGCGTTGATCGTCCAGTAGAACTCGGTGTAGGCGCCGACGGGCATCACGCAGCGGGCGAGCTCGCGCGCGACGCCGAGCTCGACCAGACGCTCGTACGCCGCGAAGGCGGCGTCGTACACGGCCCGCAGCTCGTCCCGCGTCCGGTCGGCCACCTCGGGGTCGACCGGTTCGAAGGAGTACGCGCCCGGCTTGCCGACCTGCGTCCGGACGTCGTCCGGCTCGGGGACGTAGAAGTCGTCGGTCGCCTTCGCGTAGCGCATCGAGAACTCGTTGAACGACCCGACCCGGTGCCGCATCCACTCGCGCGCGACGAAGATCGGGCAGCGAACGTGGAACCGGAAGGCGTTGTGCTCGAAGGGCGTCCCGTGGCGATCCCGCATCAGGAAGCGGATCAGACCCTCGTCGGACTCGTCCATCTCCTCCTTGCGGCGGGCGAACGAGACCCGGGCGCCGTTGACCACGGAGAGATCGCTCGCCATCGAGCCGTCGAGACGGACGAAGCCGTGGTCGAGGACGCGGATCGTGTTCTCGGGCATCACGTCGGTCGTCGTCGCCACCGGGAGGCCGAGTGTAGCGGCGGCACAGGTCGGTATCGTCGGCCCGATGGGCTGGCTTCGCGACGACTTCGCCCTTCCCGAGCGGGCCGACCTGCCCACCGGCCATCACCTGCGCCCCCTCCGCGAGGCGGACGTCGACATCGACTACCCCGCGGTGATGGGCTCACGCGAGCGGCTGTGGGCCAGGTACGGCGAGGCGTGGCGGTGGCCGCCGGCGGACATGACCCACGAGGAGGACCGCAAGGACCTCGCCCGCCACGAGGCCGAGAACGCGGCGCACGACGCGTTCGCCTACGCGGTCCTCGATGCCGGCGAGACGGAGCTCGTCGGCTGCCTGTACGTCGACCCGCCCGGCGAGCGCACCCCTGCCGGCGCCGAGGCGGTCGTCACCTGGTGGGTCGTCGACCGGGAGGCCGGCGGCGAGCTCGAGGCGGCGCTCGACGCGTTCGTCCCCGGCTGGCTGGCGGAGACCTGGGGCTTCCGCTCGGTGCACTACCACCCGTGAGCCCGGGCGGCCGGCCGCTCTAGGCTGCGACGAGCTGCCGGTGGTGCCGGGCCGCCTCGACCCGGACCGCCTTGACGACGAGGCGATGACTCGCCGAGTAGACCGGATGGCAGGTCGTGAGGATGAGCCGCTCGCCGTGCCCGTCGAGGATCTCCCAGGCGTCGGCGTTCACGACGTAGACGATCGTGATCCGGTAGGGGACGCCGCACAGGACGATGCGGTCGCCGCGATGGAGGCGGTCGAGATGCCGGAACGGCGCACCCCAGGTGGTGCGGTGACCGGCGATCGCGATCGCCCGCCCCTGGCCCGGAAAGCCGGTCGTCGGGTAGTGCCCGGGGCCCTTCTCGAGGTCGTCGTGGCCCGTCCCCTGGACGACGACCTGTCGCACGCCGATCTTCGGAATCCGCAGCATCCCGACCACGCCGTGTCGCACGCGGCAGCCCGCCGGGGTGTCGTCGACGTAGCGCCGAAGGGCGTGCTGCGTCCGGTGCTCGATCGCGGCGGTGATCGGGTCGCCGCTGCGAAGCGTCCAGAAGCCGTAGCCGACGAGCGCGACGCCGACGGCCGCCGTCAGCGCGATCAGCGCGCGCATCAGGCGTACCGCTTCGGGCTCGACCAGGTGCAGCTCTCGACGCGCGGCCTGCGGATCGCCTTGATCGCCGCGTGGACGAACACGACCCGGTAGACGACGTCGAGCACCGCGATCGCGGGCGCCATCAGCACGATCTCCGGCCGCCGGGTCGCGAGGCTCGCCACCGTGAGCCAGGCGCCGAGCCCGGCGACGTAGAAGAGCACGTAGTGCTGGACGCTCGTGAACGGGTGGTTGAGGATGAAGAGCGCGATCACCGTCGGCGCCCCGAAGACGTAGAGAATCCAGTCGAGCATCAGCAGGACTGCGGTGACGTCGAACAGGGTTGCCCGCGATCCGACCCGGTGGCCGATGATGCCCTGGAACGTCCCCCACAGCCAGCGCAGGTTCTGCTTGTACCAGTCGCGCGGCGTGGTCGGGTCGCAGACGGCCGCGACCGCCGCCGGCGCGTAGACGATCTTGCCCAGCTTCCGGCGCTGCACCTCCATCGTCCAGTACGTGTCGTCGACGATGTACGGCGTCTGGGGAAGGATCACCTCGGCCAGGATCGACGTGCGGAACATGCTGTTCGAGCCCGAGATGCAGTTCATCACCCCGAGCGCGGACTGTCCGCGCCGGAGCGTCACCTGATAGCGCCAGTAGGCGAACGCCCGCGAGGCGAGCAGCGGGTTCAGCCGGGACCGTCCGTGAGGCCGCCGGCTCTCGGTTCTCCCGGTGACGATCGCGACGCCGTCGCGGAACGACTCCAGGCACTTGGCGACGAAGTCGTCGGCGACGATCGTGTCGTCGTCGAGGATCGTCACGTAGTCGAAGCGCTCGACGATTCGTGCGGCGGTGATCAGCGTGTAGAGCGCCGTCGGCTTGCCGACGTTCGTCGTCAACGGGAGGACGCTCGCACCGGCGGCGCGAGCGACCTCGACTGTCCGATCGGTCGAAGCGTCGCTGACGACGAACACCGCGGCCGCCTGGTCGACGACCGACCCGATCGTGTCCGCGATCGTCGCTTCGCCGTTGCGTGACGCGATCAGGACCGCGACTCGCGCACCTTCCGGAACACCGCCATCAGAAACGCGCTCAACGTCAACAGCAGGCCGAGCAGCATGATCGGCACCGTGAAGATGCCCCCTGTGAACGGAAGCGGCCCCGCCGCCTCCACTGAAGCCGGACTCGACATCGATCCCACCTGTCCTTTCTGCGTCGCGTGACGTTCGACCGGGGAGGCTGCCGACCGGTGGGCGTAGACCGGCACCCGGTTCTCGGATCGTGCCGCGGGCGGGCCATTCGGGCTCGCCCGCAGCGACAGATGCGCCGTCCTCGCGCGACGACCAGCTCGTCAACGGATTTCCCCTCTCCCTGGTTCGCCGACCCCTCGTCGGCGAATCCCTGACTCAAGGTATTCGGCTCCCGCGCGTTCACCATCCCTCGAACGAGGGGAGTTGCGCCGGACGCCGGTCGACGCTCGAAGCGCCGGGTCAGTACCCGGCGTGCAGTGCGGCCGCGGCCTCCTGGTCGAAGGTGAGCCGGTAGTGCGAGGTCATGTCGCGGTCGAAGTACGCGTGCGCCTCGTACCAGGTGTTTCCGATCGGGTCGTCGACCCACGGCCCTGCAGGGTGCACCCGGCTGAAGTCGGTGACGCTGTCCCAGCCGAACGCGGCGACGAACACACGCTTGCGATCGCCGTTTCCCCGGATCGCGGCTGTCGCCGCGGACGACGCGGCCTCCCACGCCCGCGCGCTCGTCGCGCCGACGGGCTCGTTCATCAGGCCGTAGCCGATCACCGCGGGCTCGTCCTCGAAGGCGAGCGAGAGGCGGCGCCAGAGGTCGGCGAGGTCGGCGACCGGCAGGCGGCCGGATCCGAGCCTCAGCCGGATTCCCTCACCTCCGCTGGACGCGAAGTAGACCGCGTAGTTGTGGCAGTCGAGGATGACGCCGATTCCCGCCCGGCCGGCCGCTTCGACGGAGCTCTTCAGGCGCCCGAGCTCGACCGGGTCGAGGGGGCCGCCGGGCTCCGGCTGGATCCGCTCCCACCGGAACGCGAGGCGTACGTAGGCGATCCGCTTCGCCGTCAGGTACGCGTACGTCGCGGGGCTCGGGTAGCTGTACGTCGACCCGTACGTCCCCGGGTTGCGGTTGCTCAACGGGCTGGTCGCCGCGAGCGAGTCGTACCCGGCTCCGAATTCACCGAACGCGCCCTGCTCCGTGTTGATTCCGCGCAGCGCGGCCGTGCCCTGCGCCTCGATCACGCCCGCCTGGGGATTCGCGACGCTGACCGGGTTGGCGGGCGACTTCGCCCGGAAGATCGCGAGCTTGTAGTCGCTCGACCACAGCTCGCCGGTCGCCCACGCGGACACCCAGAGGTTCTGGGCGCGCGCCGCCCGGTACCAGGCGTCGGCGACACGGTTCCAGCGCAGGTCACCGGTCGCGGCCGGGTTCCCCGGCCAGCCGACCTCGCCGATCAGGCCGCGCGCATGGCCCCTGGCGAGCCAGTCCGAGAACTGGCCGAGCCTCGCCACGGAGCGCGCGGCGACGGCAGCGGTGGCCGTCGCGCCGGCCGAGCGCTTCGAGCGGGCGGACGCACCCGTCGCCGGGCCGAGCAACCCGATCGCGAGCACGAGCAAGGCGAGGTATCTCCACCGGACCACCTTCCCCACCTCGGCGGACCGCGCCACGGCCTAGACCCCCGAGTCAGGCACTCGCCGCCCGCCCCCACGCACGGCCAGCATCACCGCCGGATCCTCGCACACCGGTCCCCGCGCAGGGCCCCGGCTGTCCACGACGGGCATCATCCAGCCGATGCCGGCCGAGCGATCCACGGTCCCCGGGCTCTACGTCGGCACGTCCGGGTGGTCGTACCCGACCTGGAAGCCGGGCTTCTACCCGCCCGGAACGCCGCAGAGCGAGTTCCTGCGCTTCTACGCCGAGCGCTTCGACACCGTCGAGCTGAACACGACCGGGTACCGCCTCCCCGAGGAGGAGCGGTTCCGGCGCTGGGCGGCGGAGGTCCCGGAGGGCTTCCGGTTCGCCGTCAAGATGCCGCATCCGAACCGGCTCGTCCCCTTCGCCGAACATGTGCGGGCGCTCGGCGAGAAGCTCGGCCCGGTGCGGATCGTCGTGCAGCAGGCGCGCGACGACGCATTCCTGGCGCGCCTGCTCGACTCGCTCGACCCGGCCCTCCGGTGGGCGCTCGACCTGAGGCACGAGTCCTGGGCCGGCGCGCCTACCGGCCACGCGGCCGTCGTGGACGCGCTCGACGGCGATGCGCGCTTTCGCTACGTGCGGCTCCGCGAGCCGCCGTACGACGAGGCCTCGCTGCGGGCGTGGGCGGACCGCCTGCGGCCGCTCCTCGACCAGGGCCTGGAGGTCTACGTCTACGTCAAGCACGAGGACGAGCCGCACGCGCCCCGGTACGCGCAACGCCTGGTCGAGCTGCTGGGCTAGAAGCGCGCGGCGGCGCCGAGGTGGCGCTCGTGCGCGCCGGAGGCGAGGATCTCCCCGATCTGGCCGATCGCGAATTCGAGCTCGTCTTCCGTGTTGAAGAAGTGCGGCCCGAGCCGCAGCCCCACGTCCGGGCGGAAGTCGCAGAGCACCTGCCGCTCGGCGAGCTCCCTGTGCACGCCCTCGAAGCCCGGCACGCGCACCGTGACGCTCGCACCGCGCCGTGCCCGGTCGCGCCGGCTCGTCACCTCGTAGCCGGCCTCGTCGGCGAGGCGGATCAGGAGATCCGTCAGGGCCAGCGAGCGCTCGCGGATCCGGTCGACCCCGACCTCCTCGATCGCGTCGTAGCCGGCGGTCGCGGCGTAGAGCGCCGGGACGTTCGGCGTCCCGGTGAGGAAGCGGGCGATACCCTCGGCGTACTCGAGCTCGGGCTCGAACGCGAACGGGCGGGCGTGGCCCTGCCAGCCCACGAAGGTCGGCTCGAGCCGGTCGATCAGGTCGGGCCGCACGTACAGCCAGCCCGCGCCGGGTCCGCCGCAGAGCCACTTGACCGACCCACCGGTCGCGAACGACACGCCGAGGGCGGTGACGTCGAGCGGCACCGCCCCGGCGGACTGGTAGGCGTCGAGCAGCACGTGGGCGCCGACCTCGGCCGCGCGGCGCTGAACGGCCGCCACGTCCTGCAGCTCGGCGGTCTTGAACAGCACGTGGCTGAGCGGGACGAGGAGCGTCCGCTCGTCGATCGCGTCGAGCAGCGCGTCCAGGTCCGGTACGACCTCGACCTCGGCCCGCGGCTGCGCCTGGACGAGGTAGCGGACGGACGGGAACTCGCCCTCGAGGTAGACGATCCGGTTCCGGGGCGGCTCGAGCCGGAAGCACGAGAGCACGACGGCGACGGCGACGGTCACGTTCTGGTGCATGCAGACCGTGCCCGGCGGGGCGCCGACGATCCGCCCGACCTGGTCGCCGACCGTCAGGGGCATCTGCCACCACCCTTCGCCCCAGGAGCGGATGCCACGCGTCTTCCACATCCGGGCGTACTCGACCAGCCGCTCCTCGGCCGCCGCCGGCATCGCCGCGAGCGAGTGGTTGATCAGGTACGTCGTCTCCGCGAGGATCGGGAACCGGTCCCGGTAGGCGGAGGGGTCCACGCGGCCGAGTATAGGCCCGAGGCGGCCATCCCCTCCCGGGGGATTCGATCGTGCCTCGGGCGCCCGATGATACGACGGTGCTCCGCGAGATTCGCCGTGCGCCGGGCCCGGCACGAGGCGCGCCCTGTGCCGGACGGCCCGAGCTCTTCGCCGCCCTGGCCTTCCCGGCCGAGCCCGCCGACCGCGAGGCGCGGCGCCTCCTGCTCGTCGCCGACGTCGACGGCTTTCGGGGCTTCAACGCCCGGCACGGGTACGCGGCCGGCGACGAGGTCCTGCGCCAGCTCGGCGCACGCGTCGCGGAGCTGGCGCCCACGTTTCGCGCCGGCGGCGACGTGTTCGCGGTCCTGCTCGAGGGAACCCCGCTCGAGCTCACCCGGGGGCTGGCAGATGTGCTCGACGCCCTTGCCGTCGAGCATCCGGAGCCGCTGCACTGCTCCCTCGGCTGTGCGCTGCTCCAGCCCGAGGCGCACGGCGCGGCGGCGTTCGCCCTGGCCGAGCAGCGCCTCGAGGACCAGAAGCGGCGGGGGCTCGTCTTCGCCGACCGCGTCGCCGAGGTCCTCCTGGCCGTCATGGGCGCCCACGACGAGGGGCTCCGGCGCCACGGTTTCGAGGTCGCCGCGCTCGCGGAGGCGGTGAGCGGCCGGCTCGGCCTCGCCGTCGCCGAGCGCGCGCTGGTCCGGCGGACGGCGGAGCTGCACGACATCGGCAAGCTTGCCCTGCCGAGGGCCGTGCTCGAGAAGCCCGGCCCGCTCGACGCGGCCGAGTGGGAGCAGATGCGGCGCCACACGCTCCTCGGCGAGGACCTGCTCGCGCTCTTCGCGCCGCTCGCGAGCGTGGCGGCGCTCGTCCGAGCGACCCACGAGCGCTACGACGGCGACGGCTACCCCGACGGCAGGCAGGCGGACGAGATTCCGCTCGCCGCCCGCATCGTCGCCGTCTGCGACGCGTACCACGCGATGTGCTCCGACCGCCCGTACGCCCCGACGCGCTCGGGCGAGGACGCGCGCGTGGAGATCGAGGTCTCGGCGGGCAGCCACTTCGACCCCGTGGTCGTCTCGGCGATCGCGGCCGAGCTGGGCGGGCCGCGCCTCTCCGCAGTCGGCGGCGAC
>Ga0070741_10002373_pt1 | contig 51174 bp, 38 predicted proteins | sample Coa_R1_4_FD_66440 | JGI IMG/M metagenome (GOLD analysis project Ga0070741, IMG submission 66440) | Surface soil microbial communities from Centralia Pennsylvania, which are recovering from an underground coalmine fire - Coalmine... | ecosystem: Environmental > Terrestrial > Soil > Unclassified ... | reverse complement strand
GCGAACATCATCAGCGTCGTCGATCGCATCAATGCCTTGCTGCCGCAACTAAAGGCAACGCTGCCGCCCTCGGTCGACGTGAGCATCCTCACTGACCGCACCATCACGATTCGCGCTTCAGTGAAAGACGTCGAATTCGAGTTAATGCTGACGGTCGTTCTGGTCGTGCTGGTGATCTTTATCTTTTTGCGCCACGTCGCTGCGACCATCATCCCCAGCGTCGCTGTGCCGCTTTCGATCGTCGGCACATTCGGCGTGATGTACCTGCTTGGCTACTCGCTCGACAACTTATCACTGATGGCGCTCACGATCTCGACCGGTTTTGTCGTCGATGATGCCATTGTGATGATTGAGAACATCAACCGCTTTATTGAGGAAGGCCATCCCCCTCTCGAAGCGGCACTGATGGGCTCGAAGCAGATTGGCTTCACGATCGTATCGCTGACCGTTTCGCTCATTGCCGTTCTGATTCCACTGCTATTCATGGGTGACATTGTCGGCAGACTCTTCCGTGAGTTTGCTGTCACGCTGAGCGTCACCATTCTTGTCTCTGCGTTTGTGTCGCTTACGCTAACGCCCATGATGTCGGCCCGTCTTCTGAAGAAGAGCGACACGGCTCATGAAGGCTGGTTCTATCGAACATCGGAGCGGTGGTTCAATCGTGTCATTGAGGAGTATGGGCGAACCCTGCGCTTTGTGCTTCGTCACCAGACCGAGACGCTGTTCGTCACCGTCGGAACTCTGGTTCTTACGCTGTTTCTCTTTTACGTGGTGCCAAAAGGGTTCTTTCCCGTACAGGACACCGGTGTGATCCTCGGCATCACCGAGGCGCCAGAGAGCACGTCTTTCCAGGCTATGACAGCGCGCCAGCAGCAGGTCGCGGACGTGGTGTTGAAGGATCCGGACGTTGAGAGCCTCTCCTCCTTTATCGGCGTTGACGGCACCAACATGACGCCCAATGTCGGGCGCATTCAGATCAATCTCAAAGATCGCGAGAATCGGAAGTCCAGCGCCGACGAAATCATCCGTCGATTGCAACCCAAGGTGAGCCAGGTATCCGGCATAACTCTCTACATGCAGCCGGTGCAGGACATCACGGTCGAGAATCGTGTCAGCCGCACGCAGTATCAGTACACGCTAGAGGACGCCAACGCCAAGGAACTCGCCGATTACGTTCCCAAACTGGTACAGAGGCTGCGGTCTGTGCCCGAATTGCGCGACGTGGCTAGCGATCAGGGTTCCGGAAGTTTAGAGGCTGATCTGGTCGTCGATCGCGATACCGCCTCGCGCCTCGGCGTCACGCCGCAGATGATCGACGACACCCTGTACGACGCTTTCGGACAGCGGCTGATATCGACGATTTTCACGCAGCTCAATCAGTATCACGTTGTGCTGGAGATTGCTCCCGATCAGCAAGTTCATCCAGACGATTTGAAACGCATCTATGTACACTCCTCTCCCGGCGGAGCTCCGGCCGCAGCGAGTGGAGGCGGCACCGGACTGCCATCAGTGGGAGCGGCGGCGAACTCGAGTACTACCGGCGCGTCGGCTTCGTCGGGCGCTGTCCAAGGCACGACCGGCTCCGGTATTGCCGCGGTGCCGAGTGTTGCATCGGGAAGATCGCAAATCGTTCCTCTCAGCGCCTTTGCCCGAATTGAAACCAACACCACTCCGGTCGCGATCTATCACCAGGGACAGTTCCCGGTGGCCACAATCTCGTTCAATCTGGCTCCTGGATCGTCGCTGGGAGCGGCGACGAAAGCCATCGATGCTGCCAGCGCAGAGATCGGAATTCCTCCCAGCGTCCACGCCAGCTTCCAGGGAACCGCGGCAGTGTTCCGCAGCTCGTTGGCCAATGAGCCTTACCTCGTTCTGGCAGCCCTCATCACCGTTTACATCGTGCTCGGAGTTCTATACGAGAGTTACATTCACCCTGTAACGATTCTCTCTACATTGCCTTCCGCGGGCGTGGGCGCGATTTTGGCGCTGCTGATCTTCCACATGGAGTTCGGTGTTGTAGCGCTGATAGGAATCATCTTGCTGATCGGCATTGTTCAGAAGAACGCCATCATGATGATCGACTTCGCACTCGAAGCGCAAAGAGAAGGTGGAAAGCCGCCCGACGAGGCGATTTACCAGGCATGTCTGTTGCGCTTCCGGCCAATCCTGATGACAACGTTCGCTGCGTTGTTTGGAGGGTTGCCACTGGCTTTAGGCAGTGGTACCGGTTCGGAGTTGCGCCATCCGCTCGGAGTGACGATCGTGGGTGGTCTGCTGGTCAGCCAGGTGCTTACGTTGTATACGACGCCGGTTGTGTATTTGTACTTTGACCGGTTGGCGCATAAGTTCAGTCGTTTCCGAATTGGGAATCCAGTGGAGGAGCCGGCAGGAGCAGATTGATTCTTTATCACGGAGACACAGGGACACGGGAAGAATATTTTTGCCATGAGTTCCTCCGTGACTCCGTGCCTCAGTGGTGAACTGGCATTCTCATGAGTATCTCGACTCCATTTATCCGGCGGCCCGTTGGCACATCGCTGCTGAGCATCGCAGTGTTGCTGGCTGGAGCGTTGGCTTATACCAAGCTGCCGGTGGCGCCGCTTCCGGAAGTCGAGTTTCCAACCATCTCAGTCAACGCCGGACTTCCAGGAGCGAGTCCGGAAACGATGGCTTCTGCGGTAGCAACACCGCTGGAGCGCCAGTTCGGACGCATCGCCGGGGTCACTCAGATGACTTCGTCCAGTGGCCTGGGATCAACCAATATCACGCTGCAGTTCGATCTGAATCGCGATATCGACGCCGCTGGACGCGACGTGCAGGCGGCAATCAATGCTGCTCGCGGACAATTGCCGGCAAATCTGCCGAGCAATCCACGCTGGCGCAAAGTGAACCCCGCTGATGCGCCAATTCTGATTATGGCGCTTACCTCGTCGGTGATGACGCAGCAGCAGATGTACGACATTGCCGATACCATCCTGGCGCAAAAACTCTCGCAAGCCGAAGGCATCGGGAACGTCTTTGTTGGAGGGAGTTCGCATCCCGCGGTTCGCGTCGAGATAAACCCGTTGCTGCTCAGCAAACTTAATGTTGGCATCGACGCGGTGCGCTCGGCGATCAACTCCGCCAACGCTCATTCAGCGAAAGGCGAAGTTTCGGGTGCACGCGATGCGTATCTGATCAACACCAATGACCAGCTATTTAAGGCCGACAAGTATCGAGAGCTGATCGTCACGTCCCGAAATGGAACGCCAGTCTTTCTGCACGAAGTCGCCGATGTGGAGGATTCGGTTGAGAATACGCAGAACGCCGGCTTGGCAAATGGACAACCCGCAGTACTGCTGGTGATCTTTCGCCAGCCCGGCGCCAATATTATCGGCGCCGTGGACCGGGTGCGCGACATGATGCCGCAGTTGCAGGCGTCGATTCCTCCCACTATCAAGCTCCAAGTAGTGATGGATCGAACTACCACGATTCGCGCTTCGGTGACCGACGTCCAATGGACGCTTGCCATCTCAGTCGTGCTGGTGATCCTGGTTGTATTCGCGTTTCTGCGCAGTGGGTGGGCAACGATCATTCCCAGCGTTGCAGTTCCGCTCTCACTCATCGGGACATTTGGCGTGATGTACATGGCAGGCTACACGCTCGATAACCTCTCGCTGATGGCGCTCACCATTTCCACCGGATTTGTGGTGGACGATGCCATTGTGGTCATCGAGAACATTACACGGCATCTCGAAGCTGGGATGAAGCCAATGGCGGCTGCTCTGCTCGGCGCGCGCGAGATCGGCTTTACTGTGCTCTCGATGAGCACGTCTCTCATTGCCGTTTTCATTCCCATTTTGGCGATGGGAGGAATCGTCGGCAGGCTCTTTCGCGAGTTCGCCGTCACTCTGAGTACAGCGGTGGCGCTGTCGCTCGTGATATCGCTGACCACCACGCCAATGATGTGCGCCAAGTTCCTGAGATCCGAGCACGGACGCAAGCATGGCCGCGTCTACAATGCAGGCGAGCGCGCGTTCAATTGGTTGCTGGGAACTTACCGCAACTCGCTGGAGTGGGTGCTCGATCATCAGCCTCTCGTGTTAATGATCACGCTCATGACCATCGGCTTGAGCGTCTACCTCTATTGGATCATCCCTAAAGGATTTTTCCCGCAACAGGACACCGGGCGTATTTCCGGCGGCATTTTGGCGCAGCAGGATGTCTCTTTTGACGCGATGACAGTGAAGCTGCAGACGCTCAACAATATCGTGTTAAAAGATCCTGCGATTGATACAGCGATTAGTTTCACCGGTGGCCGAGGTGGCCTGAATTCCGCCAGCATGTTCATCCAACTCAAGCCGCTGGGGCACGGAAGGAAAGAATCTGCATTTGACATCGTGAATCGGCTTCGTCCGAAGCTCTCGCACATTCCCGGCGCGCAACTTTTCATGGTTCCCGTGCAGGACGTAAACGTCGGCGGACGCCAGAGCAATTCCCAATTCCAGTACACGCTGCAAGGCGACAACCTGCAGGACCTGCTCACCTGGGCGCCTCGCCTTTACGAGAAGATGCGCACGATGCCCGAACTGCGCGACGTGTCGAGCGATCAGCAGAACCACGGACTCGAAGCTACCGTCGTCATCGATCGTGACACTGCTTCTCGATTGGGAGTTTCGCCTACAGCGATTGATAGCACGCTCTATTCAGCTTTTGGTCAGCGGCAAGTCTCGGTCATGTATCAGGACCAGAACCAATACCACGTCGTGATGGAAGTGGATCCGCGCTTTAGCCAAAGTCCCGATTCCTTGAAGAATATTTACGTCCACTCGTCTCGTGGAGTGGAGGTCCCGCTCAGCGCATTTGCGCATTTCCAGATGTCGGAGACTGCGATTTCAGTCGCGCATCAGGGACAATTTCCTGCGATCACAATTTCCTTCAACCTGGCTCCGAACGTCTCGCTCGGACAGGCGGTAGATGCGCTCGCAGCTGTCGAAGGCAAGATGGGCATGCCGACCACAGTGCACGGCGGCTTCCAGGGTACTGCGCAGGCGTTTCAGGATTCTCTTTCGAGCGAACCGATTCTCATCATTACTGCTCTGGCCGCTGTATATATCGTTTTGGGAATGTTGTACGAGAGCGTGGTTCATCCGGTAACGATTCTCTCCACTCTCCCGTCGGCCGGCGTTGGCGCGCTCATCTTCCTGCTGCTGACCAACACGGAATTCACGGTCATTGCCATGATCGGCATTATTCTGCTGATCGGAATTGTGAAGAAAAATGCCATCATGATGATCGACTTTGCGCTGCAAACGGAGCGCGAGGGCGGCAAAACGCCAGAGCAGGCCATCAGAGAAGCCTGCCTGCTGCGCTTCCGCCCCATCATGATGACGACCATGGCGGCCATGTTTGGAGCGTTGCCGCTGGCTATCGGCAGCGGAACCGGAAGCGAGCTGCGACGGCCGCTCGGTATCGCCATCGTAGGTGGACTGCTCGTAAGCCAGATGCTCACGCTGTTCACCACTCCGGTGGTCTATCTCTATCTCGACCGGTTCCGCCTCCGCTTCTCGCGCAAGACAGCCGTGCGCCACCGCCCGGTGCAGCCTGCGACTGGAGACTAGATCAGCACTCTGCCCGTTCGCATGCCAATGCTGACAGCTTCGGTACGAGAGCCGGCCCCGAGTTTTCCCAAAATAGAGCTGATGTGAAATTTGACGGTATGCGTGGAGATGCCAAGGTGAGCGGCAATCTCTTTATTGCCGAGCCCATCGGCCATCATTGACAAGACTTGCTGTTCGCGATCGGTGAGCTCCTCGGTTGAGTTCACTGTAGCCATCGATCGATGTTTCTGTTGAAGAAAAGATGGATGTACCACTTGCAGGCCAGAGTGAACGCCTTCCAGCGCGGCGCGGAATTGGGCTAACTCGATTTCAATCGGCAGGATCGCCGAAATTCCCGCCTGTAGCAGTCGCGAGGCGGACTGGATCGGACGTGCGTCCTTCACCCAAAGGATGCAAACAGCGCTGTGCTGCACTAGAAGATTCAGGGCTTCGGTGGATTCAGGCAGTTTGAAATGCGCGTCGATGCCGAACAGAACAACATCGTGCTTCGAAGATTCGGGGATGACGCGCATTCCGGCGTTGCGAGCTAATTGATCCAGTTTGCGCCGGACCGCCGACGATCCGGCAGCAATAGCCACCGAAATTGCACGTTCCGGCAACTTAGGAGTGGCCCGTTGTGGCGAGTTGTCGGCGGAAGCACTGTACATAGCTGCTCGGTTAGATGTTTCAGTTTCGCGGTCGGTCCGCCAATTTCACCTTGGCTGACGCGAGCTGTCCGCCACGAACGTATGCGATGTCGATGGAATCTCCACGCCTGGAGCTAGACAGAGCGCGCTGGATCTGCTCGATGCCCTCGACCGGCGCGCCGGCGATCTCGACGATCACGTCGCCCAGCATAATTCCCACTTCGGCGCTCGGACTCGAGGCTTCCACCTGCATCACCATCAGCGCTGTCTCGGACTGCAGCTTGAGCTTTGCTTTAAGATCTGGCGGTATCGCGATCGGCTGCATAGCCACGCCTAGATAAGGGCGAAAAACTCCGCCGTGTTGCAGGATTTCGTCGACGATGCGATCGATCGTTGCGTTCGGTATCGTGATCGCCGCTGAACGTGCGAGTGCCGAAGTGTTCATTCCCAGTACGCGTGCGCGCGAGTCCACCAAGGCACTGCCCGACTGCCCGCGATACAGTGTGACGTCTGGTCGCACAAGACTGTCGATCCGACCTCCACGCCACGTCTGCCACGACGCTCCGAGTCGCGCAACGATGCCGGCGCTCGCCGATAAGTCGCCCAGCGTGGAGCGCCCAATTGCCATCACAACTTGCCCCACGCGCAACTCGCCAGGATTCCCGAATCGGGCCGCTTCGGCACTGACGCCTTCAATCCGGAGTACCGCGGCATCGGTGCCAGGATCACGTCCGGCCAATGCTGCTTTTCGGCTCGACTTGTCCCAAAGTATTACTTCGTATTCTCCTGTGCGCCGCAGCATGTGATTTGCCGTAACCACAATTCCTGAGCGCCAGAAAATTCCGCTGGCGGCGATTCGGCTTCCACCATGCACCGCGACTACAAACCTGCCGACCTGCTCCGCTATTTCCGCGAACTGTCCTGAAAGCGTGTCCCACTGCGCCTGAACTGCTATGCCCATGTTTATTCTCCATCTACCCTCTTGAGCATTATTGGCGTGGAGCCCGCGCCACACATCAGCCAGTTGGGCAGGGTAGATTTGCGAAGAATGGAACAAAACGTACAATCAACCCGTAAGAAACAGCAGGAGGTATGCGGTGTTCACCATGCTTGCATTTCTATGTGCAGTGGCAATGTACTTTCTGCCGGCGATCATCGCTCACCAGCGTCGGCACGTGAGTTCGGGCGCGATTTTCCTATGGAACCTATTTCTGGGCTGGTCGATCATCGGTTGGATCGTCTGCTTTGCCTGGGCGTGCAGCGGCGATACCAGGAGAGAAGTTGTGATTCTTCCGCCTGCTTACCGTCGGTGAGCTGCGACAGGAGTTGGACTGGAGTCTTCTGGGTGTGTACTGACGTGAGCCTTTGATACCGGCAGCATTCGACCATCTTTCAATCGGAACTGCTCGCCGCGCCAGGTAATCGAGTTTCCCGCGTAGCTCCAGATCCAAGTTGCCAGCGCGAGCACGTCACGAACTGGCAATAGCCATAGATCCCGAAAAAGGAAGCGATCGCGCAATGTGAGCCATCCAATGCCGACGGCTGTAGATGTGCGTGCGACTGCTGCAGCCATCAAAAGAGCCCATGACCACCATTCGCCGGGAGCCACCAGCACCAAAGCAATCGACCATGGCAGCGGATATGTCAGAGCTAGACCGCGATAGCCGCTTGGGCGTGAGATGCGCATAGTTCGTGCCCAGCGTAGTTGGTGTTCCCAGAACTGGCGGAAGGAGTAGGACGGAATTGAAGTTTCAACTATGGCCGGCGCGAGTTCCACTTTGAAACCAGCGTCGCTGATGCGCTTGCCAAGTTCGTAGTCATCGGCGAGGTAGTCCGCTACGGCTTCGAAACCGCCAATCTTCTCAAGGGCCGAACGGCGCATCGCGAGCGTCGAGCCTAAGCCGAACCGCAGTCCTCGTTCCATGAACCACGCTGTGAGCACGCCTGCGGCGAAGTCAGTAGAAATTGCTAGTGCTTCGAGTTGCGAAGCGAGCGTGTCACTCGGGCGACCGCGGTATAAGCAGCTGACCATTCCCACATCGGGCGAAGAAAATGATGATGTTATGGAGCTCAGGTAATCGCGCGACACGTGAATGTCGCCGTCATTCACGAGCACGTAATCGTGTTTGGCTTCCGGTAACAGGTGCATCAGATTGCTGACTTTGCGATTGGTGCCGAACACGTCTGAGCAAATCACGAGACGAATGTCGCGGGCAGGGAACTCGGCGATGAGCTTCTGCACCAGGGGAACCGCCGGATCGGCGCTGTCATTCACTCCGAAAATGATCTGGTATTCACCGTCGTAATCCTGCATGCAATGGCTGCAGAAAGCCTCGTAGGAATCGGCATCCGCTCCTTTGACCGGTTTCAAAATGGAAACCGCCGGAGCGAAACCAGCTCGCGCTTGCCTGCTCAGGGATTGACGAAATCGGCGGGCGCTCCAAATGGAAACGATGCAGAAGCCGATTCCGCAAAGAGTCAGTACCGACAACGCAGATTGGATTGCGAGCCGCAGCATTGCGTCTATTAACTTCTATCTGTTCGCGCAATGCACGTCAAAAAAATCGGGCGGACTTTTTTGGAGTCCGCCCAGTCGCTTGTCTGCTGTTCGTTTTTGCTGTCGCTTTTAGAAACTTGTTCGGAGCTATCGCCCCATAATCCGGTCGAATTCGCGTCTCTGCTCCTCCGTCAGGACGGCCACAAAGCGATCCTTTGTCTGGCGCCTGATCTCCCGAAATCTCGCGCTCTTCTGAGCGTCAGTCGAATTCAGATCCTGGTGCAAAGCCGCGACTTGCTCTTGCTGCTTCTCGAGCAGGCTCTGCAATTCAATTTTCTGTGCATCGGAGAGATCGAGTTGTTCAGCGACGATCTCCAGGACGTTTCGCTGTCCCTGAATGACGACGGGCTGCGCGGCCTTAGTAGCCGGCTGATTTGGATATGACAGCGAAACTTTTTCCGCCGCGCGTGCAGGCAAGCCGGACGCCAGCGCCAATGCGCCTGCGGAAAATAGAATTGCGAGCCTTGGTCCCATTCACAGCCTCCACTTGCGTGAAACCCGCAAGCGGAACAACAGTTGCAGAGTAGCTGATTATCATTGAGATGCGAAAGTGACTTCGGTTACTTGCGGTTTTGACGCCCTGCCCATTTTTAGAGCCCCATCTTCCACGCGGTATAGCTCACGACCTCACGTAGTTTTAGGCGAATGCGTTCCCAGCGGCTGGGCAGGCGGGAGTCGGGTCGCGGTGAAGCATAAACGGTGATCCCTTGTTTTCCGAGCATTTGCTTGACGCGAAACATGTGATAGCTGTCGCTGACTGCGAGGCAACTGTGAATCCCGTTCTCGCGGAAGATGTTGGCGACGCGCACGGCTGATTCGCTCGTATCGTTGCTCTGGGTTTCCGCGATGATGTTCCGATCTGGAACTCCGCGATTCACCAGATAATCTCGCCCGACTCCGCCCTCGGTGAAGTGCGGATCCTGCGCTCCTCCGCCGGTGGTGACAATCACGGGCGCCATGCCCTCGCGAAACAACGTGTACGCATGATCGAGGCGGGCTCGATAAACAGGTGAAGGATGGCCTGCGTATTCGGCTGCGCCGAAAACGACGATTGCATCCGCCTTCCGGGATTCGTCTTCGTTTGCCTGGCGATTTACGAACCAGTAAACAGCGCAGACCCAAATGACAGCAACGATGAACAGGGCGGCAAGAATCCGAGGCCACACGCTCGATTTAGTCGCGCTCGACATCAGGCCAGAGTATGGGAGAGATTTCTTCCGCGGGAATCGCGCCCTCGCGAATGATCTGCCACTGCATGGGATTGCCGCTTAGATCGACGATGGTCGTCGGCACGTCTCGCTGCGTGCGTCCACCGTTCACGATGATGGAGATGCGATCGCCCATCTGCTCGCGGACACATTCCGCCGTTGTGCATTCGGAAGCGCCCAACAGGTTTGCCGAAGTTGCCGTGATCGGCGAACCGATCTCGCGAATGATCGCAACCGGAATCGGCGCATCCGGCACGCGGAGGGCAACATTGCCGGTATTTGCGGTCACCTTAAGGGGTAAACGCGAACTTGCTTTCACGATGATCGTCAGCGGTCCAGGCCAATACTTCCTCGCGAGATGATGAAATACGTCCGGAGGATTGCGCGAGAGGTCCGCTGCCTGATCGATGCTTTCTACCAGCAGCGAGAGCGGCTTGTGGCGCGAGCGGCTCTTGATCTCGTAAATGCGTTCGACAGCGCGAAGGTTCACCGGATCGGCAGCGAGGCCGTAGAAGGTGTCAGTAGGCATCCCCAGGACCTGCCCCTGGCGGATACGTTCGGCAGCATAACTTACTAGTTTAGGTTCCGGCTGGCTGCTGCTGATCTTCAGAAGTTCTGCCGGCAATTTTTCCTCTTATTGGCGCGAAGTAAATGAAACGGGCGATGCTAAGCATAAATCATGAAAGCCGCATCGTCATCCGGAACTGGAAGTGGTGCGGAATACAATGATTCAAAGCTATGCCGGTATCCTCCCAAAGCGGGCAAAGACTGCGTACGGTTTCCAGCCGGCAAAATGCGCTGGTGAAGAAGCTCCGCGAAGCTTTTGCGCAGGGAACGTCGGACGATGGCCTGTGTGCGGTCGAGGGAATTCGTCTGATAGAGGAGGCGATTCGCAGCCGCTTGAAGGTTCACGCGCTGTTTGTACGACAATCTGCGCAGGCGAGGGCTGAACGCATTCTCGACCAGCTCAGCAAGCACGCGGAAGCGCTGCTCCTGCCGAATGACATTTTCGACAGCGCTGCGATAACCGAGCATCCGCAGGGTATCGCCGCACTGGTCCAGATTCCTCGGTTCGACCTCCAGGCCGCACTGGGTCCGAGTCCAGCATTGGTGATTGTGGCCGCCGGAATCCAGGACCCGGGAAATCTGGGGACGCTGGTCCGCTCAGCCGAGGCCTTCGGCGCTGGTTCGGTGATATCGATTCAAGGCACCGTGAGCCAGTGGAACACAAAGGTGATTCGTGCCTCCGCAGGTTCCGTGTTCCGGCTTCCCGTCATAAAGATGGCGTCGGAAGAGCTGATCGCTGAGTTGAAGTCTCGCGGGATTGCGGCACTTGCGCTGGTCGCGCCGCGATCGCTGCAAACTGCGGATGCGGACGGAAGTAGTCCACAGAATCCGCGCAGATTGCAGGATTCGGATCTCACGCGGCCCTGTGCACTGTTTGCCGGAAATGAAGGAGCCGGCATTGCGCGCGAACTCTTCTCAGCTATCGATGAGTTCGTAGCCATTCCGCAAACTCGGGTGGAGTCGCTCAACGCCGGAGTGGCGGCTTCTGTTGCCCTTTATGAAGCCCACCGCCAGCGGAGCGCGCGCCTATGAATCTCTTCTCTTCTTTGCCTGACCGCGAGACCGCGAAGAGCGCATCCACGCCGCTGGCCGAACGTATGCGTCCGCGGACTCTCGATGAAGTTGTCGGCCAGGAGCATCTGCTCGCGCCGGGCAAGCCACTGCGCCTGCAGATCGACCGCGATGATCCCGGCTCCATCATCTTCTGGGGCCCTCCCGGAGTGGGAAAAACAACTCTCGCGCAGATCATCGCCAGGGTGACGAAAGCTGACTTCATCGAGTTCTCGGCTGTCCTAAGCGGGATAAAAGAAATCAAGCAAGTCATGGCGGATGCCGCCAAAGCCCGCGATTTTGGCACGAGGACGATTGTCTTCGTCGATGAAATTCATCGCTTCAATAAAGCCCAGCAGGATGCGTTTCTTCCTCACGTTGAAAAAGGCAACATCCGGCTCATTGGAGCGACTACGGAGAATCCGTCCTTTGAAATCATCTCGGCTCTGCTCTCGCGCTCGCGCGTCTACACGCTAAAGCCGCTGACCGAAGAGCAAATCGTTCTCCTCATGCGCCGAGCCCTGGCCGACCGCGAGCGCGGTCTCGGAGCGATGGACGTCGATGCCGAAGATGAGGCGCTTGCAAAGATTGCCGCTTATGCCAGCGGTGACGCTCGTTCTGCATATAACGTACTGGAGATCGCTGCAAAGCTGGCGCAGGACCATTCTGGGAATGGCAACCGGCCAGTCATAACCTCCGAGATCGTCACTGACGCGCTGCAAAAGCGTGTTCTCCTCTACGACAAGTCAGGCGAGGAGCACTACAACCTCATCTCAGCGCTGCATAAGAGTGTGCGCAACAGCGACGTCGACGCATCGCTCTACTGGCTCGGGCGCATGCTCGCCTCGGGCGAAGATCCGTTGTACATCGCCCGACGTGTTGTCCGCATGGCGGTGGAGGACATTGGTCTCGCATCTCCACAAGCTCTCGGTATCACTCTCGCTGCTCGCGACGCTTACGATTTTCTCGGCACACCCGAAGGCGAGCTCGCGCTGGCGCAAGCCGTGGCCTATCTCGCGCTGGCTCCAAAGTCGAATGCAATCTATACCGCATTCGGAACGGTCACGGAAGATGTTGAGAAGACCGCCGCTGATCCGGTTCCTCTTCATCTGCGCAATGCGCCAACCGGTCTCATGAAAGCCTTCGGCTACGGCCAGGGCTATCAATATGCCCACGACCTGGAATCCAAAGTCGCGAATATGCAATGTCTTCCTGACAACCTCCGCGATCGTCGCTACTACCAGCCGACAATGGAAGGCTTCGAACGCGAACTCAGCAAGCGAATGGAAGAGATCGCACGAGCGAGGAGCGAAGCCGCGGATATCAAGAAAGAATCTGGATGACCCCGCACGTCGTACGAGAGTGCCGCGTTGTTGCGGGACTGCCGGAACTAACCCGTTGTGAAACTCCGGCTGGCGCGCTCTGTATAATTCTGCATTCGAAGCTGGCGTGCAGAGCAGCCAAGCTTTCAGTCGCTGAGGTCGCGCTTCGGGTGAGGTCGTCATAACCGCCGAGTCAGGCCTAAGTTGCAAGGAAAGCAGCAAAGCTGCTGGTTCGCAGCATCCAATAAGTTCTGCGCACGGCAGTCGGGTCATTACCCTGAACACGAATTGCGAGGAGCACGTGAGTTCTTCCGGCGTACGCAAACAAAGGAAAACGGACTCGACCACCAAGGCTGCCGGCAAGCGGCTCAAGGCTGCCGCGTCATCGAGGGATGTGATTAAGGAGCTGGAGCGGAGTCTCCGGGAGAGCGAACAGCGGTTCAAGGTGATTACCGAGGCCATGCCCATCATGGTCTGGATGTCAGGAACGGACAAGCTCTGCAATTACTTCAACAAGAGCTGGCTCGATTTTGTCGGCCGTACGCTGGAGCAGGAATCCGGGAACGGCTGGGCGGAGAACGTGCACCCGGACGATTTCAACCGATGCCTGCAGATCTATGTAAGCTCGTTTGACGCGCGTCAGCCATTTGAAATGCAATACCGTCTGCGGCATCACACCGGCGAATTCCGCTGGATTCTCGACCATGGAGTTCCCCGATACGCGCTGGATGGAACCTTCGAGGGCTATCTAGGCGGGTGTCTTGACATCCACGAGCAAAAGGAAGCGGCGGAGAAGATCAAAGCCGCTTTTCTGGTTTCGCAACGGCTGGCAGCAATCGTCGAGTCCTCGTACGATGCCATCGTAAGCAAGGACCTGAATGGGATCGTGACCAGTTGGAATCCAGCCGCAGAGAGGATTTTTGGCTATAGGCCCGAAGAGATGATCGGGCAGTCCATCCGTAAGGTGATCCCTCCGGAACTGCAGGATGACGAAGAACGCATCCTCGCTTCCATTGCCCGAGGAGAACGGATCGACCATTTCCAGACCGTGCGGCTGACCAAGAGCGGCAAACGGGTTGACGTTTCTCTCACCATCTCACCGGTGAGAGACGACACAGGCCGGATAGTGGGAGCTGCGAAAATCGTGCGCGACATTACCGAACAGAAGAAGGCTGAGCATGCGTTGCGCACGACCGAGAAGCTGGCGTCTGTGGGAAAGCTGGCCGCGACCGTCGCCCACGAAATCAACAATCCATTGGAAGCTGTCACCAACCTTGTTTATCTTGCGAAAGACCGGACCGTTCGCGACGATGTGCGGCAATTTCTTGCAGATGCGGAACGGGAGCTAGACCGCATTTCGCATATGACCAAGCAGACACTTGGTTTTTATCGCGACACGACGACACCAAGCGCTGTCAGCATCGGCGAGCTGTTGAATCCGCTCATCTCGGTGTTTGGCTCTCGCAGCCGCAACAAGGGAGTTGAAATTTGCCCGGAAATTCTGGATGTCCCCCAGATCTACGCTATTCCAGGTGAAATCCGGCAGCTCATTGCAAACCTTCTGAGCAACAGCATCGATGCCGTGCCGGCTGGCGGCAAGATTCGCATACGAGTCTCTGGGCATAGCGATCATCCCGTCGAGCGGTTGGCTGGAGTGCGGATCACCATCGCCGATTCCGGCCCAGGCATTCCCGCAGAAGATCGCCGACGGCTTTTCGAACCCTTCTTTACAACTAAGAAAGATGTTGGTACCGGTTTGGGCCTGTGGGTCTGCAAGAACATCGTGGACAAGCATCACGGATCGATTCGTGTAAAGAGCAGTGCGGAGCCCGGCGGGAGCTGGACTGTATTTTCGGTGCTTCTGCCATCGCTTCCCGCAGAAGCTCCGGCTCTCCAGCAGGCTGGGTGATAAACACGGAAAAAACTAAGCGCGTTTAGTGCTCTCCGAGCGCACCCGGCCGGCTCCATAGCGGCAACATGACCGGTGCGAGGCACGAAGCAAGGGAGCAACGAAGCTGCGGCGCAATGAAATCAACATGATCCGGACAGCACGGATCACACCAGATAACGGCAGCCCGGTGCTTGGCCGAAAGGGAAGGCCAAACACATCACCGGCAGGCGTTGTCACTCGCGTTGGCGATCGCGAGGAAGGTGATGCTTCTCGGTGCGACGGCGAGTTTGCCTGCGTGCAGTCGTTCTCCGGTGAGTTGCGGCAACTCGTCGTTGTCCAAGGCGAGTGGTTTTCCGTTTAGAAGGACTGTTTTGTCCTGGAGGCGCTCCGCCGTGAGGATATAGCGTTCCGCATCGGTGGGGACTTTGAGCTGGTATGTGTGTTGTTGGTCAGCGTTGACGAGCAACAGCGCTACGCCTCCGGGATGACCCTGCAGGCAGTGTGCGTAGGCGTAAACATTTTCCGGCGCAGAAATATGGGGGGCGAGCACGGTGCTGCCCATCAATTTCCGCCAGAGCAGGGCTGCCCAGTAGTTTGGACGCGGCGCGAGAGTTTTCTCGTCGAGCAATCCGTAGTCGCTGGCCGCCAGCGTGTTGTGCATGATGACCTTCACGCCCATCTGCGCGAGCCGGCCATGTTGGACGAGATAGCGAAAGCTGTCGAGGAAAGTGGATGCCCAGGGATTGCCGCCACATGCGGCGTCAGCGGTTTCGGTGATCCAGATCGGTTTGCTGGGCTCATACTTGTCGCGCAGTCCGGCATAGAATGCCGCGATCTTTTCCGAGCGCGAGAGCCACTCGGGCGAGAGCGCGTCTGCCGCTGCGGTTTGTCCCTCCGGAGCCCTCTGAGCGCACCGCTGTGATACGGCCGCGTACAGGTGATAGTCAAAGACGTCAAATGCCGGACCTGTGGCGGTGAACAGCGCGTCGGTCGTAAGGAACCCCGGAATGGATCTCGGGGGACGGTCCGGAGTTTCCGCGGTCGAGCCTGGCCCGGTCAGGAGCGTTTCCGGAGAGTTCTGTTTCAGGAATGGCTTGAACATCGCGAGATCGCGGGCGTAAGCCGCGGCGTTGTATCCTTTGGGCGCGCCTCCGAATCCCGGGAGATTGGGTTCGTTCATGAATTCGGCGGCAGCGATTCGTCCGCCCACGGACTGGGTATATGCCAGCACTTTGCCCGCCTGCTCCGGCGTCCATTCGCCGCTGGCGTTGCGCGTTCCCGGGCTGATGGCGAACGACGTGACCAGCTGCGCGTCGCCGGCGCGGACAAAATCGACGACGCCTTTCCATTGCTTGCGCGTGAGCACGGAGCCGAATCCGGAGGGCGGATTGGCCGGAGCGGCGTCGTCAGAGTCATGGAAGTAGACGCTGTTTGCCCAGCTCCCACTCACCCGCACGTACGCCGGTCCCAATGCGGCGGCTAGTTTCCGCAAACGGGAATTCCCCAGATCGATTGGTGGACGATATTCGAAGAGATCTGATCCGAGCCCGGCGATGGGGGCGCCTGCCTGTGGCGCCGTCTGGCCCGCGGTCTTTGCCTGGCTGCTGTATGGCTTCCAGAACCTGCCGCCCGTGACCTCCACCATTTCGATGTTGTACGACTGAAAGCGCTCATCGACGGTGCCGAGGCGAGTCATCTTGCCGGGATCAACTGACAGAACCTGCGCAGCGAGGTTTATGGATGTGAAGAGTGCGAGGGCTACGATCACGAATCGGTGGGGAGTGGAGTTCATGCTGAACGATATTACAGCCACGAAGCCGCCAAACGTCTAAGCTGCTGAGCTTCTAAGCTTCTGAGGTAAACAAAGACGGGCGCTCGGGTTCCGGCTGCTCACTTACGCCTTAAGCTAAAGCAGCCACGTGAAAAAGCAGCGCCAGCAAGGGCGTCGCCGCTCAATTGAGCCAACATTACAGGGAAAATTAGGAAAGGACGTCTTCGGTCGAGGTCAACAGAAAACACGTACAGCCGGTTTCACTCCACACACGATGATCCACGGTGCCCGCCTCGCTGTGGATGAAGTCGCCGGGATAGAGTGTTCTATCGTCCACCTTCAGTACGCCGTGGAGAAGATGCAGCTCTTCGACGCCCGCGTGCGTGTGTCCTGGATAATCCGTTCCGGGATCGAGCCGGACCAACATGCTGACGCTGTGGTTTTCCGTGTTCCTCGCGAGGATCTTCACGTGGATGCCTGGCGCGGCTTCTTCCCATTCTGGTCCAACTGCCGCCTCCGGTGGAGACAGGAGTGGCTGAGTTCCTGCTTCGCTGGCGACCCGGTTCGCCAGCCGGGACCACAGCGATTCGGGTGGGCGCAACACGTCGGTGGACCAGCCGACAAACGACCGGACTACAGGCCGGAGCGTCTCGAGTTCCTGGCGGCATTCGTCGCATGATGAGATTTGAGCTTCCACCGAAGCCAACTCCTGCGGAGGGAGCGCCTGCAAGGCAAACAGGAACACGCGATCCAGGTGCTCTTGGCTGTGGGTGCCCGGTTTTGCATTCATCCGGTCTTTAGTCCCCTTTCAGCGCTTCCCGAAGTTTTCCCAGTCCGGAACGGATTCGCGTCTTCACCGTTCCGAGAGGCTGGTTCAACTTCTTTGCCGTCTGTTCATAAGTCAATTCAGAGAAGAATGCAGTTTCGATCGCGTTTCGTTCTTCTGGAGTCAGGACCTCGAGCGCATCTCGCAATACTCGGCTCTGCTCTTCAAACAAGCAGGCCTGTTGAGGATCAACAATATCCGTTGTCGGCCCCAAGCTGTGCGGATATATATTCAGGCGTTTCTTTCGCTGATCGAAGCGCAGGCGATCAATCGCCCGGCTGCGCGCCAGATTCATAATCCAGCCGGCCACCGAGCCGTTGGCGGAATCGTAACTGGCCGCTCTTTGCCACACTTCATGGAAGACATCGAGTGTGACTTCCTCGGCTGTTTCTCGATTCATAACGATCCGGAGGATCAGCGTAAAGACGATTCGATACGTTTGCTGGTAAAGGGAATAGAGTGCGCTCTGATCGCCGCCCGCGACGGCTCGGACGAGCTGCAACCACTCGTCCTCGGATACGCGAGACTTCGACTTGTCGGCATAAAGAATTTCGCCGAGCGTTTTTTTAGCCTTAGCCGGGGAAGTATTCCCGAGCGTCTTTGCAACCGGCGCACTCACACAGAAATTGTGCTGGTCACAATTGCGCCAGTCAAGAAGCCGGAGACAGAACGATCCAGGAGTTCACTCTCAGTCGGCGTCAACTTGCGCCACACCAGCGTAAACGCCAACTCTCTCCCGGCGGATTGGAATGGGAGCAAATAAATGTGATCGCAGCTTCGGCCTGCAAAGAAGATCGTGTGCTGGGTACAAATCCAAAACCTGATCGTTGGCGTTTATTCAGGACAAACGGTGTCTGCGCTCGTTTTTAAGGAGATTCGGAAATGAGGGCCAGCCAGAAATCCACACGGCAAGAAGCACAACATTCCATGAATGCCCATGCAGTGGCTTCCCTTCTTCAGGGCGCGACTGGTTCGTGCGTACCGCAAACAGGCATTTACGAGATCATTCATCGCGGTCGGCACCGCGAGGCTCACGAGGCGGTCCTTATCCGCGGCAACCTATTCCCAGCCTGCGAAGGCTGCGGTGAGAACGTACAATATCGACTTCTCAGGAGCGTACCTTACATCTTCCGCGGAGGATTTCGTGCGGACGCATAGACTGTGGCTGGCCGATTACTTCTGTCGGTACAACTTGCCGTCGAATTTCTATGCCTCCCCAGCAGCTCGCAAATTTGCAAGTCGCATCTCTGAGTACTTGCGGGATAGGACGACTCCTTGAGCGCCTGCGCGAAATGCCGCGCTGACCGCATCGCGCACGTCCTCGGGTTCAGTTTTCTTTTCATCGGCTCCGGTGGGAATGTCGATGTCGATTCCCGGCCAGATTTTTACTTCGCCTGCGGTCGCTAGCGCGCGGCGAGTCTCTCGTTCAACGTAATTGGCTGATAGCCCTTTGTGCGGCAGATCTTGAAGACTTGCTTCATTAAAATTCTGAATTTTGTAGGTCATCGCGAGGACCTCCTCGGGCGAGAAGTCGGCGAATATCGTTCGGCTGACGCTTTTGATGTAAGAAGCAAGTCGAGGTCCTCCGCAATCGTTGTACATGACCACTTTGAGGAAGTCTGAATATTTGCGAAATTCAGAATAATCCTGCTCCGCGCGATAAAAGGGACTGAAGGAATTGTTGTGCCAGATATGCCAGCCGACCGGAAGATCGGGCCGGATGGACTTCGCAGTTTTATGAATGTTCTGGTAAGCGAGTTTCTGCCCGTCGTTCCACAGCTTTTCCCAATTCAGGATTTCTGGATAATCCACCAATAGGCGCCAGTAGGATACGAATGATCCATCCCTCGGACGCGAACCAGCTCGGGTCTGATGAACCAAAGCTGCAAGCTTGCGGTATCCTTCCATCGCGCGAACCGTGTCGATGCCGCGCGACTTAGCCTCCTGCTTACAAAATTCGCAGAAACATGTGACGAGCAGAGGATCTCGTCCACTTCCTCCATGTGAGGCCCCGATTGCGTTCCCGAAGGGACCCTGCCGCTCACTGCCCCACATGGTTCCATCAATCGGATAACTGCGAACGTAATCTTCAGTCAGGGCTTGCCAGAACGCCTGCACTTCAGGATTGTGAAAGCAGAGAGTGTTCGCTTTGTTACCTGAGAGCGTTACTTCCTGTAAATGTTCAATGCCATCGAGGTCGGACCGGAACACATCCTCATACCAGCAGAACGTTTTCACTCCTCGCGATTTTGCTTCTGGGATAACACTCTCCAAAACATCGAATCCGGGATGGTCTGGAGCCTGAATGTTCTTGAGCGACGTATGCGCGTAATACTGCTCATGCGTACGCGCGAAGTTGCCGCCGTAGAAGTTGGGGTCGTACTCCTGTTTGCCGTGGTCCGGCAATGGCTGTCCGGGGACCTGCCTTCCGGCAATGCCGCGGCCGTAGCTGAACGTTGCGATCAGCAGAGTGTTTATTTTCGCGTCCTTCTGGAAACGATCGAGTACTGGAGCGATGCCTTCATCCGCAAAAGAAACCGCTCCCACTTGAATGGCAACGGTGCGATCAGGGGTTTGTGCCGCGAGTGGAAGATTAGCGCCAAGCCCTGCGGCAGTGATGAGTTTTGCAAAATCGCGTCGAGAGAGTTCTGTCATGGCGTTGGACAGTATAGAAGCCTGAGCCGGAAGCGCTCCAAAGGAGCTTCTCTAAACTCCAGATCCTTAAAAGAGCCTGCAACTGCTGTCTCTCTGACTTTTTCGATTTTTCCGACTTCAAGTTCTACACTGAACCGCGCACAAGTTGTGCGCTCGCGTGGAAAGCCACCATGGATCGACGCTCATTTCTTCTACTTACGGCCGCCGGTTTTGGCGCTCCGCTATGCTCAATCATTGATTGCTATGACGCGATGGTTGGCGCAGGAGGTTGAAAATGTGCAGACTACTCTTCGTTCTGTTAGCTGCAAATGTCTTTGCGTTAGGCCAGAACTCACAACCGCTGCGCCTCGAGAAGACAATTGAATTGCCGGACGTTCAAGGCCGCATTGACCACATGTCTCTGGATGTCAAAGGCGAGCGATTATTTGTCTCTGCGCTGGGCAACAACACAGTGGAAGTTATCGATGTTAGGAATGCAAAGCGTGTCCACACCATCTCAGGCATGAAGCAGCCCCAAGGCGTTCTCTACGTGCCAGAGAACAATCGGCTTTATGTCGCGAACGATGAAGATGGGACGGTACGTATTTTGGACGGAGCGACATTCACGCCTCTCGAGACGCTGGACTATGGAGACGATGCCGACAATCTCCGCTACGACTCGCAACATCAGCACCTCTATGTCGGGTACGGCAGCGGCGGGTTGGGAGAGATCGACGCTGAGGGTCACAAAATTGGCGAGATCAAGCTGGATGCTCACCCGGAATCGTTCCAGCTTGAGAAAAACAGTTCGCGAATTTACGTGAACCTGCCAAAGGCGTTCAAAATTGCGGTTGTAGACTCGCAAAAGCGAACGGTCCTACAGACATGGCGAACCGACGGCGCAACGGCAAACTATCCAATGGCACTGGACGAGCCAGACCACCGGCTATTCGTCGTTTCACGTTTTCCTGCGCGCTTTCTGGTGTTCGATACCAATACCGGAACAATTGTCCAAAGCCTCTCGGCCGTTGGAGATTGCGACGATGTTTTCTATGACCAGAAGCGCAAGAAGATCTACGCGAGTGGCGGCGAAGGAGCTATTTCGGTGTTCGAGCAGCAGGATGCTAACCACTACAAGGAAAACGCTCGGATAGCAACGGTCAAAGGAGCACGAACGAGCTTCTTCTCGCCGGAGCTTGATCGCTTCTATCTGGCCGCCAGGCGACAAGGATCACAGCCCGCAACAATCCAGATCTTCGAGCCCGCTCAGTAGAGAGCGTTTTAATTGCAGTTCAGAACTCCACCACGCGCCAAATTGTTAAGTACAGCAGGCTGCTGCGATGTTGAAATCGGATACCGAGCTCTGCTTGAGTACGGCCTTCGCGTCGCTATTTTTTCGCATTGATTTTATCGATCGCGGCGCGCAAGCCTTTGGCAAGCTTCACCGCGTCCTCATTTGGCCAAAAGTGCATAAAGAACAGACGCGGTTCTTCCTTGAGCATATGACTGTGCACAGCCGTGACTTGAATGCCGTTATCACGAAGCGCCTTGATCACGGGATTGACTTCGCTTCCGAGCAGGACAAAGTCGCCTGTGATGGCTGCGCGACCATTTCCGGTCGGCTGAAAGTTGATGGAAGTCGCCCTTCCCATCGACGGCGGGATCTCTGTATCCATGTCGTGAATGGTTTCGGCTCTGGGCACTGAAAATTGATAAATGCCGTTGTTGTCCTTGCCTTGATAGCCGAGCGTCTTGTCTATTTGTGCGGTGTCGATCCCGAGATTCTGTTGCTTGCTAGTAGGCGCAGGAGCGGATGCTGGTGTCTTTGTTAACGCCAAAGCACTCTTCAGTGCCGCAGCGAGCTTGAAGTTAAGATGTTCTGCTTCGACACGAATGTGGAATCGCTCGACAGACCTGCTGGTTGCAATCGCGGCGCTTTCGTTCTGCTCGCCGTGTCTCGGGCAACAACTGCCACTCCCGCGCGTGGCCTATGCAGCCCGTGTGGATACTCCTCCCAAGTTAAACGGGTCTCTTAATGATCCGCTGTGGCTCACGGCAAGGGCGATTACGGATTTTCGCCAACGAGAGCCGAATGAGGGAAAGCCTGCGACCGAGCGAACGGAAGTTCGAGTGCTCTATACCAAGCGATCGATCTACTTCGGTATTACCTGCTTCGAATCCGAGGGGCAGCACGTCACTGGGAGCGAACTTCGTAGAGATGTGAGCCAGGATCTCGACGACTATTTCGAGATCGTCATTGATTCACGTCACGACCGTCGAAACGCGTACGTATTCGAGATCAATCCTCTCGGCACACAGCGGGATGGTTTAATCACCGAAGAGCAGGGCGGTGGAGACAACGACTTTGATCCCGGCTGGGACGGTGTTTGGGTCTCCGCAGCACAGCGAACCCAATTCGGCTGGACGGCCACGGTCGAGATACCGTTTTCCACGCTCAACTTCATCTCCTCCCAGGGGGTGGTGTGGGGCCTGAATTTCAAACGGTTCATTCGCTGGAAGAATGAGGAAGACCTCTGGTCGGGGTGGCACCGCGCCTTCGGCATCACCAAAATCAGTCAGGCGGGAGTGATCCAGGGCATCAACGATATCAACAGTGGTCGTCTGCTGATCATTAAGCCTTACGTGCTTGGCGGATTTCGCCATCTCCCGCCAGCGGCGGCAGGCAGCGGATTGGAGCCAGGCACTTCGATACAGCACACGGGTGGGGTCGATGCAAAGATTGGCATTCGTTCCAATCTCGTTGCCAACCTCACCGCGAATACCGATTTTGCTGATGCCGACGTTGACGTCGTTCAGTTCAATCTCACGCCTTACAAGCTCTTCTTTCCGGAGAAGCGTCAGTTCTTTTTGGAGAATGCAGGAATCTTTGCTTTTCCGATGGGCGGCGAGAGTGATCTGCTCTTTTTTAGCCGGCAGGTCGGCATCGATCCCATCACAGGGCAAGAAGTCCCGGTCAATGGCGGCGGGAAACTAACCGGCAAACTGGGCGGCTTCGATCTTGGGCTGATGGACATCAGCACACGCGCAGCGGGCCCAAATCCGGAAGCGAATTATGGAGTGGCTCGCCTCAAGCGCTCTCTGTTCGGTGATTCCTACATCGGCGGGATGTACGTGGACAAGCGTTCCGGCAGTCCGACTGATCCATACAACCAGACTGGCGGATTGGATGCTCGGTTTGTCATTCACAAGGATCTGGTACTGACCGGTTTTGGAGTTCTGACGCGCTCGCCAGAATTGAGTGGCGGGCAGAACAATGCCGGCGGTTCGGTGAGCTATCGCACGGATTCCGTGGATTTCGTCGCCGAGCGCCGTCGCATCGGACAGAACTTCAATCCCGAAGTGGGCTTCATCGAACGCAACAACTGTATGTGCGACTTCGCTGACTTGACGCTGAAGCCTCGCCCAAAGCTAAAAGGCATTCGCGAATTGCAGTTCGAGGGCTTTATTGCCCATGATCCCGATCTTTCTGGAGTCCTTCAAACCCAGGAATGGCAAGGGACCTTTCGTGCGAACTTCAACAATGGCGCCTACACCGACAACGACATCTACGACGTAATTGCTCAGCGCATCACCACGCCATTCAACATCTACAAGAACGTCGTGATCCCAGTTGGCATGTACCGATGGGCTCGGCATCAGCTCACCTATGGCTCACGTCAAGACCGCAAATTCACTTGGCGCCTGTTCGAGCGTTTCGGCACCTATTACAGCGGACATCTGAATGAAGCGCGCGTACGTTGGTCGTACCACCAGAGTGAGCACCTGTCGCTCGACTTCAGCGAGCAGTGGAACCGATTCCGCTTGCCGCAGGGAAATTTCTCAGTCGTATTTGGCAGCATCCAGACGAACTACGCTTTCACTCGGTTCCTATTTCTCTCGACCGTGTTGCAGATGGACACAGCGAACGCACAGGCCGCGAGTGCGAACGTTCGCTTGCGCTGGAACTACCGACCCGACAGCGATCTTTACGTGATCTACACTGCCGGTCAGCGCTTCGCTTCATTGGCAGCCGCCAACCCAATGCAGCTCATGCAACATCGGCTCGCCGTGAAGTTCACATATTCATTTACAAGATAGCCTGCGATCGCTTACTTCAAAAGGCCGCAACAACAACCGCACGTTTCAGTGGACGCAGTGGAGAAACGACGCGCAGCTTACCGAGTAGGAACAATTAAAAAGCCGAGAAATGGCCGTTGAGCAATCAGAGCTCAGGCTAGGGAATTGCTGAACCGAGCTGATACGTACAGGTGCAGCATGAGTTTCCAGATTGTTATTGATTGTGCTTCGAAGCTCTCGGGGTTAATCTTTGTCGCGGAGATCGTCATGAAATTCGCCGTTCGCCTGCTGCTTAGCGCTTTTACGGTTTTCTCGATTGCAAGTGCCGCGGAGCAAATCGCTCCGCCTGTTCCGCAGAGCTTCACCATGCACTCCAAGGTGCTGAATGAAGATCGCGTCATCTGGGTACGCACGCCCTGGGGCTACGATCGGAGCACGCATGTTTACCCGGTGGTGTACCAGAGCGACGGTCCCTGGCATGTGAATGAAATGGGCAGCTCAATCGATTTCTTAGTTGCAAACAACAACATGCCACAGGTCATCATCGTTGCAATTGAGAATACCGATCGCACGCGCGATCTAAGCCCTACTCACCCGAAGGCGCCCGAGGGCAAACCAGATCCGATACCTACGGCAGGCGGCGCCGACAAATTCCTTGACTTCATTCAGACTGAGCTGATGCCTGAGATCCAGAAGCGCTATCGAGTCGCTCCGTACAAAATTTTCGCCGGACACTCGCTTGGAGGTTTACTTGCAATTCACGCTCTGATCACGCGGCCTGACATGTTCAACTCTTATATTGCCGTGAGTCCGGCGCTGCAATGGGACGACGGGCACACTCTTCATCAGGCTCAGCAGTTTTTCACGTCTCGACTCAAGCTGAATAAGACGTTGTTTATGTCGTTGGCTGGTGAAGGTAATACCGACACTCCGATGTCTCGAAATTTCTCTGCCCTGGAAAAGTTGCTTTCGGAACACGTGCCGGAAGGCTTCTCGTGGAAGGCAGAGCATTACCCGGACGAGACGCACGGCTCAACCGTGCTGCGCGCGCACTATGCCGGCCTGCGGCTGATCTTTAATGGATGGGACCCGCCCTACGACGAAAAGACATCTGAATATGTCGGCGGCCTCGCCGGAATTGAAGATCACTATCGCAAGCTCTCAGAGCGTTTCGGTTACACCATTCCAACGCCGGAGAGCGCCATCAACGGACTGGGATACGACCTCAAGAACGATGGCAAGTTCGATGAGGCTATTGCCGTCTTCCAGCGCAACGTAGAGCTTTATCCCAAATCGGCCAACGTCTATAAGAGCCTAGCCGAAGGTTTTGAAGCAGAGGGCAAGTACGAACCAGCGACAGAGAATCTTCAGAAGGCGATCGCCCTGGCCATAAAGAACAACGACGCAAACCTGGGCCCATACAAACAGCGCCTGGATCGCGTGGCGGCCGAAGCTAAGAAAGCCAACGAGAAGAAGACCGTTTCCGCGGGAACAGAGTAAACGTCGGTCGAGCGATCGGTTCTCCTCATCCTTATCTTCTTGTCCGCCATTTGCGAGGTAGCGGCTTTCGTTCATCAGGTGACGGGACCGATACATCCCTTTTCGCGGTAACAGCGTAATTAACAGCGTAAATGTTTGAAATTAGCGAGTGCGAACGACGGATAAGTCTATGCAACTCTCTGTCGCGCAAGTCGTTACGCGAATTGCGGCATTTCCGGACGCTCCCGCCGAACAGCGAAAGATATCGCGGTAGCAGCGTAATAACAGCGTAGCTCCAGACCATCACTACCGCATATATACGTTCCCATTATGAAACTCTATCTCAATCCCATGCTACGAAAACGCGAGGTCGCAAAAATATTTTGCATTTTCTTTTTGTGTTGTCGGAGTGCGGCCTGGCGACTTATTAGGTCGCCAGGCCCGAATTCATTGAATGCCTAGCGTAGCGGTCTTAGTCACTCCAGAATAGCTGGCGGCGATACGAACACTCTTCGGTAGAAAGACGCGAGCAGTGGAGACGCGTACCGGTCCACTGGACATTTGGCCGCCCAGTATGGGGACGCTAGGCGACACGGTAGCGAGCGATGTATTCGAACTGGCGAGCGCTACCATTACGCCGCCGGTCGGCGCAGGGCTACTCAGATATACCGTCGCAGCCGAACTTTGACCACCGAAGACAACTGCTGGGTTGAGAGTAATCGTCAACAATACCGGCGCTTTGACAGTGAGTCTCGCATTTCGTGTGACCGCACCGTAAGTGGCGGAAATTGTCACTGGAATCGTCGTGCTGACGGGCACAGTGGAAATGTTAATGGGAGCCGAACTCGTTTGTCCTTGGCTTATCCTTACTGGACTGGCTAGGTTTGCGATAGTAGTGTCACTGCTTGCCACTGTGATGGTGGCCCCGCTTGGCCCCGCCTGGCCGTTTAGAGTCACGGTGGCACTTGAGTTACTCCCGCCGTAAAGCGAGTTTGGACTTAGTGTCACCGAAAGCACTGAAGCTGGGGTAATAGTCAGGACGGTTCCTCTTGAAATGCCAGCAAGAGTTGCGACAATTTTGACCTGAGTTTTCGTATCCACTCCCGAGGTGGCTATAGTAGTTGTTCCAAAATTGGAGTTTCCATCAATCAGGATTGGACCTGCAATCATTGCAACTGGATCGCCGCTCGCTACGCTGACCGTTAGTCCACCTTGCGGAGCGAGTCCGTTAAGAGTCGCCGTCGCTACTACGTCCTTTCCACCTACTTGAGTTTTTGGGCTCAGCGTCAGAGAGAGCAGGGTTGCGGGCGTCACGATCAAATTTGCAGTTTGACTGGAGCTTCCGTAGCTAGCTGTGATGGTTACTGGGGTATTGACTGCAACGCCCTGCGAGACTACGGAAACAGTTACGGAGTTAGAGGTCTCAGAAACGACTACCGGAGCTGGAGGCAAGACTGCGGGAGTATTGTTGCTGGAAAAATTAATTGTGGCGCCACCGGCGGGGGCTGGTCCGCTGAGAGTCACCGTGCAGTTCACACTGTTGCCTGAGACAACAGTTGCGGAATCGCAGGAGAAGGCGGCGATCGTCTGTTGGGGCACGTACTGCATGAGGAGGTTGATGCCGCTGCCCGTACCGGCTGCAATATCCATGTGACCATCGCGATCAAAATCAGCAGCCAGCAAAAGCACCGGAGAGCCGGCAGTCGGAACGGCAACCGTGTTCGGCAGGAATGTGCCGTCTCCCGCTCCCAGCAGTATCGTCACTTGAGCGGAATCCAAATCGCTCACCGCGACGTCGAGCTTGCCGTCGCCATTGAAGTCACCCGCAACGATGCTGTAAGGAAAAGAACCGGCGGGATAATCGACATGATTTTGGAATGTGCCATCTCCGTTCCCTAAAAGAATCGAGACAGCGCCCGGTCTTCCGCATGGAGCTGAATCAGCACAGCTATCGTTAACTGCAAGGTCAACTTTGCCGTCTCCATTGAAGTCCGCAGCCACAAGCGAGAGAGGCGCAAGATTGACGCTGTAATCGACCTTTGCCTTAAAGGTTCCATTGCCGTTGCCAAGAAACACCGAAACTGTGTTTCCAGTAAAGCCTCCGAAGTTCGCGACTGCAAAGTCGAGAATCCCGTCTGCGTTGAAGTCGCCTACCGTAACTTGGTTTGGACCGGGATTCGTTGGAATGTCTTTACGCGGCTGAAAGCTACCTTCACCGTTGAAAGTGGGATCTCCATTGCCCAGAAGAATTGAAACGCTGTTGTCGTTGCTGTTAACGACAGCCAGGTCCACTCTGCCGTCGCCGTTGAAGTCGCCGACCGCGAGGCCCAATGCGCCGGATCCAACGATCGAAACGATCGGGTCGAGATGAAAGGTGCCATCCCCGATCCCCTCCAGGACAACAACGTCATTGTCATTGCTGTTTGCGACGGCAATGTCGAGCTTGCCGTCACCATCAAAGTCGGCTGCTATCAGGTTCGAAGGATTGTTACCGGTGTGATACGGAACTGGAGACCCGAACGTCCCGTCGCCATTTCCCAGGGCGACGACAATACCATTGTTCGGCCCGTCCGCTGCTGCCAAGTCGATAATCCCGTCGCCATTGAAATCCGCAGCAATAATCGCTTGCGGCGATGAGCCCGCCGGCAAAGTTGATTGTTTGAAAACAGGACTTACAACTGGACTCGTGGTTTGAAACGGTTCCGTGTTTGAGACGCCGCCGCCCGGCGCTGGATTTGCGATGGTGACCAGGGCTGTGCCCGCAGCACCTACGTCGGCGGCGCTGATGGTTGTAGTGAGTTGTTTACCACTTTCGAATGTAGTCGGACGCGCGCTCCCGTTCCACTCAACCACAGATCCTTGTACAAAGCCCGTGCCGTTGACGGTTAGCGTGAATCCACCACTACCCGGTGCCGCTGTGTTCGGAACCAGAGCTTGGCTGATGTGTGGGATGGGATTTCGTACCAGTGAGCGCAGGAAGCCGAATTCTTTGTTGTATTTCACACCATCGATAACTACGATTTCCGTAGACGCCGCCCAACCTACGATTTGTCCAAAGTCATTGAGGCGAGAGGCGAAAGTCCCAATGATAGTAGACGCCAAATTGGAAGAATCATTAGGGACGTCGATCTGCGTGAATGCGCCAGCACCATCACGGAAGAATCCATGCTGACCTAGGTTCGGGCTGGCTCCCAGAAATACACCGACAATCTGCCCCTGAGTGTTTACTCCATTGGGAGTAGTGTTGCTTTGATTCGGCACATCAATATTCGTGAAGCTAGGGTCGGTGTAAAGAAAGCCATGGCTGCAAAAATCTAGATTACACGTCGCCAAGGTTCCGACCATCTGAAAAGCGTCGTTAATCCCGCCGAACGAAACGCTCTGCGCGCCAGGGTCCGTGATCGGAACGATCTGCCCGTCCGGCAAAATAAAGCCGACGCCTGTGGCGATGAAGCCAAAGTTGTTGATATCAAGACCCGGGGCGCTGATTTGGGTAAACACTCCTGTACTGATATTGAACAGAAATCCGTTTATAGTCGGTACGTCAGGCACATTGGATGGAGTCTGGAAAGTGCCGACAATCTCACCCGCGTTGTTGATAGCGTAAGCTGCGGTTTCGACAGCATCGGATTCGGGGAAGTCGAGCGTGGTATATGTGCCGGCGTTGTAGACAAAGCCGTGCCCACCGCTCGAATCGCGATACGAGCCCACAATCTGTCCAAAAGCATTGATGCCGCGAGCTCGGGTCTCAAAAGAGCCAGGAACCATAAGCTGCGTGAGTGTTTGGGCTTTCAGACAGGCAGCGGTGACAAGCAGGAGAACAACCAACATCATCGTGTTGCTTGCGACTCTGTTTCCTCTGATCATCGATTCAAAATTGCGTGATGCGACTGATGTCGTTGTCATGGCATCTCCTTCGAGATTTGGTTTCCCAATTTGGTAAAGCGTAAATAACCGCGTGATTCGGCAGGCTATTGATCTCTTGACTCTCTGACCTTCTGACCCACTGCCGACGCCGCCAACATGAGCACCTGCTGCAAATCAACAGGACCTTTGTTTTTCTTATGCTCTGAGCCGAGGGAGTCGGCTTGCGGACCCGATATATAGCCGTCATCTGGCATGAATGTCTCCTTAACGTGTTCGCGCTTCGGGGATTGAATCAATCTTTTTGGCCCACTACTTGACTGCGAACTGGGCCGATTACGGTGCCGGGGCTGAACCTGGGGTGAAGTTCAGGCTGGTGTACATCCCACCGAAATGTGCTCTGGTTCTGCTCTATAAGGCGGAAATCGCTTGCGAAAACTGCAAGGCAACATCAGTTTTTCGCTTTGGGCACTCTTTACGTATCGGTGCCTATTCCTCGTTACGCCAGCATGAGTTGTTGAATCAGGCATCCGCTACCCGCGCTAGTTGCTCGCCGCAACGCAGAAACTTCCGCTGTAGCGCAGAACCACCTGACCGGTGTTCAGGTCGATTTCGCCGATGAACGACAGGTCGCCACTTGCGTTGGCGAAACGGCCGGTACCGCCGCTCAAATGGGCTTTGTACTTCCTTACGGCGAGTAATCCCTGATCGACGAAGGCGCCCTGCAGCGTCGCTGGACCGATGTTCAAGGTCTCGCCGTTTTCGGTCACCCAGTGATGCTGTACGTCGATGGAGGTGAAATCGGAACTGCCGCCCACGATCTGAACGCCGATCGCACCCTTCAGATCGCCCGTCGCGACCCCCATGGTTGTGAGGGCGCCATCGACCTGCCCGAATCCACCAACGTTGGTCAGAATCGCGCCGCCGACGTCAGAACAATGTGGATTGGCAGCAAATCCGGTGGCTGCGGCGAATCCGAGGAACAAGCCGATGCTAACGAGGAAGTTGGAACAGCGAGCGACGTGGCGCATATATGAATCTCCTTGGTGATTTCTGATTTTGAGTGCCTCGCTAGTGAGGCGCGGGCTGGATACTCGCGTTCTCTGCGGCAAACGTCAATGCTCTTGGAGCTGGTTCTTTCGTGATTGCTCAAGCGCCTGAAAGGAAGGACGTTTCGCTTGCGTGTGATTGGCAATTGCGCGGAGTGAATCGGGGATATAATCTCGCAACCCCCTCAATCAGTCTTATGGCCACGGCTCCGGCGATTAAATCGGTGCTCCGGTTCGGAGTCTTTGAGCTTGATACAACGTCGGGAGAGCTCCGCAAGAGCGGAATCCTTCTTAAGCTTCAGCCACAGCCGGCCAAGGTGCTCATCCTGCTTGCCCGACATCCTAATGAGCTTGTCACCCGTGAAGAGGTAAAGGAAGCACTCTGGGGCGGAGACATGTTCGTTGACTTCGAGCAGGGACTCAATTCCTGCGTGCGTCAGATCCGAAGCCTGTTGGGGGACGATCCGGATAATCCGCGCTTCATCCAGACGATCCCGCGCAAGGGATATCGGTTTATCGCTCCGGTGACCTCAGCAGGTGCCGGATATGCACCAACGACTGAAAATCTGCCGCAAGCTCCAACAAGCGCTGGAGCAACGCCTTCTCGATCCAGGTATTTACTGTTCGCGGCTTTGGCGCTCGCCGTTGCCGCCGCGCTGACCACCGGTCTCCTCCTTGTGAGGCGACGCGTCGTTTCAGGCAACGCTTCCCCCGGCAAAATCATGCTCGTCGTCCTCCCGTTTGAGAACTACAGCGCACAGACCGGGCAGGAGTATCTTGCCGACGGTCTTACGGAAGAACTGATCACACAGCTCGGATCCCTTCGTCCAGAGCGGCTTGGTGTGATCGCGCGCACTTCGGCGATGAAATATAAGGGAGCGCGTATCGGCGTGGACCAGATCGGGAAGGAACTAGCAGTCGATTACGTGCTCGAAGGCAGCATTCGTTCTGATGCCGATCGAATGCGAGTTACCGCCCAGCTCATCCGTGTAAAAGATCAAACGCACCTGTGGGCGCGCAGCTATGAGCGCACCCAGGGAGGCATTCTGACCATGGAGCAAGAGGTGTCGAATGCGATCGCCAATGAGATTCAGGTCGAGTTGACACCGCAGTACCGGCAGCGCGTTGCAGCCCTCCAATTCGCCGATCCGCGCGCGCAAGAAGCCTATGCAAGAGGCCGTTTCTTCTGGAACAAACGTACCGACGCCGATCTGGCGACCGCGATCCAGTACCTTGAGCAGGTTCTGCAGTATGAGCCGCGTTACGCACTCGCGTATTCGGGTTTAGCAGACGCGTACTTTTACCGTTCTTATGCTTGGGGAAGTCTGCAGCCTCGCGAGGGAATGCCGAAAGCCAAGGCCGCGGCAACGAAGGCACTCGAGCTCGATCCAAATTCAGCCGAAGCCCACACCTCGATGGCGATAGTGAGGCTCTTCTACGATTGGGATTGGCCGGGTGCGGAGGCGGAGTTCAAACGCGCCATCGAGCTGAATCCGAACTATCCGACCGCTCACCACGGATACGCTGTGATGCTGATGATCGTGTACGGGCGCATGAACGATGCTGTCGCTGAAGCAACTCGCGCTCTGGAACTCGATCCGCTCTCAGTTCCGTTGAACAACATTGTCGCGCTGATCCTAACGCAATCTGGGCGGAACGACGAAGCCATTGAGCGCTGTAGGCAGCTGCATGAGCTCAACCCGAAAATGCCCGAGGCATATGAGAGCATGGGGGCAGCATATGAAGCCAAACGCTCATTCAACCAAGCGATGGAAGCTTTCCTCAAGGGTCATGAACTTCGAGGTGCAAATCCCGACGATCTAAAGCGACTGCGGCAAGCGTTCGCGACCGGCGGCATTGCGGGTTTCCATCAAACCGACGCGAAGATGACAATCGCGCTCGCCAAACACCAGCCGCCGCAGAGAGTAGTCGATCGCTTGGCGCTCGCCACTGCTTACGTTGCGGATGGCAACAACCCTGCCGCTCTCGATATTCTGGAGAAGATTTCCGACGAACGCTCCGGAATGGCAGTGTGGACGAAAATCGGCTACTCCCGTATTCCCGCAATGGCTGCCGACCCGCGGTTCCAAGCCTTGCTCCGCCGAATCGGGTACCCAGATTGAAGCCGTGCTCCTGCTCGTGCCTCGATCGCTACTGCCACCGCGTTTTTCGGTGACGCTGTTGCGCTCGCGCTGTTGCAGCCGGAAGGGAATTGACATCGGTTGCTGTTGTCCCCTTCCGGGAATCCCGTCCAGCCAAAGAGCAGGCTAGGACGGGCATTCTCATTAGTCGGTGGAAGGTGCGGCCATGAAGCCGTGCTCGTTACGGTCCCCGTCGATATAAAAGCCGACGATTGCACCGCCGGGATTGATACTAAGTGTTCGGGTCTGCACTGCTTCGATCCCGGTGGCCGGGTCAATGAAGTTGATCGAGATTGGCGCCGAGCCATCGGAGGGTTGCAGGAAACCGTGAAACAAACCGGAAGTATCGCGATACGTCCCGACAAAGTTGCCATCTGGGTTGATTCCCCAGTTCTGCGTAGCCGTACTGCCAGGGAAGAGGTAATCGGTGAAGACGCCATTCTGAACGGTGTAGCCGTGGGCGCGGGCGGCGCCGGGAGGGACGTAGAGGCCGACGATAAAGCTGGAATCGGGCGTGGCGCCGTTATTCATGGACCTGGGATGTGACTCCGTCCCGCTGGCGACTTCTCCGCCACCGGCTTGCAGCGTTTTGAAATCCCCGGCATGGGTGCGCACGAAACCGAACATGGTGGTGGTTAAATTCTGGTCATGAACGCAGCCGTAGATGCTGCCGTCAGGCGTGATGCTGCTGGGGATGGAGCCTGCATGGTCGGGGCTCAAGACGTTGGAGAACTGGCCATGTCTGTAAAGAAAACCCCTTTGACATGGCGGCGAAAAGGCTACGACGCAGGTGGGGGCACCGGCTGCGCCGGGCGGGGCGAAGTAATCGCCCACCATGTCTCCCCCGGGATTGATGCCGTTAACTTCGCCTTCCAAAATCACGGGTTTGCGCGTGACGGGATCGTCGGGCAGACCGGCCAGCGAACCCGGAACGTCGATGGTTGTAAACGTCCCAGCGCGATAGAGGTAGCCGTGCTCGTTGCCGTCGGCGTCCATATATCCACCGACTATCTGGCCACCAGGGCCGATTCCCATTGCCCAGGTGGCGGTCGCGTTGGGAACATCGATCGAGACGAATTTGAATTGTCCGAAGCTGGTGGCGGCGCACAGCAGCAGGCCGCACAGTAGCGCAAAACTCGACGTGGTTTTCATCTTCTTACTCCTTTATCCATTGCCCAGAGCTTTCCGATTGCTGTACTTCACGCTTTCTCCGAAAATGCCGGTGCCAAAAAGAAACCAAGCACTCACAGGCAGGTCCGAATAGCTAGTTTGCGCATGTATCGCCTGTGTGGGTTGCTCCAGAAAGCTATTTGGTTCTGTCCTATAAGGCGGAAAATGCAGCCGAAAACTGCAACCTTTAGCGTGAATTTTTGCGAATGAGCACGATGACCTGTGCGGGATGTGCTAACCTCTGCCGCACCCCCAATTAGCGATCATCAACGGAGGCAGTAGCGGTGGCGGGCGCCAGCCACGCGATCAGCGGCTTGCTTAAGGCCTGGAGCGCCGGCGATGAGCGTGCGCTCGAGCAGTTGACTCCGCTTGTCTATGCGGAGCTCCATCGCGCAGCTCACCGCTACATGGTCGGCGAGCGCACGGAACATACTCTCCAGACAACCGCGCTGATCAATGAGCTTTATGTGCGTCTGGTGGATTTCCAGCAAATCGACTGGCAAAACCGCGCTCATTTTTTCGGAGTCTGCGCGCAACTCATGCGCCGCATTCTTGTGGACTTTGCTCGCGAGCGTTGCAGCCAAAAGCGCGGCGGAGAAGTCGCTCGGTTGTCGCTGGACGAGGAGCTTGTTATGACGCGGGAACCCCAAGCGGATCTTGTTGCTCTGGACGATGCGCTCAAGGTGCTGGCAACCGTTGACGAACGCAAGAGCCGCGTCGTAGAGCTTCGCTTTTTCGGTGGGCTCGACGTCAGGGAAACTGCGGAGGTCCTTCGCGTCTCTGCCGAGACCGTAATGCGCGACTGGAAACTGGCAAAGGCCTGGCTGTTCCGTGAACTTAATCAAAGAGAATCGTGATGGACTCTGATCGCTGGAAGCGGATTGAACAGGTGTACCACTCGGCGCTCGCCGTCGAAGAAAGCCAGCGCTCCGCCTTTCTGGAAGACACCTGCAGCGGCGACAACAGCCTGTTAATGGAAGTGGAATCGCTTCTCTCTGCAGACAGCGATGCCCAATCGTTCATGGAAGTTCCTGCCTTTGAGGTCATGGCTAAGGACCTCGCCCAACGCTCGGAAGTGGAACCGCGTTTCCAAGATGATCTCCAACTCGCTGGAAAGACTGTTTCTCACTACCGCGTTGTGGAGAAGCTGGGCGGTGGCGGCATGGGAGTCGTTTACAAAGCGGAAGATCTAAAGCTCGGTCGGTTCGTTGCGCTCAAGTTTCTCCCGCGAGCTTTAGCGGGCAGTCCGGATGCGGTGGCGCAACTGCAGCGTGAGGCGCAGGCGGCCTCGGCGCTTAACCATCCTCATATCTGTACCGTGCACGACATCGATGATTATGAAGGCCGTCCATTCATTGTGATGGAGCTGCTCGAAGGAGAAACGCTAAAGCAGCGGATCGCGGGCAAGCCTTTGCCGCTTGAATCAGTACAGAATTTCTCAGCGCAGATCTTAAACGCGCTGGAGGCCGCGCACACCAAAGGAATCGTTCATCGTGACATCAAACCCGCAAACATCTTTCTAATCGCGCGGGGCGATGTAAAGCTCCTCGATTTCGGCTTAGCCAAGATATTTCCCTCGGAATTCAAATCGACATTCACAGCAAGCGTGGAGGAGACAAGGGCGTTCGTGGGAACGCTTCCTTATATGGCTCCCGAACAGTTGCTGGGCAAGCCGGCAGATGCGCGTACCGATATCTACGCCGTTGGCGCAGTGATCTTCGAAATGAGCACGGGCCAGCGCGCGTTTCCGCAACGCTCAACGGCTCAACTTGTGAGCAGTATCCGGCATGAACTTCCCACTTCCGCGCGCTCGATGAATGCAAATATCGCGCCCATTTTGGAACGGATCATCCTTAAGTGCTTGGCAAAGAATCCGGCAGAGCGTTTTCAGAGCGCGAAGGAATTGGCTTCCGCGCTGCAGCAGTTGCCGAAGGTGCACACATCCGGCGATCGTTGGCGGATCGGGATCACAGTTGCAGCGGTCCTCTTACTCGTGGCAGGAGCACTAACGTCTGTCAGGCTTGGCTGGCTGGAGCGCTCATCGTCTCTTCCCCTCGCTGCGGCTGCTACGACAAGCCAAATTACAGCGAATCCCATCGATGATCCCGTAATTCGCAGCGCACTTTCTCCCGACGGAAACCAAGTCGCATACGCCGACCTGCAGGGTTTGCATCTGCGCAGGATTGAATCTGGAGAAACTCACTCCTTACCAGTCCCCGAGGGATTGTGTTTTCGTTGAGCAGATCTTTCATGGTTCCGGGACGGAACCAGGCTTCTGATAAGCGGATATGTTAACGATGCTTCTGCGATTTGGAGCCTCTCGCCGGCGACTAGTAGGTTAGTGAAGATGCGGGAACACGGAAGGGCCGCGGTCCCGTCACCCGACGGATCGAGCATCGCCTTTGTCGCCGACGATGCAATTTGGGTGATGTTGTCTGATGGCGGTGACGTTCGAAAACTCTACTCGGCCGGAAGGGGTTATGGATTCGACACACTGGCATGGTCGCCTGATGGCCGACGGCTTGCCTACATAAAGAGCCATGGCGAATTTGACGAAGTCACGATTGAGAGCATCGCCATCGCGGGTGGTGAGGAATCAATCGTTGCGATCTCGAACCCACGGTTGCGAAGCTTTGCCTGGGCGCCGAATGGGCACATGTTCTATTCGATGCTCGAGAGCACAAAAGAAGAAAGCGCAAACATCTGGGAAGTCGCGATTGATTCTTCCACGTATCGGCCTTCCGGCACAGCACAAAAACTGACAAACTGGGCCGGCTTCTCGCTCTGGGACTTGAGCGCGAGCTCAGATGGCAAGCGTGTGTTATTCGTTCGCAAAAATGATCAGAGCGATGTGTATGTAGGCCAGCTAAGCGCAGGTGGTTCACGTTTCGGGAAGCCGACTCGGTTGACGCAGGATGACCGCATGGATTGGCTCGGAAGTTGGACGCAGCAAGGCAACTCACTAATTTTTTTCTCGGACCGCAACGCAAATTTCGACATCTTTCAGCAAAATGTGCGCAGCTCGTTGCCCCAGGAAATTGTGGTCGGGCAAGCAGAAGAAAAGCGCAATCCACACCTCAGCCCGGATGCACAAAGTATCCTGTATCTTGCTTGGCCGAATCAGCCGGGAGACCAACTGCCCACTTCGGGTCGGCTGATGCGAGTTCCCGTTTCGGGAGGAAGCCCTGAGTTTGTAGCGGACGTGAGTGGGTATCCTGGTTCCGCGCGTATGCCCCGAGACCGCTGGCTGCCAACGGCGAGAGGTTATCCCGATTTCCGTTGTCCGTCGATTCCCGTTCCGGGACGGACATGCGTGCTTGCCGAAGCCAAAGGCGATCGCATCTCATTCTCTGCTGTTGATCCTCTGAGAGGCAGAGAGGGCGAACTCGCCGGCATCGAAGCCGATCCAATCGGCAATTTTTGGGATCTCTCCCCCGACGGAACGCGTGTTGCTTTAGGTAACTGCGAAAGCGGCGATAGCCATGTTCGTGTCCTGGAACTTGCCGACAGAAAAGAAACTCAGATCACGATTAAGGGATGGTCCTGTCTCACGTCAATTGATTGGGCTCTCGACGGGCAAAACTTCTTCGCGAGTACTTGGGCCTCAAAGGGAGGTTCTCTGTTGCACATCACGCGAACAGGAGAAACAAAGCTCCTCTATCGAGCAGCCGGTATGTCCTTGGAAAGGCCTGTACCTTCTCCGGATGGTCGCTTCCTTGCTTACAGCGAGGTCACCACAATTGGCAACGCCTGGATGCTGGAAGCTCCATGATAGAGATAACAGTTACAACTCTCCGGTTTGACTGCATAGTAGGAAGTTTCCCGGGTCGCCCCCCAGTCAGAACAAATGCTGGGAGATTCAACACTCTGCTTGTTCTTCTTTGTTCAATAATTTGGATGGATTTGTAAATAGCAGAAAATAAAGCGTAATTATGGTGGAGGCGGCGGGAGTTGAACCCGCGTCCGAAAATGTTACTGGCAAAGAGACTACATGCTTAGTCGCGTTCATGCTCCCGTACTTCTACGGGAACGTTCGCAGCCGGCGCTCAGAACGGACAAGAAACGCAAGCTGCTAGTCCGATGATCTCGCCTCCGGCACTCGGACCGTGCGCCGGAGACCAGCCCGCTAAATGACGTCCACCGGCGGCCCGCGGGCGCGGCTGCCTAGGACGGCTACTTAACTAATTAAGCAGCGTATGCCATCTGTTGATTGGCAATTGTTGTTTTGCACTCGATTACGGGTGTGTGCACCCCGGCATGCCTCTCGGCCGCAAGCACTTCCGTCGAAGCCGTGACGCCCCCATGGAATCTGCAGTCGAGTGGATTGGAACACCTTATTAGATGCCCAGGTTAGTTTAGCCGATTCAGGGGGAAAACGGCTGTCGGCTATCGGCTTTCGGCGTTCGGCCAGTCGCCGGTGTGTGGTGGGTATCGGGAGGCGTTTAGAACTGAATCGAGTCTGGTTCTCATGAATCCTTTTTTTCGTACGCACAAAAGGGTTGCTGGCCGAACGCCGACAGCCGATAGCCGACGGCCAGAAGCCAGGTAGCCCCTTTTGATATCTTGGAACCATGCCGGTGAAATCGATCCAGCTTGGCCAGGTCTGGCGGAGTGATGAGAACGGATCTAACTATCTGGTTACCAAGCTGTACAACGAGGTCTTCACGCAATATGCGATTCTGCGCCAAGCCGATGCCAATGCCGCCAATTCCGACACAATCCGCGTCAAGGTGCAGAAGGGAAACGATGGAGCCACTTTGCCCGGTTACACTTACACACAAGACGCCCAGGACTTCTGATTGATCGAAAGTCTTATCGCCAATCTGGGGCTGTTCGTCATCTCCGTAATCTCCACGCTGGGATATTTCGGAGTGACGATGCTCATGGCCATTGAGTCGGCATGCATTCCTCTGCCATCGGAAGTGATCATGCCCTTTTCGGGCTATTTGGTTCACACCGGACAGTTCAATCTTTGGCTGCTCGCTTTTATGGGAGCGTTGGGTTGCAATCTTGGCTCCCTCGTTGCATACGAGATTGGGTACTACGGTGGGCGTCCGCTGGTTGAGCGCTATGGATCGTATGTGCTTCTTGGCCGGCATGAACTCGATTGGACCGACCGCTTTTTCGCGCGATTTGGCGACGTGACGGTGCTGATCAGCCGCCTGCTGCCCGTTATTCGCACTTTCATCGCGCTGCCTGCAGGCATCAGCCGAATGCCACGGCTGCGCTTTCACCTGTATACCTTTATCGGATCATTTCCGTGGTGTCTCGGTCTTGCCTATTTGGGAATGAAAGCAGGCCAACACTGGGATTACCTCGGGAAATACTTCCATCAGTTCGACAAGGTGATCGGCGCGGTCATTCTGATCGGAATCATCTGGTTCGTTTGGTCGCACTGGCAGAACCGCGTGCGAACCCCGGCCTAGACTGGAAAGAACGTGTCCTCGCGCCAGCCTCTATCAATGCCCGCAGTTTCATTTCGGTTTGCCGAATTGCGAGACATTGAACCGCTGCTTCCGCTCATGCGCGACTTTTACGCTTTCGAGCGACTGCCGTTTGAGGAGACTCGCCAGCGCGAGCTGGTTTCGCAGCTGATTCGGAATCCCAATTTGGGACGATTGATCTTGTTCGAACACGCTGCAGAACTGCTTGGTTACATGGTCCTAGGCTTCGGATTCTCCCTTGAATTTCATGGCCGCGACTGTCTGCTCGACGAGTTCTATGTCGTGCCTGAGCATCGGTCAAAAGGTATCGGTCGAGCTGCGATTGAGTTTGCGATTACGACCTGTCGCGAAATGGGAATTCACGCCTTGCATCTCGAAGCCGACTACGTGAACGTGCGCGGCCACGAGTTTTACAAAAGTTTGGGATTCAAGGATCACGAGCGTCATTTGATGACGCTGTGGATTTAGCGCTGCATGCGCTCCTGGCGGGCGGCGATTACTCGCGCCATGCCGTCGCGGGCAGCAGTATTGCGATGGTCGAGACGAAGCACGATGGAATACTCATACCGCGCAAGAGCGTAGTCTCCTGATCCGGCGGCGGCATCGGCTTTGCGCAGCAGATCAGGAACATCAGCGCGACTGAACCCTTCGACTCTCAGATTCTGCTCTTCCTCGAGTCGCTGCTGACGCAGTGCTCGGCGGGCTTGCTTCGCCGCCTGAGCGTCGACCGCATCGGCGGCGTTTTCCGCGCTGCCGTCAAGTTTCAAATCGGGCGTTGTTGTCGCGGACGGTTGTGCGGGAGGTTGCGCGAGAGATTGAGCGGCCGTTTGAGTTTTGAATGGATCCGCCGAAGCAGAGATTGTGGGGACAGTTTGCTGCGCACTCACCTGAACTGGTGTGATCGCGGGAGTGCTGGCCGCTTCAGATTCTTCCTCCGGCTTCTGATCGACCGCATTTGATGGAGCAACCGAAACCGGAGCGGCATCCATTTTCAGCGCAGGAGCTGCGGAGTTATCTGTTGCGCTCGGTGTTCCCGTTTCGGGCTGTAGGTCCGTGGCTGAGCCCGGAGCTGCAGGTTCTGTGCTGTGCGCAATTGGAGCTGGGGTAGCCTGCGGAAGATCGTCGGCCGTATGTGCCGTCTTGTAACCGTAGGCAACGGCCTTCTGCAGCGGAGGCGGAAGCGCCCCCGTTTTCTTCTTTACCTGATATCCCCAGCCCACAACTCCGGCGAGAGCTGCCATCAGAAGGAGCATGAAGACCATCGCTCCTCTTTCAGAGCGGCGCTGCTTCTGCGTTCCGTGAGTTTTGGTCGCAGCAAGAGAGCGCGTCGTGATTGGGTTGGGAAGTGGCTGAACCGAGGACGGAATTATGTGCGTTTGCGCAGTAGTGCCGAGTGTGACGGCTTGTGTGCGCAAGGCGTCCCGCAGCTCTTCGCAGGTCTGATACCGATCCTGCGGTTTCTTCGCCATCGTCTTGCGGATGATGGCGTCAATTCCCGCGGGAAGCGCCGGGTTGATCACCGATGGCGGCGTGGCATCTTCGTGAATCAGCTTGTAGAGAACCGAGGGAATATCCCCCTTGAACGGCTTCTCGCGCGTGAAGAGCTCGTAGAAGACTGTTCCCAAACTGAAAATGTCGGAGCGCTGGTCGAGCTTGCCTCCCTTGGCTTGCTCCGGCGCCATGTAGGTTGGCGTGCCAACGACCATGCCTGTCTGCGTGAGAGAAGCGTCACCGAGCTTCGCAATACCGAAGTCGAGAACTTTGACCATCCCCTCAGCCGTCAGCATGAAGTTCGCGGGCTTTAGGTCGCGGTGGATTACGCCATGCGAATGCGCGAAGCCGACAGCATTGCAGATTTGTTCCGCATACGAGAGCAGCGTAAGTAACGGCGGAACCTCGTGGCTTGTGAGCAGCGCGGCGAGAGTCTTACCTTCAACAAACTGCATGCTGAGGTAAACGAAATCTTTCTCCTCGCCGACGTCGTAGATGGTAATGATATTGGGATGATCGAGACCGCCGGCGGCCTTTGCCTCCTGCTTCAGACGCTCAACAAGTTCGGTGCGATCGGCGAAGTTCTGCTGGATAGAAATGGTCTTGAGCGCGACGGTGCGTCCGATCACCTGATCGTAGGCCTTGTAGACGACGCCCATCGCGCCGCGTCCTAACTCTGACTGAATCTGGTAACGGCTGGCCCCCGAGGTCGCAGGAGCCAGCGCGGGCACAGGAGCAGGACTCTGCGGTACGGCCTGGAATTGCCCGGTTTTGCGTACATGGGCGTAAGTCGATTCGTCGGTCCAAAGCAGCTCGTACATCGCCTCGGCAAATCTGCGCTCTCCCGCCGCGTGTGCCGGTTTGGGATTGAAGGCAAAGCCTGGGATGTCCTTAGCGGCTCCGTAAAGCTCCTCGCTGACGAGAATCTGAGCCGAGTCCTGATCGATCAGCATGTGGCCCAGAGTAAGAATTTCGGTGTCCGGAGAAGCGTTCTGAGCGACTCCATGAACGATCGCTGCCGCGACTACCTGTCCTGCAGGCGCAAGACGCTGCAAAGTGAGCAGCCGAATTTGCAGAGCTTTTGCCGCCGAGAGTGCGTTTAACGAATTCCCAAAATGAATCGTAACCGTGTTGCCGGGGCGAGGCGATATCTGTCCGTGCGATTGAGCCGCTACACCGCGGACCAGATCGGCGATTTGCGCGTCGGCTGCCCAGGCCAACTCGTGCAGCTTCTCCTGCGGCCCGCGATATTCCCAGATACGCGCGCAGAGCGCTGCCACACAGGGCGGCATCGTCTGTTCATGCGCCGCATCCTCTTTCTGTGGCCCAACTGGCTCGATTCGCATCGTGTCCATAGAGAGTCGTTCTGAACGTGTCTTTTGTAATATTTATTGACACATTCCCACAAAAATCTTACGTGCAAACTCTTGCAGGACACTGGTTACTTTAGTTTTTCGACACCTCATTGGTATCAGCCTATGCTTAGGCCCAGAGTTCTCCCCGGAAAGCGCTTATTTCACAATGACTTCGCGAAGGTATATTTCATCCCCTGCGGCAACCCGCGTGTCGCCTGGGTCAATAATGGGCAGTTTCATTGTGGGCCTGGCCGCGATCTGCTTCGCTTCAGCGTGTGCATTTGCTGCCAACACGCACGCCATGGCCGTCGAGCTGTTTGACACTCCGAACGGCGCAGCTTACGTGCAGATTGCGGGCGTGATGATAAATGGGAAAACCGACGTTCGCGTTTGCGATGGAATGCCGAAATTCGATAAGCGCGCTTACGACTTGATGATCAAGACTCAGCTCGCTACGGCTACGGCCTTGGAGCGCATGGCGGATGGAACGCTGATGCTCAGCCTCAATTCGAAGCCCGTGTGCGTAGTGCCCAACAATCTCAAATTCAACGGCAACTCAGAGTTCACGCCGGCTGAAGCCGTCGAACAGGCAATGCTTCAGGGAACCGTAGTTACATCTTCGGTTCAGGGAATTGGAATCGCGCCGCTCAGGCGCGGCGTAAAGCTCGTATTCGTCGCAGCCCCCGACAATGAACTGGCGGAGTTTCTACTCGCGCAGCGAAAGAACTCGGTTGAAGGCTGGCAATCGTTCATCGCCCATTTTGGTTCCTCGTCGCGCGTTCCTGAGGCGAAAAACGCGATGGCAATGATCTACGAGCAAGCTGCTGAGGGTTCGCTGGCCGCATACAGGAAATCGGTCACAGCGCGCAGTCCCGATTTGGGAGCCCTGAAACTGAGCCGCGAGCAGGCCGCAGTCGCTGAACAGATTGTTCCGGGATATGCTTCATCGCGCCAGCTTCGCGAGCAGATCGGAAGGGAACTGGACAGCTTGCTTGAACTCGATCGAGCGCGCCTGCAGGAATATCGCAAGGCTGTCTCCGACCACAGTGCCGGATACGCTCAACTACTCCTTGCCAAGCAACACTGCGATCAGCTCGTCAGTATCGACCCACAGTATGCTGCGACCAACTCGCTGCGTGCGGAGATTCTTGGCGAGACACGCAAAGTCGATGCAGCCGTGCAGAGCGCAGAGGCTCTCGTCGCCGCCAAGCGCTATGACGATGCTTTGAATGCGGTTGCCTCCTATCGTCAGTTTGCGCCGGAGGCTCCGCGGATCAACGCGATCGTGTCTGCGGCATACGCGTTCCATTTTGGACGTGCGCAGGAGTACAGCCGTAATCAGTCGTGGGACGGCGCTGTAACCGAGTTCCGCAGAGCTTCAGAGATTCGCAGTGATAGCAAGGAAGCTGCCGCAGCGGTGAAGAACGCGGAACTACAGCTTGAATCGTCGCGCAATCAGCAGGCCGCCGATCAGGCGATTGCAGAAAGCAACGATTACGCGCAAAAAGGACAGTACGTCGAAGCCTACGAAGTTTTAATCAATCTGCCTGCTTCGCAGCAGAGCTACGTTGCCCAACAGCTTGCCGCATTACAGAAGAACTATGTGCAGGCCGCGACCAAGCGCGCGCTGAAGCTTGAAGAAATCCATCTGCCCATTCGCGGACGGGCGGACGAAGATGCTGTTCGCCAGGCATATGATCTGCTCGATCATGCCAGCGCGATCAGCAGCGATCCCGCGCTACGCCTGAAACTCGACCTGCTGTCGGACAAAATCAGTGCCTATTACGTCGAGCAGGCGAAGCGGTATTTAGAGAAGCCGATGGGCTCTGGAGTTGGCCTTGGATGGATGTACCTCGCGCAAGCTGAGCATTACAAGCCCAATTTGGCATCGGTGAAAGATGCCATGGCGCAATATGCCCCTGTCTATCAATTGCACTCGCGTCTTTCCATCGGCGTGCTGATGCGCGATCAGACCTCGCGGCGCGATAGTGTTGGCTTTGCCGACCAGATGCGCGACGCCATCGCCAGCGGACTCGAGTCATCAGGTTTGTCGATCAAAGTCGTGCGCCAGAGCGCTGAGGCTGCGGACAAGGGCTCAGCGCAACCTAACTTCCTGCTGGTTGGCGAAATCCTCGAGCATCGAGTCGTGAAGAATGCCAATCTGGAAACACTCCAGTCGAAGTATCGCGCGGCAACCCATGAAGTAAAGAATGAAGCATGGCTGCAGGCGAGCCGCGACTACGATGCCGCGCAGCAGCAATTAGCCGCTGCCCAACAGGAATTGACGTTGGCTCAGTCGCAGCACAAGAAGAAAGAAATCATCGCCGCAGACTCCGAGGCGGTCGCTGCTGCGCAGAAGCTGGTCGCCGACACTCGGCAAAAACTCGACTCGACTGAGCAGACACGCACTGAGAACGTAATCGAGCCATATAACTACACGAAGAAGACCGTGGATCTGACGGCAGTTGTTGATATGGATTTCCGCATTACTGACGAGGCAGGAAATCCGGTCGAGACGAGCATCCCAATTCGCAAAGAAGATCACAACACAGTTGTCATTCTCGACAACGTGAAGCCTGAAGACGTCCAAGGTGTGAAGAAGCAGGGAACTGAGCCGGATGAGACGCAGTTCCTCACCGATTTGGAAATCCAGACTCGCGATACGCTGATAAAAGCCGTGCGCGATAAGGCGCAGGGATTGCCGTCACGAATCTTGGCTGAAGCGCGCCGGCGCGCGCAGGCAGGAGACTTCGATGGCGCTGCTGAGGAGTACATTCTCTATTCGAACGCAGTGACAGGTTCTTCGCCTGATCGCCAGGAGGCAACGAAGTTCTTGCAGGATCACTTCAATCTAAGTCCTGCCGGTGCGCAGATGGCTACGGAATTGCGGCTGCGCGCGATGAACTAAGCGCGCTTGCATAACGTGCATAGTAAAGAGAAATTCAACTCTGAGTAAACCTGTCAACCTGCGGCCTTCCTTTGGCCGAAGGATCTTCGAGGATGTGAGAACCTTAAATGCTCTCTCCCGGCTCTCCCACCAGGAATCTCGCATTCCTAGGCCAAGAGCCTGGAAACCGCTTTTTCAGTTTGAAACATTCCGGGAGATCCTTCGCAAAGAACTTCAGGATGACGGAGGAGTGAGCTTCGGCAAGAACAACTGACAAATCCAAGCAAAGTCGGACACCTTCAAAAACAGAATTTCAAATCACAGGACCATGCGATCATAAGTTCGCTGCCCGTTTTGCGATCCACTCGCCCGCTTCGCGCGTGCCCAGATTTCCGCCGATGTCCTGAGTAGTTTTCTTCTGACGAACGGCCTCGAGGACGGCTGCGTTAATCTTCCGCGCTTCATTCGTGAGGCCGAGATACTCCAGCATCATCGCCGCAGTTGAAATCGCTCCGATAGGATTTGCGATGTTCTTACCCGCGAATGGCGGGGCGGAGCCGTGTACTGGTTCGAACATCGATGTTTTTCCCGGGTGGATGTTGCCGCTGGCGGCCATGCCGAGTCCGCCCTGGAGCGCGGCAGCGAGATCGGTGATGATGTCCCCGAACATGTTGTTGGTCACGATTACGTCGAACTGCGTGGGATCGCGCACCATGTGCATGCAGAGCGCGTCTACGTACATGTGCTGCGATTGGATGTCGGAGTAGTCGGCGGCAACCTGCTTGAAGATGCGCTGCCACAGGCCGTGAGCGTAAGTCATGACGTTGGATTTGTCGGTCATGAGCACTTTTTGTCGGCCGTGTTGGCGCGCGTACTCGAAGGCATAGCGGATCACGCGTTCAACACCTTTGCGTGTGTTCACGTCTTCCTGCACAGCGACTTCATCGGGCGTGCCTTGTTTGAAGACTCCGCCAATATCTACATAGGGCCCCTCGGTGTTCTCGCGCACCACAACAAAATCGATATCTTCAGCGCGGCAGCCCTTCAGCGGACACAATGTGTCATCCAGGCACTTCACCGGGCGGAGGTTTGCGTAGAGGTCCATTTTGAAACGCATGCCCAGGAGGATTTCTTTGGCGTGAATGTTTGAGGGCACGCGCGGATCTCCCAAAGCGCCGACGAAGATCGCGTCGAAGTCACGGGAGAGCATGGTGAAGCCGTCGGGTGGAATCGTGGTCCGGTCTTCCAAGTAGCGGTCTGCAGACCAGTCGAATTCAGTGAACGCCACGTCTGCCCCAATGGCTTTTGCCACAGAGAGAGCTTGAGCGATTACTTCTTTTCCTATGCCGTCGCCCGGCACAACGGCGATGCGCTTGGGTCCGTTCACGTGTACGACGATAGCAGAGAACTGTTTTCACCACGGACCTACGCAGGACACAGAGAAGAAGAATTGTTTGCCTGCACGCTGGAACTCATCGAGAACAATTTTTGTTGTGGTCAAGGGAGACAATTGCGTCGATTCTGGGCGCACCAGCGCGAAAATCAGCGCCGACGATTTCGCTTGACTTTCGCCCCAATTCGCGATAGCACGGAAGGAGGAGCGAGGAAAGCTTTAATAAATCATGGAAACTCTCGCCGCGAGCACATAGCAGCTTTTTTAAAGCTTCCAGTGTTCTCGGGATTGCGGCTGGGACAAGAATTCGGCGGTCCAGAGCGGATCTCATTCAATCCCGATGAGACTTCGATGAGGTCGGAGATGCGATATCTCATCGTTCACGATGAGTACCTGATGAGATTGGAAGGGATTTCATGAGATCGGATGAGATCTTCTTCGCGTTACAAAAATCATTTGTGCCGGATTCGCGAACAGCCGTTTTTCAACAACCCATTCTGCGAGCCTGCCAACGCAGCTTTCGCAGGGTAACCCTTAGGAAATCGCAGAGTAACGCTGTGGAAAACTCAGGTTAACCCTGAGGAAGGTCAGGATTGCCGAACGCAATGAAAGGGGTTGACCGGCACTAGAGTCCTCGCGCAAGTTATTCCTGCTGCAGGGCATAGAGGCAAATTGGGAAAGACAGATTGTGGCAAACAAGCCGATATAATCAAAGGTTCTCCTATGCCCAAAAGTCCGCTCTATGACACGCTCGTCGGTTCTGCTGCCCGCATAGGCGAGTACAGCGGTTGCGAGACTGCGCTCTCGTTCGGCGACATGCGTAGGGAGTTCCACGAGCTAACGTCCGGCTGCGCCATGTACGACCTTGGATGGCGCGCGAAGGTGATGGTCTCCGGCAACGACCGTGTGCGCTGGATGAACGGCATGGTCACGAATAACATCAAGAATCTGCAGGTGAATCGTGGGAACTACAACTTTGTGTTGAATCCGCAGGGACGCATCTTGGGCGACCTCTACGCATATAACCGCGGAGAATATCTCCTCTTGGATACCGAACGTTCGCAACTTGAGAACCTGCTGACCCTGCTTCGGCGCTACATCATCATGGACAAAGTTGAACTCGTGGACAAAAGTTCAGAATTGAGCGCGATCGGCGTACAAGGGCCAACGGCAGGCGAGGTTTTGAAAGCGGTTGGGATTGACGATCCCGGCTTAGAACCGATGCAGTTAGCGGATCTGACATGGAAGGGCACCACGATCACGCTAACCCGAATGGCGAGCGATGAGTTCGTTACCTACGAAGTCTGGGCATCGGCAGAAGTGCTGCCGCAAGTGTGGAAGGCATTGGTAAAAGCGGGAGCTGTTCCTGTCGGCAGCGAGGCGCTGGAGAAATTCCGGGTGACAATCGCATTTCCCAAATACGGAATCGATATTCGCGATCGCGACCTGCCGCAGGAGACAGGTCAGCATCACGCGCTGAATTTCACCAAAGGCTGCTACATCGGGCAGGAAATTGTTGAACGTATTCGCTCGCGCGGCAATGTTCATCGCGCATTTACGAAGTTTCGTCTCGAAGGCGAGCTTCCGGCAGTTGGCTCCAAGCTTCAGGCAGACGGAAGAGAGTTGGGCGAGATTACCAGCATAGCCCGGGTTCCGACCGAAGCCGGAGAGGAAATGCTCGCTCTTGGCTACATTCGGCGCGAGGTGCTTGAGAGCGGCGCGAAAATCACTTATTCAGGAGGCGAAGCCAAAGCGGCAGAGTCTCCAGTTTCGATAGCAACCTAAAAGTATGGCGGAAAAGAAACCTGATTTTGTCGTTAGCGACCGTCGCAAGTTCACGGAAGAAGGCGAGTTGCGTACTGACGTTCGCGAAGAGGCACAGCCGAAACCACAAGCACCTCAGCCGGCTCAAACTACCGCTCCCGCCGCCGAGGAGCAAATGCCGCCTGCGCCTACGCATGCTGAACAAGAGGCGCAGCACAACGAGTATCGCGCGTCGAATAAGAAGCTCGATGACATGCTCGCGGCCGGTGGTCACGGCAAAGCCGAAGATTTTGAAATGACCTTTGATCGGCTGGTGCAGTCGCTCTACGTCACAGCGATGCTGCAGCTCGGAATCATGCACCGCGAGAGCGAAAATCCGCAGCCCGACATCATCGGCGCGCGCCAGACCATCGACACACTCGGCGTTCTCAAAGACAAGACCAAAGGCAATCTCACCAAATCGGAAGAAGGCCTGCTTCAGAACGCGCTGTTTGAGCTGCGCATGGCGTTCCTGGAAATCACAAACGCCATCACGCGCGCACCTGGTCAGGCAGGCGGCAAGCCAGTCACGAAATGAAGGCCACTTTGACGGTCCTGGGCAGCGGGACCTCCATGGGCGTGCCGACGATCGGTTGCAACTGCGCGGTTTGCACATCGACTAATGCTCACGATCGGCGCACGCGCCCGTCCATCATGCTGGAGTACGGCGGCCACATCGTGCTCATCGATAGCACGCCTGATTTTCGCGAGCAGGCGCTGCGTGAAAAAATCACGCGTCTTGACGCGGTGCTCTATACGCATGCGCATGCTGATCACATTCTCGGTCTCGACGACTTGCGTCCACTCACGTTTAAGCGTGAGCAGAGATTGCCGCTCTATGCCGACGACAACACAGCAAAGATTATCGAGCGCATGTTCGCGTATGTATTCGATCCGCACTCGACATACTCGACGCGGCCACAGGTTACGCTCCATCGGCTGAATGGAGCTCTCGATCTGTTCGGCGCAAGCTTCCAGCCACTGAAAGTTCTGCATGGAGAGTCGGAGATCACGGCGTACCGTTTTGGAACGGCAGCATATCTTACCGATTTCAGCTCGATTCCGGACGCCACAATGAGCGCGCTGCGGGGTTTGGATGTCCTGTTCCTCGATGCGCTCAGGCGCCGTCCACATCCGACGCATTCCTCTCTGGACGAATCGCTGAAAGTTGTCGAGAAGCTCGCGCCTAAGCGTGCGTTCTTCGTGCACATGTCGCACGAACTAGGACATGAGGAGACCAACTCTTCTCTCCCGTCTCATATTCGACTGGCGCACGATGGACTGAAGCTGGGGTTTGAAATCTAGCGATGCGCATCTTTCGCCATCTGGAGGAGATCCCCGGAGACTGGAATGCCACTGTAGTCAGCATCGGCAACTTTGATGGGGTGCACTGCGGACATCAGCATGTGCTTGCGCGAGTGGTCGAGCGGGCCAAGGAGTCTGGCGCAAAGTCGCTGGCGGTTACATTCGATCCGCACCCACTTCGGGTGCTGCGTCCCGAGAGTGCCCCGTTGCTGATTACTCCGCTTGATCAGAAGCTTGCGGGCATGGCGAAGACAGGCGTGGACGCTACGCTGGTAATCAGCTTCGACAGGCAGTTTTCATCCACCACCCCTCGCGATTTCGCGCGAAAGATCGTCGCCGGCAGCTTGCGGGCAAGCGAGGTGCATGAAGGCGCCAATTTCCATTTTGGGCATCGCGCCGAGGGAGACTGCGAGAAGCTAACGCAATTCGGAAGAGAATTCGGCTTTGCAGTATTCGTTTATCCGGAGATGCGTTTGCGTGGTGAACCTGTATCAAGCAGCCGCATTCGTCAGCTCTTGTCGGCGGGAGAAGTGAGCAAGGCACGACATCTGCTAGGCCGGCCGTTTTCCCTCGTCAGCAGTCCCGCCAAGGGGCGTGGATATGGGTCGCGCTACACCGTTCCAACCATCAACCTTGCGCCCTATTCTGAACTCGTGCCCAGAAACGGCGTGTACGTCACCTGCACGCGCATAGCTCGCGAAACCTTTGAATCGGTTACCAACATCGGCACTCGTCCAACGTTCGCAGGTGAGTCGTTCGCGATCGAAACGCATTTGCTGAAGTTCCACCCTGTGGATCTGGATGAGAGCACGGAAGTGGAAATCAGTTTCTTGAAATGGCTCCGTCCGGAGATCAAGTGGCCCAATCCTGAGGCTCTGCGAGAACAGATCGGGAAAGATGTAAAGAAGGCGAAGAGATTCTTCGCTCTGAACAGTTCTTTGGCTTCCTAAACGTGCGCTTCTGTTAACCTGCTTCTCTTTAGAGAAGCTAACACGAAGGTCACGAAGTTCTTCCTGACCTTTCTGTTCGCCCTTTCTCATGCGAAACCCACTCGCTTTTATCGCCGAGGTTGGCCCTGGTCAGCGGCGCACGCTTGTAGCGGCTGCGCTTGGATGGATGCTCGATGCCTTTGACGTAATGCTCTACTCGCTTGTGGTCGCACACATTATGCGCGATCTCAATATGAGTAAGCAGAGCGCGGGCCTGCTGAACACGCTCACGCTGCTCGCGTCAGGAATCGGTGGCGTGTTATTTGGCTTTATTGCCGACCGCATCGGACGGACTCGCGCCCTGATGCTCAGCATTCTTACGTATTCCGTTTGTTCATTTGCGAGCGGGCTTGCTACTTCTGTTTTGGTCCTCGCCATCATTCGCTTCTTGCTTGGTCTGGGGATGGGTGGCGAGTGGAACACTGGGGCCACGTTGGTCGCCGAAAGCTGGCCCACGTACCTGCGAGCGCGCGCCGTGGCCGTGGTGCAGAGCGCGTGGGCGGTGGGCTACGCGCTGGCTGCGCTCGTGGCCGGCATCATGTTGCCGAGAACGGGATGGCGCTATGTGTTCTTCGTCGGTGTGCTACCCGCCCTGATCACGTTGTGGATTCAGAAAGATGTGCCTGAATCGGAACTATGGAAAGAGCGCCGAGAGGCGGACTCGACCGGTAATCT
>Ga0070741_10002372_pt1 | contig 51188 bp, 51 predicted proteins | sample Coa_R1_4_FD_66440 | JGI IMG/M metagenome (GOLD analysis project Ga0070741, IMG submission 66440) | Surface soil microbial communities from Centralia Pennsylvania, which are recovering from an underground coalmine fire - Coalmine... | ecosystem: Environmental > Terrestrial > Soil > Unclassified ... | reverse complement strand
TCCTCCAGTCGAAGGAAGGCCTCGGGGGGAAGCGGCGACGGGGCCGATCCGAAGCCTCCATGAGCACGGGCCCGCACCGTATCAAACCCTCAACCCTCACTGCAAACTTGAAAGCGAACGGGCGTTCGGTGGGTTTTCCACCGGTCGGCTCGTCACCGGAGGCGGGGAAACGCGGCGTGCGCGTTCGCGGTCGTCGCGCGAAGGACCTCGTCGAACGTCGAGCCGCGCGCGCGAGCGATCTCCTCGATCACCGAACGAACGTTGGCGGGGTGGTTGTTCGACCCTCGAAGCCGCTGCGGAGCGAGGTACGGGCTATCGGTTTCGACGAGCAGGCGATCGATGGGGAGCGCGGCGGCGGCGTGGCGCAGGTGCGCGTTCTTTGGATACGTGAGGTTCGCGGCAAACGACACGTAGTACCCGCGCGCCGCGCACTCGCGCGCGATATCCACATCCCCGCTGAAGCAGTGGAGCACCACCCGCTCGGCCGATCCCTCATCCAGCAGTCGAAGGATCTCCGGCCACGCCTCGCGTACGTGAACCACGAGTGGAGTTCCGGTCTCCCGCGACAGCTCGACGTGGAGGCGGAACACCCGCTCCTGGTCCTCGCGCGGCGAGCGCATTCGGTAGAAGTCGAGGCCGCACTCCCCCACCGCGACGACCAGGGGGTTGGCGAGCAGCTCCTCGATCAGCGCGCCGGCGCGGACGTCGAGAGCCGAGGCGGTGTGGGGGTGCATGCCCGCGGTGGCGAACACGCCGCGGAGCGACTCGGCGAGCTCCACGGACCGGCGACTGCTGTCCGGGTCGATCCCCGCGCAGATCACGCGCTCGACGCCGGCCGCTCGGGCCTCCGCCATCACCTCCCGGGGGTCGCGCTCGAGCAGGAAGAGGTGACAGTGCGTGTCCACCGCTCCGCTCTGGACCGGGAGTTCAGGGTTGTGGTCGCTCACCGGTGGCCCACGATACGGCCTCTCGACCTCGGGTCAAACCGGCGCGCGCCGGCGCGAGGCCCGCCGGCCGCACGCCCTCCGACGGTGTCCACCCGGAGTCGAGGAACGGAGTCTCACGTGAAACGCGACGTCGCAAACCATGACTCAGGACTCGAGGCGCGGGAACAGCGGCTCCCCCCGGGACGTCGTGATGCCGGGGCGGAGGCGGCCCCACTCCGCGGCCTCCGGAAGCCGCTGCGACGACAGCGGCTCCTCGATCCCGAGCTGACTCCACAGACGCCCGGCGGCCCCGGGCATCACGGGCGAGATCAGCACCGCCAGGATCCTGAGCGCCTCGGCGGCCGCGTACAGGATTCCGCCGAGCTCGGTTCGCCGATCCGCCTCCCCCGCGACCTTCCAGGGCTCCCGCTCGACCAGGTACTGGTTCGCGCGCGTCACGATCTCCCAGACGGCCGCGATCGCCTGGGTCGGCGCCACCGACTCCATGTGCGAGCGGAACCGGGAGGCGGCGTCGGCCGCCACGGCGGGCAGGTCCGACTCGACCTCGGCGAAGGGCTCGGGCACCCGCCCGTCGAAGTAGGAGGCGAGCATCGCGAGCACCCGGCTCGCGAGGTTGCCCAACCCGTTGGCCAGGTCGGCGTTGTGGCGCTCGACCATCGACTCCCAGGAGAAGTTGCCGTCCTGGCCGAACTGGATCTCGCGCATGAAGTAGTAGCGGTAGGAGTCGACCCCGAAATGGTCCAGGAGCTCGAAGGGGTGGATGCCCGTCGCGTTGGTCTTGGACATCTTCTGCCCGCCGACGGTGAGGAACCCGTGGGCCCACACCTGCATCGGCGGCTCGAGCCCCGCCGCCATGAGCATGGCCGGCCAGTAGATCGCGTGGAACCGGAGGATGTCCTTCCCGATCACGTGCACGTTGGCCGGCCACAGCCGCGCGAACCGCTCCGGGTCGTCCGCGTATCCGGCGGCGGTGATGTAGTTGGTGAGGGCGTCGAACCAGACGTAGGTGATGTGCTTGGGGTCCCACGGCAGCGGGATGCCCCACTGGAACGAGGTCCTCGAGATCGAGAAGTCCTGCAGCCCGCCGCGGATCGTCGACAGGACCTCGTTGCGGCGGGCCTCGGGCTGGACGGCGAGCGGGTTCGCCGTGTAGTGCTCGAGGAGCCGGTCGCGGTACGCCGAGAGCCGGAAGAAGTAGTTCTCCTCGCGGAACAGCTCGACGGGACGGGCGTGGATCGGGCAGAGCCCGTCGACGAGATCGGCCTCGACGTAGTAGGCCTCGCAGGCCACGCAGTACAGCCCCTCGTAGTGGTCGAGGTAGACGTCGTCCCGCCCGTTCTCGTACACGGCCCGGAGCAGCTTCTCCACGGCCGCGTGGTGTCGAGGCTCGGTCGTGCGGATGTAGTCGTCGTAGGCGATGTCGAGCCGGCTCCAGACCTCCCGCCACCGGGGCTCCATCTCGTCGACCCAGACCTGCGGATCCTTGCCGGCGGCCTCGGCGGCGCGCTGGAGCTTCAGCCCGTGCTCGTCGGTCCCCGTGAGGTGGAAGACCTCCTCGCCGGCCAGCCGGTGGTACCTGGCGATGACGTCGGCGGCGACGGCGTCGTAGGCGTGCCCGATGTGCGGGACGTCGTTGGGGTAGTAGATCGGCGTCGTGAGGTAGAAGACGTCCCGGCCCATGGTCGGGTCATTCTAGAGGCGGGTCGAACGGGCGGCTCCCGGGGCGACCTCGCGGGCGATCCGGCGCACTAGTCTGAGGCAGACTAGTTCGGCCGCCGGAACGGGCGGCTCACGCGCCGACGAGACGGCGGTAGAGCTCGTTCACCGAGACGCCGGCCCGGCGGCCGACCTCGATCGCGGCCTCACGCGGGCGCCGGCCCGAGGCCGTGAGCGCGCGCGCCTCCTCCACGAGCGCCTCGAGGTCCGGGACCGGGCGCTCCTCGGCTCCGCCGAGCACGACCACGACCTCCCCGCGCGGCTCGTGCTCCCGGAACCGCTCGAGCACCTCGGACGCGCGGCCGCGGACGACCTCCTCGTGGAGCTTGGTGAGCTCGCGCGCCACGGCCACCCGCCGGTCCCCGAGCTCGGCGAGGACCTCGCGGAGCAGGGTTCGCAGGCGCCTGGGCGACTCGAAGAGCACGATCGTGCGCGGGTCGCCGGCGAGCGTGCGCAGGCGCGCCCGACGCTCCCCCGCCCGTCGCGGGAGGAACCCCTCGAAGACGAAGCGGTCGGCCGGAAGCCCCGACACGACGAGCGCCGAGATCGCCGCGGAGGGCCCCGGCACCACGCGGACGTCGATCCCCTCCTCCACGCAGGCCCGCACCAGGCGGTACCCGGGGTCCGAGAGCCCCGGCATCCCGGCATCGGAGACCACGGCGACGTCGCGGCCCGCGCGCAGGACCTCGAGCAGCTCCTGCGTCCGCCGGCGCTCGTTGCCCTCGAAGAGCGAGACGGTCCGGGCCCGAACGCCCGCGCGGTCGAGCAGCCGCCGGGCGCGCCTCGTGTCCTCGGCGGCGACGAGGTCGACGCGGGCGAGGGTCTCGCGCGCCCGCGCGCTCAGGTCGCCGAGGTTCCCGATCGGGGTACCCACGAGGAACAGGGTGCCGCTCACGGGACCGATCGTGGCACGGACGCGGACCACCGTCTTGGCGAGCGCGCGCGGACCCCTCGGGGAACGGGGCCGAAGGCACCGCCGTCGCATACCATCGACCGATGCAGCCCGTGCCCACCGCCACCGAGCCCGCCCCACCGCCACCCGAGCGACGGGGCGTCCTCGATTCGCTGCGGCGGTGGGTCAACCGCCCGACGGTGGCGATCCTCGCCGTCGGCCTCATCGCCGCCGGGCTGCGGTTCACGCACCTCGGGTACCCGGCGGACCGCGTCTTCGACGAGGTCTACTACTCGAAGTCCGCGTGCATCTACCTCGGGTACTCAAACGCGCGGTGCGACCTCACCTCGAGCGACGAGAGGTTCTGGCGCCGGGACAAGAACGACACCGGCGCGTGGGTGCACCCGCCGCTCGGGAAGTGGGCGATCGCCCTCGGCGAGCTCGCGTTCGGCACGGACTCGTTTGGCTGGCGCGTGTCCTCGGCGGTCGCCGGCACGGCCTCCGTGATGGCGCTCGCGCTCATCGTGCAGCTCCTGTTCGGCAGTCCGATCTGGACGTTCACCGGCGGGCTCCTGCTCGCCACCGAGAGCCTGAACTTCGTGCAGTCCCGCGTCGCGATGCTCGACATCTTCGTCGCGTTCTGGATCGTGCTCGGGTTCGCCTTCCTGCTGCTCGACCGCCGGTGGATCGAGCGGCGCACGCCCGAGCCGCCGCCGGACGTGGTCGGCAACCCGCCCCAGCGCGTTCCCTCGCCGCTCCTGCGGCCCTGGAGGATCGCCGCGGGGCTCGCGCTCGGCGCCGCGATGGCCACCAAGTGGTCGGGCGCCACCGCCATCGCGGGCGCGATCTTCATCTCGTTCGTGTGGGAGGTGGTCAGGCGCCGGCGCGCCGGCGTCCGACGGCCCCTCTGGCGGGCGCTCGCGTGGGAGGGCTTCCCCCTCGTCCTGTGGTTCCTCGCCCTCCCGGCCGCCGTGTACGTGGCGTCCTACCTCGGTTGGTTCGTGCACTTCGGGTTCCACATCAGGCCGTGGCTCGACCTGCAGGGCGCCATGGCCTCCTACCACGAGCACCTGCAGTGGACCGACCCGACCACGCACAAGCCGATCCACCCCTACCTGTCGCACGCGTGGCAGTGGATCCTGCTCTGGCGTCCGGTGCTCTACTTCGCGCGGTATTCGGGCGACGTCCGCCGCGTGATCTACGCCAACGGGAACCCGGCGATCTTCTGGGGAAGCCTGCTCGCCCTCCCGTACGCCGGGTACGCGTGGTGGCGCCGGAGGGACTGGATCGCCGGGTTCGCGGTGATGGTCGTCGCGTTCCTGTACCTGCCGTGGTTCCTGGTCTCGCGCCCGCAGTTCCTGTTCTACGCGACGCCGATCACGCCGTTCTTCGTGCTCGCGTGCGTGTACGCGCTCCGGCACCTCTCCGAGGCGCACATCGCCGGCTCCCGGTCTCGACCGTGGCTGCCGGTGGTGGTGGGGTTCGTTCTGCTCTCGGTCGGCCTGTTCGCGTGGTTCTGGCCGGCCCTCACCGGCGGTCCGCTCTCGGGCTCCGCCTGGCAGATTCGGGCCTGGTTCCCCTCCTGGGTCTGAGCCGCGAGGCCCCGGTCGGGTCCGCACCGGCCGCGCCTCCGCGCCGCCTCGAACGACCGCGGGTCACGCCGCGGGGACGAGCGCGCCGGGTCCCGCGGGTAGGATGCCCGCCATGCCGCGGTCCCACGTGTTCATCACGATGAGCGACGGCGTCCGGCTCGCCGCGACCCTGTACCTTCCCTCGGGCGAGGGCCCGTGGCCGGCCGTGCTCGAGGCGCTCCCCTACCGCAAGGACGACGTCACCGCCTCGTACCGCCCCGAATACGAGCGGCTGGCCGAGGCCGGCTACGCCGTGTGCCGGGTCGACCTGCGGGGCACCGGCAGCTCGGAGGGGCGCGCCGAGGACGAGTATCCGCCGATCGAGCAGCGCGACCTGAACGAGGTCATCGCGTGGCTCGCCTCGCGCGAGTGGTCGACGGGCAACGTCGGCATGTACGGAACGTCGTACTCGGGGTTCAACTCGATCCAGGTCGCGATGACGAGGCCGCCGGCGCTCAAGGCGATCATCCCGATCTACGCGACCGACGACCGGTACGCCGACGACGTGCACTACTTCGGGGGCGCGCTCAAGGCGCTCGACCTCGTCGACTACCCGGCGTACATGACCGCGCTGAACGCGCTCCCGCCGGTGCCGTCGCTCGCGGGCGAGCGCTGGCGCGAGGCGTGGGAGGAGCGGGTTCGCGAGCTCGAGCCGTGGGTGCTCCGCTGGCTCGAGGAGCAGACATTCGGCCCCTACTGGCAGCACGGCTCGCTCCGCCCCGACTACGGAGCGATCGAGGCGGCCACCATGATCGTGGCGGGGTGGGCCGACGGGTACCGGAACAACTCGCTGCGGACGATGGCCGCGCTCACCTGTCCGAAGCGCCTGATCCTCGGGCCCTGGGCCCATGCGTCTGCCGAGACCTCGCTGCCGGGTCCGAACGTCGACCTGGTGCCGGAGATGCTCCGCTGGTGGGACCGGTGGCTGAAGGGCATCGACAACGGCGTCGACCGCGAGCCCGAGATCGTGCTGTTCGTGCGGCGCTCCACCAGGCCCGAGCCCGACCTGCGCGAGGTGCGGGGGAGCTGGCGCTTCGAGCGCTCGTGGCCGCTCGAGCGCGGGGGCGAGACGGCGCTCCCGCTCGGCAACGCCGAGACGCCGGGGCGCGTGCCGGCGCCGCCGATCGACCGGCTGGAGGTGCGCGGCGACGTGGGGTGGACGGCGTGGATCTCGTGCGCGGGGCACCTCCCGTACGGCCAGCCGCAGGACCAGCGGCCGGACGAGGCCTTCTCGCTCGTGTACGAGTGGCCGCCCCTCGCCGACGAGCTGGAGATCCTCGGGCACCCGCGCCTGGAGGTCACCGTGGCGTCCTCGGCGCCGGTCGCGTTCCTGTCGGCCAAGCTCTGCGACGTCTTCCCCGACGGCACCTCCGCGCTCGTCACCCGCGGGCTGCTGAACCTCACCCATCGCTCCTCGCGAGAGCGCCCCGAGCCCCTCGAGCCCGGTCGGCCGGAGCGCGTGGTGGTCGAGCTCGAGGCGACCTCGTGGGTGTTCGAGCCCGGGCATCGGGTCCGGCTCGACCTCGCGGGGACCGACTGGCCGAACGCGTGGCCGCCGCCCGGACCGGTCGCGCTGGAGATCGGGCGAGACGGCTCCGCCCTCGTGCTGCCGACGCTCGAGGGGCCGTGTCCCGTGGCCGAGACGCCGGTCCTGCCGCCGCCGGCGCGCCCCCAGGAGGGCGTTCAGTCGGCCAAGGGGCACCCCGTCGAGGGCGTCACGTGGCGGATCGAGCACGACGTGCTCGCCCGCGAGACGCGGGCGGTCGTCGAGGGGTTCGGAACGACGGAGGCCGAGGGGGAGCAGCCGAGGCTCTTCGAGTACTACGGCGGCACGGTCTCGGTCTCCACGGTGGACCCGGCGCTCGCGCGGGCGCAGTCGCGCTCCGCGTTCCGCATCGAGTGGCCCGAGGCGACCGTCGAGACCGAGGCGCGCCAGGTCGTCGCGAGCGACGCCGAGGCCTACGAGGTGACGATCGAGCTCGACGTCTCGGAGGACGGCGAGCAGCGGTGGTCACGGCGGTGGAGCCGCCGCATCCCGCGCCGGCTCCAGTAGGGTGTGTGGCCGGGCGTCCGGCAGTCGGGCGTCCGTCGGCGGGCGTCCGGCCGGGGTCGCCCGGCTCAGGCCACGCCCGGCAGGTGGGTCCGGAACAGCAGGTACCCCACACCGGCCCCCGTGTCGAGGAGGGCGTGCGCGATCACGAGCGGCCAGGTCCGGCGCGTCCTGGTGAACACGAGCCCGAGGAAGAGCCCCATCGCGAGGTTGCCGGCGAACCCGCCCCAGCCCTGATACAGGTGGTAGGTGCCCCGCAGGAGCGCGGACAGACCGATCGCGGCGGCGGCCGAGAGCCCGAGCTGGCGAAGCCTGGTGATCAGGTACCCCGCGACGATCACCTCCTCGACGAGCCCGGCCTGGACGGCGTTCAGCACGAGGACCGGCACCGTCCACCAGTGCCCGAGCGGCGGCACCGGCACGACGAACCGGTTGACGCCGAGCGCCACCGCGCCCAGGTACACGCCGATGCCCGCCAGCCCGATCACGGCGAACAGCGCCACGCCGCGACCGATGTCCCGCCCCGGCCGGTCCCACGCCATCCCGATCGCGCGAACGCCCTCCCCGTTTCGACGCACGAGGAACAGGACCAGCCAGACCGGGGCCAGACCGAACACGAGGTCGGCGAGCTGCGTGGGGAGGCCCACCTGCGGGACCACGTAGACCGTCGCGCCCTTCACCGGCGCCGACGTGAGGCTGATGATGGCGTAGACCGCGCTCGCGAGGAGCGAGAGCGAGAGGACCACGAGGACCTCCTCGCGAAGCACGGCCGGGGCCGCCGGCGCGGCCGACCGCGACGAAACGGCGCGCTCCGCCGGCGCGGCCGCGCGCGACGGCACGGCGCGCCGGACCGGCGGCCGCCTGGAAGAGCGCGGCGGCGAGGCCATGGGGCAAGCGTACGTCGAGCCGGACGCCGAACGGGGAGGCGCGGTAGGGTCCGGACACGATGGCCGGCGATCCGTTCGACGAGCTCGCGGGACCGAGCGGCGAGGGCCCTCACCCGCGCTCGGCCGCGGAGCTCGCCGCCGAGATCGCCTCCGCCCTGGGCGAGCCCGCGGGACGGGTGCGCGTCGAACCCGACGACCGCGGGATGGCCTGGCTCGTCCGCGACGGGCGCCGGCTCTCGTGGTTCAACCTCGAGGAGGCCGAGCGGCTGAACGCCGACCGCCGGGCCGCGCTCGTCCGCACCTTTCGGGACCTGGTGCGCCGCATCGACGAGCTCGCGCCGACCGTCGAGGGACTCGAGGTCGGTCGCTCCTACATGGTCGAGTACAAGAACCCGGGCATCCGCCGGACGTTCCGGGTCAAGGCCGCGCTTCGCTCGGTCTCGGAGCTCCGTCCCGGTCGGGGCGTGAGCGGCGCGGGGTGGACCCTTCGCTTCGAGTCCCGACCTCGCTTCGGCGCGCCGGGGGCCTTCGAGGTCGACAGCTCCGTGCTCGTCCGGATCGAGCCCGCCTGACCCGGCCGGGGGCGCTCGCGGCGCGGTCGATCCCCGGCTAGACTCCGGCGCCACATGGCACGCGAGACCGCGGACCTCGTCGTCGTCGGCGCCGGGACCATCGGCGGATGGGCCTCGGTGTTCGCCCGCCGGAGCGGCGCCCGGCGGGTCGTGGTGCTCGAGCGCGAGCTCGTCGGACAGGGGGCGTCGAGCCGCGCGGCCGGCATCGTGCGCGCGCAGGGCGGCACGCCGGCGACCGTCGCGTTCGGCCGATGGTCGATCGAGTTCTACGAGCGACAGGCGGAGGAGCTCGGGTTCGACTCGGGCTTTCGCCGGCTCGGGTACCTCATCCTTGCCGTCACGCGGGCCGACGAGCGCGAGGGGCTGGCGCGAGTCGCCATGCAGCGCGAGGCGGGGCTCGACGTCCGGTGGGTCTCGGCGGAGGAGGCGTGCGAGCTGAACCCCACGCTCGCGCCGACCGGTCATCGCGGTGGCTCCTACGTCGACACGGACGGGTGCATCGACCCACCGAGGAACGTGCGCGCCTACTCCCTCGCGATGCAGCGGGCGAAGGTCGACCTTCGGGAGCGCACGCCGTTCCTCGGGCTCCGGCTCTCCCGCGGGCGGCGGGTGACCGGAGTCCTCACGCCCCACGGCGTGATCGCCACCGAGCGCGTGATCCTGACGGGCGGCCCGAGCCTGCGAGCGGTCGGCCGCCTGATCGGCGTTCGCATCCCGGCCGGCGGCACGCGCCACCAGGTCGTGGTGACCGAGCCGCACCCGGCGTTCGAGGTCGAGCGGCTCCCGATGGTGTTCGACCTGCGCGCCGGGCTGTACTGGCGGCTCGAGGAGGGCGGGCTGCTCTGGGGCATGAGCAACCCGCGCGAGGCACCGGGACCGGCGCGCGAGATCGACTGGCCCTACCTGCGCGCGATGCGCCGGCGACTGAACGCGTTCGTCCCGGCGACCCGCGGGCTCGGCATCCGCAAGGTGTGGGCCGCGACGATCGACTACACGCCCGACCACCTGCCGATCCTCGGTCCGGCGATCCGGCCCGAGGGCACGCCGATCTCGGGAACGACCGTGGCCTCGGCCGGCGGGCACGGGATGATGTGGGGACCGGCGGTGGCGCGCGTCGCGGTCGACCTCGCGCTCACCGGGACGACGCGGGTCGCCGACGTCTCGGACCTCGGACTCGATCGGTTCGACGAGCACGGTCGCTCGCCCCTGTACGACCCGATCGCGCTCCCGTTCCCGGGCGACGTCGAACGGGACTGAGGGGCCGGGCCTCGAGACGTCGGGGCCGCGGGGCGGGGCCTCGAGACGTCAGAGCTGCAGGACCGGGCAGGTCAGCGTCCTCGTGACGCCCTCGACGGTCTGGATCGGCATCACGATCGACTTCGCGAGCTCGTCCAGGTCGCTCGCCTCTCCCCGCGCGATGACGTCGTAGGGACCGGTGACTCCGTCCACCGTCACGACGCCGCTGATCTTGCCGATCTCCCGGGTGACGTGGCTCGCCTTGCCGACCTCGGTCTGGATGAGGATGTACGCGCTGACCACGGGAACCCCCTCGCTCGGACGGCTCGTGCCTATCGTACGCGAACCCGCTTCGGCTTCGCGAACCGACCCGTGAGCGCGGCGGGTAGACTCGGCGGCGTGATCACCGTCGCGCTGATCGGGGCCGGGAGCGTCGAGTTCACCCGCAACGTCGTCGCCGACCTCTGCTCGTACGAGGAGCTGCGGGGCGATGTGCGGATCACGCTGCACGACATCGACGAGGAGCGGCTCACCTACGCGGCGCGGGCCGCCGAGTCGATCGTGCGCCGGTCCGGGGCCGGCCACACCGTCGAGGCCCACGCGGAGCGGCGGGCCGCGCTCGCCGGCGCCGACTTCGTGATCAACGAGATCCAGGTGGGGGGGTACGCGGCGACCCTGCGCGACTTCGAGATCCCGAAGAAGTACGGCGTGCGGCAGACCATCGCCGACACGCTCGGCATCGGGGGAATCTTCCGGGGGCTGCGCACGATCCCGGTCATGGTCGGGATCGGCAACGACCTGCACGAGCTGAGCCCCGACGCACTCCTGCTCAACTACGCAAATCCGATGGCCATGGTCCCCTGGGGCGTGTACGCGGGGACGCCGTTCGCGCGCGTGGTCGGCGTGTGCCACTCCGTCCGCGACACGCACGCGTTCCTCGCGCGAACCGTCGGCGAGCGGGAGGAGGACGTCGCGTTCCGAACGGCGGGGTTCAACCACCAGGCGTTCGTCCTGGAGTTCCGGAGCCGCCGCACCGGCGAGGACCTCTATCCTCGGCTCCGGGCCATCGTCGAGGCCGACCCCGAAGGGCTCGGGCGCCGCGTGCGCGTCGAGATCTTCACGCGCTTCGGCTACTTCCCCACCGAGTCCAGCGAGCACTCGAGCGAGTACGTGCCGTGGTTCCTCCGGCACGACGAGGAGATCGACCGGTACCGCATCCTCCTCGACGATTACGTGTACCGCAGCGACGAGAACCTCGCGGACTGGGAGCGGACCAAGGCGCGCCTGGACGCCGGCGAGGAGCTCGACATCCAGCCGACCTCCGAGCTCGCGTCGGAGATCATCCACTCGATCGCGACCGGGACCCCGCGCGAGGTCTACGCAAACGTCCGCAACGCCGGCCTGATCGCCGGTCTGCCCGACGACGCGTGCGTCGAGGTTCCGTGCCTCGTGGACAAGAACGGCCTTCAGCCGACGCGGATCGGGACGATCCCCCCGCAGCTCCTCGCTCTGCACCGGACGTTCGTGAACGTGGTCGAGCTCACCGTTCGTGCGGCGCTCGAGGAGCGCCGGGACCTGGTCTACCAGGCGGCGCTCCTCGATCCGAACACGGCGGCGACGCTCACAACCCGTCGAATCGTCGAGATGTGCGACGAGCTGATCGAGGCCCACGGGGACCTGATGCCCGAGGGCATCCGCCGCGGCTGAGACCGGCGTTCACGGCACGAGCCCCGGCTCGGGCTGGGCTCCGGGCTGGACCCCGGCCACCACGGCGGTCGGCTCGGACAGCTCCTTGGTCGAGAGCGCGAACCAGGCCGCGACCGCTCCTCCGAGCGCGAGCGCGGCCGCCCCGAGGTACAGAGCGATCGGGCCGACGCCCTGGTAGACGAGCCCGCCGATCCCGGCCCCGAGGATCGGCGCCACGCCGAACCCCACCATCTGGGCCATCGCGTTCCCGGTGGAGTACAGCGTCGGGGGTAGCAGGCGGCCGACGACCACCACGATCGTGGTGAACAGCAGGCTGAACGCGAGCCCCTCGAACACGCTGAGGACGGACACCGCCGTCGGGTCGGACACCAGCCCCCACAGCACGAACCCGAGTGCGTAGGCGAGGCATCCGGCGACGAACACGCGCCGGAGCCCCCACCGCTCCTGCAGCCGCGACGAGACCCGCATCGTCGCCACCTCCACGAGCCCGCCCAGCGCGAGCCCGAAGCCGACCAGCAGCGGTCCGCCGCCCTCGTCGGAGATCTTGAGCGCGATGAAGTTCCACGCGGCGTTGAACCCGATCCACACGAGCAGGGTCGCCGCGAGGAAGCCCCAGAACCTCGGCGCCTCGCGGAACACCGCGCCGACGGCGCCGAGTCGTCCGTGCCCGGTCAGGCGCTTGGGCGTGTCACGATGGAGCGTCGCCGTCCACGCGAGCACGCCGACGCAGGCGGCACCGTAGATCGGCATCGACCAGCCCACGCCGATCCGCTCGAGCGCGGCCCCGAACCCCAAGCACGCGATCGCGTACGACAGGCTCTCCCAGGCCCGGATCCGACCGTAGCCGGTCATCCCCTCGTCCCCGAGATAGGCGAGGGCGATCGCGTCGAGGTTCGGGCCGGTCGCCACCTGCCACGTGGCGAGGACGAAGCCCATGGCGGCGAGCGGCACGACCCCGTGAACGGCGTTCATCGCGAGCGCGGTGAGGGCCACCCCGAGCGCGCCGAGGCGAAGGGCGGTCAGGCGGCCGAGCCGCGTATCCGCCACGTGACCCCACACGGGGTTGGCCACGAACCGGGCCGTCGCGATGACCGCGACCACGAGGCCGATCTCGTCGGGCGACAGGCCGCGCCCGCTGAGGTAGAGCGTCAGGAACGGGAAGAACGCCGCGATCGCGACGCCGAACGCGACGAACAGCCCCTGCACCGCGACCGCGTCGCGGACGCCTCCCCGGCCCACGCCGATCAGCTTCTCAGACCGTCGTCACGGACAGCCCCGTCTCGCGGACCCGGGACAGCTCCTCCGGATCCGCGTCGAGGTCCGTGATCAGCTCGTGCACCGCCGACAGCGGCGCGATCGTGGCGAAGGCGACCCGTCCGAGCTTGGAGCCGTCGGCCACGACCACCACGCGGGCCGCGCGATCCATGAGCGCCCGGTCCGTGTGGGCCTCGATCTCGTGGTGGGTCGTGAGCCCGTCCCGCGCCGTGATCCCGTCCGCGCCGACGAACGCGACGTCGAGGTGCAGGTCGGCGAGGGTCTCGTCGGCGAGCGGCCCAACCAGCTCGTAGGACTCCGAGCGCACGACCCCGCCGGTCACGACGAGCTTGACGTTCGGACGGATCGCGAGCTCGCTCGCGATGTTCAGCGCGTTGGTCACCACGGTGAGCGGCCGGTGGGCGACCGCGCGCGCGACCTCGGTGGTCGTCGTCCCGCCGGTCAGGCCGATCACCGCGCCGTCGTGGATGCGGGCCGCGGCCTCCTGACCGATGCGCCGCTTCTGCTCCTGGCGGCGCGCCGACTTGTATCGCAGGGGGAGCTCGTAGGAGACCATCTGCGCGACGGCTCCACCGTGGGTCCTGGTGAGCAGGCGCTGCTCCTCGAGGGCCTCGAGGTCTCGCCGCACCGTGGCCGCCGACACGCCCAGGATCCCGCAGAGCTCGGCGACCGCCACCGAGCCGCCGGTCGCCAGCTCCTCGAGGATCACCCCGAAGCGCTCGGCCTGGCGCATGCAACGGAGTATAGAGGTCCGTTGCGCGTCTGCGTGTTTCTGACCTATAGTCGGCCCAAGTGAGCGAAATCGCGCGTGAAATCGCCAGCCAGCCGCTGTGCTGGCGGGAGGCGGCTCGGCGGGGGGCGGAGCGACGGCCCTGGTTTCCCCGGGCGGGGGCCCGGGTGGCGGTCGTCGGCTGCGGGACGTCGCTGTACGTCGCGCAGGCGTACGCGAGCCTGCGCGAGTCGACGGGTGCGGGCGAGACCGACGCCTTCCCGGCATCCGAGGCCCCGCTCGGTCGCCGGTACGACGCCGTCCTGGCGCTCTCGAGGAGCGGCACCACCACCGAGACCCTTCGGTTCCTCGAGGCCGTTCGGGCCGGCCGGCGCCTGGCGATCGTCGGGGACCCCGCGACGCCGATCGCCGACGCCGCGGACGAGGCGGTCGCGCTCGAGTTCGCCGACGAGCGCTCGGTGGTACAGACGCGGTTCGCGACGAGCACGCTCGCGTTCCTCCGCGCCGGTCTGGGCCAGGACCTCGAGGTCGCGATCGCGCAGGGGGCGAGGGCGCTCGAGGAGCCGCTCCGCGTGGCGCCCGCGGGGGACCCTCACTTCGTGTTCCTGGGGACGGGCTGGACCGTCGGCCTCGCGAACGAGGCAGCCCTGAAGCTTCGGGAGGCCGCCCGCGCCTTCGCGGAGTCGTACCCGGCGATGGAGTACCGGCACGGGCCGATCAGCCTGGCCGGCCCGGGGTCCGTCGTGTGGACGCTCGGCGAGCTCGACGAGGACCTCCTTCGCGACGTCGCGGCCACCGGCGCGACCGTGATCCGGGGGACGCTGGACCCCATGGCCGAGCTCGTGCACGTCCACCGGGTGGCGCTCGCGCTCGCCGAGGCCCGCGGCCTCGACCCGGACCACCCCGATCACCTGACGCGTTCCGTCGTGCTCACGCCATCGAGCGAGACTGGAGGGATCCGATGAAGCGCTTCTGGCTGGCCCTGCCGCTGGTGCTCGCGCTCGTCGCCACGGCATGCACCGGAGGGGGCGGCGGGGGGACCGCCACCGGCTCCGGCGGGCAGATCCACCTCGTGATGTGGATGGGGTACACGCCCCCGCCGCCCGCGAACCAGTCCTACGAGTACCTGTCGATCGAGCGGATGGTCAAGGAGTTCGAGAAGCAGAACCCGAACATCACGATCGAGCTCCAGTACGTGAACAGCGACTACGCGCTGCAGAAGGCCACCGTCGCGATCCAGGGCAACAAGCAGCCCGACATCTCGTACCAGTACGGGACGAACATGCCGCAGCTCGCGCAGAGCCCCAAGCTCGTCGACCTCACCAGCCGCGTGCAGTCGAACGGCTTCAACTGGGACGATTTCTACCCCGGCGAGCGCGCGGTGGCGACCGTGAACGGGCGCGTCTACGGGGTGCCGGCCCTCGTGGACAACCTCGCCGTGGTCTACAACAAGGACCTGTTCGCCAAGGCCGGCCTCCAGGAGCCGGGGCCGGACTGGACCTGGGACGAGCTGCGCGCCGACGCGAAGGCGCTCACCGACCCGGCCAACAAGGTCTTCGGGCTGGTGTTTCCCGCCGATGGCAGCGAGACCATGGTGTGGCAGTACGAGGCGATGCTCTGGGAGGCCGGGGGCGACATCCTCTCCCCCGACGGGAAGACGGTCGCCTTCAACCAGGCGCCCGGCGTCCGGGCGCTCGAGATGCTCCGGTCCATCTACGAGGACGGCTCGATGTACCTGGACTTCAAGCCGGACTCGGGCAAGTACGCCCAGCTCTTCAACTCGGGCAAGATCGGGATGGTGATCACTGGACCGTGGGACCTGTCGGGCTTCCCGGACGTGAACTACGGGGTGCAGGTCATGCCCTCGTTCGACCCCGGCGGCAGCCACCAGACGATCGCGGGCCCGGACAACTGGGTCATCTTCGACAACGGGCCGGAGCGCGTGGACGCGGCGTGGAAGTTCCTCAGCTTCATGACCTCGCCCGAGCAGGTCCTGCAGGACTGCCTCGACACGAGCCACCTGCCGACCCGGGCCTCGGTCGCCCAGATGCCGGAGTTCCAGCAGTTCTACACGAAGTACCCCGGGACGGAGGTGTTCGTCCAGAACCTGGAGAACGTGCTGAAGGCGCGCCCGCAGATCACGCAGTACCCTCGGATCTCGGCGGCGCTCGGTCAGGCGCTCATCACGGCGATCCAGGGGAAGGCGAGCCCGCAGGATGCGCTGAACCAGGCGGCCGACCAGGCGAACGGATTTCTGGCGGTGCCGGGCTAGGCCGACCGCCGGAGGGGAACGAGAGGGCGTGAACGTCCGGCGCATCGCGCAGTCCGAGCACGTGGTGGGCTGGGCCTTCGCGCTCCCCGCGGTCCTGCTCGTGGTCACGTTCGGGATCGTGCCGATCGTGTGGTCGGCGCTGATGTCCTTCCAGCGGAACAACCTGCTCGCGCCGCCGCAGTGGATCGGCCTCGAGAACTACCGCGCGCTCGGCCGCGACCCGCTGTTCAAGGCGTCGATGGTGCACGCGGTCGTGTACACGAGCCTGTTCGTCCCGCTCTCGGTCGGCGGCGGCCTGTTCGCCGCGATCGCGCTCAACCGGAAGGTGGTGGGGATCCGCGTCTACCGAATGGCGGTCTTCGTGCCGGTCGTGATCTCCTCGATCGCGACCGCCATCATGTTCCTCTGGCTGTTCGACCCCACGTTCGGCCTGGCGAACTGGATCCTCGGCAAGCTCGGGCTCGGCCCCTTCGGGTTCTTCACGAGCTCGGACGGCGCCCTCTACTCGATCATCGCGATGACCGTGTGGGGATGGATCGGGTTCGACGCCATCATCTACCTCGCGGCGCTGCAGGGCATCCCGCAAGAGCTCGTCGAGGCCGCGGCCATCGACGGGGCTCGGCCGTGGGGGATCTTCCGCACGATCACGCTGCCGCTCCTCGGCCCCGCGACGCTGTTCCTCGTCGTGTTCTCCTCGATCAACGCGATCCAGCTCTTCGACGAGGTCTACCTGCTCACGAACGGCGGGCCCGGGACCTCGACCTACGTGCCGGTGTTCTACCTCTACCAGCTCGCGTTCGCGCAGGGCATCGCCGGCTACGCGGCCGCGATCGCGTACGTGCTGCTCGTCGTGATCTTGATCCTCACCGCGATCCAGCTCTGGGTCGGCAAGCGCCTCGTCTACTACGCGTCATGAGCGAGCGAACCCTCTTTGAGGCACCGGTCGAGGCGATCCTGAAGCCGCTCCCCGACGAGGGGGAGCCGACGCGGCGCCGGTTCCTGTTCAGCGGGTGGCACCTCGTGCTGCTCCCGCTCGCGGTCGTGATGATCGTGCCGCTGCTCTGGATGCTCATCACCTCGGTCGAGACGCTGAACGAGACCCGTCATTTCCCGCCGATCCTCGTTCCGCACCAGATCCGCTGGCAGAACTACACCCAGGTGCTCCGGCAGGCGCCGTTCGCCCGCTGGATGCTGAACACGCTCATCGTCACGACGCTCGTCGTGATCGGGAACCTCTTCTTCTGCAGCCTCGCGGGGTACGCGTTCGCGCGGTTCCGGTTCTTCGGCCGGGACGTGGTGTTCCTGCTCGTCCTCGCCACGCTGATGGTGCCCTTCCAGGTCATCATGATCCCGACGTTCCTCATCGTCCGGAAACTGGGGCTGATCGACACGCTCTGGGCGCTCGTGGTCCCGAACCTCGCCGGGGCGTTCGGGATCTTCCTGCTCCGGCAGTTCTTCCGGACGCTGCCGATCGAGCTCGAGGAGGCCGCCAGGATCGACGGCGCGTCGCGGCTCGGCGTGCTGTTCAAGATCGTGCTGCCGCTCTCGGGACCGGCGCTCGCCACGCTCGCGGTGGTCACGTTCCTGTGGACCTGGAACGACTTCCTGTGGCCGCTCATCACCCTGTACACGCCGACCCACTACACGCTCCAGGTGGGGCTCACGACCTTCCAGGGCGCGCACCAGACCAACACGCACCTGCTGATGGCCGCGAACGTGATGAGCATGGTCCCGGTCTTGCTGCTGTTCTTCCTCGCTCAGCGGTACTTCATCCGGGGGATCGCGACGACCGGGCTGAAGGGCTAGGCCGATGGCGGAGGTCGTGTTCGACGGCGTGACGAAGGTCTTCCCCGGCGAAACCGTCGCGCTCGACGACCTGACCCTCGAGATCGCCGACGGCGAGTTCATGATCCTCGTCGGGCCGTCGGGCTGCGGCAAGACCACGGCGCTCCGGTGCGTGGCCGGGCTCGAGCGGCCGACGCGGGGAACGATCCGCGTGGGCGACCGCGTCGTGAACGACGTCACGCCCCGCGACCGCGACGTCGCGATGGTGTTCCAGAACTACGCCCTGTACCCGCACATGAGCGTGTACCGCAACCTCGCCTTCGGCCTTCGTCAGCGGCGCGTGCCGAAGGCCGAGATCGACCGGAGGGTTCGCGAGATCAGCGCGATGCTCGGCCTCGACGACCTGCTGCGGCGCCGTCCCGCGCAGCTGTCGGGGGGGCAGCGACAGCGCGTGGCGATGGGGCGCGCCCTCGTCCGCGAGCCGAGGGCCTTCCTGCTCGACGAGCCGCTATCGAACCTCGACGCGAAGCTCCGCGTTCAGATGCGCGCGGAGTTGAAGCGCCTGCACGCCCGCCTCGGGATCACGACCATCTACGTCACGCACGATCAGACGGAGGCGATGACGCTCGGCGACCGGATCGCCGTGATGTCGAACGGCCGGCTCCAGCAGCTCGGCGCGCCTCAGGAGGTCTACGACCACCCGGCCAACCTGTTCGTCGCCGGCTTCATCGGCAGCCCACCGATGAACCTCGTCCGCGGCCGCGCCGAAGGGGGTCGCGTCGTCGCCGGCGACCTGACGTTCGAGCGGTCGCGGATCCCCGACGGGGAGGTGGCGGTCGGCATCCGGCCCGAGGCCCTGTCGCCCTCGGCCGACGGGACCCCATCCTTCGAGTTCCTCGTCGACGTCGTCGAGCCGCTTGGTGACGAGGTGGTCGTGCACGGAACGACGACGGGCAGCACGGTCGAGACGGGGGCCGAGGAGGAGGAGGTCCCCACGCAGGTCGAGGGCGCCCGGGCGCCGATCACGGCGCGGTTCGACCCCGGCGTCCGACTGGCGCCGGGCGAGCGCCTCCGCCTCGGGGTGCGGCCGGATCGGATCCACGTGTTCGACCTGCGGACCGGCGCGGCGATCCCGTAGCCCTCAGCGGCACGGGGTCCAGGGCGCGCCGTACAGGTTGAAGTCCCGAGCCTTCTTGATCGAGTCGAAGCCCCATTCGTTCGCGGTCGGGCAGAACGCGCTCGGTTCCAGCCGGTACTCGGCCTCGAAGACTGGCTTCCCGGCCTCCACGAACGCGCGCCAGCCGGGAGCCGGGTACCCGCCGCCGTCGCACTCGTGATACTGAAAGCACTGCTCGTTGATCGCGAAGTCGAACGACGAGACCAGATCGGGGATCTGTCCGCCGTCGTTCTTCAGCGCGACGGCCAGCCCGTCCTCGTGGGCCATCTGTGCCAGGGCCAGGTTGTAGGCGAGCTGCGTGTCGTAGGTGATCCGCCAGCCGGTGACCCGCCGCCCCTGCGCGTACGCGTCCACGATGTCGTACTCGATGCCGTCGAAGCCCGCGGCCGCGACCCGGTCCGTCCGCGCTCGGAGCATCTGCAGCATGAAGTCGAACCGGCCGCGCCCACGGTTGATGTTCGCCCAGTACTCGTCGGGGAACCGGTGGCTGAACGGCTTGCCCAGCAAGCAGCCGTGACACCGCCGGTCGAAGTCGACGAACTGCTCGTAATCGGGCCGCCAGCGCTCGGCATCCCCGGCCGTCACGTACCCGATCACGTGCCGCCCGGAGGCGTGGATCGCCGCCACCGCCGCGGTGTCCACCACGTACCCGAACCGACCGGCGATGCTGGGGTCGACGAACAGGTCGACGTCGAACACCTCGGGCCGAACGCACGGGCCGCCGCGGAACGTCGGCCGACAGACGTGCACGTTGATGCCGCCGGTCGCCTCGTGCCGGCCGGGGGCGCCCTGGAGCTGCCACTGCCATCGGGTTCGAAGCGGCGGCGTCCACCGCGGGCCGGTCCCGCCGGCGTTGGAGTAGACCTCGAGCGCCTCCCAGTCCAGCTCGGCGGAGCCCGGCGAACGCGCCGAGAGGCGGACGCGGAGCTCCCCGCCCGGGCCGACGAAGTCCGCCGGCGTCGAGTCCGCGCCGACGATGAGGTTGTCGCGGACGTACTTCCACGGCCGCGGGTCGAGGTCGTCGCACGGCCATTTCCGGGTTCCCGCGTCTCCGCCACAATGGTTCTGGTTCCCGAGCCGAACCCATGCGTCGTGCGACCAGTCGAACAGGCTCCACGTCCACGGGTTGGCGGCGGCGATCGGACCCCGGACGTTGGCCGTAAGCGCGATCGTCGTGACCCTCGAGGGGGCGACCGACGCGGGCAGCTCGTACGTCCGGTACCCGGAGTAGCCGGCACCCTGGCCGAGGAGCGAGACGTATCGCGCCGGGTCGTCGGCGATCCCCTCCTGGTCCCGAACGGCAAGCGCCTCGACCGATCCCTCGTGCGCGCCGCTCACGTCGGCGATGGCGACGGGCGAGAGCACGGTCAGCGTGACCCGGCCCGTCGACGCCGCGGAGGCGCTCGCGGTCGCGGCGGCCGGCGTGGGGAGCGCGAGCAGCAGGACGAGCAGGGCGCGCACCGCCCGGCGCACGTTCACCACCGAACCCCGGCGCCGTCCGCGAACTGCGGGAGCCAGCGCGACTCCGCCTCGAGCATCCGGTCCGTCATCTCGTGGATCTGCGGCAACGTGAGCAGGGCCGAGGTCAGCGGGTCGAGCGCCACGGCCGCGTGCACGAGGTCCCGGTCGCCGGTCATCGCGGCCTCGACGGCGAGCCGCTGGACCGTGATCTGCACCGTGTTCAACGCCGCGCACGCGGATGGGAGGGAGCCGTAGCGCACCGGGCGCACGCCGTTCGCATCGACCGCGCACGCGACCTCGACGCAGGCGTCGGCGGGCAGGTTCTCGATCGAGCCGCCGTTGCGGACGTTGCCGTAGATCACCCTCCGGGTTCCGGTCACGAGGCTGTCGACGATCGGCGCCGCGTACTCCCCGCCGTGGCGGAGCCCCTCGCGGCGCGCGGTCTCGACGATCTGCTCGTTCGAGGTCCCGGCGTCGGCCGACCGGCAGATCTCCAGGTAGTCCCACCGCCGGTCCAGGTAGGCGGCCGTGAGCTCGGGAGACCTGCGGAACCAGGCCCAGTACTCGCTCGCGTGGTGGCTCGACTCGGTGTGGAAGTAGCCGGTCAGCATCATCAGCTCGGTCCGCACCCGCTCGACGCTCTCGTACGGATCCTCGGAGCGCGGGAGGAGCGGCAACGTGCGGTCCACGTGGCGAGCCACCATGACCTCGCGGATGCGGGGAAGGAGGTCCTCGTCTCCTCGGCGAAAGGTCGTGAACCACGCCGTGTGATTGACGCCGGCGCAGTCGAAGGTGACCTCCTCGTGGGGAACCCCGAGCTCGCGCGCGAGGAGCTCGGAGGTGCCCTGCACGCTGTGGCACAGCCCGACCACCCGCACCCCCAGCAGGTCGGTCGCCCAGCAGTTGATGGCCATCGGGTTGACGTAGTTGAGCAGCCAGGCCTCCGGGCACCGCTCCAGCATCGCCTCGGCCACCACCCGGAGCGCCTCCACCGAGCGGAGCCCGCGGAAGACCCCGCCGGGCCCGAGCGTGTCGCCCACCGTCTGGTCGATCCCGTACTCGCGCGGGATCTCCACGTCGAGGGCGTACGCCTCGACGCCGCCCACCTGGAACACCGTGATGACGACGTCGGCCCCGGTCAGCGCCGTCGCGAGGTCGTCGGTGACCCCCACGCGGGCGGGGAGGCCGGCGTCCGCGATCATGCGACGCAGGTGGGCGGCGGTACGGTCCGCCGCGGCGAGGTCCAGATCGTGCAGGACGAGCGCGCTCGCCGCAAGCGCTGGGAACGCCAGGAGGTCCCGGCAGAGCTCCAGGGGGAAGACCCACCCTCCGGCGCCGACGATCACGATCCTGGGGCCGTCCGTGGCCGGGCTCCCCGCTGCCACCATCCGATCGGACACCCCCTCCTTGCGCCTCCGAGCCCGCGCGGGCGTGGCCGCCGACCGGCCCCGTTGCCGCGATATCGTAGCGCGAGGAGGCCCTCTTGTGAACGTTCGTGATGGATTGAGCGGTTGAAACGCCATTTGTGCGCATGCCGCCGTCTCGGTACTAGAATCGGGCCGGCGCGGCCCGCGGTCGTCGGGCAGCCGTGGTCGAACGCGGGGTGAGGAGGGCTCGAACGGTGGCCGACGAGGTGGGGCCGTGGAGGCGACCCACGGCGGTCCGACCGCGAGCCGCCGGCGCCCCGTCCGAGCGGTGAGGCCCATCCCGCCCGACCTCGACACCCCCTCGCTGGTGATCGACCTCGAGGTGCTCGAGCGAAACGTCGCCGACCTGCAGCGGGTCGCCGACGAGGCCGGCGTGCGCCTTCGGCCCCACACGAAGACCCACAAGTGCCCCGACATCGCGCGGATGCAGCTGGACGCTGGCGCGTCCGGGATCACCGTCGCGAAGCTCGGGGAGGCCGAGGTGATGGTCGAGGCCGGAATCGACGACATCCTGGTCGCGTACCCGATCGTTGGGCAGGCCAAGCTCGCGCGCCTGCGGGCGCTGCTCGAGCGCGCCACCGTTCGGACTACGACGGACTCCGTCGAGGTGGCCGAGGGCCTGGCGCGGGTGGGTCGCGACCTCGGACGGCCGGTTCCCGTCCTGGTCGAGGTGGACACGGGCCTGCATCGGGTCGGCCGCGCGCCCGGTCGTCCGACCGTCGAGCTCGTGACGGAGATCGCCCGCATCTCCGGGATCGACGTGGTCGGGCTGCTAACCCACGCCGGCCACGCCTACCGCGCGTCGGGGGTGGAGGAGCTCCGCTCGATCGCCGAGCGGGAGGGACGGGATCTGGTCGAGACGGCGGAGCGATGCGCGGCGGCCGGCGTGCCAATCCGCGAGATCAGCGTCGGGTCCACCCCAACCGCGAGGGTCGTCGCCGGCGTCGCCGGCGTGACGGAGATCCGGCCCGGCACCTACGTGTTCAACGACGTGCAGCAGATGCGCCTGGGCGTGGCCGACGAGGGCTCGTGCGCGGCTCGCGTGCTCGTCACGGTGGTCGCCCACCCGACGGACGAGCGCTTCGTGCTCGACGCGGGGACGAAGGCCTTCACCTCCGACGGGTCCGACGGCCCGCCGTTCGCGGGCCGCGGCGTCGTCGCCGGGCGGCCCGAGCTCCGGCTGGACTTCATGAACGAGGAGCACACCGTCGGACACCGGACGGGCCCCGACGACGTCAGTATCGGCGAGCGGCTCGAGGTGATCCCCCTCCACGTGTGCTCGACCGTCAACATGTTCGACGAGGCGGTGGGCGTCCGAGGCGGTGCCCTGGTCCGGACGTTCGCGATCGCCGGACGCGGGAGGATGCGGTGAGGGGTCGCGAGCGCGGTGGGGCGGTGAGGCGCTGATGCGGGGCCTGCGAGGCAAGGGCGTCCTCGTCGCCGGGGCGAGCCGCGGAATCGGGCTCGCGGCCGCCCGACGCTTCCTCGAGGAAGGATGCCGAGTGTTCATCTGCGCGCGCGGCGCCGACGGCCTCGGGGAGGCCCTTCGCGAGCTCCGCGAGCTCGGTCCGGCGGGCGGGACGGTGTGCGACGTGAGCCGTGAGGAGGAGGTGGACCGCCTCGTGGACGGCGCCGATCGGTTCCTCGGCGGCATCGACGTGCTGGCCAACAACGCCGGGATCGCGCGGCAGCAGCCGTTCCTCGAGCTCGGCCTCGACGAGTGGGACCGGACGCTCGAGGTCAACCTGCGTGGGATGTTCCTCGTGGCCCGGGCCGTGGCCCGGCGGATGGTCGCGCGCGGACGCGGTGGGGCGATCGTGAACATGTCCTCGACCAACGCGTTCGAGGGCGAGCCCGGCTACGCCGCGTACAACGCCTCGAAGGGCGCCATCAACATGCTCACGCGAACGATGGCGGTCGAGCTCGGACCCTACGGGATCCGCGTGAACGCCCTCTGCCCGGGCAAGATCGTCACGCCGCTGCAGGCGGAGGCCGAGGATCCCGAGTACACGGCCAGATACGTTCGCGAACGCATCCCGCTCGGCCGCGCGGGAACGCCGGAGGAGGTCGCGGCCGCGTACGCGTTCCTCGCCTCGGACGAAGCGGCGTTCATCAGCGGCGAGCTGCTCGTGATCGACGGCGGGCAGCTTGCGATGTGAAGGAGGCACGATGGGCAACTCACCGCTCGACCGCCTGCGCGAGCTCCGGGTGCCCGGGGGCGCGATCGGGCTCTCGTGGCTCGGGCAGGCCGGGTTCATCCTGCGCGCGGGGACCGCGACGGCGCTCCTGGATCCGTTCCTCTCGCCGCGCGAGGGCCGGCTGTACGAGAGCGGGCTCGCCCCCGCGAGGGCCGAGGGGATCGACGTGGTCCTCTGCACCCACGAGCACGTCGACCACCTCGACGCCGAGAGCGCGCCGGCGATCGCGGACGCCTCCCCGGGCGCGATGTTCGTCGTGCCCAGACCGATCGTCGACATGGTCACGGAGGCCGGTATCGCCTCCGACCGCGTCGTGGGAATGCAGCCGGGCGAGCGCATCGAGCTCGCGGGACTGGCCATCCGCGCGGTGCCGGCGATGCACGGCGTCACGATGGAGGACGCGTACGGGTTCGGTGAGTCGCTCTCCGGAGGACTCGTGCGGTTCCTCGGCTACGTCGTGGACGCCGGGAACGTGCGCCTGTACCACGCCGGCGACACCATCCACTACCCGGGCATGGAGTCCGCGCTCCGCGAGCTCGCGGTCGACGTCGCGATGCTGCCGATCAACGGGCGCGACCCCGAACGCGAGGGGCGGGGCATCGTCGGCAACCTCACGGCCCGGGAGGCCGCGTGGCTCGCGACGGCGATCGGGGCCGACGTGGTGATCCCGATGCACTACGACCTGTTCGCCCGCAACCGCGGCTACCCCGGCCACCTCGTGGAGAGCGTGGAGCGCGACCACCCCGGCGTCTCGGTGCTCGTGCCCGCGCGGGAGGAGCCCTTCGTGTGGAGTTCGGGCCGATGAAGGCGCTCGTGTACCTCGGCCCCCGGCGGATGGAGCTCCAGGAGGCCAGGGACCCGGACCCGGAGGCCGGCGAGGTCGTGCTCGAGACGGCCGCGGCCGCGATCTGCGGCTCGGACCTGCACGGCTTCCGGGAGGCGAGCCCGCGCCGGGTCCCGCCGCTCGTCATGGGGCACGAGGCCGTGGGTCGGATCGTCGCCGTCGGGGCCGGCGTGGACCCGGCCCGCCTCGGCGAGCGAGCGGTCCTGCGCCCGATCCTCGCCTGCGGCGCGTGCGAGCCGTGTCGGCTCGGGCGAACCAACCTGTGCGCGCGCGGCCGGCTCGTCGGCCGCGACCTCGCCGGGGCGTTCGCCGAGCGGCTCGCCGTGCCCGCGTCCGCGGCCGTGCCGATCTCGGCGGTGGTGCCGGACGAGCTCGCCACGCTGACCGAGCCCCTCGCGAACGCCGTTCACGTAACCGCGCGGTCGGTCGGTGCCGGCGACGACGTGCTCGTCATCGGCGCCGGGCCGATCGGGACGCTGATGGTCCGGATGGCGCTCGAGCACGGGGCCGGACGCGCGTTCGTCGCCGACCCGGTCGCCGGTCGACGAGAGCTCGCTCGAGCTCAGGGCGCGATCCCCCTCGAGAGCGAGGACCCGGCGACGGAGCTCCTCGAGCGCACCGGCGGTCGAGGCGCGGACGTCGTGATCGACGCCGCGGGGCTCGAGCCGACCTGGGCGCTCGGGCTCCGGGCGGTGCGCCCGGGCGGCCGGATCGAGGCGGTGGGGCTCGGCGCCCCGGCCGGCCGCATCGATTTCTTCACCGTGGTCGGCAAGGAGGTCACGGTCACGGGCTCGTTCGCGTGGACCGAGCCCGACTTCGCGCGAGCTCTCGAGCTCGTCGAGCAAGGGGCGATCGACACAGCCGGGTGGTTCACACGGCTCCCGCTCGCCGACGGACAGCGCGCGTTCGAGGAGCTGGTCGACACGACCGGGCGCTTCAAGGTGGTGCTGGTGCCGTGAGGCTCGCGACGTTCGAGCGAGGGTCGATGCGGGGGTTCGGCCGCGTGGAGGGGGACCGGCTGGTCCCCATGGGACACGACCTCGTCGAGTACCTGGCGACCGGAGCGGGCGCGGAGGGCCCTGCGATCCCGCTCGCCGAGGCGCGACTGCTCGCGCCGGTTCCGCGGCCGGGAAAGGTGATCGGCGTGGGCCTGAACTACCGGGACCACGCGGCGGAGTCCGGGCAGCCGGTCCCCGAGGAGCCCATCCTGTTCCCGAAGTTCGCGAACAGCGTGATCGGGCCCGGCGAGCCGATCGTCATCCCGCCCGAGGTTCACGAGCCCGACTACGAGGTCGAGCTCGGGGTCGTGATCGGGCGCACCGCGAGAGGCGTGGCGGTCGCCGACGCCATCGCGCACGTCGCCGGCTACACGTGCGTGAACGACGTCTCGGCGCGCGACCTTCAGTTCCGCGGCTCGCAGTGGATGCGCGGGAAGGCGATCGACACGTTCCTGCCCTGCGGGCCCTGGCTCGTCACGACCGACGAGATCCCCGACCCGCAGGCGCTTTCGATCCGGCTCCTGCTGAACGGCCGGGAGATGCAGTCCTCGAGCACGGCGCAGATGGTCTTCGGCGTGGCCGAGCTCGTCGCCTTCGTCAGCCGGACGATGACGCTGGAGCCCGGCGACCTGATCGCGACCGGGACGCCTCCCGGCGTCGGGTTCGCGAGGACGCCGCCGGTGTGGCTTCGGGACGGCGACGAGGTCCGGTGCGAGATCGAGCGGGTCGGATCGCTCACGAACCCGGTGCGGGCGGGCTGATGAGGGGGGCCCTCCGACTCGGCCCGAACGCCCCGTTCCGCCGCTTGGTGGGCATCGGCGGAATCGGGGCCGGCATGTTCCTGGCGCTCGAGGGCGACCGGACGCTCGGGCGGAACGAGAGCCGCGCGGCGCGCCTGATCGACGCCCGCGACTACTGCAAGCTGCACATCATCGCGCACCACGTCGCCGTCCTGCTGGGGGCCGACCCCTCGGGGAGGCGGTTCCACGTGGCGCCGGTCGGCGCCGTCGGCGACGACGAGACCGGCCGCCGGCTCCTTGCCGAGATGGCGGCGGTCGGGATCGACACGAGCCACGTCGCGGTGGTCGATCGCCCGACGCTGTTCAGCGTCTGCCTCCGGTATCCGGACGGCAGCGGCGGGAACCTCACCACGGTCGACTCCGCGGCGGCGTCGCTCACGGTCGCCGCCGTCGACGCCGCCGAGCCGCTCCTCGCGGCGGACGGGCCGCGAACGATCGCGCTCGCGGCGCCCGAGGTCGGGCTCGACTGCCGTCGGCGGATGCTCGAGCTCGCGACCGCGCACGGCGCGCTGCGCGCGGCCTCGTTCACGTCCGCCGAGGTCGGGCCGGCGCGCGAGGACGGTACCCTCGCGCTCGTCGACGTGCTCGCCCTGAACGAGGAGGAGGCTCGGGCCCTGTCCGGGCTCGAGCTCGACCCGGACCGTCCGGAGCCGGTCCTCGACGCCTGCGCGCGCGCGGCGCCGGGCGCCCGGCTGGTGATCACCGCCGGCGCGGCCGGCGCGATCGGCTTCGAGGAGGGAAGGTGGGCGCGGCGCCGCCCTCCGGCCGTCCGGGCCGTGAGCGCGGCGGGCGCCGGCGACGCCCTCCTCGCGGGCGTGCTCGCCGCGACGGCCGCCGGGGTTCCGTTCCTGCCCGCCGAGGACGACGACGCCCCCCTTTCCTCCGCCCTCGACCTCGGCGTGCTGCTCGCCGCGCACTCGGTCACCTCACCGCACACCATTCATCCGGACGCAGGGCTCGAGCGCCTGCTCGAGCTCGCCCGCACGACGGGGCGCCCGGTGGTTCCCCCGCTGGCCGACGCCATCGGAAGGGGTGAGACCTGATGGAGTTCGAGGCGCTCCGGCTCGAGGTGTGGAGAGCCAATCGCGACCTCCCCGCGCTCGGGCTGGTCGTGATGCACAGCGGCAACGCGAGCGGCATCGACCGCGAGCGCGGGCTCGTGCTGATCAAGCCCAGCGGGGTCGACTACGGCGCGCTGCGTCCGGAGGATCTCGCGGTCCTCACGCTCGACGGAGGCCGCGCCGACCCCGCGCAGGTGCCGGACGGCGTGTCCACCGACCTGCGGCCCAGCGTCGACGCCCCCCACCACCTGGCGCTGTACCGCGCGGATCCGGCCATCGGGGGCGTTGTGCACACGCACTCGAACTTCGCGACGGCGTGGGCCACCGTGGGCCGCTCGATCCCGTGCGTGCTGACGGCGATGGCCGACGAGTTCGGCGGCGAGATCCCGTGCGCGCCCTACGCGTCGGGGGACGAGATCGCGAACGCCATCCTGTCGCACCGGACGCGGGCCCCCGCCGTCCTGCTCACCGGGCACGGGGTGTTCGCCTTCGACCGATCTCCTCGCGCCGCGGTCAAGGCCGCCGCGATGACGGAGGACGCGGCCAAGACCGTCTGGCTGGCCACGCACCTCGGCCAGCCGGCCCCGCTTCCCTCCGACGAGATCGAACGATGGTGGACCAGGTACCACGAGTCCTATGGACAGGTGACGCGACCATGAGCATCGACCCCAGAGACCTCGAGCGCTGGTGCCGCATCCCGGTCGACGAGCTCGCGTCGCACGGGCCGCGCGTGCCCTTCCGCATCGTGGCCGACCCCCGGGAGATGGCGCGGCTGATGGCCCGCGAGCTCGTCGACCTGATCGAGGAGAACAACCGCCGCGGGGAGCCCACCCGGGCGATCGTCCCCTGTGGGCCGACGGCCTGGTACGGCCCCTGGACCGAGGAGGTGAACCGTCGCGAGGTGTCGCTCGCGCGCCTGTCGGTGTTCCACATGGACGAGTGCCTGGACTGGCAGGGACGGCCGCTGCCCGAGGGTCACCCCTACAACTTCCGCTCGTTCATGGAGCGCCACTTCTACGGGGGCATCCGGCCCGAGCTCGCCGTTCCCGAGGAGCAGCGCCACTGGCTGCTCCCGGAGACCGCCTCGGAGGTCGCGGCAGCCATCGCGGAGGCCCCGATCGACGTGACGATCGGCGGATGGGGGCAGGACGGACACGTCGCCTACAACCAGGCCAGACGGAACCCGTACAGCCCGATCGACCTCTCCTCGCTCGCCGAATCCACGATCCGGATCCAGGAGAACAGCGCCGACACGATCATGGCGCTCGCCCACCGCACGTTCGGGGGCGCATACCAGTTCGTGCCGCCGATGTCGATCACGCTCGGCCTTCGGGAATGCCTGTCGGCCAGGCGGGTGCGCCTCTACAGCGACACCGGCGCCTGGAAGCAGACGGCATTCCGGGTCGCGCTGTTCGCGGAGCCGACCCCCGAGTACCCGATCACGCTCCTGCAGACCCACCCCGACGCGATCGTGACCGCCACGCGCGAGACCGCGACGCACCCGATCGGCGAGCACCCGGAGTGGCGCCTGTTCCCGGAGCCGTGAGGAGGCCGCCGGGGGCCCCAGGGCCTCCCCGCCGCACCGGAGCGGGACGATGGGCCCGATGCGGCGGGTGGTGGCGTTCGCACGATATGGTCCGGCCGGACGGCGGATCGGAAGGAGCCTCCGGGTGGGCGGGGAGCGCGAGCTCGCGATCGAGGCCGAGGGCGTCGTGCGGACGTTCGGGCATCTGCGGGCGCTCGACGGACTGAGCCTCACCGTCCGCCGCGGCGAGATCCTCGGTCTGGTCGGACCGAACGGCGCGGGCAAGACCACGTTCGTCCGAACCCTCGCCGGACTCCTCCGCCCGACCGCCGGCCGCGTGAGCGTGCTCGGCCGCGCGCCGGGGCCGCGGGCGGCCGTCGACGTCGGGTACATGACCCAGTCGGCCGCCCTCTACGAGGACCTCCCCGTCCTCGACAACCTCGTCTTCTTCGGGCGGTTGTTCGGCATGGGTCGCGGCGAGGCTCGCGCCCGCGCGGGGGATCTCCTGGCCCTCGTGGACCTGAAGGGGAAGGAGCGGGTCCCGGTCCGGGCGCTCTCCGGCGGGATGCGCCAGCTCACGAACCTGGCGTGCGCCATGGTGCACCGGCCGCGGCTCTTGCTCCTCGACGAGCCGACCGTCGGGATCGACCCGGTCCTGCGTCGTCGCCTGTGGGAGCACTTCGCCGAGCTGAACGCGGCCGGCACGACGATCCTGGTGACGACCCACGTCATGGAGGAGGCCGAGCGCTGCCACCGGGTCGCGCTCATCGGCGCAGGCCGCGCGATCGCCGTCGGCACGCCCGCGGAGCTCAAGGCGGCGGCGGACACCCGCTCGATCGAGGAGGCCTACCTCGTCTTCTGGGGCCGGCGAACCCGGGACGGAGCGTCGTGAGCCTCTCTCGAATCGCCGCCATCGCCCTTCGGATCCTCAAACAGTTCCGCCACGACCCGCGGACGATCGCGCTGATCGTGATCGTGCCGCTGCTCGTCATGGCGCTCATCGGATACCTGCTCGGCGACTCGGGCAAGGAGCCGCTGCCGGTGGCCGTCGTGAACCTCGACGCGGGGGCGGAGGCGCCGGTCGGGCACGTGTCCCTCGGAGTCGAGATCGCCCGCGCCCTCGCGGCCGACGACGCGATCGCGGTGCAGACGGTTCCCTCCCCGGAGGCGGCCGCCGAGCGGGTCCGGGCGGCCGAGGTCGCCGGGGCCGTGATCCTCCCCCCCGACCTGACCCGGCGTGTGCTCGCCGACGAGCCCGCATCCGTCCGCGTCGTCGTCGGCGGCACCGACCCGAACCTGCAGGGCCCGGTGCTCGCCGCGACCGGCCGCGCGGTCCAGGGCCTGACCGAGCGCGGGGCGTCGACGGTGGGGTTCCGCGCGCCTGCGCTCACGATCCGGCCTGTGCCGCTCCGGGGCGGAGTCGACCTCTCGCCCCTCGACTACGACGCGCCGATCCTGCTCACGTTCTTCGCGTTCTTCCTCACGTTCCTGCTCACGAGCGTCTCGTTCCTGCGCGAGCGATCGTCCGGCACGCTCGAGCGGCTGATGGCCTCCCCCGCGTCCCGGCTGGACGTGCTGCTCGGGTACCTGCTGGGGTTCATCGGGTTCGCCGTCGCGCAGGCCCTCCTCATCCTCGGGTACGCGGCGTGGGTGCTCGACGTGCGGATCGCCGGCTCGGTCTGGCTCGTGCTGCTGGTCCTGGTGATCCTGCTGATCGGCGTCGTGAACCTCGGCATCTCGCTGTCGTTCTACGCGCGCAACGAGCTCCAGGTCGTGCAGTTCATCCCGCTCGTGCTGATCCCTCAGGTGTTCCTCGGCGGCCTGATCTGGCCCGTGCAGAGCCTGTGGCCGCCGCTGCGGTGGCTGTCGCAGCTGTTCCCCCTCACCCACTCGACGGTGGCGCTCCGAGAGGTGATGGTGGGGGGCCAGGGGTTCGGGGACGTGGCCGGACGGTTGCTCGCGCTCCTCGCGTTCTCCGTGGCGATGGTGGCGGTCGGCGTGCTCGCCCTGCGAACGCAGCGCGCCTGACCCCCTGGCGCCCGAGCCCGGTTCCGCGCCGGGGGGCCAGCCGCCTCCGCGGGGCCCGTTCGTCAGCCGATCGTAGTGACCTCCGCGCGCCGGGCGAGCTCGGCCGCGCGGTCCGGGTCGAGGCGCCCGGCCCCCGGCACCATCGCGTTGGCCGCGGCGGCCCCGAGCGCGAGGGCCAGCGCGGACCGCCACCCCTGCCCACGCTCCAGGCCGGTCACGAGCCCGCCGAGAAACGCGTCGCCGCTGCCGACCGGGTACCGCCCCCGCTCGTACAGACGCGCCTGCAGCGTCTCGCCCTCGGCGGTCACCACCACGGCGCCCTCCGCCCCTCGCGTGACGATCGCCGCGCGACCGTCGCCCCTCAGTCGCCCTCGGATCTCGCCCGCGGCACGCACCGCGTCCTCGAGCGTCCGGACCTGGAAGCCGAGGAGCGCGCCGGCCTCCTCCGCGTTGACCTTGACCACGTCCGGCCCCGCCGCGACGCCGAGCGCCAGCGGCTCGTCGCGGCTGTCGAGCGCGGTCGGCACGCCCGCGGCGCGCGCGGCCCGCACGAGCCGCGCGTACCCGTCCCCCGGCGCCCCCGGCGGGAGCGAGCCCGAGATCGTCATCCACCCGGTGCCCGGAAGGAGGTCGCCCACGATCGCCTCGAGCCGAGCCCAGCCGCCGCCCACGTCCGGGCCCGTCTCGTAGAACTCGGTCAGGCCGCGCCCGGTCGCGTCGGCCACCGAGAGGGACGAACGCGTCTCGCCCTCGACCCAGGCGAACCGCGCGCGCACCCCCTCCGCCGCCAGTGCCTCCTCGACCCACCGACCGGCATGGCCGCCGAGGAGGCCGGTCGCCACGACGTCGGCCCCGAGGACGTGCGCCGAGCGGGCGACGTTCAGGCCCTTCCCGCCCGGCACCGCGACGAAGGCGCTCGGCCGGTGAATGCGCCCGATCTCGACCCGGTCGACCTCGAAGAGCTTGTCGATCGACGGGCTCGGGGCGACGCAGAGGATCACGCACCCTCCCCGAGCGAGCGCGCCGGGGCCGGCCGCCCCGAGACGCGGGTGGTCACGGAGCGCCCTCCAGCGCCGCCAGCGCCTCCTCCATCGTCGGCTGGCCGGCCGTCCCCCCGACGGCGCGAGTCGAGAGCGACCCACACGCGACCGCGAGCCGCAGGCAGCGCGCCAGTGGCCAACCGTTGAGGCGTCCCGCGAGGAACCCGGCGTCGAAGCTGTCCCCCGCACCCGTCGTGTCGACCACGTCCGTCGCGATCGATTCGGAGCGGGCGACCTCTTGACCCGCCATCACGAGCCCGCCGCCCTGTCCGAACTTCACCGCGACGATCGCGCCGCGCTCGGCCAGCACGCCCGCGGCGACGTCGACGTCGTCGATCCCGGCGATCTCGCGCGCCTCGACCGAGTTCGGGAAGAAGCAGTCGGTCTGGCCCAGCAGCTCGAGCAGCCCGCCGTCCCACCGGCCGGCCGGATCCCAGTTCGGGTCGACGGAGGTGCTCGCCCCGGCGGCATGGGCCTCCCGGAACAGCTCGGGGAGGTCCGGCCGGAGGGATCGCTGGAGGAAGTACGAGCTCACGTGCACGTGGCGGCTCGAGCGGAGCAGGTCCCGGTCGACGAGCTCGCCCCGGAGGTCGCCGATCGTCCCGGGGGCGGTGAGGATCGCGCGGTCGTCTCCACGCGAGAGGATGACCGAGACGCCCGTCGGACGGTGGCGATCGACGACGCACCCGCAGGTGTCGACCCCCCGCGCAGCGAGCTCGTCGAGCATGAACCGGCCGAAGCCGTCGTCGCCCACCACCGCGGCGAACGCAACGCGAAGCCCCAGCCGGGCCGCGCCGCAGGCCGCGATGGCCCCCGACCCGCCGACCACGAGGCTGGCCTCGTCCACGAGCTTCTCGGCCTGGCCGAAGGCCGGATCGACGTCGCCCCGCAGGACGAGGTCCGGGTTGGCATCCCCGAGCACGAGCAGGTCGAACTCCGCAGGCACGCGCGTAGCCTACCGGCCCCGGGGCGGCCGCCTCTAGGATGTGGTCCATGCCCCGCATCGTCGTCGTTCGTGGCGACATCACCGAGCAGGAGGTCGACGCGATCGTGAACGCCGCCAACCCCTCGCTGCTCGGCGGCGGCGGGGTCGACGGGGCGATCCACCGGCGGGGCGGCCCCGCGATCCTGGCGGCGTGCCGGGAGATCCGCCGCACCCGCTACCCGGAGGGTCTGCCGACCGGCAAGGCCGTCGCCACCACCGCCGGCGACCTGCCGGCGAGGTGGGTGATCCACACGGTGGGCCCCGTGTTCTCCGAGTGGGAGGACCCCTCCGAGCTGCTCGCGAGCTGCCACGTCGAGTCCCTGCGTGTGGCCGACGAGCTCGGCGCCCGAACCGTGGCGTTCCCCGGGATCTCGACTGGCGTGTACGGGTACCCGGTGGACCTCGCCGCCCCCGTTGCGATCGGCGCCGTCCGCCGCGCGCGCACGCAGGTGGAGGAGGTGCGATTCGTCCTGCTCGGCCGGGACGTTCACGGGCGGGACGTGTTCGACGCGTTCCAGCGCGCGCTCGCGGACGCCGGGTCGGGGGCGGGGGATATCCCACCGCCCTGATAGGATTTGGAGTTCGATGGCCGAGGACCTCAAGACCGAGCTCACGACGCCTCGCGGCGTCTACGAGCGGCTGAACGAGATTCAGCTGGTCGACTGCCGCGAGCCGTACGAGTGGGCGGCGGGACGCGTCGAGGGCGCCCTCCACATCCCGCTGAACACCATCATGGCCGGAGCGACGGGCGACCTCGACCCCGAGCGCCCGGTGGCGGTCATCTGCCGCAGCGGCAACCGCAGCGAGCTCGCCACGCTGATGCTCCGGGCTCGCGGGTTCGAGGCCTACAACGTCGAGGGCGGCATGGAGGAGTGGGAGCGCCAGGGCCTCCCCTTCTCGACCCCCGACGGCGCCCCCGGCCGCGTGGCCTGAGCGCCCGGCTCCCCGACCTCCCCGCGCCGATCGCGCACCTGCGCGGCGCGCATGGGGGTAGCCTTGTGGGCACGCCATGGCCGACGTCGACGCCGCGCAGCGCGCGCTCGAGGACGCGCTCGGTCCGTCCGAGGTGCTGTCGGACCCTCTGTCCCGGGCGCTGTACGCGCGCGACGCCTCGATGGTCGAAGGGGCCTGCGCGCTGGTCGCCTTCCCGCGCTCGCTCGAGGACGTGGTCGCGTGCGTGCGGATCGCCGGCGAGCACGGGCTGCCGATCGTCCCTCGGGGCTCGGGCACCGGGCTGGCCGGCGCGTCGACGCCGATCGCCGACGCGCTGGTGGTGGTGACCTCGAAGATGACGCGCATCCTCGAGGTCCGCCCGGAGGACCGCCTCGCGTGGGTCGAGCCCGGACTGCCGAACCTCGACCTCGCGACGGCGCTCGCGCCCTCCGGGTTCACGTACGCACCGGACCCCTCCTCGCAGCAGACCAGCTCGATCGGCGGCAACGTGAACACCAACGCCGGCGGTCCGCACTGCCTCGCGTACGGCGTGACCTCGAACCACGTCCTCGCGCTCGACCTCGTGCTCCCCGACGCGTCGGTGGTGCGCCTCGGCTCGGAGGCGCCCGAGGCCGCCGGCTACGACCTGCGAGGCGTCGTGATCGGCTCCGAGGGCACGGTGGGGATCGTGGCGGCCGTCTGCGTGCGCCTCACGCCGCTGCCGCCGGACGTGCGCACGATGCTCTTCGATTTCGAGACGGTCGAGGACTGCGCGGCGACGGTCTCGGCGATCATCGCCTCCGGCGTCGTGCCGGCCGCCATCGAGATGATGGACCACGGCATCGTCGTGGCCGCGGAGAGCTTCGCCCACGCGGGCTACCCGACCGATGCCGCGGCCATCCTGATCGTCGAGGTCGACGGAACCCCCGCCTCGGTGCGCGCGCAGTCGGAGGCGGTCGAACGGGCGGCGCGCGAGCACCGGGTCCGGAGCGTCCGCGTCGCCCGCGACGAGGCCGAGCGCGGCCTGATCTGGAAGGGGCGCAAGAGCGCGTTCGGCGCCGTCGCGCAGATCGCCCCCCACTACCACCTGCACGACTGCGTCGTGCCGCGGAGCTCGCTCGCCCGCGTCCTGGCCGGCGTGTACGAGATCGCCGCTCGCCACGGGCTCGTCGTCACCAACGTGTTCCACGCCGGCGACGGGAACCTCCACCCGCTCCTGTCGTTCGACCGGCGCGTCCCCGGGACGCTAGAGCGGGTGCTCCGCGCCTCCGATGAGATCGTGCGGCTGTGCATCTCGGTCGGCGGCGCGCTCTCCGGCGAGCACGGGATCGGGCTGGAGAAGCGCGAGTTCATGCCGCTCGTGTTCACCGACGACGATCTCGCGGCGCAGGCGTGCGTTCGAACGGCGTTCGACCCCGACGGCCGCATGAACCCGCACAAGGTGCTGCCGGAGGGCGCCAGGTGCGGCGACTTCGCGATGGCGCGCGGCGCGGACGCGGCGGGGGCCGCGGCCTCGCTCCCGGAGGGGTCGTGGATCTGATCCACCCGCACTCGAAGGCCGACGTACTCGAGGTCCTGCGCGAGGCCAGCCGGCACCGGACGCGGGTCCTGATCGTCGGCGGCCGCACCCACATGGACAAGGGCAACCCGTGCGAGACCGACGTGGAGCTCTGGACGACCATGCTCGACGACCTGATCGCGTACGAGCCGGCGGAGATGATCGCCGTCGTGGGCGCCGGCATGCGGGTGGGTGACCTGCAGCGGGCGCTCGCCGAGGCCGATCAGGAGTGGCCGGTCGACGCGCCGCCCGAGGCCACGGTGGGCGGCGTGATCGCCGCCGCGGCCGTGTCGCCCCGACGGCTGTCGGTGGGGGCGGTCCGGGATTCCGTCCTGGAGGTCGAGCTCGTGACCGGCGACGGACGGCTCGTGCGGAGCGGCGCGCGAACCGTCAAGAACGTGACCGGCTACGACCTGCACAAGCTCGTGACCGGCTCGCTCGGGACCCTGGGGGTGATCGTGCAGGTCGCGCTCAAGGTGCGGCCCCGGCCGCAGGCCCGGAGGACGGTCCTGGCCGGGGGTGGCCTGGAGACCGCGGCGCGCCTGCTCGAGCGGGTGCCGCTTCCGGCGGCGGTCCTCGCCACGCCGGAGACGACCGAGGTTCGCCTGGAGGGCTGGGGCGAGCAGGTCGAGGAGCAGACCCTCGCCGTGGCGGGGTCCGCGTCGGTGATCGAGCTCCTGGACGAGGCCCCCTTCCCCCTTCGCCGGCCCTGGGAGGAGCGCGCGCTCGTGCTCGAGGCCGCGGTTCCGCCGTCCCGACTCCCCGAGCTCCTCGCCGAGGCGCCGGACGCCTGGGGGGCGCTCGCCGGCGTCGGGATCGCCTGGGTTGGGCTGGACGCCGCCGACGGCGAGCTCGCGGTTGTCCGTGAGCGGGCCGCGCGCCTCGGGGGCATCGCCCCCGTGGTGAAGGGGCCGGGTGGGCTCGGGGACGCACCCGTGCCGGCGATGGAGGTCCACCGGCGGCTGAAGGCGTCGTTCGACCCGGCGGGCGTGCTCGCCCCGGGGCGGTTCTGGGGAGGGATCTGATGCTCGAGCCGGACGCAACCGGCGGCGCCGTGGTCGGCGCCGGGCTGCCGCAGGGGGCCAGGTTCGTCGGCCCGGTCCCGGGTCTCGAGCCGGGCTGGCGCGGCGGGGACGCGCCGGCGGACGCCGACCTCGCGACGTGCGTGGCCTGCGGTCTGTGCCTCCCCCACTGCCCGACCTACCGGCTGACCGGAGACGAGTCGGCCTCTCCCCGGGGCCGGATCGCGGCCATGCGGCTCGTCGCGGAGGGGCGGGCGGAGGTCGACGCCACGTTCGCCCGCTTCATGGACCTCTGCCTCGTGTGTCGCGCGTGCGAGGACGTCTGCCCGTCGCACGTGCCGTTCGGCCGGATGATGGAGCGCGCGCGGGTGCAGGTCGAGCCGCTTCGCGCGGGCCGCGAGCGCCTCCTGCGCCGCCTCGGGCTCGAGGTCGCGCTGCCGAGGCGGTGGCTGCTCTCGCTCGCGCGGACGTTCACCCCGCTCGCGCGGCCGTTCCTGCCCAAGCGCGTGCGCGGGCTGGTCCCGCGCGCACGACCCGGGCCGCGCGTGCCGGCAGTGACCGATCCCGTCGGCGAGCCGAAGGGGACGCTCGCGATGCTCACCGGGTGCGTGCAGGATCAGTGGTACCGGGAGGTGAACCGCGCGACCGCTCGCGCGCTCGCCCGAAACGGATGGCGCGTGCTCGCGCCGCGGGCGCAGACCTGCTGCGGGGCCCTGCCCGCGCACCACGGCCGGCTCGAGACCGCGAGGGCGCTCGCCCGCCGGAACCTGCGCGCGTTCGCCGAGGCCGACCTCGTGGTCGTGAACGCCTCGGGGTGCGGCGCGCACTTGAAGGAGATCGGCGAGCTGCTTGGGACCGACGACGCGGCGGCGTTCGCCTCCAAGGTCCGCGACGTGACCGAGCTCCTCGCCGGCGACGGCCTCCGGGGCCCGAACGCCAACCCGGGCTTCACGCGCGTCGCCGTCCACGACGCGTGCCACGCTCTTCGCGTCCAACACCTGCGCGAGGAGCCGCGCGCGCTCCTGCGCCGAATCCCCGGGATCGAGCTCGTCGACGTCGCCGACGGCGACCGCTGCTGCGGCGCGGCCGGCCTGTACAACGTGCTCCAGCCGCAGACCGCCGACGAGCTGATGCGCCGAAAGGCCGAGGCGATCGCGGCGACCGGCGCCGAGGTCGTCGCGTCGGCGAACCCCGGGTGCACCATGCAGATCTCGGCGGGGCTCCGGGCGCTCGGGACCGACCTCCGCGTCCTGCATCCGGTCGAGATCCTCGATCGGGCGTACGCGGCGGAGGAGCCCGCACGGGAGGGAGAGGTCCATGCGTGATCGACGGATCCTGATCTGCGCCGCGGTCGCCGGCCTGCTGATCGCGCAGGCGCCCGCCGCCCGGGCCGCGAAGACACCGGCGCTTGCGTACACGGGCGGAAACGACCGCGCGGCGACCGCCACGCTGTCCGGCACGGTCCTGCAGCGCTTCTCGAAGGTCGGCCCGTTCGTCTCGCTCTCGGGCGGGGTGCTCGCGGCCGCGCGACCCGGCGCGGGCGGAACCTCCGACGTTTTGGGGTTCGACGCCGCGACGGGCGCGGAGCGGTTCACGATCGACGACGCGAGCTTCCCGCTGCTCACCCGCGGCGGCCGGGCCGTGGTCTTCCTCCCCGACGCCAACGGCTCCGGCGACAGCCCCGATCGCGACCCGAGCGTGAACTCGGTCTGGTACGAGAACCTCACCACGGGACACGACCGCAAGCTGGTGGCGTTCTCGAACGCCGACCGCGCGCCGTTGCACCTCGCGGCCTCGCCGGACGGCAGGTGGGTCGCCGTCGATCACGGCAACGACGTCGACGTGTTCCGCTCCGACATCTACGTGGCGCGAACGGGCGTGCACGAGGTTCGCCGGCTCACGCACGACGGCGACTCCTGGTATCCGTCGTTCAGCCCCGACTCCACGACCATCGCGTACACGCACCGGGCCGGAACCGACGGCTGCAGCGGCGGCGTCCGGCTGATCGGCGTCGACGGCTCGAACCCTCGGACGCTCACGACCGGGACGTGCGCTCGGTCGCTGCTCCGCCCGGTGTGGCTCGACGCCGACACCATCGTCGCGTGGTGGTGGAAGCGGCTCCCCGACCTGAGCTTCGCCCCGCAGGGGCTCGTCGAGGTCGCCGTCGCCGACGGCACCGTGACCACGCTCGTGCAGGCCCCCGTGGCGGACTTCAGCGTGTCCCGACCGCTCCACCGGATCGCGTTCCGCCTGGAGAGCGGGCGCATCCGCCTGCTCGACCTGAACATCGACACCGTCGCCCCGGTGCCCGGCGGGACGAGGCCCCGCGGGATCCACCTGTTCCTGGACGGAGCGCTGGAGCTCGCGTACTGAGCGACCGCCCGACCGCTGGCGCCCTCCCGACCTTGCGGCTACGATGGGCCGACCACCGAGTCAGGGGGGCCTCGTGCGCACGCGCATCCGCATCTCGCTCGTCCTTGCGCTCGTCTCTGCACTCGCGCTCGTCGCCTGCAGCAACGGCGGGGGCGGCGGGTCCGCCTCCTCGAGCCCGACCGTCGCGTCGAGCGAGACGTCCTCGCCGACGACGGCGGGCAAGACCTTCAGCGGCAACGGGATCGCGTTCCAGTACCCGGAGAGCTGGCAGGAGTTCACGCTGTCGGGGACGACCGCCTCCTCCGGGAACCAGCTCTGGAACGAGACGGTGGGAATCGACGCGATCAACTTCGTCTCGGTCTCCGGATACACGATCAACGTCCCGATCACGAGCGCCAACATCGACGACCAGAAGGCCGGGATCGGCCAGCAGATCTCGGCCCTGTTCACGCAGGCCGGGGGCGGTATCGACAGCGGGCCGACCGACGAGACGATGGCGGGGCTCCCCGCCCTGGGGTTCACCGGCACGGCGAACAACCCGGACGGACAGCCGGTCCGCAGCCGGCTCGTGCTCGCCTTCGACGGGACGACCGAGTACTTCGTGAACTGCCAGTACGACGACTCGGGGCAGACCGAGCTGCTCGCCGGGTGCGACCAGATCGTGGGCAGCTTCTCCGTCGGCTGAGCGGATCGCGGGAGCTCGCGTGCGCGTCGCGGAGCGCTGGTTCGATGCGGAGGAGGCCGGCGACGGCGTCGTCCGGATCTGGGAGGCGCACGTGGACCCCCTGCTCCGGGCCAACCTCTGGCTGGTCCGTGGCCGGGACCGCGACCTGCTCGTCGACACCGGGCTCGGGATCGCCAGCCTTCGGGACGGGCTCGCGCGCCTGCTCGAGCGGCCGGTGATCGCGGTGGCCACCCACCGGCATTACGACCACGTGGGCGGCCTTCACGAGTTCGACGAGATCGTCGCCCACGGCGCCGACGCGCCCTCGATCGCGGCGGCCGACGGGTTCGCATCGCTCGTCACCGAGGACTTCACGCCCGAGGAGCTGCACGCCCTGACCGCCGCGGGCTACCCGGCGCCGCCCTCCGGCGTCCTGATCGATGCCCTCCCATACGAGGCCTACGACCCGCGCGCCTACCGGGTCGTTCCGGCCACGCCGACGCGGATCGTCGAGGAGGGAGACGTCGTGGATCTCGGCGACCGCGCGTTCGAGGTACTCCACCTCCCCGGGCACACGCCGGGCTCGATCGGACTCTGGGAGGCCGAGACCGCCACGCTGTTCTCCGGCGACTGCGTGTACGAGTCCGGCGACCTGCTCGACGAGCTCCCCGAGTCGAACGTCCACGACTACGTCGACAGCATGCGCCGGCTCCGCGACCTGCCGGTGAAGGTCGTGCACGGCGGCCACGACCCGAGCTTCGGTCGACGCAGGTTGCTCCAGCTCGTCGACGAGTACCTCGAGCGCCGGGCCCCGGACAACTAGTCCGTGACGGACTAGTTGCCCAGCACCCGGCCCAGCTCCTCGAGGCTCTCGAGGTTGTGGCCGGGGAGGAACACGTCGATCGAGGGAAGCGCCGCGGCCATGCCGCGCGCGAGCGGCTCGTAGCGAGGGCTCCCCTTCAGCGGGTTCACCCACACGACCTTGTGGGCGAGGCGCCGGAGCCTCGCCATCTCGTGCCGGAGCAGATCGGGCTCGCCCCGCTCGAGCCCGTCCGAGCAGATCACGGCGACCGAGCCGCGGAGCGCCGCCCGCTGGCTCCACTCGTCGAGAAGCGCCTTGAGCGACTGGCCGATCCTGGTGCCGCCCTCCCAGTCGGCCACCTGCCGCCCGATCTCGTGCAGGGCGCGGTCGGGGTCCTTGGTCCGCAGCGTCCGCGTGACGCGGGTGAGCCGCGTCCCGAAGCAGAAGACCTCCACCCGGCGGCCGGCCGCCATCGCGGCGAACGCGAACTGCACGAGCGCGCGCGAGTACGGGGCCATCGACCCCGACACGTCGAGGATCAGGACGAGTGGCCGCGCCCGGTGCCCTCGGGCCCGCCAGGCCCGGTGGAACGGCTCGCCCTCGGTCCGCAGCGACCGGCGCAGGGTCCGGCGCATGTCGAAGCGCGAGCCCGTGTCGTCGGGATGGAGCCGGCGCGTTCGCCGGACCGGCGCCCTCACCGCGAGCTGCCGGATGAGCCGGGAGACGCGGGCGCGCTCCTCCTCCGTGAGATCGGCGAAGGACTTCTCGCGCAGGACCTCGGCGGCGCTCGCGACGATGCGGACCGCGGTCTCCCCCTCGGTCTCGTCCTCCTCGGCGGCCGAGCGCCAGCTCGCGGCGACGGGGCGCTCCTCGACCTGCAGACCCGGGACCTCCGGTTCCTCCCCGAGCTCGCGACGGGCGAGCGACTCCGCCTCGGGCGGCAGCGGGCCGAGCTCGAACCGGACCCCGAGCGCGAAGTACTCGTGGAACGCCCGGTCGAAGGCCGGCACGTCCTCCGGACGGGAGATCAGCGAGGATCGGGCCGCCCAGTAGAGGTCGTCGTGGTCGAGCGGCGAGAGCGCGGCCGCCGCCCGGCAGAACGTGACGATCCGCCCGGTCCCGACCGCCAGCCCTCGGCGCCGGAGCTCGCGGCCGAACCCGACGAGCTGGAGGCCGGGCTCAGCCGTCTCCACCCTCCACCACCTCGGCGATCCGCGACACCGCGAGCTCCTGATCCTCGTGATCCTTCAGCACGGTGCCGAGCGTGGCCGCGGCCGTCTCGGCGTCCAGGCGCTCCACGCCGAGGAACGCCACCGCGTTCGCCCAGTCGATGGTCTCGGCGACCCCGGGGCGCTTGGCGATGTCCATCGCGCGCAGCCGCATGACGGCCGCCGCCACGTCGCGCGCGAGGTGCTCGGAGACCTCCGGCGCCCGGGCCCGGACGATCTCCACCTCGCGCTCGAGCGACGGGTGGTCGATCCAGTGGTACAGGCAGCGGCGCTTGAGCGCGTCGTGGAGCTCTCGGGTGCGGTTCGAGGTGACGACCACGACCGGAGGCTCCTCCGCCGCGATCCTCCCGACCTCCGGGATCGTGACCGCGAACTCGGACAGGATCTCGAGCAGGAACGCCTCGAACTCGTCGTCCGCGCGGTCGAGCTCGTCGACGAGCAGGACGGCGCGAGACCCGGCCCGGATCGCCGCGAGGAGCGGCCGCTCGACCAGGAACTCGGGGCCGAACAGGTCGGCCACGTGCGTCTCCGACGAGGCGTCCTGCATCGCGCGGACCGCGATGAGCTGCCGGGAATAGTTCCACTCGTAGAGGGCCTGAGCGGCGTCGATTCCCTCGTAGCACTGCAGGCGGATCAGCTCGCGGCCGAGCAGCGAGGCGAGGACCTTGGCCACCTCGGTCTTGCCGACGCCGGCCTCGCCCTCGAGCAAGAGCGGCTTGTCGAGCGACACGGCGAGGTAGATCGCGGTCGCGAGGCCCCGATCCGCGAGGTAGCGCTCCTCGCGCAGCGCCTCCTGCAGCGCCCCCACCGATGCGAACGCCGTGCGCATGGGTCCAAGGGTACCGGCGGACACCGTGGGTTGCCTCGGCCGGCGCATCTCGCTTTGCGAGGCGAGGCCGCGCCCGGAAGCCGGCGAGGCCCGCGCCGCCCGACGACGCCCGATCAGGCCGACCTGGCCCCGCCCGGAACCTCCGAGGGGGCGGTCGCTCGCGTCGCGCGAACCGCGAAGACGGCGAGCCCGGAGCCGAGCCCGAGAGCCAGCGCGAACACCCCGCCCCAGAGGTGGTCGGGGGCGAGGCCGACGGCGCGGTCGATCGAGAGCCGACCCGGACCGGCGAAGGCGACGGCCGTGGCGGCGGCGGCGTTCGTGAGCGGGAACTCGATCCCCCCGTTGGAGTTCCAGACCCCGCGACGCGCGTGGACCGCGAGGATCGCGTTGACCATGACGCCGATCAACGCCGCCGCGGCGAGCGGGGTGAGGAACCCGGCCGCGAACAGCAGCCCGCCCCCCGACTCGGACAGCCCGGTGAGCACTGCCATCGCCGTGGCCGGACGGTATCCGCGGGCCTCCAGAACTCGCGAGAACCCGGAGATGCCGCTTCCTCCGAACCAGCCGAAGAGCTTCTGCGTGCCGTGACCCACGAACAGCAGGCCGACGACCAGGCGCAGGACGAGCAGCCCGACGGACATGCCGACACCTCCTTCGAGGGCAAGGTGGCCTCTCACCACCGAATGCCACGACCGCCGCGGAAACGTCAACCCGATCAGCCGGCCTGACCGGAGGGCGGGCCCGGGTGCGAGATCGCGGGCGGCACGGGGACGCGGATCCCTCGCTCGGACAGCCGGACCGTGATCCGCTCGCGGAGACGGCGCTCGGTGTCCCACCGCTTGGACGGGCGGGTCTGGGCGACGATCCGCACCGTGATCGCGTAGTCGGCGAGCGTCTCCACCCCGAGGATGCTCGGGCCCTCCATGATCCACTCCCGCATCTGCTCGTCCATGCGGACCTCGTCGAACAGCTCCTCGAGGATCCGCCGGAGCCGGTCGACGTCCTCCCCGTAGGCCACGCGAACGTCGACGATCGCCCGCGCCCAGTTCCGGGACTTGTTGCTCACGAACTGGATGTTCCCGTTCGGGACGACGTGGAGCGTGCCGTCGAAGTCCCGGAGCGTCGTCACCCGCAGCGTGAGCGACTCGATCTTGCCCGAGACGGGGCCGCCGACGGTCTGGATCCCGACGACGTCGCCGACGCCGAACTGGTTCTCGAGCAAGATGAAGAACCCCGAAAGGGTGTCCCGCACGAGGCTCTGCGCCCCGAAGCCGAGCGCGACGCCGGCCACGCCGGCGGAGGTGAGGAGCGGCGCGAGCGGCACGTCGAGCTCGCCGAGGACGAGGAGGATTCCGATCGCCCAGATGAGCACCACGAAGGTGGCCGACAGCGCGTGCGCCAGCGTGGCCGCGCGCTGGAGGTTCAGCTCCTGGGTGAGGCTCGGCTTGCCCTCGAGCTTGCGGGCGAACCTCCGCACGAGCAGGCGAGCGACGATCGTGCCGAGGATCGCCACGAGCAGGTAGGCCAGCACCTTGATCCCGTGTTGCGAGAACCAGGTGCCGAAGTCCGCGCGCCGGGCGGCGAGCACGAGCGACCGCGGGTTCATGGGTCCATCTAGGCAGAACGCGCCCAAAGCGTCAAAGACGCCGGGGGGCCGGCGGGCTTGCGCCACCCGGGCGGTCCACGTACAGTCCGGCCCCAGATGCCACGCGCACCCGCCCCCGGCGCCCACGAGGCCAGGCTGGTGCTCGCGCTGCTCCCAGGCCTGCTCGCCCTCGGGGCGCTCGGCGCCGCGCTCTGGGCGGCCGGAGCCTCCCTCGGCCTGCCCGGTCTGCGCGACGTCGGTCAGAACGTCTGCAACGGCGCCGTCAGCAGCGCGACCGGGACGGTCACGCTCTCGTGCCTGCTCAACCCCGGAATCGGGGGGGTGGGCTCGGGCGTCGGAGGCGCCGCCGGCGGGTACGGCGATCCCGACTACGATCCCCGCTGGCCGGTTCCCCCGGGGGCCACGGGCAGCGGCAAACCCGCGCCCGACCCGAACCGCCCCTACGGCCCGACGCCGGGCGCACCCGTGAGGGACGACCATCCCGATCCGCAGGTCGCCCTGAACGACCCGGCGTTCGTCGACGCCCAGCAGCGGTTCGAACAGGAGCACCCGAGCTACCCCGACGATCCGAATCCCAGCGGCATCCCCTCCTCCGGCGACGTGGTGATGGGGGTCATCCGCGGCATGCGAGGGTTCTGACCGTGGCGCCGACGCCTAGACGGCGGCCCGGGACGGTCCGGTTCGGAGACCTCGAGGTCTCCGTGCAGACGACGGTGCTCGCGGCGGGAGCGATCGTGTGGCTCGGGATCGTGGTCGCGAACACCGGTGGGAGCGGCGTCGCCGCGACCTGGACCAACGCGTCGTTCCCCGCCCTGCTCCTCGTCGCGACCGGCCTCGTCCGGTCGATCCGCACCCGGCTCACGGTCCGCCTGTTCCTGCTCGGCGGCCTGATGCTCTCGATCGCGCTCGTCGGCGCGTGGGGGTTCGAACGCGTGGTCTCGGATCCGGGGGCCACGAGCCGCGACGTCGTCGTGCCGCTCATGGAGGAGACGCTGAAGCTCGCCCCGCTTCTCTACCTCCTGTGGCGGTGGCGGCGGCGCCGGGCGCAGGCGCTCGGTGCGAGCGACGTGCTCGTCATGGCGGCCGCCGTCGGCGCGGGGTTCGCGCTGGTGGAGGACGCGTTCATCCGTGAAGCGGTCGGGTGGGCGCGAACCCTCCCGCTGCTGCCGGCGACCGAGTACGCGGCCAACGGGTTCGGCGAGCGCTTGATCGTCGGACACGCGATGTGGACGGCGCTCGCCGGGGCCACGATGGGCCTCGCCTTGTTGCTCGTCGGTCTCACGCTGCGAGGGTTCGTGATCGGCCTGTCCGGCTATGCCGTGTCCGCGCTCGACCACATGGCGAACAACCTGTCGAACGGGGGACACGCGCGGCTCCTGAACGACCTGATGCTCCGTGGCCGGCTCCCCCTCTACCTGTTCCTTGCCGCCACGGTCGCCTGCATCGCCGTCGACCTGATGGTGACGACGACGACCCTGCCGAAGGAGCCGGAGCTGAAGGCACCCGCCTCCGCAGCCGATCCGACGGGCCCGGCGGCGCGGTTCGCGTTCGCGCGGAGCCGGCGCGGGCTCGCGTTCGCCGCCCACCGCTACGACCGAACGTCGCACGAGGCGCGGGGCGCCATCCGTCCCCTCCTCGTGGAGCTCACGGCGGCCCTGGCCGGAACCCACACGGCCGTGCAGCATCGGCCCGGGCCGGTGGAGCCGGACGCCCCGGATCAGGTCGAGTAGGCCACCTGCACCATGAAGGGCTCGACGGTCGTCGCGCGGACCACGAGCTCCACGAAGTCCATGGACCGGGTGCTGTCGACGGCCGCGAGCACGAGGTTCAGCCCGGGCGACGCGCGCCTCACCGGGCGGCGGCTTCCTCGAGAGCCCGCCGGACCAGCACCTTGGCGAGCTCCCGCCGGTACTCCGCCGATCCGAAGGTGTCCGACGGCGGGTTCGTGCCCTCGTCCGCGCGCATCGCCGCCGTCGCCGGGTCCGCTCCCCCCGCCAGGGCCTCCTCGACGCCGATCGCCCGGACCGGCCGCTCGCCCATGTTGGTCAGGGCGACGGCCGGCGCGCCGCCGTCGCCGGCGAGCGCGGCGACGCCGACGAGCGCCCAGTCCTGCGCCCGGCGGTGGAACTTGAGGTAGCTCCACCCCCGGCCGCGGGTGACCGGCACCCTGATCTCCGCGACGATCTCGTTCGAGGCGAGGTCCGGCTCGAACAGGCCCTTGAAGAAGTCGGCGGCCGGGACGACGCGCGACGCGCCGCCCGGACCCCGGACCGTGAGCGTGGCCCCGAGCGCCACCAGCACGGTCGGCATGTCCGAGGCCGGGTCGGAGTGCGCGCACGAACCGCCGATCGTGCCGACGTGGCGGACCTGCGGGTCGCCGATCTGCCCCGCCGTGTAGGAGACGATCGGACACAGCTCGTGCAGGACCTCGCTGTTCGCGACGTCGTGATGGCGCGTCAGCGCGCCGATCGCGACCTCGCCCGAGTCCTCGCGGACGTAGGCGAGGTCGCCGATCCGCGAGATGTCGACCAGCATCGCCGGACGCGCCAGCCGCAACCGCATCAGCGGCAGGAGCGAGTGCCCGCCGGCGATGACCTTCGAGTCGGGGTTGGCCGTGAGGAGCTCGATCGCGTGGTCGACCGACTCCGCGCGCGCGTACTCGAACGGGGCCGGGATCATGCCGCACCTCCCTTCGCCGCCCGGATGGCTCTCCACACCCGCTCGGGAGACACCGGCTTGTCGATGTGGGTGACGCCGAGATGCGAGACCGCGTCGATGACCGCGTTCACCACCGCCGGTGGCGCCGCGATCGTGCCGGCCTCGCCGATGCCCTTCACGCCGAGCGGGTTGGTCGTGGACGGCGTCTCGGTACGGTCGAGCGTGAACGTCGGCAGCTCGGCGGCGGAGGGCACGAGGTAGGTAGTCATCGTGCTCGTCATCAGGTTGCCGTTCGCGTCGTACCTCGCTTCCTCGAACAGCGCCTCGGCGATCCCCTGCGCCACCCCGCCGTGCACCTGCCCCTCGACGATCATCGGGTTGATCACCCGACCGCAGTCGTCGACCGCCACGTACCGCGAGATCTCGACGCCGCCGGTCTCGGTGTCGACCTCGACGACGCACACGTGGGTGCCCGCGGGCCAGGTGAAGTTCGGCGGATCCCAGACCGCGGTGGCCTCCAGGTTCGGCTCGAACCCGGCCGGGAGGTTGTGCGCGTGCCACGCGGAGGTGGCGAGCTCGGTGATCGAGCGCACCTTGTCCGGAGCACCCTTCACCCGGAACGAGCCGGCCTCGAACTCCAGGTCCTCCTCGGCGACCTCGAGCTCGTGGGCGGCGAGGGTCCGGGCCTTCTCCTTGATCTTCTCGAGGGCGTAGTACAGGGCCGTCGCCCCCACCGAGACGCTGCGGCTCCCGTAGGTGTCCATGCCGAGCGGGGCGACCGACGTGTCGCCGTGGAACACCTCGACGTCGTCGGGGGTGACTCCGAGCGTGTCGGCCGCGATCTGGGCCCACGTCGTCACGTGCCCCTGCCCGTGGGGAGACGTGCCGATCTTGAGCACCACCTTGCCGTCGGGCAGGCACTGCACCGTGCAGGCGTCCCAGCCTCCGGCCGCGTACCGGAGCGCGCCCAGGATGTTCGAGGGCGCGAGGCCGCACATCTCGATGTAGCTCGACAGGCCGATGCCGAGCTGCTTGACGTCCCCGCGCTGCCGGCGCTCGGCCTGCTCCCTGCGGAGCTCGTCGTACCCGACGAGCTCCAGGGCCCGGTCGAAGGCGGCCTCGTAGTTGCCCGAGTCGACGTTCAGGCCCGAGATCGCCGCTCTGGCCTCGGTGAACGGCGGCACCAGGCTGATCCGGCGCACCTCCGCCGGGTCCTTGCCCAGCCGCCGGGCGAGCGCGTCGACCGCCCGCTCGAGCACGTACGTGGCCTCCGGCCGACCCGCGCCGCGGTAGGCGTCGGTCGGCGTCGCGTTCGTGAGCACGCCGGTGAACTCGTACCAGTAGGCCTGCATGTCGTACGGGCCCATATACACCCAGCCGCCGAGCTCGGGGATGCCGGGCGTGAGGAGCTGGTAGTACGCGCCCATGTCGGCCAGCTCCTTCACCCGGAGGCCGAGGATCTTGCCCTCCTCGGTGGCGGCGATCTCGACGTCGTGGATCACGCCGCGCCCGTGGATCGTCGCGAGGTAGTTCTCCGAACGAGCCTCGACCCACTTGACCGGCCGCTTGAGGCGCCGGGCCAGCACGAGCGCGAGCGCCTCCTCCGCGTAGATGTTGAGCTTCGAGCCGAACCCGCCCCCGACGTCGGGGGCGACCACACGGAGCTTGGACTCGGGGATGTTGCAGGTCCCGCCGAGCGTCACCCGCGCGACGTGGGGGATCTGCGTCGCGCTGTACAGGGTGAACTCGCCCATCGCGGGGTTCACGTCGGCCACGCAGCCTCGAGGCTCCATGGCGTTCGGGATCAGTCGCGGGGCGACGTAGCGTTCCTTCACCACGACGGGCGCGCTCTCGAACACGCTCTGGTCGCCGGCGCCGCCGTGGCTCCAGTGGACGACCACGTTCGTTCCGAGGTCGTCGTGGATCAGGACGGCGTCCGTCGCCGCCTGCTCGAGATCCGTCACGGCCGGCAGGGGCTCGTAGTCGACCGCCACGGCCTCGGCGGCGTCCTCCGCCTGCCCTCGGCTCTCCGCGACCACGACCGCCACCCCGTCGCCCTGGTACCGCGCCTTGTCCGTGGTGAGCGGCCAGTGGACGGGGACCTTGATGTCCTCCGTGATCGGCCAGACGAACGGCAGCGGCCCGCCCCACTCGCCCTCCAGGTCGGCGGCGGTGAACACCCCGATCACGCCGGGCATCGCCGCCGCGCGGGCGGTGTCGATGCGCCTGATGCGAGCGTGCGCGAACGGGCTCCGCACGACCGCCATCCAGACCATGCCGGGGAGCGAGATGCTCTCCACGTAGCGCGCCCGGCCGGTGATCAGCTCCGGGTCCTCCTTGCGAAGGACGCGCTGGCCGACGAAGCGATCCATCACCTGTGCCACCGGGACCTCCTCAGGCCCTCGCGCCGCTCATCTGCCGGGCGGCGTCGAGGATCGACGTGACGATGTTCTGGTAGCCGGTACAGCGACAGAGGTTGCCCTCGAGGGCCTCCCGCACCTCCTGCTCCGTGGGGTTCGGGTTCTCCTTCAGGTAGCTCGCGGCGGCCATGATCATGCCCGGCGTGCAGTACCCGCACTGCAGGCCGTGGTTGCGGTGGAACGCCTCCTGCAGCGGGTGCAGCTGCCCGTCGGAGGCGAGGCCCTCGATCGTCGTGACCTCGCGCCCGTCGGCCTGGACGGCGAGCATCGTGCAGGACTTGACCGATTCGCCGTCGACGTGGACGGTGCAGGCGCCGCAGGACGAGGTGTCGCATCCCACGTTGGTGCCGGTGAGTCCCAGGGTCTCCCGGAGGAAGTACACGAGGAGCGTGCGGGGCTCGACGTCCGCCTCCCGCACGATCCCGTTCACGGTGACCGCGACGTGCGTCACAGGGTCCCCCTTCCTGGACGGATCGTGTAGAAGCGAAATGTAATCCCGACGGCGTGCAACGCGCCAGTCGGGGCGCGCGGGTCAGGGGGTCGGCGGAGGCCACCGGCCGGACCGGGCGGCCCGTGCGGCCTCGCCACTGCAGTCGGACCCCGCACCGAAGGTCGTGCCGCCCGTTGCCGTGGCCCGGATCCACAGGCAGGTGCCGGATTCCGCGCGCGCCGCCGCGGCCCACTCGGCGTCCGACCAGTACACGCTGATCACGTACGGGTCGTTCGAGCTCTCGTCCGGATCGATGAAGGTGAGCCCGGGCACCGCTCGCCGAAGCGCGAGCGCGGTCGCCGCGGCGAGCGAGCCGCGGTCGCGCTCGATGGAGCGAGCGGCGCCGAGCGCGGCCCGCAGGTTCGACCGCACGACGGCTTCCCCGCCGCCTCTGGGTCGAAACAGCAGGATCAGGACGACGAGCAGGACGCCCGCCACCGCCATCGGTGCCACGACGAGCCAGAACCCTCGGTTGGAGGGCTTGCGGACCGAGGCGCTCGCGACCGCCGACATTCCGGCACGAAGATACCGCCCGCACGACCGCCCACGGAGGGGGCTTCCGGGACCGCGCCATTCGTAGCTGCCCACCGGCGCATCCGCCGACCGGCCCGTCCGCCCGCCGGCGGTCTCGCCTACCACGAGGTCGAGGAGGCAGACGTCGCGGCCTCTCCGGTGCAGGGCGAACCGGTCCCGTACCTCGTGCCCAGGGCCCCTTCGACGCGGATGTAGAAGCAGGTGCCGTCCGACGAGAGCGCGGCCGCCGACCACCCGGAGGCCGTCGCCTCGACCGAGATCACGCTCGGTCCGGTCGAGGGACTCTCGCCGTCGACGAACGTGACCGACGGATCCAGAACCTGGAGCTGACCCGGGCCCGCCCCCGACCACGACGAGGACTCGACGAAGGCGGCGGCGGCGGCCGAGCGCGCCTGCCGAAGGCTCGCCTCGGCCTGAAGGTCGGCGGCCGAATCCCCCGTCGGGGGGGTCGAAACCGAGGGCGAGAGACGCACCGCCGGCGCCGGACCCCCGCCCGCGATCAGCGAGCCGCCGACGAACAGCGCCAGGACGAGCGCGACGCCGATCGTCCCCGCGACCACCACCCACGAGACCGATCGCCGCCCAGACGGCGACCCGTGAACGAAGGAGTCCATACCCGGAGGTATCGGCCGCGGGCGCAGGGCGTTGAGGGTCCCGACTCCGCGGCCCGCTCGACTCCGTGGCCCGCCGGTCGCCCGTTGCTGGGGGGCTAAGCGTCCCGATGTAGGTCCCTGAGGCTCACCTCGGGTTGTCGGTGATGATGTGCTCCCCCGGCTTCCCCGTCCAGCTTCTCAACGGCGAGGTCAGCCGGGCGGAGAACCGGGGA
>Ga0070741_10002371_pt1 | contig 51198 bp, 43 predicted proteins | sample Coa_R1_4_FD_66440 | JGI IMG/M metagenome (GOLD analysis project Ga0070741, IMG submission 66440) | Surface soil microbial communities from Centralia Pennsylvania, which are recovering from an underground coalmine fire - Coalmine... | ecosystem: Environmental > Terrestrial > Soil > Unclassified ... | reverse complement strand
GCGCCGCTCCGGCAGCAAGTCTACATTGACGCTGACTCGCCGGATGCTGGGAGTTTTTACGGCATTCAGATAGAGCCGATTAAACTTGTCACCCCACCAGCCGGCCAGCAGCATCGGCGCGGGCATGGGCATCTCGCCCGACGCCTGCATCGTAGATAGCGAGAGATTCTGCTGTCCGTTCAACTCCACCTTCCCGCTTAAACGGTACGTCGCCTCATCGCGAAACTCGTTCAGGCTCGAGATCGAATTGAACAGCGTCAGCATCATGAGGTACGGCGTCCACTTTTGCTGGACGAATACATTGAACCGGAAGTCCCTTTCGTCCCGAACCGCGCCGCTCTCGTTTAACGACCGCACCTTCATGGTCACCGGGATCATCTCCGAAGACTTTCCCAGCACACCGAGAATGCCGCTATGGCGGTCCTGCTGAAGAGCGCCTACGATCTCTGTAGCATTGGCAAACTTGCTGGGCTGGAACTGCGAGGAGAGCGTCATGAGCACCTCGCCCTTGCTCATAGGCATGTTCACGGGTCCCAGATTGAAGAAAGGATGGCCAAATGCCAATACGCGTTTGCCGTCGTTATACGTTACGGTTCCCAGACCCGTGACGCTCATATCGCCAGATACCAGCACGCCTGCAACGGCCTCACCGGGCTTGAGCGAATGTTCCCAACCCGGGGCCGGCTTGCTCGACAGCAGCGCGCTTCCCGCGCCCCCTTGCACCGCGGTAATACCCAGTTGCTGGAACAGCGGGCTGAACTCTTCGAGGACCTTTCCATTGAATCCGGAAAACACAAGTGGAGTTTCGATCGGCACCATGGTGGGCGTCTTCGGAAACGAGCTGCCCGCGCCCGCCGACACCAATTGGGAAAGCAGGCCCTCCGGTACCGCCACTTCGCTGCGAGCCTGCACCTTCTCGGGCGTCCGCGCGTCCGAAGGCCGCGACTGATCCAGATCGTTGATCTCCAGCATGAGCTCGATAGGCGTGATTCCGCAGATTGCATCCGGCGAAAACACACTGAGCCGCAGCGCCACGGCGCCGATCAGTTTCCCATCTACGTACACCGGGCTGCCGCTCATCCCTCCCGCCACGTTGGTGCGTGCGGCTTTACCGCCCATCTTGGCCAGGATGATGTCCTGTTTGGGCCCCCAGACATTTTTCCAGAGCCCGATGATCTCAACGGGCACGGGCTCGGGCTCAGTTCCGGAGAACACGGTCCATGCGTAGCCTTTCATCCCCCGCTTGATCTCGGAGGCTTTCAGAATTTCCACCTTGCCCGGCTCAGGCCTTTGAAGTGATCCGTTCTGCGCGGATAATGGCGCGACGACAGTAGCCGCAGCGACGCACAGAACCGCGGCGATTCGAGGTTTCATTTGAGCTCAAAAACTCCGATGAATCTATTGTACTATCGCCGCCGCTCGGTCATTCGAGCGCAATCCGAAGCACACGATGTTCGGGCCGGCTACCGTCGCAATATACTGCTTGCCGCCCACCGTGTAAGTCATAGGAGAGGCTTTCATGTAGACGTTGGTTGGGAAGTGCCACAGGGTCTTCCCGTCGCGTTCGTCCGCCGCTGCGAAGGCCCCGTTGGGATCGCCGTAGAATACCAGTCCGCCCGCGGTTGCCAGGATGCCCGGCCAGGTCTTGGAATAAACGGCGCCCAAAAGCGGAATCTCCCAGGCCACGTCTCCGGTATCGATGTTGATGGCTCGCACAATCTTTTGCGCCGCTTCTTCCTGATGAGTCGGCGTTTTCCAGCTCCCACGCTGCCTGGTACGGCATTCCTCGAGCGTCAGGACGTAGAAGAGGCGTGTCGACGGGCTGAAGGCGGCCGAGTTCCAATTCGCCGCGCTGGTCGGGCAGTCACCGGGTGGAGCGTTGTCAGGGGCGGGGAGCGGGCGCCCGTCGGGACCAATGCCTCGCGTCCACGTCTGCTTGCGGACGAATTGCTTCGCCAGGAGCAGCTCCCCATTGGTCCGGTCCAAGACGTAGAAAAAACCGTTCCGGTCGGCGTGGAGCAGCAACTTCCGGTCGCGGCCTCGGTACTGCGTGTCGGCTAGGACCGGCGGCTCGGTAGCATCCCAATCATGAACGTCGTGCGGCGTAAATTGATAGTGCCACTTTAACTCCCCGGTATTGGGATTTAAGGCCAGGATACAGTTCGTAAAAAGATTGTCCCCCGGCCGGTCGCGGTCATCGGAATCGGGAAAGGGATTACCCGTGGGCCAATACAGAGTATCGCTCTCGGCATCATATGCGCCGGTCAGCCAGGTTGCGCCGCCCCCGAATAACGGCTCCTTCCCCTTCCATGTCTCCGCTCCCGGTTCATCTTTCAAGGGAATCGTCCAGCGGCGCCAGAGTCGCTCCCCGGTTGAGGCTTTGTAGCAGGCCAGAAACCCGCGGATGCCGCGGTCGCCGCCCGACACACCCGCAACGATCATGTCCTTGACGGCGAGAGGAGCTACCGTCGAGCCATAGTGCTGGGGCTCTTCCGGCATTACCGCTTCCCAGACCAGCCCGCCTGTGATCCGGTTGAGCGCAATCAGATGGGCATTATCGGTCGCCATGAAAACCTTGTCGCCGAGAATGGCAAGACCGCGGTTTGTGCCCAGGGAAGCGTCTCCGATGAGCCCGGGAGTGCGCGGACGGGAGTAGTGCCAGATTCGACGTCCGGTTCGGGCATCGAGCGCCAGCGCCTGATTCGGTCCGGTGATATACATGACGCCGTCCGCAACAATAGGCGTCACCTCCAGGCCAAAGTGATCGATTGGGAACAGCCATTCGATCGCGAGATCTTTGACGTTCGTCTTATTCACCTGGTCAAGTTCGCTGTAGCGGTTCCCGTTCAGATTTCCGTTATAGGTCAACCAGTCCCCAGGCTTTGGGCTTCGTATGCGGGCAAATTCGATGGGGGCTCGATCGGAGCGCTGCTCCGCAATCGGCCCCGGCGTCACTCCGGGTTTTACGCCGGACAAGGTGCTGAGATAAGCAATGAGATCCCGCTGTTCCTCAGCGCCGGCAGAAAGCGGACGCATGAGCGACTGCTTGCCTTCCTCAACATGCCGGATCTGGCGCTCATCGAACATATGGAATTGCCCGTCGAGGGCTTGCAGTTGAAGATCGAAGTTAGTTCTTCCGCGGGCGAACCCTCGAAGGCTCCGGCCGTCGCGCAAATGCACCGTCACCAGCTCGTAACCGGGCGTGATTCGCGCCGCCGGCTGAAGCAGCGCCTCTTTGATCTCGCTTACCGTCAGCTCGCGAGCAACGTTCGAGAGGTCCGGCCCAACCGCCTTGCCCCGGCCAAAGACCATATGGCAGCCGGAACACTCTCCTTTGCCGAAAAAGAACCGCTCACCCGCCGCGGCATTCCCGGGCACAACACTCTCGGCCGCCGCCGTATTCAACGAATGCACGAACGCGGCGAGGGCATCCAATTCCGGATCGGGCAGATGGAACGCCGGCATTCCCGCCGAAGGCGCGCCCTGATAAATGAACCGGCGGAGCTGTTCAACAGAGCGGCTGCGCAGTCTCCGGCTTCCCGCAAGCCTGGGCCCCTGATCCGCTCCCTCAGCATCGTTTCCGTGGCACGCTGCGCAGCGTTCGGCGAATGCTTTCTGCCCTTGTTCCACCATTTTGGAACGTGCAACCGGCGGGCCTTGTCCCCATGCCAGAGCGAGCGCGAGCGAAAGAGCCATCAGCATCAGGCTTATTGTAGGGCAGTAACGCGGCCGGCGCGCCGTGTTGCAATCCGATGCGTCAAAATCCGGCGCGCTTGCATCGGTCCCGCGCCGCTGTCATAATTCGAGCGGTTCGGTAATGGAAGAAGCGCTTCCAGCCAGCAGCCAATCCGCGGTCCCGCCTCCCGAGATGAGCGAGTGGAAGCGCATCCTCAGTGTATTTACAAACCCGAAGCCGGCTTTTGTTGACATCGCCGCGCAGCCGCGGTGGTGGCCGCCTCTTGTGCTGCTGATTGCCGTTTCCGTGATCTTCCTATTCGCGTTTTCGCAGCGCGTGGGCTGGGACCGGTTCATGCGGCAGACCATGGAAAACAATCCGCGCGTTCAGAACTTGCCGGCACAGGACCGGGAGCGGCTCATTGAGCGGCAGACGCGCGTGGTGGCGAACTTCAGCTATGTGGGCGCCGCACTCGGCACTGTAGTTTACGTGCTGGCTGCCGCCGCGGTGCTGCTGTTTGTATTCAAGCTCGTTTTGGGAGCGGCCTTGAATTTCCGGCAGGTCTTCGCAATTACGAGTTATGCGTTTCTGCCGGGTGTCATCGGCGGCCTTGTGGCCTTGCTGGTCATGTTTCTGAAAAGTCCGGACGATTTCAATCTCCAAAGGCCGACGGTATTCAATGTTGGCGCCTTCCTCGACCCGCAGGCGACCAGCCGGGCTCTGTTGGTCTTTGCCACCTCCATCGACCTGTTCACCATCTGGACGATTCTGCTGCTCGCGACCGGACTCTCCGTCGCCTCGCGCCGCCTTTCGTGGGGCAAGTCTCTGGCCGGCGTTGCGATTCCCTGGCTGGTCTGGGTAGGCATCAAGAGCGTGTGGGCCGGCATGTTCGGCTAGACGGCAGACTCTCGTTCGGCGCCGGCGCTCCGCGTGACCCGAAGCTTCTTCAGGGCGGATCTCGCGGTCGAAACGGCCCCGGTCATCATCAGGAGCGCGATCATGGCAATGCAGCTTACCATAGCGCCGATTCGCAACCCCGCCGAATGAAACCGGAACTCCACGCGGTGTTCGCCGCGCGGCACTTCAATCGACTGGAATGCGTCGTTCCAGTGCTCGATCTTTACAGTGCGTCCATCTACGGTGGCTTGCCATCCGGGAAAAAACTGTTCCGAAAGTCCGAACCGGCCGCCGAGTGCCGAGCGCACCGTGAACTGGCGGACCTCCGGCGTTTGAACCCGCGGCTCGATCGAGCTGCCCGCGCCGCCGTCGATCCAGCCGTAGGGCGGCCGCGCCCCGGCGTATTCAAAAACTTTGTAGTAGGAACGTGATGGTTCGAGTAGCCGGAAGCGTGCGTTCGCAGAGAGCTGCGGATACAGCGGCCCCTCATGGCTGGAGATCAGATAACGCACGCCGAGCAGTTGCAGCGCCGCATCGTTCGAGGGCTCGATATCGATCAACCAGTTCGTTCGAAAGCGAGCGATGCGCTCCATGAGCTTCTGATACTGCGCCGTCAGGAAAGGATCAAAGCCTTGTGGAGTGCTGAAACCGAAATGCCGCAAAGTTTGTGGAAACGGCCCGGTAGTATCCATCGCAATGCGGTACCCGGAGCTTTGGCGCAGGATACGATACACCTTCTGCTCCATCCCGTAGAACGAACGGGGCGCTTCATTCCGTACGCCTCCGCCGCCGGCGTTGAACCACTTGCTGGTGCCGAACACTTTGTACTCGATGCCGGTGGCGAGCAGCAGTGTGAGGAGGGCGCAAGTTCGAAGCGTGCCGTACGTCGCCGGGAGAAGGAACAAGAGTAGAGAGAACAGGATCAGGCCGATTATCGGATCGAGCGCCGATCCCCAGCCGGCGGCAAACTTGGAACCGCCTGGCAGCCACACCAGGAACTGTCGCACGGACCAGGCAGCGAGTAGCCCCATGACAACGAAGACCTGCCACGGCGCCACAGGCCTGCGCGCTCGTCTTAGAAATGCATCAAGACCAATCGCGGCAAGAGGGGCGGCAGCGATCGTAAGTCCCGCCAGAAAATACCAGTCGCGGCAAATCTGCACGAGCAGAGTTGAGTGTTGGACGAGCTCCCAGACCAGGCCGAATGGATTGGTCAGGAGCACAAGCGTGACTCCTAAGACGGACAGCAGTGGAAGAGCATCGCGCCGGCCGGCGCGCAGCGCGATGAGGCACCCGAGGCCAAACAAAGCGGGTGCGCCGAGATATAAGTAATCGCCGCCCCAGTGATCGGAGGGTAAATTGTCCATTTCAAAATTGAAATAGTTCGGAAGGATGTAGGAAAGGTACGCCTCGGGGTTACGCAGGCCGGTTCCGTACCGCGCTTCCGGCGCCTTCATGCGAGTTGCTTCCCAAGCGGGCGCCAATTGAACCATGGCCAGCAGCATGGATGCGCCAAGAGCGACAACCGTGCCCGCAAGCGCCTTCCAGCGCCAAGCCGCGTAACTCGCAAAGCAGACCGCCACGACAAACCAGCTTGGCGGATAGCCGGCCAGGAAGGCGAGAGCCGAGGCAACGGCGAGTTTCCACAGAGGCCGCCATCGGCGAGTCTCCACCGTTTCATCAATGGCCAGGAACCCTAGCGGCACCCACGTGTACGCGCCGATGAGCCCGAAATGCTGCAGTTGCAGCACCATGTATCCGCTGAATGCATAGGCGCCCGCTCCAAGTATGCACGCCAGAGGCGCCAGATCTTTGCGCCGCAGCCACACATAGCAAAGCAGAAATGCCACCCAAACATGCGCGAATACCAGGTCTTCCACGCTCTGGTACGAGAGCGCCGGCCTGCCCCAATTGGCGGCGAATACGATCCACACAGGCGGATAGAACAACGAAGCCTGTATGTTTCCTACAAAGCTCAGCCCGCAGTAAATTGTTGGATCCCACTCCGGAAAGCGCCCCTGGCGGAGCGCTTGAAATGCGTAATCGAGAAGCGGGAAATGAAAATTGTCGAGATCGAAAGGAATGTGAACGCGCCGGAACGGCGGCAGATATTCGTAGAAGAACAGATAGGTGAAGATGAGTGAAACGACGGCGATCGTTCGTAAGCGAACAGTCTTCAGCATGGGTTCACGGCTTGGGCGATCCCCGAGAGCTGCGAATCCAATTACTCTAGCACCGTGCGCTTAGTAGATCAGTGAGGTAATCGCGTAGACAGCCCCGTAGCCAAGTCCCGTTCCGATCAGCGCTCCCGCGATCACATCGCTCAGGAAATGCATGCCGAGCAGAACGCGGGACAGCGCGATGCTGACGGCGCAAAAGAGCAGGCCGGCCATCAGCGAGGGATAAAACGAGATAAGAGGAATGGCGACCGAGAACGCAGTGATGGTGTGGCCCGAGGGAAACGAAAACTGATCCGGTGGCAGCAGCGTGGCCCAGCAGTGCGGCTCAATCGCGCAAGGCCGTTTCCGGCCGGTGCGTTTCTTCACCAGCAGGAACACCGCAATGCCGAGGCCTGCCGCGAGGCCCGCCGACGCGACAGCCGCGAAACGCGATTCTCCACCGAGCAGCAGAATAACCAATGCCATCGCGTACCATAGCCAGCCATCGCCGCCGCGGGTTGCGCAAAGCATCCAGATCCGGATCCAGCGAGGGGCCCGCCACCGGTTTACGCGCTGCATCAGCCTGTGATCGCGGGCAGAGATGAAGCTCAGCACCGGATTCCAGGTCATATCGCCGCCTCGCGCGCCAGCTTTGGAAGCCATTGTTTCCCTGCTTCGGCCCGCCGCAGTTTTCGCATCCATCTGCGTGCGAACACTGCTTCCAGTATAGAGTTTCCGAGCGTAACAAACGGTACAGCTAACACCAACGGCGCCAGCGCCGCCGCCGCGGGATTTTCGCGAACCATCTCGGCCGCAATTAGCAGCACATCGCGCGTCAGCTTCCAATAGCTTCCGCACGTGCCATGGGCCACGGCGTTACCCTGGCGCAGGCCTTCCAGAAACTCGCTCTTGCTGCGCGCTCCGGATACTTCGGTGTATGCCGAACCCACCGAAGGCATCGTATGCGCGTCGCTGCCGCCCATCACGCCCTTCCCCATTTGCTGCGCGAGCTCGCCGGCCTGCCGGTTCGTCCGTTCCTGCATATGCCCGTTGCGGGTTTCCAAGAGCGGAATCGCCTGTTCGAAATACTCGAAGTCGGAAAGCGTGCGGCGTCCGGTCAAACTCGAGAAAATATGATTGGCGCTGAAAACAAGCCTTTGCTCGCGCAGGTACTGAACCAGAGCTTCCAGGTCTGCTCGCCGGCGTTGAATCTCAACGTGCTGCCGTTCGGTGATGTCGTAGACACCCATGTGAAGCTCCGTGCCGCTCGGCATCCGGCAAGTCACTTCTTCGCTAAGAAAAAAATCGGGCTTGCTGCGCAGTGGCTCGACAGCATCGATCGCATCGTGATCGGTAACTGTGACCAGGTCCATGCCAAGGCGCTTCAACTTGTCATAGACTGCGATGGGGGAGTTGTAACTTTCGCGGCAAACCGCCTTTATCAGCGGTACCGTGCACATGCCCGAATATCTCGTGTGCACGTGCAAATCGCATCTCATGACCTGGTTATAGCCGCTGGATTGCTACGGCAGAGTTACACGCTGACAAAACATTTGTGAAAAAAACTGTTTGGCCGATTCTGCCGCTCGCGCGTGCCAGAATCACATAGAGATGAAACGGCTGGAGTTCGTCTTCTTTGATGCCGGCGGAGGACACCGCAGCTCCGCGAATGCTCTTCGCGAGGTCATCGATCAGCAGGGCCGCGGCTGGGAAATCCGGCTTATGAACCTCCAGGAAGTGCTCGATTCGCTCGACATTTTCCGGAAGCTGACCGGCATCCGCCTCCAGGATCTCTATAACCTGATGCTGAAAAAGGGCTGGACGCTGGGCTCGCCATATCTGACCCGCGCCATGCACGGCGTGATCCGTCTATATCACCCGCTGCAAGTGCGGCTGCTGCGCGATTACTGGGCCAGGAGCCGTCCGGATATGGTGGTTTCCCTTGTTCCAAATTTCAATCGCGCTCTGGGCGAAAGCTTGCGCGCAGCCTGTCCCGGAGTTCCGCTGGTGACCATCCTTACGGACCTTGCCGACTGGCCGCCGCACTTCTGGATCGAGCGCCAGAAGCAATTCATCGTATGCGGAACGGAACGCGCCGTGCACCAGGCACGCCAGCTTGGTCATCCCGAATGGGCCGTTTTTCGGACCAGCGGCATGATTCTGAATCCGAAGTTTTACCGGCCCATTTTCACGGACCGCGCGGAAGGGCGGCGCAATTTGGGTCTTGATGCCGACCGGCGCACCGCCCTTGTGCTCTTCGGCGGCGAAGGATCGCAGGTCATGCGCGAGATAGCGAGGCGGCTCGATGCCTCCGGGCTCCGGCTTCAGTTGATTCTGGTGTGCGGCCGCAATGCGCCGCTGGCCGCTTCGCTTCGCAATCTGCCGCGGCGCATCCCCATGTTCGTAGAAGGCTTTACGCAAACCATCCCCGAGTACATGCATCTCTCCGATTTCTTTATCGGAAAACCCGGTCCGGGCAGCATCAGCGAGGCCCTGGCCATGCGCCTGCCCGTCATTGTGGAGCGCAACGCGTGGACCTTGCCCCAGGAGCGATACAATGCGGACTGGATTTTAGAGAAGCAAGTCGGGTTGGTGTTGCGGAATTTTCGCAAGATCGACCAGGCAGCGGCGAAGTTGCTCGAGCCGGCGACGTATTGCAGATTCCGATCCAACGCCGCGTCGCTGCTAAACCGGGCAGTGTTCGAGATTCCCGACATTCTGGAGAAGATCTTCGAAACATGCGGAAATTGTCACTGATTGGTCTTCTGTTTGTAGCGCCTCTGGCCGCGGAAGAGGATGCGTTCCTGAAATGGATGGATGCGGTCGCGCAGCGGCAGCTTGCCGAGCGCGAGGCGGCTGTGGCCCGCATCCGCACGCCTGCCGAGGCCCGCGCGCGGCAGGAACAGGTGCGATCGCGCATTCTCTCGCTCCTTGGCGGCCTGCCCGACTACAGCGGTCCGCTCAACGCCCGGGTTACCGGCACTATCCGCAAATCGCGCTATACGATCGAAAAAGTCATCTTCGAGAGCCTACCGAAGATCTTTGTCGCGGCCAACCTGTATCGTCCGAATGAGCCTGGCCGGTATCCCGGTGTTCTGCTGCCGCTCGGCCATTGGGAGCAGGGCAAGCCGGCCGTGCAGCGAATCGCCGCCAACCTGGCGATGAAAGGCTTCGTGGTGTTGGCGTATGATCCCATTGGCCAGGGCGAGCGCCAGCAGGAATATGACTGGCGCCTCGGCCGCTCAATTGCCGGCGGATCTGTCGAGCAGCATCTGCTGGCTGGAGCGCAGAGTATTCTGGCGGGCGAAAATTTCGCGCGCTATCGCATCTGGGACGCGAAACGCGCTCTCGACTACCTGGTGAGCCGCCCGGATGTGGCGGGCGACCGGATCGGCTGCACGGGCTGTTCCGGGGGAGGCACGCTGACCACGTACATCGCCGCACTCGATCCGCGCGTGCAGGTTGCCGCGCCCGCATGCTACATCAACAGCTTTCGCTTGCTCTTTGCAGGACCTACGGGAGATTCGGAGCAGAGCTTTCCCAACTTCCTCTCCTCGGGTCTGGATATCGCCGATTACGTAGAGCTTTTCGCTCCCAAGCCGTTCCTCATCAATTCAACCGTGGGCGACTACTTCCCGATCGCGGGTACGCAGCACGCCTGGCAGGAGGCGCTCGATTGGTATCGAATCTTCGGCGCATCGGAAAAGATTCGTTGGGCAGCCGGACCGGGAGGCCACGGCACGCCGCTTGAAATCCGCGAAGCCATCTACGAATGGATGATCCGCTGGCTCAAGGACGGGCGCGGCAATTATCGCGAGGAGGCCGTAGAAATGCTCCCTGATTTCGAGCTGTTCGCCAGTGACAAGGGCCAGGTTTCGGGGCGCGATATCTACGAAATCATCCGCGAGAACTTTGAGCGCCGCAAAGTCCCGGGCAGCAGCGAGGAGCTACTCCGGGAAGTGCGGCGCGTCGCGAACATCGAAACATTGAATGCCGGAACCCGCCAGCGTCTCGCGCTGCGCGCGCTGTCGCACCTGCCGGGCGCGGATTTTCACACCGAAACGCTAGCCATAGAGGCCGAACCGGGGCTGGAGATTACAGGCACTCTGCTGACGCCGTCCAGGGGATTGCCAAAGCCGGTTTCCGTACTGCTGGTTGCGGGGCTGCCCGACTCAGCGGCGCGGCTGGCCCGCGATGGTTACGTGGTGCTGAATCTGATGCCGCGCGGGGTTCCGGCCGCGATTCCTCCGGTCTACCGCTTCTCGGGCGATTGGCTGACGAATGTGCGCGCCTGGCTGATCGGCCGCAATCTTGCGGGAATGCGGGCGCTCGACATTATCCGCGGCGTGGATGTGCTGGCGGGCCGCGGTTATGGCGAGGTGCGGGCGGCGGCTCGCGGCGTGCCCGGCGTGTGGCTGCTGCTGGCCGCTGCGGTCGAACCGCGCATTACAGCAATCTGGGTCGACAAGACGCCTTACAGCCTGCGCGCGGCCCTCGACCAGCCGCTCAGCCGCAACCTGCACGACGCCGTAATACCCGGTTTTGCACTGCATTGGGATTTTGAGGACCTGGTGCGGGCAACCGCGTCCCGGCGGGTGATCTGGAGCGATCCAAGCGACTGGATGGGAGCTGTGGCGCCGCATCGCGCCGGAGCGCTGTACCGCACGTTTGAAGAGCCTGACGACCGGTTCTTTCAGATGCTGCTGAAGTGAGCGCCGGAATTCTGGGTATAAATCCGCTAAATTATCCAAAAATATTCCCGATTTACGCTACAATTAAATTTTGCGAGAGCCTTTGCTCGCGCCCCTGGCCGCTGTTGCCGCGGGCATTCTCGTCTCCCGCCTGGCAGGCTTCGAATCTGGTGAATCCTTACTTGCGGTTGCGGCGTTCGCCGGACTCGGCGGCGTGGCATGTTGGCGCAGATCCCGGACGCTGGCCGCCCTCTGCTGCCTTTTGGGTCTCTGCTTTGCCGGCGCGCTGCTCGAATCCAGCCACCGCCCGGGGCCTCGGCCTGAACTGGATGTGGAAGGCCGTGAGCCGGTAATTCTTTCGGGATGCGTGGTCGATCCCCCAGCCACTTCGGGCGACCGTGAACGCTTTGTGCTGGAGCTCGAGCCCGGCGCCCGCGCGCAGGTGACCCGCTACCTTCGAGACGGCGAATCCCCGCCACGGTTAGCCTATGGCCAGCGCATCGAAATCGAAGCCCGCGTCCGCCGTCCGAGGAATTTCGGCAATCCTGGAGCCTTCGACTACGAGCATTACCTGGAACGGAAAAACATCTTCTGGACAGCATCGGCGCGTTCCGGAGCGCCTGTCACAACTTTGCCGGGACGATGCGGGTCCCGGTTCATGGGGTGGATCATGGCGCTGCGGGGAGCCGCGCTCGACAGGCTGGAACAACTTTATAGCCGTAAGCCCTACGAGACAGGCATGATGCAGGCGATACTGATCGGCGATACCGCTAAGCTTGATCGGGTGTGGACCGAGCATTTCCGCTCGACGGGGACCTTTCACGCGCTCGTTATTTCCGGCACGCACGTGGCAGTGCTTGCAGCGTTCTTCCTGTTTCTGCTGCGTCTGTGTTTTGTTCCGCCGGGTGCGGCGGGGATTCTCACCGCGATGGCGGCATGGCTCTACGCCCTGGTAACGGGCTGGCAGGCGCCGTGCGTACGCTCGGCCGCGGGCTTTACATTGTTCCTGATTGGCGGCTATTTCTTTCGCGAGCGGCGAATCTTGAATCTCCTGGCAGCCGTAGCACTGGGGTTCCTCCTTATCGATCCGGAGCAGCTCTTCGACCCGAGCTTTCAACTCTCCTTTCTGGCGGTCGGCTTCCTCGCGGCGTTTGCCGTGCCGTTGCTCGAGCGCACGTCGGCCCCGCTCGTTCGTGGGTTGGAGGACCTGGGCGATCAGGGGCGAGACCTGCATCTGGAATCCCGCGCGGCGCAGTTCCGCGTCGAAATGCGCCTGCTCATCGAGACCGTGCGCCTCTGGACACGCTTGCCGCAACCGATATGCCGCGCGGCGATCGTGCTCCCGGCACGGCTTTTTCTATATATCTACGAGCTGGTTGCCGTGTCTGCTGTAGTGCAGATGGGGCTGGCGCTACCGATGGTCATGTATTTCCATCGCGTGGGCGTATCGGGGCTTTCGGCGAATGCCGTGGTGGTTCCGCTTATTGGCCTGGTAGTGCCGCTGGGCTTCGTGGCAGTATTCACGGGCTGGCATTGGGTGGCGCACGCTGCTGCGCTGTTACTTGGCTGGTCCCGCGCGGTGGTGGACTGGCATGCGCGGTTCGAACCGAACTGGCGGGTGCCGACGCCGCCACTTTGGGTCGCGCTCGCGCTCTCGGGTGCACTGATCGCAGCGGCGATCTTGCAGCACCGCTCCCGCGCGTGGCGTTGCGCCGGATTTGGAACGGTTCTGACGCTGTTGGTGGTTCTGCTGTGGCACCCGTTTGCGCCAAAAATCGAGCGGGGCCGGTTGGAAATGACAGCCATCGATGTCGGGCAGGGCGACAGCATTCTGGTGGCGTTCCCCGACGGTAAGCTCATGCTGGTGGACGGCGGAGGCATCCCCTCGTTCGGACGGCGGCAGCGCTCGCAACTGGAGATCGGCGAGGACGTGGTGGCGCCCTACTTGTGGAACCGATCGATCCGGCGGGTGGACGTTATGGTTTGCTCGCATGCGCATGAGGACCATGTGGGAGGGCTGCCGGCGCTGCTCGAGGATTTTCACGCAACGGAGCTGTGGACGGGTGCGGTGCCGCCCGGTGCTCAGCGCGATCGGCTTCTTGCCGCGGCTCACCGCGCCGGAGTGCGGGTGGTGCCGATGACGGGCGGCCGGCATTTCTCCTTTGGCGGCGCCGAGATCGAAGTGCTGGCGCCGACGCCCGACTACCAACCGGGAACCACGCCACGCAACAACGATTCGCTCGTCCTGCGAGTGGCCTTCGGCGAGCACTCGTTTCTGCTGAGCGGCGATATGGAGCGGCAAGTGGAATCGGAACTGGTTGCCTCAAATCGTCTGCGGCCAACGGATGTGCTGAAGGTGCCGCACCACGGCAGCCGGACGTCAAGCACGCTCGAATTTCTGGATGCTCTCCGGCCCGCGTTCGCGGTTGTATCGGCAGGGTACGAAAATTCGTACGGCCACCCGAACCCGGACGTGCTTGACCGCTTTGCACAACGTAGGATCGAACTTCTGCGCACCGATCTGAACGGGCTGGTGTCAATTAAGACCGACGGGCGGCGGCTGGTCATTGAGACCGGACGAGAAAACAAAGGCCGCCTGGCCGAACCGGCGCTATATCGCGCCTTCTGAAGCCTCTTCTGCCGCGGCGGGTCCGGCAGCGCGCGCATCTGCGAGAACCGTGCGGGCTTCCTCCAGCCGGCTGCGCGGCACCTGCACCTGAAATTCGAGGGACGGAATGGTGGTGGCCCCTACCAGAATCGACGGAATGCCGTTTGCTTCCAAGATCCCGTGGATCGCCATCGCTTCCATTTCGGCGTCATGCGCTGAAGAACTGAACAACGCTGCCATGTCCAGATCGTGCGAGGGATCAATCTTATCCCCGGTTTCCGGTTCGGGCTCGAATTCGTCCGGCATCTTGAACTAGGATATCGCATCCGTTCCTCATGGCATAGAATGTCTTGAGCGGAGGGAACCGATGTCGCGCTGGGAGGATGCAAAGGGCGAACGGGAGCAGGGCACGGGAAATGTCGGCTGGTTTTTGGCTGGCGTGGCGGCAGGTCTCCTGATATCGCTACTTTTCGCGCCAAAGGCAGGAAGAGATACGCGCGAACTTCTGTCGCAGCGGGCTCAGTCCGGCCGCGATGCCGTGACCGGCACCAGCCGCGATGTTCTGGAGCGCGGACGCGAGATGTACGAGCAAGGCCGGCAGCTTGTGACGGAAGCAGCCGAATTGTTTGAGCGCGGCCGGAAGCTGGTGCGCGGCTGATCCGGATTGCCTGGCGTATTCTGAGCCGGTGTCGTCAAAAGACGCTCTTCGATGTCTTAGAGCTGGGAGACGGCGACGGAATGGGAACCCTCCGAGCATCGGTAATCCAAGCATGTGCGATCGCTTTTGGCCTTGCCGCGGACTGCGCACTCGTCCGCGGACAAACACCGGATTACTTCCCGCTACAGGTTGGAAATTCGTGGGTGTACCGTCTGAGCGGCGAGCAGATGGCGCAACCGGATGTGAAGACCATCACGGTCGACGCCACGGAGACAATCGGAGAGCGTGAGTATTTCAGAGTCAACTTTTTCGGGCAGACCGTGTATCTTCGCCGAAACTCAGACGGCGCTATCTACTCCGTGGACCGTGAGACGGCGACAGAGCGGCTCTGGCTGCCGCTGAATGCGCCGGTGGGCACGAACTTCGAAACGAGCATCGCGAATTGCACCGGAACAGGAAGTATCGTTTCTCGGAATGAAAAAGTGCCGGTGCCTGCGGCAAATGTAACCGATGCGGTGCAGATCCGTTTCCAGACCACGTGTGCGGACGCCGGATTCAGCGAGCAGTTCTACGGACCCTGGAACGGCCTGGTCCGCCATGTCGAGACAAGCATCGCGGGACCTCGCCGCTACGACCTGGTGTATTCCCGTACGGGTCCGCTGAACCTGACTGGTCCGGAAGTTGCCTTTACGATCGCGCTGGATGCCCCGAGATACAAGCCGGGCGCCCCAATCGCCGTGAGGCTTGCGCTTCGAAGCACGCAGCCGGAGCCGATCGCGTTGTACTTTCCGAGCGGCCAGTCATTCGACCTGCAGATCTTCAACGACAAGGGCGAGACGGTATACACGTGGTCGGCCGACAAGTTGTTCGCGGCAATTGTGCGGGACGAACGGTTCGGCCCCGGCGAGAAGACCTACGGGTTTACAGCGGCGGTACAAAGCCTTCCTGCCGGGCGTTACAAAGCCAGAGCATTCCTCACGACCGCGCCGCTGCTTTACGCGGGAGAGACCTCGTTCCAGATCATCCCGTGACCCGCCAACCGTTTGTGAGGCGATCCGCTTACAATCATGAGGAGGTCATTGTATGCGTACTGCGATTTGCCTCGGGCTGGCGGCGGCGCTGGCGATTGGAAGTTCCTGTGAGCGCAGGAGCGCGCGCGCTTCAAGCCCGCGCACAATCACGATTGCCCAGAGCGGCAGCGCGGATGTTATCGGCAGCGACAGCGCCGCATTGCAGCGCGCCGCAGATCTGCTTCGGCCGGGTGACACGTTGAGCATCGGCCCTGGAACTTATCAGATGGATAATAGCCTGCTCGCGCCATCCGGCGTAACTGTGCGGGGTGTGGCAGGCAGGACGATTCTGAAGAAGAGCCGGGGAGTCCAAAGCGCATTGATCGAAGACGGCGATTACGGAGAAAGCTCGCTGGCAGTTGCCGAGCCGGAGAAGTTTCGCCCGGGCATGGGGATTGCGGTTCTCGATGACCGCCAGCAAAGCGGCTGGGACGTCAGCATTACGTCGGTTAAAGCGGTGAAGGCGCCCTATCTGATCATCGAGCCGATGACGTTGCGCGATTACGATCGCGAGAGCCAGCACGCCCGTGTCAATAATACGTTTCCGATTCTGTGCGCGATGAACGCCGAGAATGTGGCTTTCGAGGATCTGATAGTAGACGGCAATCGCGCTGAAAATGCCTATTTGGATGGCTGCAGAGGCGGCGCGATCTATCTGTACCGCGTTCGCAACTGCACAGTGCGCAACTGCACGGCGCGAAATTATAACGGCGACGGCATTTCATTCCAGATCAGCGACGGGGTTCACGTGTTGAACAGCGAATCCTACGGACATTCAGGGTTCGGGATCCACCCGGGCACCGGGAGCGCGCGAGCGGTCGTGAAAAACTGCCGGATCCGCGAGAATGGGCGTGTCGGTCTGTTTCTCTGCTGGCGAGTGCGCCATGGGCGCTTTGAAGATAACGTCATCGAAGAAAACGGGAATTACGGCATCTCGATCGGCCACAAGGATACGGATAACGTCTTCATCAACAACACAGTGGCTCGAAACGGGACCACGGGAGTGTATTTCCGGCCCGAGACGGTCGCGAACAGCGGGCACCGAAACACGTTCCGCAATAACAAAATACTCGACAACGGTAACGCGCGCGAGGGATACGGATTCTATATCGAACCGCACGCCGGCGATCTTTTGATCGAAGGCAACCGCATCGCAGATACACGCGAATCGGGGCAGAAGCAGCGCATCGGCATCTATAAGGTGGCCGGAAGCGGTACGGTGCAGGCGGCAAATAATGCCATGTCCGGACAGCTCGAGGACTACCGCGAAGGGCGCCGAACAAATCAAAGTCGCGCCCAGAACTGAGCGACACAACACGAGTACGAGTATGCAGAGAATTAATTTCTCGATTACGATAAATGCGCCGAAAGAAAAGGTCTGGCACCTAATGCTGGATGACGCCACGTATCGGCAGTGGACCAGCGCTTTTGCAGAAGGATCATACGCCGTCACTGATTGGAACGAGGGCAGTAAAGCATTGTTTTTGACTCCCGCCGGTGACGGTATGGTAAGTACGATCGTAGCCCACCGGCCGAACGACACTCTATCCATAAAGCACCTCGGGGTCGTCAAGAACGGTGTGGAGGACACGACCAGCGAGGAACTGAAGGGCTGGTCTGGCGCTCTGGAAACCTATACGATTCGGGAAGCTGAGGGCGCCTCGGTACTCACCGTGGAAATGGACGTGACGGACGAATATAAAAGCTATTTTGAAGAAACCTGGCCCAAGGCTCTCAGCAAACTTAAGGATCTTGCCGAGAGTCAGGCTGCGGCGTCTCACTGATCTTCATTTGCCCGGAGCTGCAGCGGTAAGTCCAGCAGACGCTCAACTGCACTATTTTTCATTCAACTGTTCGAGGGTAGCTTGCTTCAGTCTGAAGTGAGTTCACGATTTCGCTTTCTCTAGCGGTCAAGGCCGGGTCCATGCCTCGGCCCGCGGCCGTTTTCCACGTCGCACTCCCACGTTACATAACGGCGCGTAACCTGTGACAACGAGTCCGCCGGATGCGGAATGCGCGTACTTAGCCGTGGACCAGATGATGACACCCAAAACTTCTTTCAATGTAGTTGCGGATCTTGCTTCGCTCAGCCCGCTGGAGCGCGTTCTGCTGGCGAGCGACGGAAGCCTCACCGCAATGCTGGAAGCGGCCTGTCTGGACAGGATTCGCGTGCGCAAGCTAGCCGAAGATCGCCTGGAGGCTGCTGGTAGGATACACCTGTTAAGCGCGAATGCCGGCGATCCATTGATCAAGCGCGAAGTGCTGCTCGAAAGCGAACGATCCCGGGCCATCTACGTGCATGCCGAGTCGATCATCGCGGCAAATCGGCTTCCGGCGCCTTTCATCAAAAATCTTCTGCAATCTGACGAGCCGCTCGGCAGGTTGTGGAAAAAGTACGACCTCAACATATACAAAGAGAAGATTGCGCTGTTTCGGCAATCGGCCGGCCCGCTGGCGAGGCATTTTGGCGTTGCGCAACACACCTGCTTGGCAGTTCGAACATCGCGTGTCTTCGTGGGAGCAAAGCCGGCGATGTTGATTAATGAATCCTTCTCGCCGGTACTGGCCGAGTCGCTGGCGGCTGATGCCGGGCATACCGGCGAAGTCTGGCCGGTTGGTGCAAGCCGGCCGGTTTGGAGCCCCGGCGAAAGATCGCTCTCTCTGGTTATGGCTCAATAGTTCGGTACGATGCGGAGCCGCGCGGAGGAAGCGGTTTGTTCTCAGCCGCCGATTGAATACATCGGCCGGGGAGGAGCCACGAAGACCGGAGAATTGATCTCGTGCCCTTCCCACTTGGCGGCCACGGTCGAGCGGATTACCGCTGCAATGTCGGCATCGGAAGCGCCGCCGCGAAGGAGGCCGCGCACGTCCGTCTCCTCGATGGCAAACAGGCAATAGCGCAGCTTTCCATCGGCAGTGAGCCGCAGGCGGTTGCAGTTCTGGCAGAACGGCCGGCTGATAGAGGCGATGAACCCGACCCGGCCAATCCCGTCGGCATACCGATACTCGAGTGCCGGAGCCCGCGGGTCGCGATCCAGGATTGGAATCAGTTCGGCGATCTCACTCGAGAGCATCCGGATGATGTCTTCGGCCAGCAGAACTTTGCTCCGGTCCCACAGGTGCTGCGCGTCCAGCGGCATGAATTCGATGAACCTCACCTCGAATCCGTTGTCGCGCGCATAACGGGCCAAGGGTACGATATCGGGCTCGAGCAGGTTCTTCACGGCAACCGCATTCAGCTTGATCGGGCTGAAGCCCAGCCGGCGGGCCGTCTCGATTCCGCGAAGCACCCGGTCGAGATCGTCTCTCCTTGTGATTTGGAAGAAGCGGTTTCGGTCGAGCGTGTCCAGGTGAACGTTGAGCCGGCGGAGTCCGGCATCGTGCAGCGGCTGAGCCAGCTCGGAAAGGAGCACCCCGTTGGTGGTGAGCGCGAGATCCTGCACCCCGGGTATGGAAGCCAGGCGCGAGATGAGCACCGGCAGGCCACGCCGCACGAGCGGCTCTCCTCCGGTGACCCGCAGCTTGTTCACGCCCAGCCCGACTGCGATTCTCGTGAAGCGCTCGATCTCCTCAAAATCCAGAATCTGCCGTCGGTCCACAAAATCTACGTCGCGTTCCGGCATGCAGTAGAAACAGCGGATATTACAGCGGTCGGTCACGCTAATCCGCAGATTGTTGTGAATGCGTCCGAAAGAGTCGATCAGGCTCGGCGGATTTGCCATTGAAATCGGTTAGCGGACCGCCAGCATGCGTTCGAGTGGAAGGAGCGCCCGCTCAATCACGTCGTCTGATAGCTCCACTCGGGGCTCGAGCGTTTGCAGGCAGTCACGCAGCTTCTCGAGCGTGTTGAGCTTCATATACGGGCATTCGCTGCAGTTGCAGTTCTCGTTTGCCACGAAATAAAAGCGCTTGTGAGGGGCAAGTTTTTTAAGCGAGTGGTGGACGCCGCTCTCGGTCATCACAATGAATTCGGAGGCATCCGATTCCGCGCACCATTGAATCATTGCTGAAGTGGAGCCGACGAAATCCGCCATGGCGAGCACCGCGGGCGGGCATTCCGGGTGAGCGACGACTCGGGCATGTGGGTGCTCGGCCTTCGCAGCGGTTAAGCGCCGCGCCGGAAACGTGGCATGCACGACGCATGCGCCCTGCCAGATTCGCATATTTTGCCGGCCGGTCTGCTGCTTAACGTAGTTGCCGAGATTCGCATCAGGCAGAAACAGTATCGGCCGCTCCCGCGGAATGGAATTGACCACTTGCACGGCATTGCGGGAAGTGCAGAGTATGTCGCTCTCGGCCTTCACCTCAATGGACGTGTTGATGTAGCTGACGATCACGTGGTCGGGGTATTTGCGGCGATAGGCCCGAACCGGCTCTACCGGACAGCTCTCAACCAGGCTGCAACTGGCTTCGCGATCGGGCACCACGACCACGCGATGGGGATTCAGCACCTTCGCCGTTTCGGCCATGAACCAGACGCCGCAGAACGCAATCACCTCGCCCTGGAATTCGCGCGCCTTACGCGCCAGCTCCAGGCTGTCTCCAACCCAATCGGCGAGCTCCTGGATCTCCGGCTCTTGATAATGGTGGGCAAGCAAAATGGCCTTTCGGTGCTGTTTCCAATCCAGAATCTCTTCTGACAAGCTGCTGGTGGCTAACATGGGGGAGACAATCTGCTTTCATTCTACCAACTCCAGTAAGTGTTTGCGGGCACGGCGCAACCGCATGGAGGCACAGCAACGGAGCCTAAATGGGGCACATCTAAGTAAGTAGGAGGTCAAGGCGATGATGTCCAAGCAAAAAGTCTGGACACGGGCCAAGCTCCTGATCGCGCTTGGCGCCGCTTTTCTGGCGACGCCTGTTTGGGCCGCCAACCAAGCGCGTCCGGGTTCAGTGAACTATGTAGAGGGCCGCGTAATGATCGATGGCCAGAGTTTAAATGGGCAATCGATCGGTTCGGCTGAAGTCCAAACGGGGCAGGTGCTCGAAACGGAGCAGGGAAAAGCGGAGATGCTCCTTACCCCTGGCGTGTTCATGCGTCTGGGCGACCATAGCAGGTTGCGGATGATTTCACCTGGTCTGACCGACACACGTGTGGAATTGCTGCAGGGCCGCGCCATGCTGGAAGTCACAGAGCTGATGAAAGAGAATAATATTCGCGTCCGGGAGGCGGGCGCGACGATTTCGATCCAAAAGGCCGGGTTATATGAGTTTGACGCTGACTGGCCGGGAGTGCGGGTCTATGAGGGAAAGGCGCTCGTCACACGAGACGATCTCCACGTCGAGTTAGGAAAAGGCCGTGAAACGGCGCTCGCTGGAAAGCTGCGCGTACAGAAGTTCGATCGCAAGCGAGAAGATGATCTGTACGCGTGGAGCAACGTGCGTTCCGAATCGCTGGCTGAGGCCAGTATGGCTTCGGTCCGAACGTATTTTGTAAATGGCGGCTGGTACGGTCCGGGCTGGTGGTACGGCGCCGGATGGTATTGGAATCCGTGGTATGGAATGTACTCGTTCATTCCGGGCGGCGGCATTCTGTACAGTCCGTTTGGCTGGGGCTTCTATTCGCCCGGCTACATTGCGTATGCCCCTGCGTTCGTGGGGCGCTTTGGATACGGCTATCACGGCAGGCGATATTGGGGCCACAGGTATGTAACGCCGCCGGTGATGCGGCCCAGTGTGCCGCGCGGATTTAGCGGCGGCGCTCGCGGGTTCGGCGGCTTCCACGGAGGTGCCGGCGGCTTCCACGGAGGTGCCGGCGGCTTCCACGGAGGCCGTCGTTGATGCAGGTCTTCGAACGCTTACAGGCCAGGCCCCAGGAAATCCAGCATTGCGCGCAGAGCCTGGCCGCGGTGGCTGACTGCGAGCTTGCATTCGGGAGAGGCTTCGCCGAAGGAACAACCGAAAGGCGCGTAGAAGAATAGAGGATCGTATCCGAAGCCGTTGGCGCCGCGGGGTTCGTCAAGAATGAACCCTTCAACGGCTCCGTGAAACGTCCGAACAACCTTGCCTGCGCGAGCAAGAGCGATGACACAGACAAACCGGGCCCTGCGGTCCGAGACGCCTCGCAGTCTTTCGAGCAGCAGCCGGTTATTTGCTTCGTCACTTGCCCGCGGCCCTGCAAAACGCGCGGACCGGACTCCCGGCCCGCCGCCGAGGGCCTCGACCTCCAGCCCGGAGTCGTCGGCGAACAAGAGGCCTGAAGCGTGCAGGCTATAATAGCCGGCTTTCAGAACGGCGTTTTGTTCGAAAGTGGCGCCGGTTTCTTCGCATGGCGGCAGCCGGGAAAACTCGGGCAGCATCTCGAAATTGACGTTCCGATTGGCGGCTAACGCGTGGAACTCTCGCAGCTTCCCGGCATTGCCGGTGGCGCAATGCAGTGTCACGCGACCGGCACCAGCCGCCGCTGGATTCCGATCAACTCAGCAATACCGGCTTGCGCCAGCGCGATCAGCTTCTGCATCTCCGAATCATCAAAGGCCTGGTGCTCGGCTGTGGCCTGGATCTCGACGAAGCGGCCGGCTCCGGTCATCACCACGTTCATATCGACATCGGCCTGCGAGTCTTCTTCGTAGCAGAGGTCGATGACCGGAGTGCCGCGTACAATGCCAACGCTAGTTGCGGCGACATAATCGCGGATGCAGGGGCGCTTGATCACCTGATACGAGAGTAACTGTTGGACGGCCTGCGCCAGCGCCACGAAGGCCCCGGTTATGGCTGCGGTGCGCGTGCCGCCATCCGCCTGAAGCACATCGCAATCGAGCAGGATCGTACGCTCCCCAAGCACATCGAAATCCATCACGGCGCGCAGCGCCCGTCCGATAAGCCGCTGGATTTCGTGAGTGCGCCCCGAGGGGCGTCCTTTGCTAACCTCGCGCGGGGTGCGCTTGATGGTGGCTCGCGGCAGCATGGAATACTCTGCCGTCACCCAGCCTTTGCCGCTCCCGCGAAGGAATTGCGGCACAGTATCCTCCACCGAAGCCGCGCAGAGCACACGCGTATTACCGAGTGTGATCAGAGCGGAACCTTCAGCGGTCATCAGGTATCCGGTCTGGATATCCACGGGCCGCATTTGATCCGGTCTGCGGTTATCCACTCGCATATTTTAAGAAGAGAATCACGCAAAGGATTGCCAGCGCCATGCCGGACACGAGGAGAATCACGCACGGAATGCCGCTTCGCGGCGAAGCGGTGCTGGTCTTAGCTCGTCTTCCTGCCGGCTTGAATTTTGCCATCGCTGGAGTGCTATTACAAAAGCGATGGTAACACCTGCGGACACGCGCTCACGAATCAGGGCGTGGCGTCCGCGGCGAGCGATTGGTCCGCATCCGTTTGCGTCTGAAGATTTCGCGTTGCCCGGATTCGGGACGGCGTTGTCCCGTAAATTTTCTTGAATTCGCGAATGAAGTGGCTGCGGTCGCGAAAACCGGTTCTGGTGATGATCTCTTTGACTGAAAGCGAAGAATGGTCGAGCAGCTCCTTCGCCGCTTCCAATCGCGTATTCCGGAGAAATCGGACCGGGGGAAGTCCGATATGCCGCTGGAAAAGAGCGCAGAGGTGCGAGGAGGAAAGATGCACAGCAGCGCTCAGCTCCGCCACTGTAAGACAACCGCGTTTTTCACGAACTAGCGCCAGTGCAGCAGCCAGGGATTGGTTCATATCAGACATGCTCAGAGATGTTGTCGCAGGCGCGCCCGCCGCGCGTGCCATAGCATAAAGAGTCGTCAACCTGCGTCCAAGATATAGGCCTCGTGCTGGAAGCTGACATTTTTTTATACGGGCATCGATTTAGCCACACAATCGTACTCACAATCCGGACGCCAGCAAACATCAGGCTGATGGAGATGCAAGGGGTTCTGAAGTTCCAGGAGCGCCGACCGGTGCTGCTTATCCGAAGTATCTCAGCGGAAGCAGGATAAATACCGCCAAAAACATTGTTTATAGCGCGCGGTAAGAGCGCAATCTCACAGGTCAATGATCTGAACTGGATTAATGCCGGTCGCAAAAGTGGTTAAATAAGTTAACTGAAGCCGAAGCAGTACAAGGCGTCACGCTGCTTTGTGCGCATGGTGGGGTCTTTAGCGGAAACTGCTGAAGGTATGCGAAGATTCCGTCTTCTGTTGTTGCTGCTGAATGCTGCTGTGGCGCCTCTGCACGTGTGGGCGCAGTGGAAAGGCTCGGGACCATATGGCGGCGCAGTGGAATTTGTGTGTGTCTCCGCACAACTGCGCAACGCGGTCCTTGCCGGCACACGCAACGCATTGATTTACCGCTCGCTCGATGGCGGCGATACGTGGGAGCACAAGGCTTTTCCGCGACAGTATTCGAGCGTTCTACATGCACTTGCCATTGATCCGCGCGACGCTCGCACCTGGTATGCGGGAACGGAAGATCAGGTTGCAGCCGCCTCCGGTCTCTACCGAACCCGCGATGCGGGCATCACGTGGACCCAGCTTCCGGGTTTGCGGGGAATCGCCGTATGGTCATTGGCGATTTGGAGCGAGAACCCGCAGATCATCGCGGCGGGAGCGGCTGATGGTCTATACCTGACACGCGATGGCGGCGACTCCTGGCGCAAAATCTCGCCCGATAGCAATCGGGATCTCCGCCCTGTCGTGTCATTGGCCTTTCACCCGGTGGACAGCCGGATCCTTTACGCCGGCACGACTCATCTGCCTTGGCTTACGATGGACGGCGGCGCTTCCTGGCAATCGATTCACTCAGGGATGCTGGACGATTCCGACGTCTTCAGTATCCACGTAGATCCCCAACGGCCGCAGACAGTTTTCTCCAGCGCGTGTAGCGGGGCCTACCGCAGCTTGAACGGCGGCCGTCTGTGGACCCGAATGGCAACGCCGCGAGGCGCATTCCGAACCTACCTTGTGACGCAAAACCCGCGCCGCCGTACGTCCATTTTTGCCGCCACCAGCGCCGGACTGCTGAAGTCCGACAACGGCGGTGCGATCTGGCGAAAGGTTTCGCCCGAGGCGGTGAAGTCAATCGCGTTTGATCCCTTCGACGCATCCCGAATTTATGCGGCCTCCAGCACTGGCGGGCTGTTGCGCAGCACGGACGGCGGCGAAACCTTTCGCGAAAGCAGCCGCGGCTTGGGCAACCACAACTTGATTGGCCTGCTGGGAAGCGATCGGGCGCTGTTCACCAATAGCGTCTACGAAGCCGCGGGCGGCGGGCTGTACCGCAGCGACGATTTCGGAGCTACGTGGCGCCGGATTTCTGCGGCGGGTACTTCTGCCGCACAGAACATGTTGCAGATTGCTGCTCCCGGTTCCGGTTCCGCTGTGCTGTTCGCGATAACGCATACCGCTCTCCTGAAGTCTGGCGATGGCGGGCGCACATGGCAACAATTGATGGGCCCTCCGGGCAGCCGGAACCTGACGGCGCTAGCCATTTCGGACGGGAAGCCCGCGGCGGTGCTGGCCGGCACCAGCACCGGATTATTTCGCAGCATCGACAGCGGGACAACGTGGAAACTGATCCCGCTGAGCGCTCACGCTGCCCCAGACGCAGGCGGCACGCGCGTCGAATTTCTTCAGCAATCCGGGATCTCTGGTGTTGCGGCCATCACCAATGCGGGGGCGTTTTTCAGTGAGGATGGAGGTGCGCACTGGCAAAGCTGTAGTGCGCCCGAAGGCTCCGGCTCGTGGTATGGACTGGCCTTTGATTCTCAGCGAGACGGCTTCCTGCTTGCGGCTACCTCTCAGGGACTGTTTCGCTCCGTCGACCGCTGCGCCTCATGGTCGCCGGTTCGCGATGGCCTCGATGCCGGAACCGTGAGTATCGTCCTGCGGCATCCGAAGCGGGCGCGAGAAGCATATGCGGTCCAGTATGGCCGCGTGTTTCGATCGATGGATGGAGGCCGGCACTGGGAGCCCCTAGCCGACGAAGGGCGCAATGGATCGTATCCATCGGCTCTCGTGATCCTGCCTTCGGCGCCGGAACGGTTGTTCGCGTTATTTCCGAGACGCGGAGTGTTTTTTGCTTCGATCGGATCGGGTGATCCTCCTTCCGTTGCGGAAGGGACGGGTACGCCCACGGCAAATCAGTGAGCACATGTCATTTTGAGGAGATTGCAGTAGAGGGAGATTGCGAATCATGATGAGGTCGCTTGCAGATTTTTTTCGAGAACGCCGCATCTTGGCCTCGGTCGCGCTAGCCGTTGCGCTGGCGCCGTCCGCGGTCTCGCAGACTAGTCAACCTGCCGCTTCGAAGAGTACTGAATATTCAACGCTTGATCTGACGCTGTTCGGAGGCGGACAGTGGTTCCAACTCTATCAGTCAACACGTGTCCGGCAGCATAAGTTCGCTGCCAGCGGAATTTGGGGCATTCGCTTCACACAGGATTTCTCCCGGTATATCGGAATTGAGGAGAGCTTTTATAACGGTTTTAACAACCTTCTTGTCCGCCCTTTCAGGGATCCTGCAATTGACTGGCTGGGCATCGGGGTGCGGAACTACACCTTCGCGATCACTCCAGTCTTTCATCTCGCACCGCGGGAATCCAAATTCCGTCCTTTCTTGGCCGTCGGACCGGGAGTCACGTTTTTCAATCCGACGAACGATACGGCCAAATCGCCAAACGGTCCCGCCGCCAAGCTGGACATGAAGTACGGCCCATCGCTGGTCTATGGCGTGGGTTTGAAGATCAATGCCTCGCGGCGCATCGGATTTCGGATCGATGCGCGGGATACGTTTACGCGGACGCCGCACTTCGGCCTCACCGACAGCCCGAATCCTGCCGTTCCGGGATTGCTCTATATCACCAAAGGCGGAACGGAGCATGCGCTTTCAGCGACGATTGGAGTTACCTTCCGGTTCGGTCTCCGGTCGGAAGCGCCGCCGGCCCCACCCGCGCCACCTCCGCCGCCTCCGCCTCCGCCCAAGCCTGAGCTGACCATTTCGGAGATCCAGGGTACGCGCGACGTTTGCCCTGGAGACGACTTGGCGTTGACCGTCAACGTAACGGGAGTGCCGCAGGATCAAACGGCGACCTACCAGTGGCTGTTGAATGGACAGCCTGTCGAGGGGGCCGCTGGAAGCCGCCTGGCAGTGCCGACTCAGGGACGGAGCGGCCCGCAGAAGGTACAAGCTGTGGTCACGGCGGCCGGCGTTTCCGCAAAGTCTCCGGAAGCCACATTCAACATCAAGGAAAATCACCCCGCCGTGCAGGTCAGCGCCTCTCAGTCGACGATCGCGCTCGGGGACAAGACAGAGCTTAAAGCGACGGTTACCGGCTGCGAGTGCGGGGGAGGCACGAACGTCAAATACACGGCCAGCGAAGGCAGCGTGGTCGGCAATACGTTTGACTCCACCGGTGTCAGCTTCGATATGGGCAACCGCTCCAAGCCGCAGACCAAGGTGATCACGATTACTGCCACCGGAAGCTGCGAGAAAGGAGGCGGGACTCCGGCCACCGCTACGACGCAAGTGACGGTTACTTTGAAGCCCGAAGCGCGGCGGCTGGATGACATCGTCTTCCCCGCGAACAACTCGCGCGTCAACAATTGCGCCAAGCGTCTGTTGCTCGAAGTGCTGACGCCGCTGCTGCGAGACGATCCGAATGCCAAGGTCGTTCTGATCGGCCACCGGGATACGAACGAGAGAGGCCGGAACGCCAACGATCTCGACCGGCAACGTGTTCTCAATGCTGCTGCCGTGCTGAGCGCCGGAACCGGCATCTGCCCGCAGCTTGAACTCAGCCGCGTCAAGGTTGATTGGGTCGGCACCAATCAGAGCGCGCCCACCAGGCCTACGTTCTGCGGAGCTTCTACTGCCGTCAAGGAGCGTTCCGGCCAGAGTGTGAGAACCACGGATACGCGCGCACAATACCGGCGCGTCGAAGTGTGGTTCGTTCCAGGAGGAGCGGACATGCCCGCCGGCGTCTCTCCGAAGGATGCGCCCGAGTCCGACATCAAGGCTAAAGGCTGCCCGAGATAGTGGCCGTTCGCTCATTTGACAATGATGGCGGGGTGTTTCCTAAGGGAATACCCCGCTCGTCGGCATGCCGTCTCAATCCAGTACGCCGTCGACCGGTACAAGGAGGGGCGGCAGCGCCGGTTCGTCCAATGCCCAACGCAGTTCACGCTCGACGGTGCGTACCAGTGCTGCCATAGGAGTACCGTGAACCGTACCTTCGAACGGGTCCTCGAGGTTCTTCCCAATTGCATTCAGCGCGAATAACGCCGCGCTCACAGGAAGGGCGACCGCCGGCGTGGCCCAGCCGAGCGACTCCGCTAAGGCAAGGGGCAGAAGGAAGCAGTAGGCGCGGAGCAGAAGCTCGGGAATGTAGTCGTACTGCCGGGGTAGAGGAGTATTCTTGATTCGCTCGCAGCCGCCCTGCACGTCAGTAAGCGCAGTCAGGCTTCGGTCGAATTGCTGAAGTCGCTGCTCGGTAACCAGCCCTTTGTCGGCGCACTGCGCAATGATTTGTCCCAATCGAACGAGTATTGCTGCGGGCACGTTCGGGGTTTTCGACAGATCATCGCAAACTTCGTGCGAGAGCCACGTGCGAAGCGCCGGCACAGGGTCTTGCCGCAACAAGTGCAGGCGAAGAGAGGCAACGAAAGCTCCAAGGTGTAGCAGTATGTCACGCCGCTCAGCAGCTTCCTCGCAAGGCGCGAGCAAAGAACGGGCTTGCCGCGCGAGCGTTCGGGAAGCATTGATCAGTTGTCCCCACAAAATGCGTGCTTCCCACCACCTCCCGTATGCCGAACTGTTCCGAAAGCCGACAAAAGCCCCGAGCGCCGCGCCCATAAGTGTAAGCGGTAGATTTGGTATCGCTAGATCTCTTAAGAGATGAGGATGAAAGTGATTGACGCCGGCTATCAGCAACGAGAGTGCAAGTACTAATAGCGACGGCCGAGCCAACTGCGGCATGATGTGCCGCAGTCCTCGTGCCGATTCAGTTAGCATAGAGTGCTCTCAGTGGCAGAATGATCTGAGACAACCGGCGGCCCGGCTTCAGCGCCGCGCTTTCAAAATGAACGGAGCGGCAAATTCATCCCAAGCCCGGGCCGCGCGCAGCCAGTTGCCTTCGAAGCCGTGGCCGTGCCACATCGCGCGGTTGGATCGAAACAGTTGATCGGAAGGCCCGGGCAGATAAACGTAGCCCTGCTCCGCAAAGGCGTCATAAGCATAGGACACGACGTAGATGAGAGAGGGCTCGGATTGCCGGCAGCCTTTTTCGTCAGTCCGGCAGCCCGAGTAAAAGGAGACGTTGTAGCGCCGAAGTTCGGCTGAAGGCCGCGCGCCGATCCCTTTCTGCCAGTCAATGATAAATCCCTCAGTCTCCTCGACGCCGTTGACGTACACGCCCGGACCTGCCCACACATGAAATTGTTCGACTTTTGGGTCCGTGATCTCGATGGGCGACTTGAGATCCGCACCTTGGATTGTGATCTTTGCCGTGCGCCCTTTCGCAGCTAACGGCAAGGGCGCGAGCGACCAAATCAGGAGAACAGCGACAGCGGGGCAAATTGCCTTCATCCGACCTCCTTCCACTGACGATTAGATCGCTCCTTATGCGGCATTGTAAAGCCCGGGCCGATTCGGAGCCTACTTCTTACTCGACAGTAGAAACGCGATCAGGCTGGCAATATCGTCCTGCCCGTAGGGGTCCAGCAGATGTTCCGGCATGATTGAGATTTTCGAAATCCGCCTGCTTTTCACCGACGCGGTTGGGATCTCAATCGGACGCTCGACTTCGGCGGTCTTCACAACCATCTTCTTGGGGTTCTCGGAAACAATCAGGCCATTGATCAGATCATTGTCCTTGGTCTCGATGATGTAGCTCTGGTATTGGTCCGAGATTGTTTTGGAAGGCCACAAGATGGATTCGAGGATATCTTTCTTCTTGAAACGGCTGGCCAGAGTCGTTAGATCGGGCCCGAAGTCCTTACCTTCAGCGCCAAAGCGATGGCAGGACGAGCACTCCTTCTCGAAGATCTGTTTGCCGCGTTCCGGCTTGGCCTTAAGAGTCATCGGATCGTACATCTGGAACTCGAAAATCTCTTGCGGGCTTACGGCCTGAACGCCGCGGCCCCGCGCTACCGCGGCCGGCGGTACGAATCCGGACTGGGCCTTGCGAAGCGCCTCGGCCCCCTCGAGTGGCGCAAACTGCTTGACCCTGGTATAGGCCTGCCTCCGCTCTTCCGGGTTACAAGACGCGAGCCACGTATCAAACATGAAGTTCAGATAACCGGTGAAGCTTGCGCCGCCGCGCCACTCCACCGCTTTGCCAAACCAGTTCAGCAACGCTGCTTTTTGATCCGGTGTCCAGCCGTTTTTCATCGCTCGCAAACAATAGACGTAGTGAATCTGCAGCGGCTGATTGGAATCTCCGCGGGGCATTGCGGCAAGAATTTTTCCTATGGCTTCGGGCTGGCCGCAATAGGCGAGTGTGCGCGCATATTCACGGTTCAGGCGTTCATCTGCTGCGGGGAATTCTGGCAGAATCAGATCGCTCATTTGCTTTCGTATCTCTGCCGGCGCTCCGGCGTCGTCAGCCGTGGCGTTCAATGCAAAGACCCGGAGGAGGCCAAGCCTGTCCTCTATGGACAGCTTGCCGGCTTTCAGCATGGCCAGTTGTTTTTCGTAGATGGCCTGGCGATCGGAAGGCGTTTTCGCCGTTCGAATCAATGCGACCATACCTTCGATCGCGGGTACAGGCCTGGATTCTTCGAGCACGCGGCCGCTCCATTGCTCGCGTGGGGTATGCTCCAACGCAAGCCGGCCGGCGTAGCGCAAAAAGCGGTCATTGGCACCGAGCAAAGCATAGATATCGGCAATGGGCGCAAATGGCGGCGAAGTTTCGGACATACCGAGAGCCACCAGCGCTTCCGCCGCCCGCCTTTGGACGAATGGGCTCGTATCGTTCAAGCCGGAGGCCGCGATGGACTTGGCCCAGTCGCTCCGATGCTGCCCCGCGATATATATCGCCGCGGCCCGGACACCTGCATTCGGATCCTTACCAAGCGGCTCGAGTAGTTGCCGGTCCGGCTGCGGTCCGAGCCTCTGCAAAATCAACAGCGCCTGCACGCGGTCCTGTTCAGCAGCCGTGCGGTTGTTCGCAAGGCTTTCGAGCTCCGGCGCCCAGGACGCGCCCATCTTTTCTTTGGCTGCAAGTAGCGATGCATGGCCCCAGCTCGAAAGCGGCTGCGGCTGCCGGACCACGGCTAGAATTCCCGTCGGCTTCTTCTCGCTGAATAAAGATTCGAGCCAGCCGGGCTGGTAGCGAACGCGGTACAATCCTCCCTCGGTGTCGCGCCCGCCCATAGTGAAGTACAAAAATCCGTCGGGTCCCACTTCCAGATCCGTGACGTTCAGCGGCTCGCCATGCACAAATTCTTTTTCCTCGCCGCTAATGCGGTATGTGCCGCCCTGATGTGCCAGTTTTGAAATCAGAATGCGTCCCCGGGACCAGTCACCTTCCAGAAACGCGTCGCGGTACTCCTTCGGATACACGTAGTGCTCATAAAACTCCACACCCACAGGTGAGCCCCGCCCTTGCTCCGATAGCGGAGGCAGCGTATCCAGGAAGTAGAACGGAAACTTTCCAGACCCAGTGCGCCATCCGTAATCGCCGCCTGGAATGAGATGCAGGCTGTGAACGGGCCGATACCACGGTAAATTGATGTCCCACTCCATATCGCTGTCGAAGGTAAACGGTTCGCCTTCGGCGTTGAAGGCGAAATCGTACGCATTCCGAAATCCCCCGAGCAGCATGGTGTACTTTTGGGACTCACGATCATAGCGCCACAGCACGCCACCCGGAGCCATAATGCCCGCGGCGTGGCCGCGCGCGTCCATGTAGCGCTCGAGCAGTTGAGATTCCCTATACCAGCGCAGGGGAGAGGATGGTTCGATCAGGTCTCGGGGAACAAAGGTATGATTTCCCAGCATCACGTAGGGATATCCATCCGGCCCGCGCCGGATCGCGTGCGGACCGTGCTCCCCCATCATGCGCTCGAATGTGTTCAGGCGCTCGAAAGTGTCCGCTACATCGTCTCCGTTCGTATCTTCGAGCTTGTAAAGCCCGGCTTGCTTGGTTTCGGTATCATTCGCAATCGCAAATAAGGTTCGGCCTTCGAACCACATACCCTGCGCGTAGGACACCTTATCGCTGAAGATCTTTTCCGTTTCAAAGACGCCATCTCCATCCTTATCGAAAAGAATCGTTGGATGACCTCGCTCTTTCGAAACGACAGGCCGTCCGAAGCTATCAAAAGTCATCGCAATGAGCGAGCCTGTTTGGCTGGCAGGCGCCGCGATTTCTACAGAAAACCCGCCCGGCGCCTCAAAGCGTGACTTTTCCTTTTTTCGATTGCAGGCTGTGGCCAGGAACACCGCGGCCACTGCGATTAGTCCCAGAGCATTTCGCATTCAGCCAAAATTGTATCGAACGATCGCGATGCGCCGCGTCAGAAATCGAAATTGAGCCGCACAGCGAAGCTACGGCCTTGATCGACGGCCGTACCCGAGAGCACGCCCGCAAAATTAATCAGGTTGAGGCGATCGCCGAGGTTGAAGATATCCAACTGAAGACGGAGCTTCGCGCGATCGGAGCGGGAGAGGTCGCCTCCTGCGGAGACATCCAGCGAGGCCGAGGGACGGACGCGGCCCCGTTCGAAGTTTACCTTGCTGAGAATCCGATCACCGTATTGCTGGCGGATGAAAGACAAGTTCGAGACGCCCTCCAGCTCGAAGGGAAGACCGCTGTTGTAGGCTGAACCGAAGGCGAACCAAAATCGCGAATGGGGCTGTAAGCGGACGCGGGAGCGGAACGTGTTGCGCTGGTCCTGCGTAATGGGGAAGGAGCCTTTTTGCAGCAGCTCATCGGCGTCGTCGCCAAGGAATAGCCCGCCGGCAATGGGAAGCTGCCCGGTTGCCGTCATGTTGGAATAGCTCAAGTGGCCGGAGAGGGGGCCCCACCGGGGAAAGTCCAGCTTGGCCTCGTATCCATGCACTTCGCCTTCGGCGAAAGCGATCGGGAAGCTGACGCCGGTATTAAACAGCACGCTGTCATCGGCGAAGTTGTGTAGTTTGCGGCGATACCACGTGCCGTCGAACCGTAGCCTTCCGAAAAGGCTCTTCGAGAATCCCGCTTCGAAAAAGTTTCCGCGCGAGGGTTTCAAAGTCAGGAACGTGCCCTCGCCTCCGAGCACATCGACAAGGTTCGCGCTCGCGAGCAAAATATTTTCGATCGCCGGCACCTGGAACACTCGATCATAGGACGCTCGCAGCACGAGGCCGGCGCGGGGGACGTTATAAGCTGCGCCAAGCCGCGGGCTCCATGCCGTCTCGTTTTCGATGAGGCGATAGTGGTCAAAGCGTACGCCCACGGACACGGTCAGATTTTTCCTGCGCCACAGGTCCTGCGCGTATAACGATTGATCCCTACCCTCACCAGTTTTTAGAAAATTGAAATCTGTTGGCACATCGGAATCGAAGATGCGAACGTTGCTAATGCGCCGGTTGACAATGTGGTACGAGAAGGCCTCCCGAATCGAGCTGAACAAGGCCTCGCCGCCGAATTTCAACTCGTGTTGTCCTTTCTGAGCGACGAGGCTTCCGCCAATATAGCCTTCGCGAAAACCACGATCCTGAAACGGTGCGATCGGCGTAGACAACGGGTTGGGCCAGAGGTGGGCCGAGGTGTCTCGCACCATCGCGCGAACCTGGGCCAGTATGCCGGGTGAAAAAACGTGCGAATGCGAGACCAGGCCCAGGGTTTCCGATGCGGTGCGATCCTGCCGCTGGCCTGCGCTTTGCTGGAGCTGCTCATTGGGTACGAGAAATCCGGTGCGGCGGCTGTGAAAATAGGCATGCGTGCGATCCGCATCCGACCAGGTGTGACCGAATCGCGCCGACATTCCTGCTCCGGATCCGTGATTTGTGTAGTTCTCAATTACCGGCGGATCCAGGTAGCGATCGGTTGTCATGCCCTCGCCGCTTAGGCCCACGCTCGTGCCTTCCCGCGAATAGCTGAGCGAGGCGAATCCCGCTGCCTGATCGTAACTGCCGCCTTGCGCCGCAATCTTTCCGTGCAGACCGGGCGGAAGGTCCTGCTGCGTGCTTACCTCGATAACGCCCCCAAGTTTTCGGCCGAACTCCGCAGGATAGTTCGCAGTGCGAATGTTCAGCGACTCGAATTCGTCGATGCCCAGAGACTGAGCGAATGCGGGTGATCGGTTGTCGTAGAGCGGAATGCCGTCCACAACGTACTGTACGTCGTATTCCGAACCTCGCGGATGCAGAATGCCATTCGCCTCCAATAGCCAGCCCGGCTGAGTGTTTACCAAATCGATCGTGGCCCGCCCGGGAGCCGATGTGCGGCGGTATTTCAGTGTGTCGGTCCCCAGGTACTGCACGGCGCCAGTGCGGCGTGTATCGTTCAATGTGTCCTCCACGCGCACCGCCACTGCGGTCTCAATCGGGGCGAGCCCGAGCGTGACGGTCTGCTCGACAGGCGCTTCCGAGCGGATTTCGACCAGCAGGCTCTGCTCGCTGAAGCCCGGCTTTGTCACTTTCAAACGATAAACTCCGAGCGGAAGAGCAGGAAATGCGTGATACCCCTGAGGATTAGTTGCGAAGCTTCTATGAATCGCTGTGGACAGGCTTTCCAGAGTGCCTGTAGCGGCCAAACCCGCTCCCGAGGCGTCTCTCACCTGCAATCGGAGCTCGCCAATCAGGCGCTGCCCGGAGACCGGAAGAGCGGAGATCAGGAGCACAGATAATGCGAAGGCCAGACGCATACGCCGCTATGAGAATATTCCTTCCGGTGAGAGTTTGTTCAGCTTTTTTTGCGTTTGCGAATCCGAATATTACAATGAGAGGGTCTTCAGATGGTTTGCTCCGCAGGCTCATCTCTTGCCGCCACTCTGAGCGCGGCGCAGGTGGATCGTCTTGCACCCTCGACTCTCGAGGAAGACGTTATCAGCTTGTTTGACCAGTTGCGAAGACCGCTGCTTCGGTATCTGCTCTCGACGGGCTTGTGCCTGCACGATGGCGAGGAGGTCATCCAGGAAACATTTCTATCGCTCTTTCAGCATCTCCGCCGGGGCAGGCCTCGCCAGAACCTGAGGGGTTGGGTGTTTCGCGTGGCTCATAACCTCGCGCTCAAGCGGCAATACGGAAGCCGCGGCCCCGTTCTCGTGCAGCAGGAGGAGGGATCAGGGGAGCAGCATATTGACCCAGGACCGAATCCGGAAGAGATGCTGGCAACCAAGCAACGGCAAAGGCGGTTGCAGGCAGTGGTCCGGGCGCTTCCCGCACAAGACCGCTGCTGCCTTTACTTGCGCGCGGAAGGGCTGCGCTATCGGGAGATCGCGGAAATTTTGGGTATTTCTCTGGGAGCTGTTTCGCTCTCTTTAGGGCGGGCGCTAGCGCGTCTTACCCGCGCCGACGAAAGTTGATTTGTATGCACCGTCGAGAACTCCATATTTCCGATGAGGACTTGATTCGCGCAGTTGACGGGGAACTGAACGCCGCTGCGGAAGCGAGAATTCTCGGGCACCTTGTCGCCTGTGAGACCTGCCGCGCGCGAAAGGCCGAAATCGAAAGTGCTATCGCCGACTTTAATCAATTGCATCGCCGTTTGGACCGCCTTTCGCCCCCGGCGGACCCGGCCCGTCTCCTTCTGAAGGCGCGCATGGCCGAGATGATCGCCGGGTCGGATCGGTGCCGTCTAGGCTGGACGGCCTTCGAGCGGCGGCTGCCCGCGCTTGCCGGCGTTGCAGCCGCTGTTTTGCTGGTTGGCGTCTTCGTGCTGAATTCCGCTCGCTTCACGGGGTTCCGTTTTGGGTCTCAAGCCCGGCCGATTCCTGATCCGCGGCTTACCCCAGGCGCTACCCTCCCGGTCACCAGAGAGGATCTTTGCGCGGCCGGCCCGGTGGATACCGCCAGCCTGGTGCCGTCGACCGTGGCGCGGCAGGTCTTCGCGGAATATCAAATCAGCAAGCCTGAGCCGCGCGCCTACGAGGTCGATTACCTGATCACTCCGGCGCTGGGAGGCTCCGATAATATTCGAAACTTCTGGCCGCAGCCCTACGGAGTTATCTGGAACGCTCACATGAAAGACGCGCTCGAGGACAGGCTCCATCAGCTCGTCTGCGCAGGCCAGGTGGATCTTGCGACAGCCCAGATGGAAATCGCGCGAGACTGGATTTCCGCCTATAAGAAGTACTTCCACACCAGCAGCCCCCTACCCGAGCACGCCGGCTTTTTGAAAGATCGCCCGTGGGAATGACGGTGCCGCTTGATGCCTGGAGCACGCCGCCCGGCACCAAAAGATCTCAGCCCGCCGTCGGCTCGAATGCCCAGGTTGGCGGAGTTATCCCTTTAATCCGAAGGTAGACGACTGCCTGGCCGCGGTGATGCGCCGTATGCGTGTAGGCGCGAAGAAAGAGGTCCGTGCCGGTGTGCGGCTTAAAACGGGGCGCGCCCAGATCGTTGCGCAGCAGGTCTTTTTCGGTCAGCTTATGGAGCACCTCTGTCGTGTACTTCCAGGACATAGTCAGATAATCTTGAACGGTCTTCTTATCGAAACCGGCGGGCCGCTCGGGGAGCGGAAGCAGCCCGAACGCCGAAAAATAAGCTGTATTCGCAGCGGCCAAATGAATGAGTTGCTCGCCAAATGAGCGCTGGGCCGGATTGGGTTTGAAACTATAGTGCTCAGCCGGCATGGCTTCGGCCACCGCCAGTGTGTATGCCCGCTCCACTTCCCAATGTTTCAGAAAGCTGTCCCGAAACATGAGCGGGAAGGACGCCGTTTGCGAGGAACCGGGAACGGCGGCGACGGCCAGAGCGGGCAAAGTGTAACGGCGCTTCATGAGATCAACTCCTCAAGTACTTGTTGAAGAAATCCAGCGTGCGTTGCCAGGCGAGCTTGGCAGCGGCTTCGTCATAGCGGGGCGTTGTGTCGTTGTGGAAACCGTGATTGGTTCCTTCATACATATACGCGGTATAGGTGACGTGATTAGCCTTCAATGCCTCTTCGTAAGCAGGCCAGCCCGCGTTGATGCGCGCGTCGAGCGAAGCGTAATGCAGCAGGAGAGGTGCTTTGATTTTGGAGACCTCGGCCGCGGGAGGTTGCGCGCCGTAAAAGGGAACCGCCGCCGCGAGCTCGCTGCCCATCCGCACTGCGAGTGTGTTGGCGATGCCGCCGCCGAAACAGAAGCCGACAACGCCGATCTTCCCCGTGCAGTCGGGACGGCTCTTGAGCCAGCGCGCCGCGGCGAGGAAATCTTCCGTCATTTTGGGCCGGTCTACCTGGGCGAACAGCTTCGCGCCTTTTTCATCGTCACCCGGGTACCCGCCCACGCTCGTGAGACCGTCCGGCGCAAACGCGATGAAATTCGCAATACCCAACCGGCGCGCCACGTCCTCGATATACGGATTCAGGCCTCGGTTCTCATGCACGACAAGCACCCCGGGCAGCGTTCCGGAAATATCGGCGGGACGCACCAGGTATCCGCGTATGCTCCCATTCCCCTGCGGACAGGATACTGTGGCGTATTCCGTTTTGATCCGTTTGTCGTCCTTCGGTACCTGCTGTGCCCAGGCGTAATTAGGGCGCAGGCTCTCCCAAATCGCCGTGGCGGTCAAACCGCCCGTGGCAAATTCCTTGGCGCCATCCAGGAATTCGCGGCGTCCGATTTCGCCGTGAACGTAACGGTCGAAGAGGTTGAGCAGCTCCTGAGGGAAGTCGGTCGCTTTCTTTCTTTCCATCGTCGTTCACTCCGGTTCAGCGCAGAGCATATCACATCGTTGATATGGCCGCCGCGGAGGCGGAGCAAAATCGCGAGCGAAGAAATCGCCCGCCGTGGAATTATTTCTTTGGGCTGGGACGTACGATGATGTGCACTGCGCGGTCGCCGTTCTCATCCGGAATGTAGCGGACGGTAACACGCGCCTTCACCTTCGGCTTGCCTTCTATGCGTGTCTCCGGCGTCAGTACGAACGTTCGCGTCGCTGAATTCTTGCCTAATACCGTTCGGATAACAGTCACCTCAGTATCGCTCAAAGCTGTAATCGTGCCGGAAAAGAACTGGGGCTGCGGCTGCGACTCCGGCGATGAGCCTTGGGCTCGAACCGGCAGCAGTCCCGTCACGAGCATGGAAAGGAGAACGATCACACTGCGAACAAGCGACACGCTATCAGCTTATTGGAAACGAATGAAGGCTGCCTAAACAGCGGATTAAAGTTCTTTCATCCCGATGCCACCGCCGGGTCTGGTGTCTCGTTGCTGGCGGGAACCGGAGCGACAACGGGCAGGCGCACTATGAAGCGGCTCCCGCGGCCGGGCGTGCTCTCAACGGAAATAGTCCCTTGATGGGCCTTAACAATCCATGCAACGAAGCTCAGCCCCAGCCCCAACCCGCGCTCCGGTCCTGAAGCCGCCTCGTTGCGCACCTGGTAGAAGCGGTCGAAGATGTAGGGCAGATGCTTGGCTGGAATGCCACAACCGGTATCTTCCACTACAACCTCGGCCTGATCGCCCAAACATTGCAGGGTTACGTGCACTTCACCTCCCGCGGGCGTGAACTTTACGGCATTGGATAGCAGATTCGAGAGCATCCGCTCGATTTGCACCTTGTCGAGAGTCGCTGTGCAGGTACCTGGCAGATACGCAGAAAGACGAACTCTCGCCTCTTCAGCCGGTATCTGGAACTGATCTACGATCTCCCGAACCACCGAGGCCAGATCCAGCCTGGTCTTCTGCAGCGCCAGCTGCCCGGATTCGGCCTGCGAGAGCAGCAGCAGCGCGCGTACGATCTGCGACAGCCGCTCGATATCCTGAAGCGCATTCAGCATGGCTTCCCGATACTGCTCCGTGGTTCGGGCGGTGAACAAGGCCACTTCGAGCTGCCCCCGGATGGCTGTAATTGGCGTGCGCAGCTCGTGAGAGACATCGGTCGAGAACTGCCGCATTTGCTGGAACGAGCCTTCCAGACGCGCAATCATGCGGTTGAAAGCTTCTATCAAAAAGTCGAGCTCGTCGCCGGCGCCGCGGTCCGGGATGCGCACGTTTAGATTCGAGCCCGAAATTCGTTGGGCTGTTTCGGCCAACGCGCTCACGGGCCGGAGCGCTCTGCCGGCCAGCACCCATCCGAGGACCGAAGCGGTCAGGATCGATGCCGGGATGAGTCCCACGTACTCAATCCAAGTAAAATCGCTCAGGATTTTTCGGTCAGGGGCGAGCGACCGCCCGATGGCGACCACGTAGGGGCGTGTGTGCCGCTCGTCGTACACCACGCCCGTCCGTATGAGGTATGGCACGCCGTGACTATCTTTACGGACACGCCACACAGGAGTTGCGGATGCGAGTACGGACTTAATTTCATTGGGCTTATCGAAGCCAATGTCTTTGTAGTTGTCGGAGTACTGAAGGACCTCTCCGGTCTGGTCAGCGAGGAAATATACCTGCCGGAGGCGATTGACGATGAACGCCTCGTCGGGATCGTCGTGATCGAAGAACCAGATTGGCTGATTGCGCTCGATTTTCAAGTAGCCCTTCATCGCCGCCCATTCCTGGTCGAGAACGCGTCGTGCCTGCTCGCTCAGGCTTGCTTCAAGATGCTGCCGGAACAACGCGGAAACGCCAATCAGGAGGAGAGCGAAAAAGACGGTGTAGACGGCAGTAAGTCGAAACCGGAGACCCCGGGTCAGGTGTTTACGCGGCCGGCTCGCAGACAACTTACACCTGCCGTTCTGCCGGGCGCGGCTCGGAGGTCTTGTCTGGCGCATCAATCATATAACCGATTCCGCGGACGGTCTGGATCAGCTTGTGCGGCCACGCATCGTCGATCTTGCTGCGGAGGTGGCGAATATAGACGTCCACGATATTAGTCAGCCCGTCGTAGTCCATGTCCCAGACGTGCTCGACGATCATTGTTCGGCTTAGCGGGCGCCCCTTGTTGCGCATCAGGTATTCAAGAATACCGAACTCCTTGGGCGCCAGTTCGATCAGCTCGCCGGCGCGCGTGACTTTGCGGCGCGTACAATCAAGCACAAGATCGCCCACCTGAAGCCGCTCCGGCGCCGGTTGGCCCCGGCGTAAGAGCGCCCGCACGCGAGCCAGAAGCTCGACAAACGCGAACGGCTTGACGAGATAGTCGTCAGCGCCCAGTTCCAAGCCCTTCACGCGGTCATCCAAGGTTCCGCGGGCGCTCAAAACGAGTACCGGAGGGCCGACCTTACGGTTGCGCAATTTTTCGAGCACCTGAAGGCCATCCATATCGGGCAGCATCAGGTCCAGGATGACCAGGTCGTAATCGGTGGCGTGACTGAATTCGAGCGCGGTCGCGCCGTTAGGCGCTGCATCGACGGCGTAACCCGCGTTTTGCAGGCCGCGGCATACGAAGTCGGCAATGCGCTTTTCATCTTCGACTACGAGGATTCTCACTGCTATCAGCTTATCGTAGGGACGAAGTCGCGCGTTATTGGTGGGCGGCTGTTGCCCGTGTTCAAGCGCGCTAGCGAAACTATACCGGCAAGAGTTGGGAACCGATCTCACGGACAGGATCGTCGCCGAGCGTGGCTCACATCGCTTCATCTCGCGATATACGATTCTCGAAATGGAATCGGTTCTGGGACTTAAATTCCGCACGGGCGAAATTGATGAGTATTCTCTCTTAACGGCGCGCCGGCGGTCGGAAGCGGACCTTGGAAGTCGCAGGCTCTTTGTCGCAACGGTCAGTGATGCGCACCTTCGCGGAGCCCGGCAGCTTCTCATCGATCACGGGCGAACCGAGGCGCTTCGCGGCCCAGATGCATTGCAGCTATCAGTGCCGAGGAGCATTACGGATTGGCGAAGTTTGGAGCGTCTCGAGCCTGTGCTCTATGATGGCTGGTTCGGAGAAGAACGATGAAGACAGTCTCAGCCGAGCAGCAGCAGGCCCTTGTCGCGCGACTTATGCACGCATGTGGCGGGGCCTACAGCCCTGAAACTCGCCGCAAGTATTACATCAGCGGACCTCAGTGGGCCGCCGCCTACCAAGGCCAGGCGCTCTTCCACGCGCCCACGCGCGAGCCGGTCGGTTTCCAGGATGTAATCTGCCGCTACGCCGAAATCGGCATCCGGTATTGGACCACTCACGATACGGATGTGATTCCAACCGAGGCGTTGGGAACAGAGGAGCAGGCGCGCATCATCGAAAACATCCGCGCGGCGCTGGAAGCGCATGGCATGGAATGTTCTATGGTGACGACCGAGACCTTTTATCACTCGGTGTGGGCCGCCAGTCCGGCGGCTGAGTCAGAGGCGGTGCGGCAATATGCCGCCTTTCGAGTGCGTAACACCGTCGATATCGGTCACGAGCTCGGAGCCCGGTTCGCCGTGTATTGGCCGGGTTCGCTCGGATACTACACTCAGGGCTCGATCGACGAGACCCAGACGTTGCGCTGGTATGCGGATGCGCTCAATGCCGCTTGCGAACGCGATATTGAAGTGGCGCGCACCAAAGGCCGGCCAACGCTGAAACACTGCCTTGAGGCCAAACCGTTCGAGCCGCAGGCGGAGATCCTGCTGCCTACCAGCGATGCCATGCTGGCATTTATTTCCTCCGGCTTGCTGGCACATCCCGAAATGGTCGGCCTGAATCCCGAGTACCTGCACGAGCTGATGTGGGGCTCAGCGCCCCGCGCCGCGCTGGCCAGAGCGCTCATTGCGGGTAAGCTATGGCATTTCGATATCAACGACGGCTACCGGCTGAAACATGACGTGGACATCGCGGTGGCCCTGGTGAATCCGCTCGACTGGCTGAACGTGCTGGTGCTGCTGCGCAGCCATGGCTACAACGGTCCTTTCAATCTGGATTACAAGCCGCCGCGCACGACCAGCAACTTCGGCGTCTTCGCGGTCAGTTTCCCAAGCGCCGTGGACCGCTTCATCACGCTCTGGGAAATGGCTGGCGAAGTTCTCGCCGATCCGATTATTCACGAAGCGACCGAAGCCCTGAAGACCGGGAGCGCTGCTACGAACCCTCGGGACGTCGACGCGATTGTCGCAGCCAATCGCGAGCTGCTTACACTCCATGAGCTAATTGCGCACCGGCTGGTTCAGATTCTGCTCGGACTTCATCGCGGACGAACCTATTCAGTGTGACGCGGAGTTCTCCGGCGGGGGCATACTGAGGATATGGGATTCGGCCGGATGCTGATCTTGCTGGGCGTTATTCTGATCGTCCTCGGTGTTCTGTTCATGATCGGCGAAAGGCTCCCGATCCGCCTGGGGCGGCTGCCTGGAGATATCGTGATCCGCGGAAAAAATACGGTCTTCTATTTTCCGCTGATGACCGGGTTGCTGCTCAGCGTGCTGCTTTCTCTGGTTCTGTGGCTGTTCCGCCGATGAAAGAGGAGTGAGCCGCGCAGTACGCCGGATCAGTGCACGCGCCCCATCTTGTCCAGCGGCCAGTAGACGAAGACGGCTTTACCGTAAATGTACTTCCTCTCGACCGTGCCCCACACGCGGCTGTCGCTCGAAGAGCTGCGATGATCTCCCAGCACGAAATAGCTGTCGGGCGGCACTGTAATGGGTGACATCGACTGGTGATCCCGGAAATCGGGTGGCACATAATCCTCGACTAATGCCTTGCCATTCACGATCACGGACCCGTCGTCGATCTCGACGGTGTCGCCGGGCAGCCCGATTACCCGTTTGATGTACGATCGGCTTCGGTCGAGAGGAAACCAGAATACAACCATGTCGCCCCGCTCAATCTCGCCGATACCAAAGCGATACATGAACTTGTTGATGAAAATTCTCTCCTGATCCGTCAGCGCCGGCATCATGCTGGTTCCCTCGACTTTGACCGGCTGATAGATAAAAACAATCAGGACGATGGCAATCAGGATGGAAAAAACGAGGTCACGTATCCAGGACAGCGTGCCGGATGGCCTCCATCTGGATTCTGTAGAATTCTGAAGAGACTCGAGACTATCTTCCTGCATCCCGTGAGACCCCACCTGGGCAGTCATTATAAAACATACGCGCGGAGAGCATGAACGCGTTATAAAACATACGCGCGGAGAGCATGAACGCGTTCGGAATTGCCATCTATATTGATGTGCAATACCGATAAATGGTTGCTTTTGATGAATATCAGCCCACTTTGGGCCGTTTCGGTCTCGGGATTCGGATGCCCGGCGCGGATACCGGCTCCGGACGCGATTTCAATCGCAGCATCCGGATATCGTGCAGTGCGCGGCTATACTCGGTGCGGGCATTACGAATAATTAATTGCTCGGCGATGAAGCATGTCCACAGGAGTACGACCAGACCGGCTATTGCCGCCAGACCTTGGCTGGTGATTCTCGCTATGGGCATCGGTGGGCTCCTCCGCAGTCCACGTGCGGGTTGGTTGCAATTGAGTGGCCAACATTCTAGCTTGTGTTTTCAAGGAATTCATTCAACGCATGTGTGCCTGTGCGGCTACAGGGGCAACAGAAGTTGCACATCAGACGCAGTGGAGATCGGGCTTTTGGCGGGGGAATGCTCGCCTCAGTTTTAGTGACACCCGAGACAAGTGAACCGGCGGCCGTGGCAGACCGCACATGTTGTCTTGTCGAGCTTCAGCTTCCCGCCGGTGTGAGTGTCCAAAAAATCAGCAGTATGGCTGGCGGGCTTCAGCATGACCTCGCCGGCGTGGCACAGCTCGCAACTATCTGGCGGGTCGATCTTCGTATGGCAAACCAGGCAATCGGCCATGGCGGGCAGTGCAGCCGGCGTGACCTGGTCGGAATCCTCTAAACCACGGTGGCAGGCGGTGCAGGCAGTCTTCGTGTCGAGATACCGGCGCGGATACTTTGGCGCCGACAGGTATCGCTTGGAGTCGACAGCCGCAGCCAGAATTGGCGCAATATTCCCCAACTTGGCATGAACCTGGTGGCTGAAATAGGCCACTCGGGCGGAAGGCGGTGGTGGAATTCGCGCATCCCGATGACATTTCAAGCAGACGGCCCGGTCGGGTAGGAGATTATCGAGCGGCCGCGTGCTAGAGGGCGCGGCCGAATGGCATTCCACACAGCCAAGCTGCAGCTTCAGGTGAACCCGATGGGAGAACGGCGCGGACGGCTGACCCGCCGCGGTCCCAACGACCAGGCAAATCAGGAGAGCAAGCCTCAATCAGCCCTGATAGCGAATCCGCCAGATCTTGTTGCCCCCATCTTCCGACACGAGCAGGCTTCCGTCCGGCAGTTGAAGCAATCCTACTGGCCGCCCCCATACCTCCCTCTTATCGGGAGAGAGCATCCAGCCCGTTAGAAACTCGCGCACCGGACCGGCGGGCTTCCCGTTTTTGAAAGGAATGAATGCGATCGATTGGCCGACACGCTTGGAGCGATTCCAGGAGCCGTGAAACGCCAAAAAAGCTCCGTTCTGGTACTCAGCAGGAAATTGCTTGCCGGTATAAAACAGAAAATCCAATACTGCTACATGCGAGCCGAGCAGCACGTCCGGCACGACCGTCTTTTTGACTAACTCGGGATGCATGCCCTTATTTCGGGGATCTTCGTGCGGGCCGATATACGCGTAGGGCCAGCCATAAAACGCGCCCTGCTGAATGTGAGTGAAATAGTCGGGCACAAGGTCATCTCCCAGGGCGTCTCGCTCCTGCACCGCGGCCCAGAGAGTATCCGTGCCGGGATACCACCGGAGCCCGATGGGATTGCGAGTTCCGGAAGCGAAGATCTCATGGCCGGAGCCGTCCGGGTTGTATCGGTTAATTGCCGCGCGGCGCGGATCTTCGCCCGGAGAGACGTTCGAGCCCGAGCCGACGCCGACATAGAGCTTTTTCCCTTCGCGATCGAACAAGAGGCTGCGTGTCCAGTGCCCGGTTTTGAAACCGCTGAGTGAGATGATCTGCTCGGCCGGTCCAACGGAGCGATTCTTGGAGTCATACTTATAGCGCTTGACGGATTCGGGCTCACCCACGTAGAGATAGTTGTTCCAAAGCGCAAGGCCGTAAGGACGGTCCAGCCCGGTTATTAACTTCGTCCGTTTCTCGGGCTTAAAATCCTTGTTCTGGTCGAGCAGCACATAAACGGCTCCTCTGCCGTCCTCCGCGCTGTCGGTAACGAGAAGCTCGCCGCCAGGCCCTTGCAACATGAAGCGCGGCTTTTCGAAGCCTTCAGCGTACATGTCCACATGGAAGCCAGACGGTGCGCGCAGCTCCGCACCGTCTGGCCGGTCGATAACCCTGGGCCGGTTATTGACCGACGGCGTCGCAAACGGCGGCGGCAGCTTCGGCTCTTCGGCGGAAAACAGGGCCGCTTCGGCGGCCAGCAGCGCTAAACCCGCAAGAACTCCTCGTGTGCTCATATATCGCTATTGTAAAGCTCCGGGCTGGTTGAAATGGCTAAGTAAACGGCCAAACGCGCTCGATCGTACGACTTAGCACCCAGCTTTTGTCTTCTTCGTTCAAAAATTCCATCTCGTCCCGTACCAGCGCCAGCGCCTTGGCGTAGCCGCAATGATTTTCAACCAGCGGCCAATCGGTGCCCCACATGAGGCGCTTCGGACCGAATGCGTCGTAAAGCCGCTTCACCTGTGCCTGGGAGTCGCGGTATGGATACGGCTGTTTGGACAATGACCACGTGTGCGAGATTTTGACAAACAGCTTAGGGAACCGGCGCAGCGCGATTAATTTTTCGAGCTGCTGCGGCTGATCTAGCGGGCTATCTGCCATGTGGTCGATCACGACGGTCAGATCCGGATATCGGTCCGCGAGAGCTGCAATATCGGGCATCCGGGTGACCGGCGCAAGGATCGTCATCGGAACCTTCAATTGCTCGCAGCGTTTCCACAGAGGCGGCATCAGCGGTCCGCGGATCCAGTCGCCGCTGGCCCCGGCGGCTGGGCTGAGACGCACTCCCCGAAAGCGCTGCTCCTGAACCAATCGGGACAGATCATCGGGCGCCGCCGGGCTCTCCGGATTCACGCGCGCCACGCCCTGGAAGCGGTCCGGATATTGACTCAGCACGCCGGCCAGGTATCGATTGTCCCACCGATAGTGAATCACCTGAATGATAACGGTTTTCTCGACACCGTTAGCTTTCATGAGATCCAGGAGCATTTCCGGAGTAGCGTCGCGATCCGGAGGATTTCGCGTCTCCGGCGCCCAGGGATAACGTGGATCTTTCTTCCACACATGGACATGAGAATCGATGATGCGATAGGAACGCGCCTTGCCGGACAGCAGTCTGGCCGCAACAACCGCTCCCACGATTTCTCTTCGGCCGATCTCCATTTCCCGGATTATAACGTCACCGCCCCTCCGGCATCCTGACACCACCTTTTCAATAGAAATTTTCAATGGGAGCCATAGAAAGCTTTAGTTTGGTTGCCCCCAAGCGGCAGTGGACAATCTCTTTGAGGAGACGTCTCGGAGTGAAGTTCTGTTCGTTGGCGATCGCGCTCTGCCCCGTAGCGTTTGCGCAATCCGTTCCCAATCTTCAAACGGGCGATATTCAGGCGAAATTGCAGGCGCTCGAAGCGGCCACGAAATCGGCGCAAAGCGCGGGCGATAACGCCTGGATGCTCGTGAGCGCCGCTCTGGTGCTGATGATGACCGGTCCCGGGCTGGCGCTGTTTTATGGCGGATTGGTGCGCCGCAAGAACGTGCTTGGCACGATGATGCAAAGCTTCATTTTGATGGCGGTGATCACGGTACTTTGGGCGCTCGTGGGCTACAGCCTGGCGTTTGGCGAAGGCAGTTCGCTAATTGGAGATCTCCGGTACGCGTTTCTCAACGGTGTGGGGTTGGCGCCTAATTCCGATTACGCCGCTACGATCCCGCAGCAGACCTACATGGTCTATCAGCTCATGTTCGCCATTATTACTCCGGGCCTGATTGCGGGTGCTTTTGCCGAGCGCATGAAGTTCAGCGCGATGCTGCTGTTCACCGTGTTATGGGCGCTGCTTGTCTATTTCCCCATGGCGCATATGGTGTGGGGCAAAGGCGGGCTGCTGAACGCATTTCTGGGCGGCAAGGTGCCGTGCCTGGATTTCGCGGGCGGCACAGTGGTGCACATCACCTCGGGTGTTTCCGCGCTGATTTGCGCGCTGTACCTGGGAAAGCGCCTGGGCTATCCGAAAGAGCCGATGAAGCCGCACAGCCTGGTACTGAGTTTCATTGGGGCCTGCCTGCTGTGGGTGGGCTGGTTCGGATTCAATGCCGGCAGCGCGCTGGCCGCGTCGGGCCTTGCAAGCGCTGCGTTCGTGGCGACGCACTTCGGAGCGGCGGCCGCGGCGCTCGGATGGATTGTGGCGGAATGGTTTCAGACAGGAAAGCCGAGCGTTCTGGGCGGCATCTCGGGAGCCGTTGCCGGCCTAGTGGCCATTACGCCTGCTTCGGGATTTGTAAAACCGTTTCCAGCTTTGCTCATTGGATTCGCGGCCGGCATCTTCTGCTACGTGATGGTGGTCAAGGTAAAACATCTCTTCGGATACGACGACTCGCTTGACGCCTTTGGCGTGCACGGAGCGGGCGGCACCCTGGGTGCGATTCTCACCGGCGTCTTTGCTACCAATGCCGTGAACGACGCGCTGAAGGATCCGGCAGGCAAGGCGCTGCCACTGGGCTGGGTTGACGGCAACGGCGGCCAGGTCTTCAACCAACTGGTGGGCGTGGCGATCGCCTGGGTGCTGGCCATTGTCGGCACTTTGATTATTTTGAAGATCTGCGATCTTACGATTGGACTCCGCGTTAAACCCGACCACGAGATCCAAGGGCTCGACCTGAGCATGCACGGAGAGGAAGGATATATTTTCGAAGCATACGGCGGCACGTTTGAACCGCCGGCTGAGCTGGGGCCCTCCCCGGTTCCGGCTGCCGCGCCGCAGCCGAAGGAAGCCTAATGAAAAAAATTGAAGCCATCATCCAGCCCTTCAAGATGGATGAAGTGAAGGAAGCCCTCAAATCGATTGGAGTCGATGGAATGACGATTACGGAAGTGCGCGGGCACGGTCGTCAGAAGGGCCACAAAGAAGTTTATCGGGGGCAGGAATACAACGTCGATTTGCTGCCCAAGGTAAAAATCGAAATGGTCGTCTCCGATGTCAGGGCCGACGAAGTTACCAGCACTCTGGTCCGCGCCGCCCGCACGGGCAAGATCGGGGACGGAAAAGTTTTCGTTTACAACGTCGAAGAGGCCATTCGGATCCGCAATGACGATCGCGGAGAAGCGGCACTCTAACGCAGCCAGGGAGCGAGTCCGCGAGGATTTCCTTGCTACGGGAGACGCGGTCCGGGCGCTGGCGGCGCGCACAGCCCTGGTGGACCAACTGGTGCTCGACTCGGGCAACGAGATCCTTTTCCAGGCGGTTCCCGAGGGACTCGCTCTGGTTGCCGTCGGCGGCTACGGACGCCGCCAGCTTTTTCCTTTCTCCGACATCGACATACTGCTGCTTTTCGCCGGAGAGCGGCAGGCGGAAGGCGCACGCGAGTCGATTTCCTTCTTTCTGCAAACCCTGTGGGATTCCGGCCTTCGTGTGAGCCAGTCCGTACACACGCCGGTGGAATGTGTTGAGCTGCAGGACCACAACATCGAGCTGAATATCAGCCTCATCGATCAGCGCTTTCTCGCCGGCGATCGGACGCTGTACGCTCGCATGGCCGAGCGTCTGCCGCGGTTCCTCCATGGCCAGCGCGAAGCGCTGCGCCGCAACATGACGCGCCTCGCGCGCGAGCGGCACGAGAAGTTCCAAGAGACGTTCTATCACCTGGAACCCAACGTAAAAGACGGACCGGGTGGTTTACGCGATTACCAGCTCATATGCTGGCTGGATCAACTGCGGCATACAACGCCGGCGCGCGTGGTTTTGCCTGAACCCGCGGCGGAGCTTTTGGCCGCGTACCAATTTCTTGCGAAACTGCGGTGCTATCTGCACTACGCGGCGGGACGGGACAACAACGTTTTGAACTTCGACGCGCAGGAGGATCTGGCGGAGCGTATCAATTCTGTGACGCCAGCGGACTGGATGCGGAGGTACTTTCGCGAAGTCCGGACCATTTATCGGACAGCCATGCGCGCGATAGAAGACAGCGAGGCGCAAACCAGCTCGCTATTTTCGCAGTTTCGCGATTGGCGCTCGCGGCTGTCGAATGCCGACTTCACCGTTTCCCGCGAGCGGGTTCACTTTCGTGTTCCGCAGCAGCTCGAAACCTCGCCAAGACTGGCGCTCGACATGTTCACGTTTGTTGCGCGGCATGGCATACGGCCGGCTGCGGAAGCTGAGGAACGCATCGCGGCCCAACTTGCCCGGCATCCAGATTACTTCGCCGGCGCGAGCCCCGTGTGGCTCTCGCTTCGAGAAGTTTTAAGTTTGCCTCACGCTCCGCTGGCGATTCGCTCCATGCACGAAAGCGGAGTGCTCCGGGCGCTATTTCCGGAACTGGAGGGGATAGAGTGCCTGGTAGTGCGTGATTTCTATCATCGCTATACCGTCGATGAGCATACCTTGGTAGCCCTGCAGGCTCTGGCCGGTCTGGAAATGCGTGAGGCTTCGCGCGGCGATGGCTATGCGGATTTGATGTCGGAGCTGGAGGAGCCGGCGCTGGTGCGCTTTGCCATCCTTTTTCACGACGCCGGCAAGAGCCATCCATCACTTCCTCATGTGACCGCGTCCATTCGGATGGCGGAAACGGCGATGGAGCGGATCCAGATGCCCGAGCGCGATCGGGATACGGTCCGGTTTCTGATCGGCTCGCATTTGGATATGTCGGCAACTATGAATTCGCGGGATTTGAGCGATCCCTCGACTGCGCGCGATATGGCGCACAAGGTCGGCACGGTGGAGCGGCTCAAGGCGCTTACACTCGTCACCTGGGCTGATATCAACGCGGTGAACCCCGGGGCGATGACACCGTGGCGTTCTGAACAGCTCTGGCGTCTGTATCTGCTGACTTATAACGAACTAACCCGCGAGCTGGAAACGGAGAGAATCGCCGGCGCTGAAGCCGGATCTGCCGAAGTTCAAGCCTTTCTAGACGGCTTTCCGACACGCTACCTGCGGACGCATTCGGCGGAGGAGATTGAAGCGCATGCCAGGCTTGAGGAGAGTAGCCGGGAGCGCAAGGTCGGGATTGATTTGGCGAAGCTCGCGTCGGCCTGGCGCTTGACCTTGGTAACCACGGACCGGCCGTTTCTGTTCGCGGCGGTTGCCGGAACGCTTTCGAGCTTCGGGCTCAACATTCTGAAAGCCGAGGCATTCGCGAACCGCCGCGGCACGGTGCTGGACACATTCACATTTGCGGATCCTGCCCGCACGCTGGAGCTGAATCCGAGCGAGATCGATCGCCTGCGGGTCATGCTGGAACGAGCGATTCTGGGCAAGGCCGACGTGCGGCAATTATTGCAGAACAGACCCAAGCCGGTGCTGCCCAGCCGCGGAGCGCGCATTTCCGCGAGAGTCTCGTTCGATTCGGAGGCTTCCGCAATTGCGACGCTGATTCAGATCGTCGCCGAGGACCGGCCCGGCCTGCTATATGATCTCGCTTGGGCAATTTCGTCGCAGGAATGCAACATCGAGGTCGTGCTAATCGACACCGAAGCCCACAAGGCGATTGATGTGTTTTACGTGACTTCAGAGGGCGCGAAACTCGACGCCGCCAAAATCGAGTCGCTGGGCGAGGCCTTACGGGCAGCGTGCGCGGCAAGGCCATAATTAATTCGTGCTCAATCGCGGGCGCGCGCGTCACGAAGACGGCTTCGGTGCTTTCTTCTCCACTTGCGCACGCAGCGCCTGCTCGCGCGCGGCTTCTTCGGGAGGAAAGATTTCCGGTGGGAAGTCCGAAGCCTCGAATATCTGGCGAATCTCGATCTCGGCTTCGCCTTCTCCATGTGGATGGGGACAGCGCATGGCCCATTCAATCGCTTCTTCGCGCGACTTCACCTGAATCAGCCAAAAGCCCGCGATCAGTTCTTTTGTCTCGGGGAAGGGACCGTCGACAACCGTGCGCTTGCTCCCGGAGAACTTGACGCGAGCGCCCTTGGAACTTGCGTGAAGCCCTTCGCCAGCCAGCATCACGCCGGCTTTTGCCATCTCCTCGTTGAATTTTCCCATCGCAGCAAGAAGCTCTCGGCTCGGTAGAACGCCCGCTTCGCTATCCTTATTCGCTTTGACTATCATCATGAATCGCATCGCAATGTCTCCTTCGTTCGAGCCTCGCTCCAGACGCTGAGAACTGGCCGAAGCCGGGCTCTACTGGTAGGTCGAACGCCAGACGGCCAGATCGACATGCGCGGATATTTTTTGCAGCCGGCCTCCTCGTGATCCACGCGTGTGCACGTTACGCTTGTTTCACAATGTGAGCTGCTTGTGCGCCTCGGCGCTGCGTGAACCGGCTCACAACCAGCATGGATGGAATATTCACCGCCAGGCCGAGAATGCCGGGATGGATCTGATAAGGCGCGGAGATCCAGAAC
>Ga0070741_10002370_pt1 | contig 51212 bp, 43 predicted proteins | sample Coa_R1_4_FD_66440 | JGI IMG/M metagenome (GOLD analysis project Ga0070741, IMG submission 66440) | Surface soil microbial communities from Centralia Pennsylvania, which are recovering from an underground coalmine fire - Coalmine... | ecosystem: Environmental > Terrestrial > Soil > Unclassified ... | reverse complement strand
GCCGTCGCCGGTGGGTTCAAAAGCTGGTAATTGAGCGCCAGTGCCGGCACGTCCGAGTCGCTGGCAGTGTTGGTCACCGTGAGTGGTGTCAATTCATCCACGGTCCGATTGCCTTGCGCCGGGAGCGACGGGCCGTTGTGGATGGCATTCACCGTCACTGTGAAACTGTTGGTCGCGCTCAAATGCTGCGCGTTGACGGCATTGGTATTCGTGTCCGTCACCACCGTCGTGAACACATTGGTGCTGGGCACCTGGCTAACGAGTGGCGACCAGGTAATCACACCATTCGCGTCAATCGCGGCATTGGCCGGAGAAATCTGCAGGACATACGCCAGCGGGTTGACCGGAATGTCTGAATCTGCCGCTGCGTTCGTCACCACGAGGGTTGCCAAACCGGCAATCGTCACATTGGGCTGCCCTGGCAGCACTGGCGGTGTGTTCACTTCGTTGACGGTCACGGTGAAGCTGTTGGTTGCGCTCGAACCACCGTTGTCAGTCACTACCGTTGTGATGAGATAGACACCCGGACCCTGCGCCTCACTCGGCGACCAGGTAATCACGCCATTGCCATCGATGCCGGCTGTAGCGGGCGGACTCAATAGCGTGTAAGCCAAAGGCGGCAACCCATTGGTGGCGGTATTCGTCACGCTCAAGGCGGTTTGTTCGTTGACCGTGCGGTTCGTTTGGGCGGACAACACCGGGCCATTGGCCGAACAGACCAGATTGCTGATGGCCACCGTGTCCACCCACCAACCAGGCGTGCCCGTCGCAACGTTGCCGTTGTCACAGCCGAGACGCCATCTTAACTGGATCGTCTGCCCGGAGGCTGAAGGCGGCAGCACGAGCGAGGTAGTAATGAATCCGCCGGAATTGCCGCTCCACGCAGCGCGGTTGGTAAGGGAATTTTGGTAAAGCGGGTCAATGGTTGTGTTATACGCGCCGCTGGTAAAGCTGCCACCGGCGGTGATGACATCCGCGAAGGCGTTGGTGCCGATCTTGATCTCCAACACACCGCCGTCATAGCCGTCAGACGGATTCCCCGTGTTAGATTCCAAGTTGTAGCTATTCCGGAAATTTAGCTGGTTCTGGCCCGCAGGCAGGGCAATGGCAGGAGTGATCAGATCGCTGGTGCCAAGGTTGCCCACATCGGGGGCAAAGGCGGTGTTGGGAAGGGTGTCGTGGAAGTTAGTCGACGTCACCCAATTCGTCTCAATCCCCGTCGCGGCCGTGGTCCAGCCGGCGGGCAAGGCTGGCCGGGTCACCCCGTCGAAGTTTTCCTGGAAAACAAGATTGTACTGGCAGGTGGTAACGTGATTCACCACGACGGTGAATGAATTGGTGGCGCTCAACGAACCGTCGGACACCACCGTGCGGATCGTGTTCGTGCTGGGCCCCTGGCCGGCTGCTGGAGTCCAGGTGATGATGCCGTTGGTAATGCTTGCGCCGATCGGCGGACTGAGCAATTGGTAAGTGAGCGTCAAGGGCGGAATGTCCGCGTCGGTGGCGGTGTTCGTCACCACCAGGGTAACCAATTCGTTGACAGTTCGATTGGGCTGGGCCGGCAGCGATGGTCCGTTGTGCACGGACTTGACGGTCACCGTGAAACTGTTGGTGGCCGTTAAACGCTGATTCGTGGTTGCATACGGATTGAAATTCGTCACCACCGTCGTGAACGTGTTTGTGCTCGGCACCTGCGCGACCAACGGCGTCCAACTGATGATCCCATTGGCTGAAATGGAAGCGTTGGTCGGCCCGGTCAGCCCGTAAGTGAGCGTTGCGGCGGGAATGTTCGAGTCCGTGGCGGTGTTCGTCACCACCAAGTTTGCCAATCCCACGATGGTTCGGTTCGACTGGGTAGGCAACACCGGCGGCACGTTCACGTCATTAACGACCACCGTGAAACTGTTTGTGGCCTTCAAGGCTGAGTTGTCCGTTACAATCGTGGTAATCACGTTTGTGCTGGGCCCCTGCCCTTCAGCCGGCGTCCAGGTGATGATGCCGTTGGCATTGTTGATTTGCGCGTTCGCCGGCGGATTCTGCAGGACGTACGTAAAGGGCAGGTTGGAGCCGGTAGCCGTGTTGGTCACGGTCATCGTTGCGAATTCGTTGATCGTGCGATTGGCTTGGGCAGGCAGGACTGGCGGATTCGTGCTGGACAGGCAACACAGGCATGCGTTGCTGCCGATCGCCACCGTATCAATGCGCCAACCGCTCTTGCCATTGCCGCTGTCGGTGCCGCAACGCCAGCGCAATTGCACAGTTTGAGTGGACACCAAGCTGGGAAGATTCACGACCGTGGTGATAAACCCGCCTGAATTTCCGCTCCAGGCCTGGCGTCCAGCGAGCGGATTGCCGAAGCCGCCGTTGATTATGCTATTGTAACCACCGCTGACGAAGCTCCCGCCAGCCGTCACGACGTCGGTGTACGCGCCAGCGCCAATCTTGATCTCGAGCACGCCACCGTCGAAAGCGTTGGTCGGAAAGCTGGCGTCCGCCTCCAAATCGTAATTATTTCGGAACGTGAGTTGTGCCTGACCCGGCGGGAGCGTAAAAGCCGGCGAGTCCAATTCGTTGAGGCCGTTCGTCGTGGCATCGGTGGAATAAGCTGCATTCGGCGGCGAATCGACCACCCCTGTCTGCGTCACCCAGGGTGACTGCCCGCCCGACGACGAAGTCGTCCATCCACCAGGCAAAGCCGGCGGGATTGCGGCATCAAAATTCTCCGCGAAGGACGTAACGCTGCCAAAGGGATAGTAGCCAATGATGACGTTGGTTACCGTTGTGCCAACCCGAACCCGCACCGCCTGCCCGACAGTGCGGTAACTATTAGTCGAGGCAATGGCGTTGTTCGTAAAAACCTGGAGCCCGCAATAGGCGTTCGTGCCGGGTAAAAGGAATTCCACCGCCGTATTCGGGTCGGTTGCTCCCTTGATCGAGATGGTTGCCAGCGATTGAAGGTCGTTGGTGCTGAAGCTGACACTGATCTGGGCGTTGGATCGTTGAATCCACCACTTATAAATGCCGATCCCGTTGGTGGACCACGCGCGGGGATGAAGATTCGTGTTCGAGCAGTAGCTAAGGTACTCAGGCGTCAGGCCGCCGGCATCGCCCAGCCCAGTGGTCATGGTATGGGAATAAAAATTGATAAACAGGCCGTTATTGTAATAGAAGTCAATCCCGGCGTGGAGGGTGTTGGTGGTTTCGGCCCACGGCTCATGCCAGGGTTCCAGTGACTGCGCTTCGTTCCCGTTGACAAACCAGTCGCTCACCGGCTCGGTCAGGAATGAATACCACTTGCCGGGCGTCTGGGTGGAGAATGTAAAGTGCGGGAATGCGCCGATCTTTTGATCGCCCGCGATCTTTACGCCAAGTTGGTTCTGGATATCGTAAGAGGCTTCACGAGTCGAATTAAAGTTGGGTGAACACCAAATTCTCATTGACGGAGTCATGAGGCCGGAAAGCCAGCTTTCGATGTCCACGAATGAGTTCGACAGCGAGGCCATGGCGTAGGCTTTCCCGTTTGGATAACCCGGGGTGTTCGTTGCATCCAGCACCTCGTCCAATCCCCAATGCCAGTAGTCGTAATTCGTTTCGCCGAGCGAAAGAGCGTCCGCGTTCTGCAGGCCTCCGTTGTGCGTGCTGATCGTGGCGCCGTAGTTGGTGATGGCCCGCCGCAAGCTCTGCACCACCGCATTGGTATCATACGTGCCCACCAAGCCCAGCGGCATGTCGTGCTTCAGCACACCGGTGCAAAAATAATAATCCCCCTTGGCCCCAAAGCTGGCCTCCACCTGTGCGGAAGCCTCGATGTTCGTGATGTGGTCGGGAAAGTTCTCGAGATCGTGCCGCATGATAAAGGCGGCATCGTACTGGTAGGGCCACGGGCTCAACCGGGGAACCGGCAGGTTTGAGTTCTGGAATGCCCATTCAATGGCATGCCGAAAAATCAGATAAACATTCGCGCCGGGGCCAAACCCGCCGGTGCACACCAGGGGATTGAACGACGCGGCATAAATGAAGTAACCTTTGCCGTACTGTTTGACGGTGTAGTACGGGTATAAATCACCGGTGGCAAGCACGGTCGCATCGCTCGCCTGGATCTCCCACGCGTCATGGGCGTACGAAAAGTTATGGTAAGGATCGATCCCCCAATTGATCTCCTCCGAAGTCTGGGGCAACCGCCAGATCACTCCACCAAAGGGGATGTGCGATGTCAGCCGATTGTTCACCAGGTTGGTCAGCGTGTAGTCAGCGTACCAATTCGCCAGGTTGTTGTTGACCATGTGAACGCCCATGGCATTGGCGAAGGCAAAATCGCCGCGGGTTGTGCCGTTGGTGTTGCGGGTGAAGGCGGAACCGCCCACAATGAGGAACCCGCCGGCGGCGACATAGTTGGTGAATTGCGGGATTTCCGAGTCATCGATGGCCTCCGACGCAAAGCTGATGACGACGGGATACTTGGGCTGGCCATTGGTGAGCAAAATGCCCGCGCTGATGTTCGAGTCGCCTATCACGGTGAAAGCCGTGCCGTCCGAACGGAGCGCTTCCTTCACCGATTCAGGCATGATGAAGTAGTGCCAGTCCGTCGACCACCACTGCTTGTTGGTGGTCCCGAAGCCCGTAGGCGTGTCAGGCGTTGACGGCATGGTTTCAAACGCGCGCGTCAACTCCGAATCATGAACGGCGACCAGCGGTTGTGTCCCCTGGGCGCGAACCTGCAAAGCAACGCTCACAAAAGCCAGACTGAGCGCCAAAGCTTTCGCCCAGCGATTCAGACATGTCTCGGCTTGTTTGCTCTTTTCAACGAAATTTGTCATGCGTCAGCACATCCCGCCCCTCACAGAAGATCCACCCATGAGTTCACAGCCTAATGTTGTTCGAGTGTCAACCAGGTCTAATTCAGTTTTACAGCATGGGAAGCGTCCGGACTGGGAATGTTCCCGCTTTTTTCAACACCTTCTCACATCGGCCTCGACATATCATAATGACTCGGGCAGCTTACCACATGCATCCCTTGAAAACAGATTTATCAGCCAAAAACCCCGTCCATTGATTACGGATAAACTTGTCCGTACGTACACGGAGAAGTGCGGGGCTTAAGCAGCACAGAGTGATTCGTTCCAGTCCCAAGCTTGCAAGTTGCAAGCTCCCGAAGCTCCCATTCGAGTACGGCATATGGCTGCCCGGCCTCGGTTTGTGGGCTGCGGGAATACTACGGATAAGGCTGGCCAAGTCCCGTTGGCCTCTGCTACACCTTCGCGGGATGAATGGTTTTGCCACCCGATTTGTTACGGAATGGCTCGGAGGCCTGGGACGGCTCACGCTGCTGGCCAAGGAAGCCCTCACCTCGCTGTTCACCCTCAAAACTTCCAGCCGCACGGTCCTGTATCAGCTTTACTTCATCGGCGTTAAGTCCCAATCCGTGGTAGTGGTAACCGGGGCCTTCACTGGCATGGTGCTTTGCGCCCAGACCTATCTCCAATTCCACAAGGTCAAGATGGACACCGCCACGCTCGCCGTGGTCAGTGTCTCCATGTGCAGCGAACTGGGCCCCGTCCTGACCGCCTTGATGGTCACCGCCCGTGTCGGCGCGTCGATGGCGGCCGAACTCGGCACCATGAAAGTCACGGAACAGATCGACGCTCTCCGGACGCTGGCCACGCACCCGGTGGACTACCTGGTAGTGCCGCGCCTGATCGCCTCGTTCGTTTCCCTCCCGCTCCTGACCGCCGAGTCGATCATGATCGGGATCACCGCCGGTTACATCGTGGGCGTGTTCTTGTTCGGCATCGACCCGGCCTACGCGTACTACAACATGAAGAAGTACACGGAAGACACGGACCTGATCATCGGCATCATCAAGTCGTTCATGTTTGGCGGAATTCTGGCGCTGATTGGCTGTTACAAAGGCATGACCTGCGGGGAAGGCGCTGAGGGCGTGGGCCGCGCCACCACCGAGGCGGTGGTGTATTCTTCGATCACCATCCTGGTCAGCAACTTTTTCTTGACGCTCACCTTAAGCGAGTTGCTCAAGTACCTATGATCGAGGTGCGCGACCTGAAGAAGAGCTTTGGCCGGCATGTTGTTCTCGACGGGGTCAGCTTTAAGGTTGAAACCGGCGAGTCAGTGGTCATTATTGGCCGCAGCGGCGGCGGCAAAAGCATCCTGCTCAAGCACCTGATCGGCCTGCTGATGCCCGATGCCGGCCAGGTCCTGGTTGACGGCGAGGACCTTTGCGGTCTCAATGAACGCCAGTTGTTGCGCGTGCGAGGAAAATTCGGAATGCTCTTTCAAGGCGCGGCGTTATTTGATTCGCTCAATGTGTTCGAAAACGTGGCCTTTGCCTTGCGCCGACGCCGTGACCTGTCGCCGGAGGAACTTCGACGCAAAGTCGCCGAAGTGTTGGATATGGTCGAATTGTCCGGGACGGAGGAAAAAAAGCCCTCCGAACTGTCGGGCGGCATGCGCAAGCGGGTTGGGCTGGCGCGCGCGATTATTTACCAGCCGCAGATCGTGCTGTATGACGAACCAACCACCGGACTGGATCCGGTGGTGTCGGACAGCATCGACCGGCTCATCCTGCGGGTGCGGGATGCGCTCAAGGTGACCACCGTTGTCGTCACCCATGACATGCGCAGTGCGCGCCGGGTTGGTCAGCGGATTTTGATGCTCCATAACGGAAGAATCTACGCCAGTGGAACGCCGGACGAAATCTTTGCTTCCACCGACCCGGTGGTGCATCGTTTTGTAAACGGCATTTCGGTGCCGAGGGAACATTACTTTTGATATGAGCCAGTCCCGTTTGGAAATCAAAGTCGGCTTGTTCGTTTTTATTTGCCTGGGGCTTTTGGCCCTGCTGCTGCTGCAGTTCAGCAAGGGCACCACTTTTTTTCGCCCCACCTACACCATTTACCTGACCACTAAAAACATCGGCGGCTTGCGTGTCCGGTCGACGGTGCTGATGTCGGGAGTCGAGGTTGGGACCGTGGCCCGGACTCAATTATCCCCGGAAGGCACGAAGGTGACCATTGCCCTCAGAATCTACAAACCCTATGTCATCCATCGCAGCGCCCGGTTTGCCATCGAGCAGTTTGGCTTCCTGGGCGATCAATATGTGGCCATTTACCCGAACGGCAATGAAGGCCCCATTTTGCAACCCGGCGATGAGGCGGCAGCCCAGGAACCTTTCAATCTCCAGGATGTCGCCCGCAACGCCTCCGGCTTCATCGAACGCATCGATGAAACCGCCAAAAAGCTCAACGACGCCATCAACGACGTCCGCCGTTTGGTGCTAAATGAGCAAACATTAAGCAATCTCGCCGCCACTGTGGGGACTTTCCGCCAGGTGTCGGAGGACGCGATGACCACCGTGGATAACCTCAATCAGATCGTAATCACCAATCGCGTTCCGGCGGAGATGGCCGTCAGCAATCTGGTGACGTTCACCGAAGAATTGAAGACGTTAGGTGTCTCGGCCCACAACGTGATCGACACCAACGCGCCACAGATCGGCGTGGCCGTGAGCAACGTGGTGATTTCCACCGCCATGCTGACCAACCTGCTCTCGGGAGTGCAGGCGGGCCACGGCCTCGCCGGCGCGGTGCTCAAGGATGACCGAATTGCCAATGACTTTTCCATCCTGGCCAGTAATCTCGCGCTCACTTCGCGCAACTTGAATGAGCACGGGCTTTGGCGGGTCATCCGCGGGCCAAAACATCCCCCCGCCAACCCACCCACCCCTCCCCCGCAGACCCAGGGGCGAAGCACCTTTCAACAATAATTCGGCAAGTATGTCACTCTGGTTCATTCGCATTTTGTTCCTCTCCATGTGCACCGTCGCCGGTTGGGCGGTCAGCCAGGTGCGCCCCGAGCTGGTCCAGATCGCGTACAGCCCCTTGCTGGGCGCCACCGCCGGCTTTGGTTTTGGCGGCCTGCTGATCGCCATCGACGAAATGCTCAAGGGTTTTTCCTTGCGCGCTTTTTCGGCCACCACTTTCGGCCTGCTGCTGGGCACCATCGTCGCGCTCCTCATCGACCACTCCGGCCTCTTTGAATATGTGCCGGAACAGACCACCCGCTGGTTGATTCGTCTTTCCCTCTTTCTGAGCTTCAGCTACATCGGCATCGTGCTGGCCATGCGCAGCAACAAGGAGGATTTCTCGCTCATCATCCCCTACGTCCGCTTTGCCTCGCAGAACAAGCCCGACAATCTCCTGTTGCTGGACACCAGCGTCATTATTGACGGACGCATCGCGGACTTGATTGAGGCCAACTTTCTCGAAGGCTTGATCATCGTGCCGCGCTTCGTGCTCAAGGAGCTTCAACAGATCGGCGATTCCAACGACCCAATCCGCCGCGCGCGTGGCCGGCGCGGTTTGGAAATGCTGAACCGGATTCAGCGGACCAAGCGTCTCGAAGTCAAAATCCACGAAGGCGATTTTCCCGAAGAAGCGGAAGTGGATACCAAACTGGTTCGCCTGGCCCGCAATCTCGGGGCCAAGCTCATCACCAACGACTACAACCTCGGTAAAATTGCCGAGCTGCAATCCGTGCCGTACGTAAACATCCACGAAGTGTCCAAAGCCATGCGCAGCGTCCTGCTGCCGGGGGACATGCTCCACCTCAAAATTGTGCGCGAAGGCAAGGACAAGGGGCAGGGCGTGGGCTACCTCAACGACGGCACAATGGTGGTGGTCAACCAGGCCCAGAATCTCATCGGCCAGCAGGTGGATGTACAGGTGCAAAGCCTCCTGCAAACCGGCGCCGGGATCATCGTCTTCGCCGAAATCAAAGCGCCCGTGCCCGCGCCTCCTGCCGCGGCGACTTGAAACCAACGGAGGCGGAGCCATTGATCGGAATGGCAAGCCCGTCTTCATCCGATTTGCCTGGGCGCCAGGACTGGATATTTGACCAAAAGGAGAGTATTTTGTGTTTGGCGGTGTTTAGTGTCCCAGTGGATGGTTCACGGTTGCGGACGCTTTCCGCTGAAGAAAAGGAGTCGAATGGAAAACATTTTACGTGTTCGCACAAAGAGTTTGCGCGACGCGAGATTACTTCGATGGACGCTATTACAACACAACAAGGAAACAAGCTATGAAACAAGCAATTCGTAACGCAGTATTGGCCGCTCTCCTCGTGATGGCGGCGACTCTGACACAGGTTGCCCGCGCTCAAGACTTGAAGGCCGAGGCAGAGCAGGCTATTAGCACCTTCAAAGCAAAGGACCCGACGCTGCAGACGTTCTTCGACAGTTCGGTTGGCTACGCGGTCTTTCCCAATGTAACCAAGGGCGGCCTGATCGTCGGCGGCGCGCACGGAGACGGGTTAGTATTCGAGCGCGGCAGAGTCATTGGAAAAGCCACGCTGACGCAGGCCAGCATTGGCGCCCAGGCGGGCGGGACAACGTACTCGGAATTGATCTTCTTCCAGACTCCGGATGCGCTCCAGGCCTTCAAGGAAGGCAAGTTTCAGATGAGCGCTGACGTCACCGCCGTGGCGGCAGCCGAGGGAGTGGCGAAGACGGCCAGGTATCAGGAAGGGGTCGCGGTGTTCACGCTGCCCAAGAAAGGGTTGATGGCGCAAGCGTCGGTGGGAGGACAGAAATTCAGATTCCAACCGCTGCAGTAAAGCATTGTCGAGCCACGCGGCGATACCAGTGAACCTGTTTGCTGGCGGCCGGTGAGTCGCGTACGGGTTGGCCCGCTGCAACTGCTCGGCGCCGCGTACACCGGTGGTTCAGGCTGCTCTTTGGCGTTGTTGCCATGTACCGTCAATCGACCCACATCTGGTATTAATTGCACAAATGTGGGCTTTGGGCTAAACTTGTGAGAACAGAATAGCCTATGAGCCGCATATCCATTGACGTAACCGACGACGAGCACAAAAAGCTGAAAGCCATGGCTGCACTCCGCGGAAAGTCGATTAAGGACTACGTGCTCGAACGGACCTTGGGTACCGATAAGACCGACGATGCCGATCTTAGAGCACTTGAAGAGCTTCTGGATGATCGCATCCGGGCCGTTGAAGCCGGAGCCGTCAGCCGGCGGACTGCCACGACAGTGTTCGCGGAAGCTACTCGCAAGCACGCCAAGTAAGATGCCCAATTACGAATTGGCCGAGGCTGCGGAGGCGGACCTAAAAAGCATCGCCCTTTACACCATCTCAAAGTGGGGACCCAAACAGGCGGCCCGTTATGGAGCCATTTTGGAGGCCCATTTCGAGGCGATCGGAAAAGGGAAAGCGAGGACGCGCACTTTCCTTCAACGCAGACCCGAATTACGCGTATCCCGGATCGAACGCCATTACGTATTCCATTTGGACCGAGAAAAGCAGTCCCCGATTATCCTCGCCGTGTTCCATGAAAGCATGGATCTCATGCGCCGGCTTCGTGCCCGACTAGGAGATTGACGCTTGAAAACTGGGCGGGTGTGCTCCCCAAAACCAACCGCATCGCTACGGCTTAGCAAGGCCGCAACCAAAAGCGGAGATCGTGAGGATTTTTACGGCCAGTGGATATTTCATGGTTGTTCTTCCCATGCAAATCACTTCTCCTTTTTTGCCGGATGGGCTTCCAGTTTGGCGACGGCTTGTTTGAGCTTGCCTTGCACGGCGGGATTCTCAGTCAACGCCCCGGCTTGAAATGCGGGATACAGTTTGTCCCAGATGGCGTTCATTTCGCCCTGGAAGTTGTTGGAGTCGGCGGTGATGGCGATTACGACATCCTTATCGGGGATGACGACGCAGAGTTGGCCGCCAGCGCCGTCGCCGCGAAAAGCATTGTGGGTGCAACGCCAGAACTGAAAGCCGTAGCCTTGCTGCCAGTCGATGCCGATGTTGCGGTGGGATTCCTGGTCGTTCGGCACTTGTTTGCTGGTGGCTTGTTCGACCCATTTTTGCGGGACCAATTGCTTTCCATTCCAGTTCCCCTTCTGCAAGTAAAGCTGGCCGAACTTGGCGATGTCTTCGGTGCAGAGTTTCAGGCCGTAGCCGCCGAGGGAATTGCCCTCGGGGCTGGTTCCCCATTCGGGATTTTCAATTCCCAACGGCTCGAACAATCGCGGCTTGAGAAATTCCAGCGTGGTCTGGCCGGTCACCTTGGTGACGATGGCCGAGAGAGTGTAGCTGCCCATGGTGTTATATTGGAAATGGGTGCCGGGCGCGTGCGGCACGGGATGGGCCAGGAACTGCTTTACCGACGGCCCGTTGACGGCTTTGGGCTCGGTGTCATGGCCACAAGTCATGGTGAGCAGATCGCGCACTTTCATGGCCTTGAGGTTGTCGGAAACTTCGGCCGGCGCGTCGGCGGGAAAGAACTTCAGCACGGGATCGTCCAGGCTTAATTTGCCATCTGCGATTGCCAGTCCAACGGCAGTGGAATTGAAACTCTTGCTGAGCGAAGCCAGCACGTGCGGTTTGTCCGCCGCCTCCGGTTTCCACCAACCCTCGGCAATCACCTTGCCATGCCGCACGATCATGAAGCTGTGCAGCGTGTTGATCTGATCCTCCGCATCGACGAAATCGCAAATGGCCTGGGAGGAAATGCCCTGGGCCTCCGGCGTGCTGCGCGGCAATGGCTGGGTGGCCGCGCGCGCGCGCGGGAGCGCGGGGAGAACAATTGCGATGATCAATGCTGGAAGAAGGGATCGGTTTTTCATGCTCATGCGCCATGGTTAGCGGCGAGTGGTGCGGGTGTCAAATGGGAACGGGGGGATGCCAACCGCGTGCTGGCGGCATCTGTGGGGACGGGATGCCATGAGGCGCGGGCGGCATATCCGGCAGACTCCTCCGAAACCGAGAAGGAAAAGACGCCAGCGAATGTTTGATTTAACCGCAAAATCGGAGCATCATTAGTTATGCAATTTGTGACCATTTTTCGAGCCTTCAATCCGATCGACGCGCAACTGACGCGCGCGCGTCTCGAAGCCGCCGAATTTCATCCGGTCGTCCTGAATGAACTTTCCGCGCTGAGCACCGACGGTTACGCCCTGGCAGCAGGCGGGATCCTGGTGAAGGTGCCCGAGGACGAAGCGGAGGAGGCGCGGGAGTTTCTGGCTTCCGGGAACACGACCAACGATGAAAACAAGTAAACTGAAAACCCTGGCGAAGCTGGAACGCGTGCTGCCCGCAGGCGAGGCGAGTTTCGATCTCGCGGTGCGGCAGCAGCATGCGGGTGATAAATGGTTCGCCAGCCATTTGCCGGACGCGGTCGCGCTGCCGCGCAGCACGCGTTCGGTTTCCGCCTTGCTTAAGTTCGCGCAGGCGCATCGCATCCCGGTGACGGCGCGCGGCGCCGGTTTTGGATATGTGGGAGGGTGCGTCCCTTCCCACGGCGGAATCGCGCTCTCACTCGCGCGGATGAATCGCATCCTGGAAATCAACGCCGGTGATTTCGTGGCGGTGGTGCAGCCCGGCGTGATCACACAGCAACTTCAGGAAGCGGTGGAGCAACGTGGGCTTTTCTATCCGCCTGATCCGGCGAGCCGCGCGGATTGTTCGCTGGGCGGGAACATCGCCACCAATGCCGGCGGCCCGCGCTGCCTCAAGTACGGCGTGACGCGCGATTATGTGCTGGGGCTGGAGGTCGTGCTTGCGGACGGGTCAGTGGTGCGGATGGGAAGCCGCACGCACAAGAACAAGACCGGTTTCGACTTTGCGCGGCTGTTTGTTGGTTCCGAGGGGTTGCTGGGAGTCGTCACGGAAGCCACGTTGAAGCTCCTTCCCCTGCCCCCTTTCCGCGCGTGTCTGGCGATTGGCTTCCCGGCGATGAAATCCGCCATCCGCACGATTCACGCCATCCTGCGCGCCGGATTTCTCCCGTGCGCGCTCGAAGTCGCGGACGCCTTCACCCTGGCGGCGGCGCGCAAACGAACCGGCAGCCAGCGGCTCAGCGGGTGCCAGGCGCATCTGATTGTCGAATTGGACGGGCAGGAAGCGTCCGTTCGCAGTGAAGTGCGCGCGCTCCAGAAACTCGTCGACGCAGAACGGCCATTGTTTACCGAACGGGGTTATGGCAACGCCCAGTGCGAAGCCATCTGGCAAATCCGGCGGGAATTTTCCTACTCCCTGCGCGACACCGGCCTGACGAAGCTCAATCAGGACATCGTGGTGCCGCGCAGCCGGCTGGAGGAGTTGTTTCGTTTCGCCACCCGTTTGCAGAAGAAGCATGGCTTGCAGATCGCGTGCTTCGGACACGCCGGCGACGGGAACATCCACTTCAACATCATGGTGGACCTTTCCCAGCCGAAGTCATCCGAGCGGTCGCATGCCGCTTTGGACGAACTTTTTAAGCAGGTGCTCGCCTGGCAGGGGGTAATTACCGGCGAACATGGCATCGGCATTGCGAGATTGCCGTGGTGGCCGCTGGCGGCTTCGCCTGAACTGCGGGCGTTGCATCAATCGGTCAAACACGCTCTCGACCCGCGGGGAATTCTCAATCCGGGCAAATTCGTGCAATAAAAAACCATCGTTCCCACGGATTCCGCGGGAACGATGGCTGAAAATTTGGGCTGTCGCTTAACGACGATCGCGATAACCGCCACGGCGATCTCCACCGCCGCCGCCACCGCCACGGCCGCCGCCACCATAACCGCCGCCACCACCGCCGCCCGACGGACGCTCTTCACGCGGACGCGCCTCATTGACGGTCAACGCGCGGCCTTGAAACTCCTTCCCATGGAATTGGGAAATGGCCGCGTCGGCTTCGGTCTGAGACCCCATTTCGACGAATGCGAAACCACGCGAACGGCCAGTCGCGCGATCCTGCATGATGTTTACTGCGATGACAGTGCCTGCGGTGGCAAAATAATCCTGCAGATCATTTTCCGTGGCACTAAACGGGAGATTCCCCACGAACAATTTGGTCGCCATTAGCTTGATACTTTCGTTTTATCCGCCGCAATGCATTGGTGAACGTTCCTGTTGTTAGGTTTCAAACTGTCATCGCTCACAGAGCACTTTCCTGACAATTTCCGGATCACTAAGCGATAGCTATCGGACGGGTGCCAAATTAACCTTATAAAGTTCCCCTAGACAAGTAAATAATTTGTGCTAGGACTGGGGAGTAAAGCACCCCCTTCTTGCCTCAATAAACACACCATTCAGGCTGCTTCTGCTGTAAAACCTTGCACGAGAACGACGAATTCCCCTTTCAAATGTCGCTTTTTGACCACTTCCAGCAATTGGGCGGGGGTGCCCGCGACATATTCTTCAAATTTCTTGGTCAATTCCCGCGCCAACACCACCTGCCGATCCGGAACAATTTCAGTTAACTCCGTTAACAGCTTCTCCACCCGGTAGGGCGATTCGTACAAAACCAGCGTCCCGGCAAATTGTTTTAACGCCTCCAATTGTCGTCGTCGCTGCCCCGATTTGTGAGGCAGGAACCCAATGAAATGAAACTCATCCGTGGGCAGCCCGCTGGCCGTCAACCCGGCCACCAGTGCGCACGGCCCCGGCACCGACTCCACGCGTAACCCCGCCACGCGCGCCGCCCGAACCACGCGTTCACCCGGATCACTGATGCCCGGTGAGCCGGCGTCCGTCACCAGCGCGACCTTCTCACCCCGTTGGAGGCGCTCGAGAATTTCCTCGCTGCGTTTGGCCTCGTTGAACTGGAAGTAACTCACCATCGGCTTGCTGATGCCGAAGTGCTTCAAAAGCTGGCCCGTCCGCCGGGTGTCTTCCGCCGCCACGACATCGCATTCCCGCAGCGTGCGCAACGCGCGCAAGGTGATGTCCTCGAGGTTCCCAATGGGCGTCGCCACAAGGTAAAGCGTGCTCGGCGTCAACGGCGGCAAATCCATGCCCATACTTACCCGCAGTGCTGCGCTGCGGCAACCAAGTTTTAGTTTTGGTTTTCTCCCTTGCATCCTTCATCCCATTCCATACGCTTTGTTATACAACCGCAGTCCAAGTCATGCCCACCACGATCAATGGAATCGGCACTCGCTATTACGGCAGTAGTAGCGTCCAAGTGCGCCTGGACGTCTGCCAGTCCTGCCGGCGATCCTCCCAACTGAAGTCTTACGACACGCGGCTGTGGTTTGTGGTCGTGTTCATCCCGGTCATTCCCCTGGGTCGCAAGCGCATTCTGGACTATTGCCCGCTTTGCACGCGGCATCATGTCGTGCCGCTTGCTCAATGGGAGCAGATCAAGCAAAAGAACATCACCGAGGCCATGGCTGGCATGCAAGCCAATCCCCAGGACGCCAAAGCAGCCGTCAAATTGCACAGCGCGCTCGTTGCCTTCGGCCAGACCGCCGAAGCCGCCAAGGTCGCGCAATTGATGAAGGACCGTTTTTCGCGCGACGCCGAAACGCTCGTGTATCTCGGCAGCAGTGCGCAATATTATGGCCGCAACGCCGAAGCCGTTCCCTTCTTCGAGCAGGCGTTGCAAATCAATCCGGATCTACCCGAAGCCAAAGTGGCGGTCGCATTGAACCTGATCAACCAGCAGCGCCTCGACGAGGCCCGCAAGTTGTTGCAATTCCTTGAAGCTCCGGGCAATACCCAGGCGCCGGGCGCATTGTTTGCCCTCGCCATGGGTTATCAAAGAACGAATCGCCACAATGATGCCCTGGGCCTGTTCACGCTGCTTGCCGAGCGCTTCCCAAAACTAGCAAAAGACAGGGCCTTTCGGAAGGCCTTCAAGAAATCCGAGGCTGCTGCGGGCGTTCGTGAGTCGAAGCTTCCCCCGCGTTCGATCAATTGGAAAGGTCTGCTCGCTGTGGGTGGCAGCACGGTTTTTCTCCTGCTGGTCCTGTTCGGCGCGAATTATTTGGCCGCGCAGCATCGCACGCTTTACGTCGTCAGCGGCCTGTCCAAACCAGCCGTCGTCGAAATTCCCGGAGTCGGCAAGGTCACGGTCACTTCCCGCCACGAAGTGCGCATGACCGTTCCGGAAGGTGATTACCAAGCCGTTGTAACCGGCGCCACCAACCAAAACATCAATGTCAAAATCCACTCCACCTTCTGGGGGCGATGGTTCGACAAGCCCGCGTTCATCATCAATGTGGCCGGATCGAGTCTGTTGATCGTGGAAACGGTCACGTACAGCGCCAATCAAACTCCGGGCGGCGGTTTCACATTCCGTTACAGCGAACCTTTCCTTGCCCTCGCACAAGTGGATTATCCCTTCCAGCAATTCCCCGACAGCATTGACTTGCCCAGCCACTCATCCATCGTTGACAAACGCCGCGTCAGCCTCTTCAGCCATCCAACCAGCCAGGCGTTCTTCGCCTTGGTGAACCTCAAGCGCCTTCCTGAAGCCCTGCAATTGGCTGAATGGCATCTGCGGCTGCATCCCGAGGACATGGAATTGGCGCCCTATTATCTCTATTTCGGCCAACTCGCCAACCGGAGTGCCCAGGTCAAGGCCTTTTTCGCCGAAGGCGTGAAACGCCGGCCGGTCGAAATCGAGTGGCACCGCTCGTACCAGCAGGCGAGCTCGGGTGGACGTGACGCAAACGCCGCCATCGCGGCGGAGTACGATGCCTTGCTGCAAGCTGATCCCGAAAACTCGTCGCTGCTCTATTTGCGGGCCAGGCTGTACCCCGGCAAACAACAAGCCACTCCCCTTTACGAACGCGCCATAGCGCGCGATCCGTCAAATTGTTTCGCCGAATTCGCGCTGGGCCACATTCATGCCGGCTCCGGGGACTGGCCTCAAGCCATGCAACACCTGGCTGCCGCCGCGCGCCTTCAGCCCACCAACAGCCTTTTCCGAGCCGCACTTTTCGAGGCGCGCATGGGTTTGCGGGATTATGACTCGCTCGAAACGGAATTGCGCGCCACTCTTGCGAAAGAGCCGCTGGACCATCTTAGCCTGCTCGAAATCAGTGAAGTGTTCGCGGCCCAAAATAAAACCGAAGCGTGGGAAAAGCTCAATGCCGCCACGCGGCAACAACTGCAAGGCTCCAGGGGTGATACTGTCGAAGGGTGGCTGACTGATCTGCAAGCACATTATCTTTATGCCGCAGGCCAATTCGATTCACTCGAAAACCTTGGTGTCAACAAGAAGCTCTCACGCCATCCTCCCCGGAATTTTCAAGCCCTGATCGAACTGGGCCGGCTGTCGGAAGCCGCCGAACTCCTCAACGCCCAACCAGCCGGTCAACGTGATCCGTTTGACGTCCTGGCTTTGAGTGTTGCCTGGCATGCAGCCGGTGACGAATCTCAATCGCTTGCCACGCGGAATCAAGCCGTTGCACTATTGGGAGCCGGCCGCTCAGATTTCGTTGCTGCTTCGGAGCTGCTGCAACGAACTGAGGCCGCATCCCCCGCCGAGATTATGGACGTCTCAATCACTCCCCAGGAAACTGCTCTGCTGCTCATCGCCGTGGCACAGAAATTTCCCGCTCGCGCCCCCGAGTTTCTTGCTGCCGCCCGTCCTTTGAACGCGTCCCGCCAATTTCCTTATCACCTTATCAACCGCTTGACGGCCCCGCAAACCCAGCATCCTTAGTTCGATGTTTCCGGACAAGAGTGCGCGGGCTTCATGTGTCTTTCCGCTCTCCTGTTCCTGTAATACCGCTCCTTTCGCGAATCGCTTCAACGAATCTCTCGGGGTTATCCGGTGTCACTACCACGGTTCTATCCGTGAATTTAAGCACCACCGATCGCTTCGGATCCGTGGCGAACGCGCGATACTTCCTCAGTTTTCGGTTCCAATACCATCCCACAATCGCGAACAGACCGCCGTCGCCCGCTAGACGTATTGACCGCCTCATTGCACCCGAATCCACCGTAGCAGACTTCAACAAATCGAGGCTCAAATGCGTGGACCAACCGAGTCGCTCGATCTCAATTTCCCCGTTCCCAATTCTATAACCGCGCACCGCAAAAAAAGCCGTGGCTCCCATCACTAATAGTGGTCCCAGGATCAAACTCAGCCTCACAACCACAGGCATCTGTGCCGGTCGCGCAATCCCGGCCAGAACCAGGGCTATGGCCATCACTGCCACCAGCCCCGTGACTATTTTCACCGATCTGCCCCAGGGAGCGTTGAACGTGTTCTCCGCATTCATAAACCTCATCCTCACGCTTGGGACTTTGGGCTTTGGACTTTGGACATCCCCTGCTCCTCGGTCATTTGTCCCTGGTCATTGTCCATTACCCGCTTCTTCCGCTGTTGCACCGCCGATTTAAGCACATATTCGATCTGTCCGTTCACGCTGCGCAGTTCCTCCTGCGCCCAGGCTTCCAGCTCGCGCCAGAGTTTCGGGTCCATCCGAAGCAAAAAGCTCTTTCGCTCTTCCATTCAACTCAGGTGTAAAGCGTGCCCGTGTTCACCACCGGATGCACCTCCGATTCACTGCAAAGGACCACCAGCAAGTTGCTCACCATGGCCGCCTTTCGCTCTTCATCCAACTGGATCACCTGTTTTTCGGCCAATTCCCTCAATGCCATTTCCACCATGCTCACGGCTCCATTGACAATCTTTTGCCGTGCCGCGATCACCGCCTCGGCTTGTTGTCGGCGCAACATGACGCCGGCAATCTCAGGCGAATAGGCCAGGTGTGTCAGCCGCGCCTCGTCCACTGCCACGCCGGCTTTCGCCAGCCGTTCTTGCAATTCCGTCAGCAGCGCCTTCGATACTTCATCGACTCCGCTCCGCAACGTGATTTCGTTCTGCCCGTTCTCGTTCGCTTCCCCATGGTCATAGGCGTAGGTGCTGGCGAGATGCCGCACTGCCGATTCGCTCTGGATGCGCACGTAGCTCTCGTAATCCTGCACATCGAAAACCGCCTGCGCCGTGTCCTGCACCCGCCAGACCACCACGGCGGCGATCTCTATGGGGTTGCCGTTCTTGTCGTTCACTTTGAGCTTGTCCCCGTTCAAATTCCGCGCCCGTAAAGAGACCTTCAGCTTTTTGTTGAATGGATTGGTCCAGTGAAACCCATCCCGCCGCTCCGTTCCCTGGTACGCGCCAAATAGAATCAGCACATACGCCTGGTTCAGTTGCAACGTGAAAAACCCGCCCATCAATATCGCGGCCAGAACAATCATCCCCATCCCGCCGAAGAACTGCCATAACGGAAACTCCTGATGATTGTTCGCGTGGATTGCAGCGCGGACAACAACCGCAATCCCCCCGAACAACAACAGCAGTACCACCAACAACATCCCCCACCCGCTCGCAGTCGAAACCGACCTCTCTTGATTACCAGTTAGTTTTTCAGTGTTCATAGTTAGCTCCATCTCGAATTTATCAAAATGATATCATATTAATATCTATTGTCAAACACGACTTGGCCTCCAACTAGTTTGATTGCAACCCCCTCTCCGTCAGCCCCTTGCGGATTTTAATGCGCGGTACCTATCGCCGGCTTGACTACTGCCTTGGCGGCTTTGGTTTCCGCTTTGGCTGTTAAAATTTCCCGTGCCCGCTCCAAAGCGGCGTCCAGATGCGGACAGACGTTCTCCTCGCCCAACCGCTCGATAAATCCATCCTTCTGCATCGTGAGCAGCGGCTGTGTATGGGGCCCGCTCAAAACGAGTTGCCGGCCGCGCCGATGCAGCTTTTCAAAAATATCTTCCAACGCATTTAAGCCGGTCGCGTCCATCGCCAACACGCTTTGCATCTTCAGGATCAATACTTCCGGTTCCTGCTTCGCCCGTTTCAACGCGGTCTCCAACTTGTCCGCTGCCCCAAATAGAAAGGCGCCGAACACCCGATACACCAAAACGCCTTTTGGCACTTCCTTTCCAACCAGTGAATTGTGCGCCGCCTCAGCTCCCGACCGCTCGTCCACCGCGGTGATCTGCATCGTCTGCGACACGCGATTAATAAAAAGCACCGACGCCAAAACCATGCCCACCAGCACCGCCTTCGGCAAATCCGTCAACACCGTCAACGCAAACACCGCGAGAAACACCGCCGAATCGCTCTTGGGCCATTTCGCCAGCCGTCGGAATTGATGCCATTCCCCCATGTTGAAAGCCACCACCACCAGCACCGCGCTGAGGACCGCCAGCGGAATAAATTTGGCCATCGGTGCCGCTACCAGGATGATCACGAGCAATGTCAAGGCATGCACCATTCCGGCAATTGGCGAACGCGCGCCGGTGCGGATGTTCGTGGCCGTGCGGGCAATCGCGCCCGTCGCCGGAATGCCGCCGAACAGTGGACTGAAAATATTCGCCAGGCCTTGGGCGATCAGTTCCTGGTTCGAATCATGGCGGTCGTCAATCATCCCATCCGCCACCACCGCCGATAGCAATGATTCAATCGCCGCCAGCATCGCGATAGTTACCGCCGGTTCGAACAAATGTTGAATATGCTCCCACGACAAGCTCGGAAAATGAATCGCCGGCAATCCGGTGGGAATTCCGTGAAAACGGCTGCCGATAGTTTCGACATGCAGATCGAAAAGAACCACCGCCAACGTACCCCCCAACAGTGCGACGATGGATCCAGGCACACGCTTGCCCAGCCTCGCCGGCCACGTTTTGATCACCATCACCGAAAGCACCGCCAGCGCGACCGTGGGCCAGTGTATCGCGGGTAAATTCTCCATCAGCATCTTGATCTTGCCCACAAAGTCCGGCGGCACCTTTTCCACGTGCAAACCGAGAAAGTCCTTAATCTGCGTGCTGAAGATCAAAACCGCGATGCCGCACGTAAACCCCATCGTAACAGGAAACGGAATGAACTTGATCATCGCGCCCAGGCGGGCAAACCCCATGACCAGCAAAATAACCCCCGCCATGATCGTGCAGACATACAGGTTGTCGAGCCGCCCATCCGGGCAGTACACCACAATGATTCCCGCGACGATGCTCACAAACGCTCCCGTCGGCCCCCCAATTTGAACCCGCGAACCGCCCAATGCCGAAATGATGAACCCCGCCACCACGGCGGTAAAAATGCCCGCTTGTGGCGCAACACCCGAAGCAATGCCAAACGCCATCGCCAGCGGCAGCGCCACGATTCCTACCGTGACCCCCGCGATCAGGTCTGCCACCAAATCCTGCCGTGAATAGTTCTTAAGCGTATCCGCCAGTTTTGGGCGGAACGACCATTCCAATTTCATTTCAAAAAACGTCCAGGTTATTTAACCGACACTCCCCGATATTGGAGCAACACGGTGGAATTTCAAACATATTTGGAATCAAAGGCCACATCTCACTTTTTGGCATTGAATTGCTGCTGAATAGTAAACGCTTCCCGCATCGAGCGGATTTTTCCCACCCAAACGCCAGTCCCTCAAGCACTTGCGCTCATTTCCGGATCGGCCGTCCTACAGGACCTCCCGGGCCACAGAAAAAAGCTGCCTTAATTTACTTTGATTTTGTTTAATTTTGATTGGAGCTATCTCGGTTAGGGCGCGTCACTCCGTGCGCGCCGACGACGGGCAGAGGACTGCCCGCCCTACCGGGATAGGTTCTTAATTCCTCCGACTCCTGCGGCCTGATTTTCCACGCTCCTCCTGCGCTCTGCGGCCGCCCTATGCGCGTTTCGATTTTCAGGGCGGATTATCTGGAGCTTGGTATTTGGTGTTTACCGCTCCCTCACTCCCGCACCGGAACCCTCTTTAACAATTCCAGCAACTCGCGCGCCCCACCCACGGCGCAAATCTTTTCCACTAATCCCGCCTCCTTTGCAATCCGCGCCATGCCCGAAACCAGCTTCAAATAACCCATCGCATCACTGTCCGGAACCGCGTTGAGAAAAACCAACCGCACTCGCGAAGAGCCATCCCAAGCCAACGGCGCTACCGCCCGGCCCATTGCGAATTGCAAACGCGGACAAGCCGTCGAGCGGACATGAGGAAATGCCGCGCCCGTCCCGCCCAAATCCATCGCCGTGCTCATCTGCTCCTCCCGTTCCAAGGCCATCCGGGCAAGTTCCTCCCCGTTCCAGGCGGTGTCGCTCGATTGAAATGCCTGGCTCAGTTCCTGAATCGCGCCAGTCATGTCGCGCGCCTGAAGTTGCGGAACGATCAAGGCTTCGCTCGTGAAGTCCGCCAGCGTGAAACTTGCTCTTGGCGCGGCGGCGCTCATTACCGGGGAACTTCGGTGGGCATGGTTGCCGCCGCTTTGCTTTCGGCAAACGGATATTTGAACTGCGCCACATAACCCTGCGGCACCGGATGCCCTTCAATGCCATACCCGCTCGGCCAGCGGTCCTGCGGCAGGAAATAGGTCCCGAACAAACGATCAAAAAGCGGAAAATGAATCGAGAAGTTCACATCAATCGCTTCCGCCTCAATCCCGTGATGCCAATGATGAAACCGCGGCGTGACCAGAAATCTCTCGACGACCGGAAAACGCCAGCCCAGGTTCGCATGCACGAAGGTGGAATAAAGGTACACCAGAAAGATGTAGCTGTGCATCGCCGTGTCGCTGAACCCCAGCACGTACATCGGGATCACCGTCATGCTGCGCAACGCGAAGATTTCGAGAAAGTGCATCCGCGCGCCCGCCATCCAATCCATGCTCCTGGCCGAATGATGCACCGCATGGAATTTCCACAGCCACGGAACGCGATGAAACGCCCGATGCACCCAGTATTGCACCAGGTCGGTGAGAAACATGATCGCCACAAACTGCACCACGAATGGCAGAGCGCCCACCCACGTTCTTAATTGCGCCAGCGACGTCACCGCGAGAATCGATTTCGCCGGCGCGAACGTCAGATACGTCAGCACCTGCACCATGAGGCTGCTCACCAAGTAATAAAACAAATCCTCCCGCCACTCCTCGCGAAAAATGGGCTGGTCCTCTTTTCGCGGGAAGATGCTCTCGATAGGAATGAACAAAAGTCCCGTGAACAGCACGTTCAGGACAAACCAATCCAGCCCGAAATACACCGACGTCCCATTCGGCACCACGCCCGTCGCCCGCGACCCGCCCAGCATCGCCGCCAATAATGTCGCGGAAATGCCGCACGTCCCCAGGATTTTCCCCGGCCGCAACGCCAGGCTCAACGCCGACAACCCAAACGCCGCCAGCAGCAAAACACGCAGCCCAAGCCGGAACCAGGTGTTTCCCTCCAACCCGCGCGCCTCCGGCATCGAGAACAATGTCGGCGCTCGAAACGAGATCACGAGCAACAAACCGCCGACCCCAAACATGAATCCCAGCACGCCGCTGATCCAACCGCTTCCGAACCGCCGCAGCGCCGGCGGCGCTTCCAATTCCCCGCGAATCTTAAGCCTGGTTTCGTGGATTTTCTTCATGCTGCCCAAATGTAGCAGCCGTCCTGCCAATTTGGCGGCTACTCCTTCTTCGCTACCTTCACTTCCAAATGTAAATCGCGCAGTTGCTTTGGTTCCACCGGCGCGGGCGAATCCGTCATCAGATCCGTCCCCTTCGCTGTCTTTGGAAACGCAATCACGTCCCGGATGCTCGGTGTGCCGCACAGAATCGCGTTGAGCCGATCGAATCCAAGCGCAATCCCGCCATGCGGCGGCGCGCCGTAACGAAAGGCTTCGAGCATATAACCGAAGCGCGCCTTGACCATCTCGGACGGAATCTGCAACACCTGTTCGAAAATCGTCTTTTGCACGTCCGGTTGATGGATTCGAATCGACCCGCCGCCGAGTTCGACGCCATTCACGACCACGTCATAATGCTGACCGCGCACCTTCTTCGGATCGCTGGTGAGAAATTGCACGTCCTCCGCCACCGGCGCGGTGAAGGGATGATGGCTCGAATACCAGCGGTTCTGTTCCTTGTCAAAACTGAGCAGCGGAAAATCCACCACCCAGAGGAAATCAAAACGGTCCGCCGGAATGACGAGCTTCCCCTGCTCTTTCAAAACGTCGGCACAATAGAGCCGGATTTTGCCCAGAATTTCACAGGCGTTCAGCCATTGGTCGGCGGCGAACAAAATCAAATCGCCTTCCTCAATCGCCAGCTTCTGCTTGAGCGCGGCTTTCTCGCCCTCGTTGAAGAATTTCACGATGGGCGATTTCCATTCGCCGCCTTCAACCTTGATGAAGGCCAGGCCTTTCGCGCCAAAACTCTTGGCGTACTCCGTCATCGTCTCGATTTGGCCTTGTGTCGCGCCAGCGAGTCCTTTTGCATTGATCGCTTTGACGACGCCGCCATTCGTCACCGCGCCGCTGAACACTTTGAAAGTGCTTGCGCGAAATTCTTCGGTGAAATCCGCCAGTTCCATCGCAAACCGTGTGTCCGGCTTGTCGATGCCGTAACGGTTCAGCGCTTCGACGAACGAGAGCCGCTTAAATGGCGTCGGAATCTCCATGTTCAGCGCCGTCTTCCACACCCGTTTAAGCAAGCCTTCCACAAGCGCGTAAATGTCCTCGCGCTCGATGAACGACATTTCGACGTCGATTTGCGTGAACTCGAGCTGGCGGTCGGCGCGCTGGTCTTCATCGCGATAGCAACGCGCCAATTGAAAATACTTCTCCACGCCCGCGACCATCAGGATTTGCTTGAACTGCTGCGGCGACTGCGGCAGCGCGTAAAACTTCCCCGGCTCCCGCCGGCTCGGAATCAGAAACTCGCGCGCGCCCTCCGGCGTGGACTTGAACAACGTGGGCGTCTCCACCTCCAGAAATCCTTGCTCGTCAAAATACACGCGCGTCGCCGTGGCGACCTTGCTGCGCAGGCGGAGATTGCGGGCCATCTCCGGCCGGCGCAAATCCAGATAACGGTATTGCAACCGCAACTCCTCGTTCACCTTGGCCGCAACTTCCGGGTCATCCACCGGAAACGGCAGCACCTCCGCCATGTTCAATACTTCCAGCGCCGAAACGCCCACTTCCACCTCGCCGGTGGCAATCTTCGGATTGTTCGTCCCCTCGGGACGATGGCGGACCTTGCCGGTGACGGTGATGACGCATTCGCTGCGCAACGCCGCTGCGCGCTCGAACAGTTCCTTGGGCAAATCCGAAGGATCGAACACCGTTTGCGTGCGTCCCTCGCGGTCGCGAATGTCGATAAAAATCAGTCCGCCCAAATCACGGCGGGAATGCACCCAGCCGCTCAAAACCACCGTCTGCCCGATGTGCGCCGGGCGAAACTCGTTACAATGATGCGTACGTTTCATGGATAAATATTCCAACGCGAAAGGACAGTGTGCTGCCAAACCAGCCGCAATTCAAAGGGAAATTTTACGCGGTAATAATAAGAACAGGGTGCCGCTCGGGAGGCGGCGCATGGGAGTTTTCCTGAAGCTCGGTTTGGCCTTTCGTCTTTGTGCCCGGACCCGCTCCGAACTGATTTTGACCCGTTCAAACCCGCCCAAACCCGTTCAAACCCGGTTTGAAAGCGAGTCTGACCCGTTCCACTAACGCCTCTTTGCGGGTGTCGAGGCACTTGTTCACTTCGGCCTGCCGGTTCGGGTTTCGGGCTTGGGATTTCCCCTCGGGCTTCAAATCTATCCAACATGCCGCGATCCTCGCACACCGATTGGCCAAGGTCCAACCACTGTGTCATACAGTGACCTATCGTGACACAACCTTTTTTCCTCTCAACCCTCTGAGCGCTCTCCGTCTTTTCCCGCCCGAGCTTCTGAACGGCGACAGAGCTGCTCTTGCGCGAAGAAGAGCCTGCTCTCCATTGGCTTTGCCAAGACGCTTCGAGCCTGCCGGTTCGGATTTTGGGAGCGCGGGTCTGTGACCCGCAGGAAGCCTGAGCGCAGGACCAATGCGGTGAATCCAATTCGCCTTATGCAGGCAGGCCTGCTGCGGCTCTCGGAGCCGCGCTCCGCCCGAAGGTCACGGCCGGGCCCGCGTGCTTGCCGGACGCACCGGAATCGGCACGTTGCAAACGTCGATCCGCCCCGCCGCGACATGAAACCATTCTTCGTGCCGGTTGCGACGCGATTCAATCAAGGCTTGGAAGGTTGGCGTGTCCGTCCGAATAATCTCCAATTCCGTGCGCTCGGCAACGGGAACGTCCGCCGCGACCTGGATGGCTTTGATCGGAAGCCGCTGCTCGGCCTTCTCGTAAAAGCCAAGCGCTCCGGTGCCGCGGGGCAAGACCGTAAGTAATTCCATCCCCTGCACCACCCGGCCCAGCAGCGTGACGTTCCGATCCAATTGACGCGGCGCCTGGCCAATCACCACATAGAGTTCCGTGCCGCCTCCGCTGTCGGTTGGATTATCACGGCCCGCACCGACCATCCCATAACAATGCACCAGCCACATCTTGCCGCTCTTCGGGTCGCGCGCCACGGGGAAGCCGCCCGAAAAGCCCACCTCGGGCGCATAAACGTCCCCATCCGGCAAGCGCGTAAAAGGCAAAGCTGGATCCAGCGCGCGCTCAAACTCAGCCGGCAATGTTCGTTTGGCATGGAGGATCTGGCGCGCCCGATCCGGCTTCTCAGCCTCGGGATCGCCCCACTGCACCACATAATTCTCCTGCACTCGAAGAATCGCCAGCCCATCGAAGTAATGTTCCCGCGCCAGAGCCTTCACATTGGCCACATGATTCGAGGCAAAGTCAGGCGCCAATTCAATCACCACCCGCCCGCGAGGAAGCTCCAGGTAGAGCGTGTTCTCCGGATCCAGCAAACGCCAGTCCGTGGATTTCGAGGCTGCCAGGACATCGGCCATGCTCGGATGCTTCGGTTGGGAAACGTCCGCGGCAAAAACAGCGGCTGCGGAAAACAAAGTTATGGCGAAGATCCAATATTTTCGGAAGCACATGGTCAGAGTATGGCAGAGCGGCGCAAGGGAATCCAGCAGCGAAGGAATTAATGGCCCCGCAAAGCACCGCTTTCGATTGCCAGGACGCTCGGACCTTCTCCCCAACGCTTAATCGCCCGCCAATTGCACACACATCAACTCGCGCGCATCGCGCAAATAAAGCCTTCCATCCGCATACGCCGGATTACAAAATGTCTTCCCGCACAACTGCGCCGCGCCCTTCTCCTTGAACTCCTGCGGATCAGCCGCGAACAGCACGATCTGCCCGCCATCCGTCAGCGCCAGGATATTCCGCCCCAGGACCACGAACGACGCGTAAGCGTGATCACCGGCGCTGCTGATGTAACCATCCTTGGACCAGGCTTGCTTCCCCGTCCTGATCTCCACGCATACAAAGTTCTGCGCCGGGCCCAGGCCGTACAAATAGTTTCCCACAACAACCGGGCTCGAAAAGTTCATGGTCGAATCTTTGCTCAACCAGGCGCGGTCGGCCCGCCAATTCTCTCCTTCCCGCGAAATCTTGATGCCCGTCAGCCCAATCTGGTGCGAGGATACCACTACGATATCCTCGAACACCACGGGCGTCGTCACATGCCGGGCGTAGGTCGTCTTCATTGGAAAACGCCACAGCAATTTGCCATCGCCTGGGGCCAGGCCGATCACGCCATCCACCGTGAACACGATCACTTGCCGGGTGCCGCCAATCGTGGCCATGATGGGAGCGGCGTAGCCGGCCTGGTCGTTTTGCGATTTCCAAATCACCTTGCCGTTGGCCTTCTGAAAGCAAACCTCGCTTTCGCCATTCGTCCCGCCCACGTTCGCGAACAATCGGTCGCCGTCGATCAACGGAGAACCGTCATTGCCGTGCCGCGTCGCGCCTTGGGCATTGCCTTTTTCGCCAATGAAAATGGCGCTGAAGTCCGTGGTATAATTGACGTCCCAAATGGCGCTGCCGTCCGCCGTCGAAATGCACCGCAACTTCCCCTTCATGGACTGGGCGTAAATCCGTCCATCATTCACCAGTGGTGTGCAGCGCGGCCCGGCCGGCCCCTGGTGATCGCCCACAGCCAAATCGATGGCCGCCCGCCAGAGTTCCTTGCCATCACCTGGGTCCAGGGCATGCACCGTCTCCTGCCCGTCCGAATTATCGGCATAAAACACCTTGCCGCCCGCCACCACCGGCGACGCAAAACCATCGCCAATTTTTATTCGCCAGAGAATCTTGGGTTCGGCGGGCAAATTAGTCGGCACTGCCACACCACTGGAAACATGCCCCGTGCGATCAGGCCCACGCCACTGCGGCCAGTCCTCAGCCGAAGCGAAGAGCGAAAAGAGCAAGGCGGCCAGCAGCGGAATGGCGGGAGAACGCATGGCGCAGAATTCATCCGAAAAGCGTTCGACCGGTCAAGAGAGAAAGGGCCATTACCCATTCCCTCCCGCCCACTTGGGCGGGTTCTTCAGATGGTAGAGCATCTCCCCGGCTTTCCGGACCAGCAGCACACCTTCGCCTTCTCGATCCGCATAATCCTCGATGCGGATACTTCCGGGGTCGCGGTAGCCCAGATTGATTTGCCGGCATTTTGCCTCAGGGATTTGTGTCGCCAGCGTAACCTTCGCGCGGCCTTTTTCCACGCCATTCTCATAAGTGCCAATCCCCCAAACGTGCGCCGAGTGCGCCAGCACGCCCCAGGGATAATGCTTAAACTTGTCCCACTGCTTGAGAAAATAATCGCGGCAATGGTAACCGATCTCTTCGATGACCTTGCCGTGGCTCACGCAAATCTCAGAAATGTGCGGCGCGTAAATGATCAGTTCGCCGCCGTCGGCCAGCACCGGCTCGAGTTTGTACATGCATTTTCCAGCGGTCCAAACCTCGTCATACATTTCCGGCGCACAGGAGAGAATCGTGTGAAACGGCCGGTCTTTGTAGGTGATGTGAATCTTCCGGGACACTTCGCTGGCCGCGTCCCAGGCGCTTTCCGGAGAACCGGCCACCAATGCCGACAGGTTTTTGGAGGGATCGACCACCATGCAGAAACAAAGCTTGTCGGCCTTGACCATCGCGCCGGCGCGATCCACCACTTTGCGAACCGGCGTCCACTTGTTGCCGATGATCATCGGATTGGTCACCACCGCGCCCAGCCAATGGAAAAAATTCAAAATCTCCGGCCCGCCCACACCCGGGAAAAGATATTTGTTGCCGCCGGAAAACCCAACCACTTCGTGCGGAAAGACCGGCCCGATGATCATCACCTGGTCGTATTCGAACACCAGTCGGTTGATCTCCACCGGCACGTCCATGGCGAACAGCCCGTTCGTAAGTTCGGAAATCTCCGCGGCGGGAATCACGCCGATTTTCGTGAGCGCTTCGGAATTGTTCCAGGCGTGATTGAAAAAGCGGACCTGCCCGTATGCCGCCCGCCGTTCGGTTTCGGAAATTTCGAGCCGCTTGCAGATGGCGGCTTCGCTCATGGGTTGATGAGTTCCCAACGCCACCAACACGTCGAATGATTTTGTCACCGATGCGATTTGCCGGTGAAGCGATTGGAACAGCAATCCCACCGGCGCCGTCCTCGTCCCGTCCGGAACGATCAGCAAAACCTTCTTGTTGCGATAATCCTTGGCCGGGCAAGCCTGCGCCATGACCTCGGCGACCTGCTGCGGCGTGACACTGCCGCCCGCCGGGGCAATTTGGGAAATCGTTTTGTTCACGCGATTCAGTTTAAGCCATCCAACACGAATTTGCCACGATAATGAGCAGGGCGAGCGGCGGGCAGAGGACTGCCCGCCCTACCTCCATGCGGGCAAGTCACTCGATGTATTCGCTCTGCTAAATCGTCTGCGCCAGAAACCCGCCATCGACACGTATCTCCGTGCCGGTCACAAAGCTGCTGGCCTTTGGGCTCGCCAAAAAAATTGCCGCGCCCACCAACTCCTCCGCCTTTCCGAATCGCCCCATCGGCGTGTGGCCGAGGATTGCAGCCGCGCGCGCCGTGGGCGTCCCGTCCTCGTTAAACAACAGCTTGCGATTTTGCTCCGCGGGAAAGAAGCCGGGAATCAGCGCGTTTACCCGCACGTTTTTCGGCGCCCATTCCCGCGCGAGAAACTGCGTCAAGCTGATGACCGCCGCCTTGGAGGCCGAGTAGGCGACGACGCGCGAAAGTGGGATGCCCGAGGAGACGCTGCCGAAATTAATGATGCTACCACGCCCGCGACCAACCATTCCCGGGCCAAATTCCTGACAGGGCAACAGCACTCCGCCCACCAGGTTCAACTCGAAGTTCCCCTGCCAATCCGCCAGCTCGATCTGCTCAAATTTGCGATCGGCCGTCACCGTGGTCTTGGGATCGTTGCCGCCCGCGGCATTGGCCAGAATGGTTGGATGCCCCATGGTCTTCTGGATTTCCTGGTGGGCGGCGCGCAAACTCTCACGCGACATGGCATCGACCGCGAAAAATTTCGCCTCGCCGCCTTGGTCCTGAATGCGTTTGACACACGCACCGCCCCGCTCGGCACTGCGGCCCAGCACCGCGACCTTGGCTCCCGCCTCGCCAAACCCTTCGGCTACCGCTCCGCCCAAGGCCCCGGTTGCGCCGATGACCACAGCGACCTCGCCCGACAAATCAAATAATTTCATAGTTGTGCCGGCGATCATACAGAGTCCGCGGGAAAGCGCCAGTGGACGAATGCACGAAAATGCCCGGGATTTACAGTGCCCGGGCCCTGCCAGGAAAGATTCCTGGTCAAGACACCTTCTTCGCAGCTGTGTCGGGCTCGTTTGGCTTTGGGCTGAGCAGATTGATGCGGTTTTCGGGAGCCACCTTTGGAATCTTCGACAACAACGCTTTATACTGCCGGTCTGGATACTTCAAGGCCGCTTTCCGGATCAACGGATACAAAGCTTGCGGCGGCCATTCTCCGAGCTGTTGGTAAGACCATTTTTTCTCGCCTAACGCGAACGGCACCAGGTAATCGAGGGCGGTGGAAATACTCCGCCCATCCGGCGTTCGGAAATGCCACAAATCAACCCCCACGTCATCGCCGAGCGCAGCCAGCAGCATCAAGCCGCCTAAATTGCCGGTGCTGTAGCTCCAGGCTTTTGTGCGCACCAACTCGAGTGGCTGGCGGCCATCCGGTTCGATTTGCAACGCGATGCGCTTCTGCCGCGCCGTGTTTAAAATCTCCACCGCCAAATCGGTCTTGCCCAAGAACAAGGCGAACGACACTGCCTGAACATCGTAATACGTACCGTGGTTGTTCTTCGCCGCGCTTTCGGCACGGCCATTCGCGCTCTCCTGCATCCATTGCAAAAACTGGGTGAACCACTCCTTCAAACCACGATCATCCGCCGCTGTCCAGGCGTGCGAACTCTCCAGCAAACCAATCGCATCCACCACGCGCGTCAAACTCCGGCTCTCGATCAAACCAATGCCCCGCCCCGTATTAAGGCCGCTCACCGACTGCGCATATTTCAGGTTGCTGTTCATGCGCGTGTCGGGCGCCAGAAACCAGATGCGCAGCATCTCCGCAGCCTTCGCCGCATAAGCCTCGTTCCCGGTGAAAAAGTACGCCAGGGCCAGCGTCTCCACCCGGCCGGCCATTTCATCCATTGTCCGGTGATCAGGAATCTTTCCGATTTCAGGATTTCGTTCGCCATCACGGCGAATGTAAGGCAGGCCGTTCGAGGAATTCGGATCGGGCCAGAAGTAAGGCGCCATGCTCATGTAATCGTGCTTGTCCCCGCTGGGTGGCGTCATTTTCTTGTTCACGATGGAGAGTGGCGCAGCCGACAGAGCGTCGTCCGCCTCGCGCTGGAGGGCGCTTAGCGCCGGCGCGAGATTGGTATCGCCAGACCGAAGCCGCTCGCGGGCCGATTGCATAAATTGGCTGTCGAGCAGGAAAACTCGCGGCAATCCGGAAGCCGCCATTTGAGTGGCCGCTCCCAGAGATGCGGTCGCAACCAGAAACGCAGTTGAAATGAGCGCCAAAATCTGTCTGTTAATTTGTTTCATTTCGAGGTTTCGGTTAACAACCCGTTCGCGCCATTGGATTCATGTATGGATTTGTAACATTTGGAGCGTGTTTTGACCATAGAACAAACGTCGGGGGCTGACAGGAGCAAAGCTCCTTTCGGGCCGGGTTCCCCCTGTTTTCCTCCGGATTTGGGCTTTAACTTCGCCTTTGTCCCTTGACGAGGGTGGAATTCCACTATACAGATGATGTGTAACAGGCGGATAAGAACAAACAAGCTTCATTAATAGCGCATGGTCGGACCGACGAAAAAGCAGCAGCAGGTGCTGGATTTCATTTTGAAATGTCAGCAGACGGAGGGAGTCACGCCCACGGTGCGGGAGATCGCCGCGCATTTCGGATGGCGCAGTCCGCGGTCGGTATCGGACCACCTGGACGCATTGCGGCGGAAGGGGGTTTTGGGTGGCGAACCGAAACTGGCGCGGTCATTGCAGGTGGTTTCCCCGGTGGCGTCGTTGCGCAAGCGGGTGGTGGATATTCCGGTTTTTGGGTCGATTCCGGCGGGGTTGCCGATGGAACGGCAGCAAGAAGCCAGGGGCTGCGTCACGGTGGATGTGGGGACGCTCGGATTCAAGCCCACGCCGCGCACGTTTGCGCTGGAGGTGCGGGGGGATTCGATGGTGGGCCGGCACATCCTCGATGGCGACGTGGTGGTGGTGGAGCACGGGCAGACGCCGCGCAACGGCGACGTGGTGGCGGCGTTGATCGACGGGGAAAGCACGCTCAAGACTTATGTGACGGACAAAAAGAAGCCGCACCTGAAGGCGGAAAACCCGCGTTATCCCAGGCTAATTCCAGCCGGTGAACTGATGATTCAAGGGGTGATGGTGGCGTTGATTAGGAGGATGAAGGCTTGAAAAGCTCCAAGCTCCAACATCCAACGTCCAGAAAAAACCCAATGGGAAACATTCGGAAAAGTCCGCTTGCATCCATCCCATCGCACGCATGAGCATCCTCGAACTTCAGAAACAACTGTTGCCAGTTCTTCGCCGCGGCGATCTCGCCCAATGTGAGCGCACGGTTACCGCGCAGCTTGCCACATTGCCGCGCTCACCGTTCCACATCATTCTCGACCTTTCCATTACGACAGAACCAGAAGCGGTCGCCGCCTGGTTTGACGATTTCTTCCTGCAGCAGGACGCGCGTTTCAAGATTGGCGCGGCCTACACCGAGATGAATGATTTTTGCGTTAATCCTGATCTTTGGTTTTGCAATGCTTTCGCCTATAAACAGTATGGCGGTCATGACGACTACGATTGGCTTTCAAATTGGCAGTCTGAGGATTCAGGCAGCATCGCCATCGAAGGACTTGAGCTGTTACAAGAAATTTACGCCAGCGCTGCGTTTCGCGACAGGCAGTTCTCCGACGCTTGCACCCTTACCGATCTCCTGGTGGTTATCAAGTTTCAGGACCTGATTCGAAGAGCGGTCCCGCATATGCAGGAGATGCGTTTTCCGCTGCTGGCGACTGCGCACGATTACGATTTCATTTATGAGGCTCGACGAGACTCCTGACAGTTGTTTCCCAGGTAGTCCATCAGTGAAAGCGGGCCACACCTCGAAAGTTTTCGGGGCTTTGCGCTCCCCAGTGATTGAAGCATTGCATCCAACAATACTTGCCTCTGGCGTGGAAGGGCTGGATCGGTTAGGTTGGGAGGTGTTTGCGGTTGGACGGACTTGATTTTACGGCATGCATAATGTTACCTCAGTTGAACTGAAACGCGATTGCGAGGTGATCCAGATTCCACTGGGCGCAACGGTCACCCTGCCGGCGGGCACAGCGGTCGATATTACTCAAACGTTGGGCGGCACTTATACCATCCATGCCAAAGGGGGATTGTATCGGGTGGCAGCGAAGGATGCCGACGCGCTGGGGCTGGAGGTCACGGCGGCGAACACCTCGGGCAATGAAGCCAAGTCCGAAGGGCCGGTGGATGAGAAGTTGGTGTGGGAGACGTTGAAGACTTGTTACGACCCGGAGATTCCGGTGAACATCGTGGATTTGGGGCTGGTGTATGACCTGCACATCGAACCGTTGCCGAACGGGAACAGTCTGGTTTCAGTGAAGATGACGCTGACCGCGCCCGGATGTGGGATGGGCGCAACGATCGCCGGAGATGCCCAGCAGAAAATCCTTTATTTGCCCGGAGTGGAGGAAGCGGTGGTGGAGATCGTCTGGGACCCGCCCTGGCATCAATCGATGATCACCGAGCAGGGGCGGAAGATTTTGGGGCTGGAATAGAAAGAAAGGTGGAGCTGTCTTTATGTCCGCAGAGCTGGAGTTCTGCGCTCCGTCCCGATGGCTGATATGAGGCATTACGACATTATTCATTATCACGGTTGACAAAGCCTCCGTATATTCTTACGTTTTGCGCTGCCCTGGATGGGGTCGTAGCTCAGTTGGTAGAGCACCACAATGGCATTGTGGGGGTCAGGGGTTCGAATCCCCTCGGCTCCACCATCCGTTTCTCAAGGATTTCCTCAATGTTCTCGCGAGTTTGATTGCGATATTCGGTCATGCCGAGTTCTTGGAACTGATCTGCCGGGACGAAGTCAACGTACGCCAGCAGCGGCTGATGGAACGCCGCACCAAGGCGGCTGATTTCCACGGCCTGAAAACGCTGGAGGACTTCGACTGGAGTTTTAATCCGGCCATCCACCGCAAAGACATTTTTGACCTGGCCGGCGAGCATCTCTTTGAAGTGATCATGCGCCGCTATGAAAACCGGTCCACCATCATGACCAGCAACCGGCTGCCGGAGGACTGGCACATTACATTGGGAGGCATTCCGTTATTTTGCCAAAAGAGTTTATTTCCACAATGTTTTCAAATAATTGGCAAGTTCCGCTTTGCCCAGGGTTGTTACCCGTTACTGTTACCAGTGACAGATTTGGCTCCATTGGGCCGCGAATACAGTCCATGGTATTCTCGTCTAATCTGCTGGTAGCTTGAAGCCGATGCCTAACGAGAGCACTGGAGCGGAAGAGTGCGAGCCACCTCGTTTGTCAATGCGTGCACGAGATCGTCGGCATCGCTCGGTTCTGAAGCGAGAACTTTTGCGAACATCAAATTGAATAGGAACACTTGGATTGATAATTGTCCGGCCTGTGAAGAAATTCTCTTGAAGTTTTTCTTTAAGAAGTCATTCATCCCTGAAGACCCTGTTCGCGACGGTTGGTCTGGAGTGGAGGCATATTATTGCGCAGGGTGTGACAAGCTTCTGATTGTGGTCGGCTTTGACGCGGAAGACCGTGAGACGTTTTGGGTTTCACGGTCTGTTTCAGGTGACTTCACGATTCCCAAGGCTCTAACTGGACGCAGCCACCCTTGTTACAAAGTACAAGCCATCGAATCCAAGGCGATGATGTTTGCGTCGGGTTTTGCGAAATGGCGTCAAATTCGTTCGGAGATCGGCCCCCGGCGCAAGCTTGATGATCCACGTTGGACGCTCGCTATCTCTGACGCGCAGGTGGGTATCCCCACGATCATCACCGTCCTGAGCGAATGGCTTACCAATACCAAATCCGGCAAGGTGACGTCGCAAGAGGAGGACTCCGGCGAACACTTGATTCATATCGAGTTCAGTGAAAAGGCCAGAGCTAGATACATGGTGGACCGATTGATAAGGAAGTTCGATCTAACCAATTGTTCAAAATTATATCACTACAATGAGGGCCGCCGATACTTGTAGAAGCCCTAAAGTCGTTCCGGCCAGGTGCCAGCGTCTGCGACTACGGTGGCGGGGAGAGATCCCTGGGGGGGCTGGCTTCGCCTGGCTGTTTTTGCAGTGACCGGTGACAGAACCCGGGGGATTTGGTTGCGGTTGCGTACACAAAAAAACCGCCATTGCGATCAAGCAACGGCGGCTTTTTGTAAGCTGCCCAGCACCCGCGGCGCTCCGGCTTAGTTGCCGACGGGGCCAATGATGACTGTCTCTGTGCCGAGGCCAGTCGCGCTGATCGTGCCGCTGGCAACGAGCGGGTTGCCTTGAGAATCACCGCTTCCGAAGACTTGGGCGTTGATCTTATCGACCTGGGTTACGCCCTTTTTGCTCACGGAGGTGTGGAGGGAGATGCTCGTGAGGCCCGACAAATTCAGGTGCAGGCTCAGGCCCGGGAAACCTTGCTCGTCCTGGAGCACAAAACCGTCAACACTGTAATCAACAGCGGTGGCAGCTCCTGTCTTGGTATTAAACGAAACGCTGCCCACGTCATTGCCCGGCTGGTGCACAAAGTACGGGCTCACATCGACGGCGAGGTTGCCATCGCGGACTTGGACGATCCAGGCGTCGAGGTCGTTGGTGGGCGTAAGCAGGAACAGGCCAGCGTTCGTTGAGAACGCATTGCCAGTGGACGCACCCAGGGCCTGAATGATGCTGCTGGTGTTGATTTTCAAGGTCTGCACACTCGTAGTGATCGTGTTCTTGTTCGTGGTTGTGCCGCCTTGCACGACAGCAGTCAGGTTGAACGTCAGGGAGAGCAGTTCGTCGGTCTGCTCCTGACCAAAGGTAACTTGGGTGAGTCCCGCCAACAAGATGGCGGCCAGGGAGGTGATTCTGAATAGGTTTTTCATATTGCCATTTTTTCTTTTCGGGTCGCCGGTTTGCAGATCTCGCGCGATGGCACGAGGGCTGATAACTGGCTACGGTCTTCCACTTTTAAGCGTTAGGGTTGTCTGTCAGGCATCCCATGATTTTAGGATCATCGCGCCCGATTGGCCTGCGCTGGCTCGGCTCTTGCACCGCCAATCACGAGTCCAAGAAGCATACACGGTGCCAACCCCTTTGTCTCAAATCCGAACCTCCAGACTGAGTCAGCAAACGGAAATATCACCTTTCATGAAGAAAACAAGCTGACTGTCCATCATTTGGCTTGCGCGAAACAATTGGACACTGTCTCACTCTGAGACAGAAACCCATTGTTACACGGCCCATTCGATGGGTTTGGCAACCTGGAGGCTGCCCCGGCGCTGCTGCGTCCTAGGGAACCCAGAGTCGATAGAAACGGCGCATCCCATTGCCTGGGCTCGCGTCAATGAAGATAACGGAATTCGTAGCCGTATTCGTGGCAACGGAAGTCCATTGTAGAAGATTGCTTGAAGTTTGAAGCACGGACGTTTTGGTGACGCCAAACGCCGCGATGGACATGGTGCCGTTGAGGTTCCGAACCGGAACGCCAAGCGTCAGCGGCGGCGGGGCGGCAATGACCGCAATCCGGAAAAAGCGCCGCGGAAAGTTTCCCTGGGGTATGTTGGTGAAGCAGTTGGTAAACGAGGCGTTCGTGAGCACCGCCAGGCTGGTCCATTGCACCAGATTCGTGGAGGCTTGCAGGGTGTAGGTCCGGCCCGGATAACAGGTAAAGGCGATCGCCAGCTGGTTCGAGGCATATAGCCAGGGCGACCCCGACAAAATGAACGGCGAGCTGGTTTGCGCGAGTTGAGGAATGTACACCCCGGCAGCCTCCAGGGCGGCAAGGACGACTGCATTGGAAGATCCGGGGCTGAAATCCAGACCGTTGTCCTGGAGATCAACCGAGACCAGGTTCTTCAAGCCAAGCAGCGGTCGCAAATCCCGGACTTCGTCGTGAGCGAAGCTGATGGACTGCAATTGTGGCAGGTTGGTCACAAAGGAAAGATCCTGAATCCCGGTTCCGTCCAGGTCCAGGACTTCCAAACTTGTCGCCCCAGCCAGGCTGCCCGCGTTAGTGATGGCATCGTAGCTGACGTCAAGAAACGTCAGGTTGGTTTCGACCGCCAGCGGTGAAACATCCCGGATGCCGGTATTTCTCAAGGATAAAACGGCCAACTGCGGCAACGTGCTGGCAAACGCAATATTGCCAAGCGGATTATTATCCAGGATCAAGGTTTGCAGTGTGCTCCAGTTCGCCATCGGCGAAGCATCGTGGATAAAGTTATCCGAAAAGTCCGCGTACCCCACGTTAATCGCCGGCTGCAGGCCATCGATGCTCGCAATGCCCAGGTTTGCGTCATACAGATACTGGAGATTGCGTATGTCATACAAAGTAATCGGATCCACGGGTTTTCCGAGAATGCCCCGCAACATTGCCTGCAAGGCCGGATCTGGAATGACCACCGGTTTATCGGCAATGACCTCGATGCTGAAAGTCATGCTGTTCGAGACGCCGAGCAAATCCTTAACGCCGATGGTCACGTACACGATGCCGGTCTGCCCCAGGTTCGGCGTGACTACCAAAGCCAGGCTGTCGCAAAACCCGGCCACTGCCAGACCGGAATCAGGGATTACAGCTTGGTTCGAGGATTTGACCGAAACCGCGAGGGTGCAAGGATCCGAATCCGAGTCGCTTATGAAAAACGGCATCGGGGGCGCAGTTGCATTGGGGGGAATCAATTGAAATATGATGGGCGTGATAGTCGGCGCAGACTTGTTCTGGTAGGAGATAATGACCACGTTCCGAATCGCCAAGGCATCAAGGACTTGCTGCGCCGCGGATCCGGCCGTCAGGTCCAAAGAGTTCAAGCTTACATCCAGCCTCGTTAGATTGGTCATGCCCAGAAGTGGCGTCAGGGACTGCAGCAAATTCTGCCCCAAATCCAAAGCCACCACCGAGGCGATGCTGGACAACGTGCTGACGTCGGTAATTTGATTGCCTCGAAGGTTCAGGTCCGTCAGCAAAGGGAACCCGGTGAGCTGGACGATATTTGAAAGCTTGTTGTAAGAAAGGTTCAGGCGGCCGAGTTGCGTCAGCGGAGGCAGGAATGCAAGGTTGGTAATCCCGTCGCTTTCCAAATCCAAATCGGTGAGATTCGTGAGCGTCCCGAGTGCTTCCACGTGCTGGAGGGAGGCGGAGTTGAAACCGATTTGCAACGACGCGAGCCGCCGCAGACCGGCCAGCGGAGAAATATTGGAGACGTGGTTCAGACTGAGATCGAGCTGGACGAGGTTGGTAAGGGCCGCCAGCGAGGAAATATCCTGCAACGCATTTTGATCCATGTCCATCACCATCAGGCGCGCAAGATTGGTCGCGAACTGACAGTTGGTTAAAGCGCAGTTCTCGGCATAAAGTTGAGTAAGATTGGTCAGCGTCGAGAGACAACCGAGGCTGCCGAGGGGATTGCCATTGATGAGCAGAGTGCTCAGCAGACTCAAATTATCAAGCCCATTGCAATCGGAGATGCTGTTATCCGAAACGTCCAGATTGGTCAGCATGGTGAGCGTCGACATGGCCTGCAGATTGGTCAAGCCGTCGCCCTCCGCAATCAAGGACTGGAGATTGGTCAGGGAATTCAGCCCGGAGTAGTTGGTAATAGGATTAAAACTGATGTCCAGACTTCTCAGATTGCTGGCTGCTTCGAGGCCCGAAAGCACCTGGATGCCGTTTCCGTACAAGGACAACGACGTAAGACTCGTCAAGTCGTAAGCCGTGAGCGCTCCTTCCGGCCGCCCCAAACGCATGCGCAACGCCCATTCGAGCCCTGGATCAGCCAATGTCACGGGCGCACTGGGAACCACAGACACCGTGAAGGAGCTTGAAACGGAAAAGCCTTTGGGCGTTGTGGCGGTGAGAGTAATGAGCGCCGTGCCCGTCGTCTGCTGGGTCGGATAAACGATCAACCGACCGGGAAAAATGTTGATTTGCAATCCAAGGGAGTTGTTTGCCACCAGACCTGGATTGGAGGAAGACGCGCTAATGCTTGCGGATAACGGGCTGTAACTAAAGTTCAGAACCGGGCTGGCGCCATTCTCGCCGATGGTTTGATTGGGAATTGGGGAAATGGAAGGCAACGCTTGTTGCGGCGTATAATTTACAACCACGCCTCGCTGAAGCAAGGCATGAATGGTGGTCATGGCGGCTGAAGTTGCGGACAAATCAAGATAGTTGTTGTCAATGTCCAACCGAACCAGGTTTGAAAGCGCCACCAGCGGCGAGATGTTCGTCGCCAAATTGTAAGACAGGCTCAGATGAGCCAGTTGTTGGAGATTGGTCAGAGGAGAAAGATCACTCAGGGCGTTATCGGCGAGGTACAAATCCTTCAAATTCCGACAGGCGGCGAGAAAAGCCGCATTCGTGATGCCGTTCCGCTGGGCGGAGAAAAACATCAGGCTGTTCGACTGGCTCAGCGTCGGGCTCGAAAAACCCGGCAAAGAATCCAGGCGCAGAATGGCAATATTCGTCAGTGCCGGAATCGGAGCGAGATTGGTAATGGCGGAGGCGCTGATGTCCAATTCGCTGAGCCGTGGACAATTGGTGAGGACGCCCATGCCCGTGACTGGCGTCCTTTCACAACCGAACGTGGTGAGATTCGCGCATCCCGCAAGCGACGTGAGATTGCTGATGCTCGTTCCGTCCAGACGCAAGGTGCGCAACTGAGACAGGCTCCCCAGGAAGGCGCCATCTCCAACGGCGCTTCCTGAAATATCCAGGTAGGCCAAGTTGGTCAGATTGGCAATTGGAGCGGCATTGGTTATCGGGTTACCGTGCAAATCCAGGAAGGTAAGATTAGTCAGGTTTTGCACCGCGGAAATATTGGTGATGAAATTGGCCGAGCACTGCAACCGGCGCAGGTCCGTCATTCCGGCCACAAAATCCAGATTAGTCAGGTTGTTTTGGCTGAGGCCAAGGGTCTGAACTTTTTTCAATGAGGCAAGCGGCTGGCCATTGGTTACGTGGTTGGCGGAAATACGAAGCTTCAACAAATTGGTCAATCCCCCAAGATTGGAAACATCCGTCAGATTGTTGGAAGTAATCTCCAGGCTGGCGAGCGGGACCAGCGATTGCAGAGAGGAAATGTCGGACAAGCCGTTGAAGGAAAGATTTAGCTGCTTGAGATGAGTGGACAAGGACAATGCCGATATATTCGTGAGCGAGTTATGGCTGAAGTCGAGGTACAACGCGTTCGTCGAGCGGGCAGGCGATTTGAAATCGGACAAGCTGTTATTAGCCAGAGAAACATTGGTGAGATTCGTCAACGAACTGAGAAAAACGGCATTCGTGCACAGATTTCGATCCAGTCGCAACGAAGCCAGCTTGGCCAGGTTTGTTAATGGCCCGGCGTCCGTTACCTGATTCCCGGACAGATACAGCTCGCCAATGTTCGTCAGACCCGAAAGGTCAGCGAGGCTGGCAATTGAGTTATTCTGGAGATAAAGCGCCTGCACGGGACGAAGCGGCTTGAATGGCGTTGCATTAGTGTACCCGCATCCGGCGAGCATCAAAGTTGAAAGATGAGTCAGGGACGTCAAAGAGGAGAGATCGCTTACAAGGTCAGGGGTGGCATCATGGCTCAAGTCCAGCCAGGTCAAATTCGTCAGAGCGGCCACCGCCACGAGATTCGTCAACGGATTCCCCCGAACACTGAGCGTCCCGAGATGCGTCAGCGGCAATAACGGGCTGGAATCGACCACGAGATTATACCTCAGATCGAGCGAGATGATGTTTGTGGCCGGCTCTATCCCCGACAAACCAACGATGTTGCGGCTGCCCGCGTTCAGAGTGACCAACTTCTGCAGGTCGCTGGTCGTAACCGTGCCGGTGGCTTTGGCCAGCGTATCTCGAATGGCTGCTTCCAAACCGGGATCCAAGCTCGCATATGCCGCCGGAGCCGCTAGGAGGAGCATTGACAACCCAAGGACCGCTGCCAGAGACACTGCGGCCCAAGTTGAACGCCGACGTTTCCAAGTCGCTCCTCTCCGCCCGCCCCCATAAGCGAACGCGCCGATGCAGCCAGTTCCCGATTCAACTGGGGACAACAGGGTAAAACTCTCCCTGACTTGCACGGCTGGCTTCACATCTTTGACGAAGAAATCATCCACAAAACAAGAGAGCACTGTAAAGAGGTTTGTTCCCAAACGTACGTTCAATATCCATTATCTACCGTACGTATCCGGAAATAATAGAATCAAACTGTTGGTATCTGCTGTATTCGCAGGATGCCGCACAGATGTGCATCGCATCGCAGCAACTACGCCAGCCAGCGCCGGCCCGCAAAGAGAACCAACGAGCCCTCCGCCCGGACCGAACAACACCGCCCTATTATCCATTCCATCCAGATACTTAGTACAAGCTGCCTCTTGGTCAGTTAGGTTGATAAAACCGACTCGCTCACCGAATCATTACCGGCGCCAGCACTCTCAGGCCTTCCAAACCTGGCCGGGCCTGGTGCGCACTCCTGCCATTGCGTTCCGAGTGTCCACAACACAGGAAGACCAATCCGCCAGTTCCTGGTAGTTTACAGCCTGGTGATTGGTCGCGATGATTACGGCATCAAAACTGTGCAGTGTTTCCCGATCCCATCCCACCGAGCGCGTTCCCGCCCAGTGCGGGTGTTCACGAGTCGGCCGGATCACCGGGACATAAGGGTCGTAATACGCCACGTCGGCTCCGCGTTCACCCAGCAGATCCATCAGCACATAGCTCGGTGATTCACGGTCGTCATCCACGTTGGGCTTGTAAGCCAGACCGAGCACGAGGACACAACTGCCGTTCAAAGGCTTGCGCTGGGCGTTGAGCGCCTCGGCGGTGCGGTTGATGACATAGAGCGGCATGGCGGTATTGATCTCGCCCGCCAACTCAATGAACCGGGTGTTTTGCCCGTATTCGCGCGCCTTCCAAGTCAGGTAGAAAGGATCGATGGGAATGCAATGCCCGCCCAGGCCTGGCCCGGGATAGAAGGGCATGAAACCAAAAGGCTTGGTCTTGGCCGCCTGCACCACTTCCCAAATGTCAATGCCCATGGCGCCATAAACCAGCTTCAATTCGTTGACCAAAGCGATGTTCACACTGCGGAAGATGTTCTCCAGCAGCTTTGTCGCCTCAGCCACACGGCAGGATGAAACCGGAACCAGCGTGCGGATGGCGCGCCCATACAGCGCCTTGGCACGCTCCAGGCATGCCGGCGTATAACCACCGATCACCTTGGGGACCGCTTCCACTTTGCTTAAGGCATTGCCGGGGTCTTCGCGCTCAGGCGAAAAGGCCAGGTGAAAATCCACTCCCGCCTTCAGCCCCGACCCGGCCTCCAGGACTTCGCGCAAGTCTTCATCGGTAGTGCCGGGATAAGTCGTGGATTCCAGGACCACCAGCATGCCTTTCCCGAGGTTGGGCGCGATCGATTTGCCGGTTTCAATGATGAACGAAATATCCGGCTCGCGGTTCTTATTTAACGGGGTCGGCACGCAGATGATGATGGACTCCACTTCCTTGATGCGGCGAAAGTCGCTGGACGCGGAGAATTTTCCCGTCTTGACCGCCTCGGCGACAATTTCAGGCGGGATGTGTTTGATGTAGCTTCGCCCGGAATTGAGTGCCTCGACTTTTGCCGGATCAATGTCCAGCCCCAGGATGGAGACTCCGGAACGGACGAATTGAAGCGACAACGGAAGACCGACGTAGCCAAGACCGATAACTGCTGTTTTCATGATGATGCGTTTAGTTAAAGAATTGATGCCAACTGAAAAAGCGCCCGGCTCATGCTCGTAGAGCCCGGACAATCCGATTTACCTCTGTGATTACACCTGCCACCTGCTCGCTCGCGACATGCGGACCGACCGGGAGGCTCAGTACCTTCCGAGCCAATTCCTCGGCTATCGGGAAAGCGCCTTCCTTCCAGCCTGCCTCGGAATAGGCGCCGGACAAATGAGGCGGCACCGGATAATGAATCAAGGTGCCGACGCCCGCTTCGGCGAGCTTTTGCTGCAAGGATATCCGGTCAGGATGCCGCACTACAAAGAGGTGCCAAACTGGCTTCGCCCAGTCCGGCACAAAAGGCAGCGTTAATTCGGGGCCGCCGCGCATCTTTGCCAGGTAATCTGCGGCCACCTGGCTGCGGCGCTCGTTCCATTCGTCGAGCTTCCTCAACTTGACTCTCAGGAATGCCGCCTGCATCTCATCCAGACGCGAGTTGTACCCCTTTACTTCGTTGTGATATTTGACTTTCGAACCGTAGTTCCTCAGCAATCGCACGTTCTCCGCCAATTGCGGATCATCGGTCGTAATCGCGCCGGCATCGCCAAAGGCGCCCAGGTTTTTGCCTGGATAGAAACTATTGCCCGCGGCGTCACCCAACGAGCCGGTGCGGCGGCCTTTGTAGCGCGCGCCCTGCGCCTGGGCATTGTCCTCAATTACCTTCAATCCGCGCCTCCGCGCAATTTCCAGGATGGGATCCATGTCCGCAGGCTGTCCGTAAAGATGAACCGGCATGATCGCCTTGGTCCTTGGCGTCAGGGCGGATTCGATCCGCGCCGGGTCGAGATTATAGGTTCTGGGATCGGGCTCGACAGGCACCGGTGTGGCGCCGACCTGGGAGACAGCGAGCCACGTGGCGATGTAAGTGTTTGAAGGAACCACCACCTCATCCCCCTCTCCAATGCCATAGGCACGGAGAATCAAGTGCAGCGCCTCAAGACCATTCCCAACTCCGATGCAATATTTAGACCCGCAATACTCCGCAAACTCCTGCTCGAAAGCCTCCGTCTCGCGCCCAAGGATGTACCAGCCGGTGCGCATGAAGCGAAAATAAGCTTCATCCAGCTCCGCCCGCAATTCCTCATAGGGGCCGACAAAGTCGAGAAAAGGCACTTTCACGCGCCCACTCCTCCCATTTCACGCAAATAATCGCGGTAATCGCGGAAGTAATCCTTCTCATCGTACGACTCGGAAGCCAGGGCGAGGCACACTGAGCCGGAGGAAAAATTATCCATTTCCCGCCAAAACATGGGTGGCAGATGCAGCCCGTAGTAGGAACGGTTCAAATGAAACCGCTCCTTTTCCTTTCCGTTATAGACCACGACGTCGAAGCTTCCGGACATCGCAATCAGGAACTGATGGCATTTCTTCAAGGCATGGCCGGCCCGTTCCGCGCCGCCGGGAACGTCGTAGAGATAAAACACGCGCTTGACGGCGAATGGGATGTGCCGATCGCCCTCGATAAAAGTCAGATTACCGCGCGGGTCGGCTATTTTAGGCAGGTCAATAATGCGACATTGGCTTAATTCCATAAATATCAGTTAATCGAGTTTTCCAGTATGGAGCAAATCCTGGCTGCGAAGCTTGGCCTGCTCCCATTCGCAGACCTGAGTTCCAGCCAGCCGGGCCATGGGCAGCAATTGCGCCCGGGGCTTTCCCCACTCCCCAGCGGGCAGCAGGAAATGCACCAAATCCACGGGTTTGCCCGCTATAACCTGGGCAGCAGGCTCAATCCCGGTCTGCCGGAATCCGAATTTCCGGTTGAGCGACAGAACCGGATGGTTTGTGGACACGGTTGTCACCCGCAGCTCCTTCAAACCCAGCCGCTCGAAAGCGAGATCAAAGGCCAGAATCGCGCTCGGGACGCCTGCCGGCACATCGGGCCGGACGACCCATCTTCCCGATTCCGCGCTTTGGCCGGCCACATTGTAAATGCCGTACGCGCCCACCGGTATCCCGGTCTGGGTTTCAATGACAAAGTAATAATCCCCTTCCCGTTTGAAATAGGCTCCGAGCCAGGATTCCTGGGCCGCCACGTCCGCGGCCGAGTCGCCCAGGCGTCCCTTGGCGTGCTCCAAATTGCGCAGCCAGACAATGAACGCCGCATCCTCCATGCGAACCGGCCGCAGGCGCACGCCAAAATCTTCGGTTTGGAACGAATGGATCATGAGTCGGCAGTATTCAAATCATGGGCCCGCTTCACGCGGCTTTTTTCGCTTGAACCAGTTTCCACAGGTCCTCCGCCGTGTTCACATGTTGAAAATCCGCGGCCCGCAAATTTATTCCCCAGTCGGCGTCCAACATGGCGATGACGGAAAGCACCGTGAGGGAATCCCATTGGGGAAAAGCTTTGAGGTCGTCGGTTTCTTTGATGGTCTCGACTTCGAGGATCCGCGCAATTTTTGCCAAAAATTCGTTCATAGGCTTTTAATTATGGATATTCAATTATTTCGCAGCAAGTCAACCGCCCCAGTCGGATCAGCATGGCCGCCCACACCAAACCGCCGCCAAAGCCGGCCAGGCACGTTTGCATTTCCTGCTCGCTCTTGAGCTTGTCCGACAGATTCAGGGTAATGGCAAGCGGTATCGTTGTGCTGCCGCCGTTGCCGAACCTCTCCACCACGTTGTTTGGCATCTTGGCGTAAGGCACCTTCATCTTGTCCGCCAGCTTCTGCAGCATAAAACGATTCGGCTGATGGCAAAGAAAATAATCAATTGAATCAATTGGAAGCCCGGCTCGCGTCAGCAGCCCCTCGATCAACGGCGGCACTTCAAGTTGCACAAAATTAAAGATGGCCGAGCCATCCATTAGCAGGTGGTCCTTCGCTCGAAGGTTGTTGTCACCCACGTTCTCCAGCACGGCCGTCTCAGCGGTGGATGGCAGCCGCATGCCCCCGGCCGGAATCATCAGCGCCTCGTTCCGCGTGCCGTCCATTTTCAATGATGCCTGAATGGCGCAATTCCGGGTGTCCCGCTCAATCACCGTAATTGAGGCGGCATCCCCAATCAGCGGATAAATGTTCCGGTCCTTGGGCGAAGTTTTGCGGCTGAGCACGTCCGCATTGATCAGCACCACTTTCCGGATGCTTTCCTGCTCCAGCAGCATGAAGGCCTGGATCAACCCGATCACGAATCCCGCACAGGCCTGGTTGATGTCCATGCACATCATGTCCTGCTTCAACCCAAGACGCCCTTGAATCACGTTGCTGGTTGGGGGCATGAAATAATCCGGCGACTGGGTCACGAGGATCAGGGCGTCAATCTCGTCGCGCGCCAGCAGGCCGCGATCAAAAAGATGCTGCAGGCCGAATACGGACAGATCCGAAACGCACACGCCGGGCTCAACCAGGCGGCGTTTGTCGTAGCCCATTACTTCCTTCAGCTTCAAGGAACGCGACTCGGGAAAGTTGAAGTTCTTCATCTCCTCGACAAACGACCGCTCGCGGGCCGGCACCACGCCGAGGATTCCCGAGATGCGTTTGTCCTTGAAGGTGAAGTTCACAGTTGCACCCCGCACTTGCGCAACAAGGCCTCGATGGTCTGCAGGTTCTGAAAATTCTCGGGCACAATGTCCGTTCCTTGAATGGATATGTCGTAGGTTTTATCCAGGGTGGAAACGAGAGTCACCATGTCAAAAGAGTCGAGCATGCCGTCCTCCATAAAATTATTGGAGGTCGTGAAATCGAACTCCGGACGAATTTCCTTCAAGATTTCAGGCAATGACTTCATGGGATCAATTGATTGGCGAGGACATGATCGACCAACCCATCCGGCGCATAGCCGTAATGCTGGTACTTTTGGACCGCGTTTTCATTGGTGGCGACGACCCAAAGAATAAACCGCCGCACGGCGGCATGGGCCTGGAGATAGCCTCGCATCAACGTCGCGCCAAATCGGCGGGAGCGGAAACTTTCCGCCACGGCCCAGTACCGGATCGTCGAGGTCAATCCCTGGGTCTCAAAAAAGAGGACCGCCGCCAGAACCTCCCCGCATTTGATCGCCAACATTTGCCGGCCCGCTATGGCGGCCTCAATCTCATGGCGCGCGGGCAGTTGGTCCGCGTAACGATCAAAGGAGGAATCCAGCAGGTCAACGATTGCCTCGCGATCGGCCGGTTCCGCATTCGTCACCACTGCATCGCCAGTGGAGGCGGGGGGCAATCCGGATTCAGGAGAACGAGCCATGCGCTGAAGCTGGCTGTAACGCCGGAATCCAGCCTGCTTTAAAAGCACCAGCAATTCGCTCAACGCGGCTTCGTTTCCAACCAAGTCGACGACCATGCGTTCGGTTTTCAAACTTTTGACTGAGATCAGTTCGCGTTCCAGCGTTCCCGGGCTCGCGGCGCAGAAGTAAAGATGCCAAAAATCCCGGTCCTTCCGAAAAAATAGCGCCGTTCCGTCCCGCAAATCCCCGGCCAGTTCACCGTGATCAATCCATGCCTGCACCTTCCGTTCGATCGGAAAGAAATTCGTGCAAAACGCCGGCGCCGCGGACTTCACCGCGCGAATGGCGTCGAACACCTGGCTCACTGTGTTAATGGGCGCCATTACGATTTAATTGACGCTGCTGACCAGCTTCTGCCGGTCAATCTTGCCGTTTGGATTTCGTGGCAACAGATCCATCTGGTTGAACACCGTCGGCAACATGTATTTTGGCAGGGCCGCGGACAATCGCTCGCGGATAAAAGCCGGCGACAGTTGCCGGTCACACTCAAAAAACATGGTGATCTCCTTCTTCCCCTGGTTATAAACGACGCAGCAGTTGCGCATGCCCTCCACTTGCAAGGCCGCATGTTCTATTTCTCCAAGTTCAATGCGATAGCCCAGGTGTTTGATCTGGAAATCCTGGCGTCCCAAAAACATGATCTCACCACGGCTGTTCCAATGGCCCAGATCGCCCGTGCGGTAAATAAGTTCCGGGTGATGCGGGTTGAGCGGGTTTTGGACGAAGCCCCGGGCCGTTCGCTCCGGGTTGTTCCAATAGCCCAACGCCAGCGAACTGCCGCGCACGCAAATTTCACCCGGCTCATCCACCTTCGCAAGCCGGTTCTGTTCCGTCAGAATCAGAATCTCGGTGTTTCGGCACGGAAAGCCGACGGGCAATTTCTCCTCGTCCGACAACTCCCGATCCACAATGAAGTAAGTGCACGCCACTGTGATTTCAATCGGCCCGTAAAGGTTGACAAACATCGCCCCCGGAATATGCCGCCGCCAATAATTGAGATGTTTGGTGGGAAACACCTCCCCGATGAAAAAAACCTTCTTGATGCGCTCCAGGTTCACCTTCGAGAGCAAATCAAGATTGGCGATGTTCACCATGATCGTGGGGACCCAGAAAATGAAGTTGATCGGATTCTTGACGAGAAAATCCACCAACTTGACTGGAAAGGTGGCGGTTTGGTCAGGGACAACCACCCAGGTTGCCCCTTTCGCAATGCACAGGCAAAACTCGAGCGTGTACGCGTCAAAATAAATTGGCGCCAGGCTGCCCATCACTTCGCTCCCATCCAGCTCCAGACGCTCGAAAGCCCAATCGACAAAATCAATGGTGCTGCGGTGATTCAGCGCCACGCCCTTGGGAATGCCCGTCGAGCCGGAAGTATGAATCAAGCAATAAGGATCGGTGTCGATGACTGCTTCCAACCGTTTGAGCAGCACGGCCTGGTCATAAAGCGTCTCGGTGGTCATCGCCTGCTCGATCAACAACAAGCGATCGGATGGGATGTCCAGCGCGCGCAGGGCATCGGCATACTGCGCGGACGTAACAATGATGTCCGCGTTGAGGTTTTGCAGCATGCCTTTGAGACGCTGCGGCGGCGATTTGACATCCAGGTTGGCGTAGGCGTTGCCACTGTAAAGGATGCCGAGATCGGCAATGATGTTCTGGGCGCTCTTGGGCAGGAAGACCGGTATGGGCCGCCGCATCATGGAACCGTTCCGCAATATCAAGGCCGCGCAGTTTTTGGCAAAATGCCCGATTTGGCCGAAGGTAAACTGATGCTCCTGGTCAATCACCGCTACCTTGTCCCTGCATCCGGCCAGGGCGCCCTTTTCAAAATACTCGATAACATTAATCTGCATGACTCAAGCGTACTAGTTAAAAGTTGGCCTCAAGGGATGTCAAGCTGGCCCGGGATACTCGTGCTTTCATTGCACGAATAGGATTCGATAAAAGCGTTGTGTCGGGTCTGGCGCGGGATCCGTCACTGTTGCCGTGGTGTCCCCAGCGACCACGTCCGGCGACAGATTTTGCCAGGACGAGTTTGCCAGGCTCCCCGTATATTGCACTCGGTAGGTGTGTCCGGGTATCGCGTTCCAGCTAATGGTCGTCGCTCCCGGCAACAGGCTGAGTGAGGCGGCTACGATTGGCGTTCCAGTGACGGTCACGGTGAAGCTGTTGGTGGCGCTCAAATGCTGCTCATTGACCGCCAGGGGATTGAAGTTGCTTACCACCGTCGTAAACACATTGGTGCTGGGCACCTGCGCCGCCGCCGGCGTCCAGGTAATCACCCCGTTGGTATCGATCACCGCATTGGTCGGCCCGCTGAGCAGGCTGTAGCTCAGAATCGTGGCTGGAATGTTCGGATCAGTGGCTGTGTTGGTAACGACTACGGGAGTGAGGCTCACAGTAGTCAGGTTGGTCTGGGCCGGCAGCACCGGCGCCACATTGATGACGTTGACTGCGACAGTAAAGCTGTTGGTCGCGCTTAAGCCCGGCGTGCCGCTGTCCGTCACCACCGTCGTGAGCACGTTGGTGCTGGGCGCCTGGCCTTCAACGGGAGTCCAAGTTATCACGCCATTGGCGTCGATCACGGCCCCGGCAGGTGGGTTCACCAACTGGTAGCCCAGCACCAGGGACGGAACGTTCGACTGGCTGGCCGTATTGGTCACGGTCAATTGCGCAAACTCATTGACCGTCTGGCTGCCCTGCGCCGGCAGCACTGGCGGGTTGTGGATCGCATTAACCGTCACCGTGAAAGTGTTGGTCGCGCTCAGGCTTTGATTGTTGACTGCATTGGGATTGAAATTGCTCACCACCGTCGTGAACACATTGGTGCTGGGCACCTGCGCCACCACCGGCGTCCAACTGATCACCCCGTTAGTGTCGATCACCGCATTGGTCGGCCCCGCCAATAGCGAGTAGCTCAACGCCACCGTCGGGATATTGGCGTCAGTGGCCGTGTTGGTCACCACCACCGGGGCCAGGGCAATGCTGGTGCGGTTGGTCTGCGCCGGCAGCACCGGCGCCACGTTGATGTCATTGACCACCACCGTGAAGCTGTTGGTCGCGCTCAAGGCGGGGCTGCCGTTGTCCGTCACCACCGTCGTGATCACGTTGGTGCTTGGTCCCTGGCCTTCACTGGGCGTCCAAGTAATCACGCCGTTGGTATCAATCGCGACCCCGGCAGGTGGGTTCACCAGCTGATAATTCAAGGCCAAAGACGGAATGTTTGACTGGCTGGCCGTATTAGCCACCGTCAAGAGCGCAAATTCATTGACCGTCCGGTTGCCCTGCGCTGGCAGCACCGGCGGGTTGTGAATCGCATTGACCGTCACAGTAAACGTATTGGTCGCGCTCAGATGCTGGTTGTTGACGGCAATGGGATTGAAATTGCTCACCACCGTTGTGAACACATTGGTGCTGGGCACCTGCGCCACCACCGGCGTCCAACTGATCACGCCATTGCTTGATATGGTGGCGTTCGTGGGCGCGGCCCGGAACGAGTAGGTCAGTGTTGCCGCCGGAATATTGGCGTCAGTGGCCGTGTTGGTCACCACCACCGGGGCCAGGGCAATGCTGGTGCGGTTGGTCTGCACTGGCAATGTCGGCGCCACGTTGATGTCATTGACCACCACCGTGAAGCTGTTGGTCGCGCTCAAGGCGGGGCTGCCATTGTCCGTCACCACCGTCGTAATCACGTTGGTGCTCGGCCCCTGCCCCTCGGCCGGGGTCCAGCTGATCACCCCGGTGTTGGGGTTGATGGCGGCCCCGGCGGGCGGGCTCACCAGCTGATAGCCCAGCGCCAGGGGCGGGATGTTGGACTGGCTGGCCGCGTTGGTCACGCTCAAGGTCGCAAACTCATTCACGCTCTGGCCGGCCTGCGCCGGCAACACCGGC